>Ga0209751_10002723_pt1 | contig 17476 bp, 8 predicted proteins | sample RifCSP13_1_FD_184019 | JGI IMG/M metagenome (GOLD analysis project Ga0209751, IMG submission 184019) | Soil microbial communities from Rifle, Colorado - Rifle CSP2_sed 13_1 (SPAdes) (version 2) | ecosystem: Environmental > Terrestrial > Deep subsurface > Rock core/Sediment | place: Rifle... | reverse complement strand
CCGTCCGGATTACGCCCGGTTTGAGCCAAGCCTCCGGCACGATGCGCTGGGCGTGCGCGTCAGCAACGGACAGCGACAGCTGCGCCTCCAGAGCAATGTCCCGGCGGCGACGATCCTCGAGCGCCAGCCACACCGGCTGGAGCGGCCGGCGTACTTCGTCGTCACGATGACCGACGAGCCTGTGTACCGCGATGTCGACACGGTCAAGCAGCACCTCGATCGCACCATCCGTGGCTGGCAGGTGTGGTCCAAGGCCTGCGCACTTCCGACGTTCGCCGCTGAAGCCGTGCTGCGGTCGGCCCTCTGTCTGAAGCTCCACATCGCCGAGCACAGCGGCGCCGTGATCGCCGCGTCGACCACGAGCGTCCCGGAGGAGCTTCACTCGCCGCGGACCTGGGACTACCGCTACTGCTGGCTTCGCGACGCGGCATTTGTCGTCGACGCGCTGCGCCGACTCAGTTACCTGCGCGAGAGCGAACGGTTCATCGAGTTTCTCGCGCGGATCCTCGGTACCGGCCCGCTGCAGCCGGTCTATGGCATTGACGGAGAGCGCGCGCTCCCCGAGCATTTTCTCGAGCACCTGGCAGGATTCGGGGGTAACGGCCATGTCCGCATCGGCAACGCCGCAGCCGAACAGCGGCAGAACGACCTGATGGGCGAGCTGGTGCTCAGTCTCGGTGCAGCGCTCGATGACCCCAGGCTTTCGGTCGCGAACCACGAAGCGATCTTCGCGCTGGTGACGAGTCTCGTTGAGGAGGCCATACTCGCCGCTCCCGATCCGGATACCGGGATATGGGAGTATCGCACGCAACTCCGTCACCACACGTTCTCGCGAGCGATGTGCTGGGCCGCCATGTATCGCGGCGCAACGCTCGCCAGGCGCTTTGGACGCCCGGACCTTTCCGACCGCTGGCTGCACGCCGCTGAGCGCGAACGGGCCGTCGTGCTCGAACGAGGATACTCCAGCACTGGCGGCTACTTCACGCAAGCGCTCGACGGGCAGTATGCGGACGCGTCCCTTCTGCTGCTCCCGATCCTTGGATTGTTGCCGGCGACCGATCCGCGCATGGTCTCCACCGTCGCGGCCTACGAGCGGCTCCTCGTGCGCAATGGACTCATGCTCCGCTATGCCCACGCCGACGACCTGGGCGTCCCGTCGTCGGCGTTCAGCATCTGCACATTCTGGTGGGCCGAACTGCTGGCGTTGCAGGGACGCGTCGAGGACGCCGAGGGCGTCTTCGAGCGGATGATGTCGCACGCGAACCCGCTGTCCCTCTTCTCCGAGGTCATCGATCCGGCGACGGGAACCCTGCTGGGCAACTTCCCGCAGGCGTACACGCATGTGGGCCTCATCCACGCGGCCACCACCATCGGGCAGATGCGTGAGGCGCGGGATGGGCGCACGCGCGGGTGGGAGTGATGTCGAAGGTCGCGATCGTCGCATTGCGACTTCCGGTCCGCATCCGCCGCAGTGACGAGGGCGTCCGCGTGGTGCCGACCGTTGGAGGCGTGGCGACCGGTTTGAGTCGCGCGGTTCCCGCGGCACGTCGGATCTGGATCGGGTGGCCTGGTTCGTTCGAGAGGCTCGACGCGGAGTCGATGGCACCTGTGCTCTCGGAACTCGATCGCCGCCGATTGGTGCCGGTGATACTCGACCCGGCTGACGCGGCCGCGTTCTACACCGGATATCCGAATCAAGTCATCTGGCCGGTTTTCCATTCGATGACGGACAAGCTGCCGCTTCGCATCGACTCCTGGCCGGCGTATGAATCGGCGAATGCCACGTTCGCGAGTGTTACGCTCGACCGCGTGGGAGAGGAGGACCTGATCTGGGTGCATGACTATCAGCTGCTTCTCGTGCCCGAGCTGATCAGAACGGCGCGCCCGTCGGCCCGGATCGCCTTTTTCCTCCACATCCCGTTCCCACCGCTCGACATCTTCCGGGTGCTGCCCCAGGGTCGCGACCTGCTTACCGGCGTTCTGGGTGCGGACCAGGTGGCGTTTCACACCGCCGACTATCGCGCGAACTTCGCGCATGCGCTCCGGTCACAACTCGGCCTCAAGGTTTCGCCGGACAACGATTCGGTTCGCGTACGCGGCCGCACGGTGCGGCTGGAAGTGGCGCCGATGGGAATCCACGTCGAGCGCTTCGAACGACTGGCGGCCCGGTCCGCCGCGAACGGCGCGGTGGAGGCGCTCCGCGGGAGCGGCGATCGGCTTCTCCTGGTCGGGGTCGACCGACTCGATTATACGAAGGGGATCCAGCGCCGCCTGATGGCGTTCGAGGAACTCCTGCGACGGCATGCGCGGTGGCGCGAGCGCATTGAGTTCGTCCAGGTTGCCGTGCCGTCGCGATCGAATGTCGCCGAGTACCGCAACCTGGCATCTGAAACGGCAGCGCAGGTCGGGCGCATCAACGGGGAATTCGGGACGGCGCGCTGGACGCCGATCCACTACATCAACCGGCCGATCGGCCAGGCGGATCTCGTCGCGCTCTATCGGGCGGCTCGCGTAGCCGTCGTCACGCCCACTCGTGACGGCATGAACCTGGTTGCAAAAGAGTTCGTTGCGTCGCGTATCGACGAGGATGGCGTGCTGGTCCTGAGCGAACTGGCGGGAGCGGCGACCGAACTGGTCGAGGCCCTGATCGTGAATCCCTACGACGTTGCGGCCACGGCTGACCAGCTGCACCAGGCGCTGGCGATGTCGCCGCGGGAGCGGCGTACGCGAATGCAGGCGCTGCGGCGCCGCGTTCGGGACCACGACGTGTCCGACTGGGCCAGGCGGCTCCTCGATGCGAATCCATCGCGGCGTGCGCGGTCGTCGGTGAAAAACGGCGCGCTCGCCGACGCGGTCGCCGCTGCGCAGAGCGCACGCCACCTGGTGCTGTTGCTCGACTACGATGGGACACTGGTGCCGTTCGTGGTGCCGCCCGAGGCGGCGCTGCCGTCGCCCGGTGTGCGGCGGCTCCTCCGGCGGCTCACCTCACTTGCCGCCACCACCACCTACATCATGAGCGGGCGGGACCGGGAGTTTCTCGAGCGCGCGTTAGGTGCCACGGGGGTGGGGCTGGTCGCCGAGCATGGAGGATGGTCCAGGCCGCCGGGCCGCAAGCGCTGGCAGCGCGGGATCGCGCCCTCGAAGCAACGGCCCGACTGGCGTCGGGAAGCCATGCGCCTCATGCGCGCGTTCGAGGAAGTGACGCCGGGAGCGAGAATCGAGCGGAAATCACTCGCCCTGGTGTGGCACTGGCGCGGGGTGTCTGCGGCCATCGGCGTCAGGCGGTCGGAAGAGCTGGCGCTTCAGCTCCGGTCGAAGCTGCCGGCGACCGCCGAGATCCTGACCGGCGACCACATCATTGAAGTCCGCCCCCGCGGCGTGGACAAGGGAGCCATTCTCTCGCGCATACGCGCGTCAGCTCCACGTGACGCAGCCATCATCGCGATCGGAGACGACGCCACGGATGAAGACCTCTTCCGTGGGCTCGACAAATCGGCCGTCACGATCAAGGTCGGCGCGAAACCGACGGCGGCGCGTTTCCGCGTCGCCGACGTGGCCGCCGCGCTGGCGCTGCTCGGCCGACTGCGACGCGATTGACCCCTCCCCAGGCGACAGCCAGACGCAGGGGCACCTGACGCACGGTCCACGGTGGCCTCACTGCGCACCTGGCCCGGGTTCATCCTCGTAGAGGGGAGCCGCCCCCGCGAGGACGACTTCCTGGTCGATTTCGAAAGCCTCGCGTGGCGCGCGGAGGATTATCGCCGGGAAGATCGTCGTCAGCGCGGCGTAGGCGATCAGACCCCCGAAGAGCGCGTTGTTGATCCCGAAGCGCTCACGCAGGATCTCCGCGAGCACGAGTGTGAAGACCAGCGTCGGAATCAATGGCACGGCGACGCGCATGCCCTGGCGCCAGGGCTCCGCCAGCCGCGCCCGACGTTGCAGAATCACGAGCGCAGTGCGCAGCGGAATCGACACGGCCGCAAAGGCGAGGCCCAGCCAGAGCGTTTGCCAGGACAGCGCCTCCCTGTTAATGGACAGTCCGGCATTGAAAAAGTAGAACGGCACGAAGAACGAAGCGAACACCTCCACCGCGTGGAGGTTCTGGTCCGAGGCCAGTCGCGGCAGTTCTTCCCGAAGCCTTCGCGCCGTGACGCCGACGAGGAAAGCGCCGACGAGGTAGTAGACCCCCAGCTGGCGCGTGACGTACGCGAAGATCACAGCGACGATCAGCAGGAACGCGAATTCCGAATTCGGTGCGTACCGGGAGACACCATCCACGAGAAACCGGAGGAGAACGGGAAGAAACGCGGCGAGGGCCAGCAAGGCGATGGCGGACAGAATCAGCCGCGCCGACGACGTGGACTGCAACGTGACGAACAGCACGCCGAGCGCGAGCAACTCGCTCGCGATCGCCTTGGTCCGGATCCAGTAAGCCTCCTCCTTCGAAACGCCGAGGGAGGAAAGCGATTCCAGAATGAACCCCGTCGATGGCGTCACGAGCGCCAGCGCCACGAGCACCGATGCGCGAACGCTGATCGGCAGCAGCGTCGCGATCACCGCGGTGGCGACCACCAGCGTGAGCGTGACGATGCCGAGATGCTCGACGAGAATGCGAGCGCCTCGCTGCAGGCCTCGGGCGTCGACATCCAACCCGGCGAAGAGGAAGAGCGCGGCAATCCCGAAGGTCGAGAGCAGGTGCACCGTCTCGTCCTGCAGGAACAGACCCAGACCGGCGCCGAACCCCACGCCCAGCAGCAGCGTCGTGATCGCGGACGGCACGCGATAGCGCTGCAGCATCTTGGGCAAGACCAGCAGCCCGAACAGAAGGAGGACGTACTGCAGTTCCTTCGGCGCTTCGTTCATGCGGCGGGGCTCGAATGGGACCGCATCGCTTCGTGGTCACAACATTATCGTGCCCCGCGGTGCCACGCACCCGAACTTCGCAACGCCAGGCCCTTCAGGGGTCCGGGGAGCGTCAGACGTGACGCTCCCCGGCACCCCTCCGGCCTCACGGCCGGTTCACCTTGATCGTCGTGCCGTTGCTGCCACCATCCACGTCGTGATTACTCGAGCTGGCGTAGGTATAGAGCGACTTGGTGAGGCTGTTCACCGTGAACGACACCGACTTTCGCTTCTTGCTGATGGCCGGATAGAGCATGATGCACGTGCCGTTGCCGCCAAGTTCACCCGTCGTGCACGTGTTGGAGTTGAAGAAACCGTTAGGCGTCCACGATCCCACCACCGTCACCCCGTTGAGCGGGTTGTGCGCGGCATCGTGCACCGCCACCTCGACAACCGCGGACCAGGTTGTCCCGTCGTCCAAGGGGATGCCGGTCAGGTTGCCAACGTGCATGCTTGTACTCTGGGGATTCACCGTGACCGTGGTTGACGATTGGTTATTGGCCGGGTTCTCGTCGACCAGGGTGTGCTGCGCCGTCAAGGTGTGAGCGCCCACGCTCGCTCCCGTCGTGTTCCAGGAGTAGCTCCGCGTCGTCGTGGCGCCGGCGTCGAGCCCGGACACGCTCTGCGTACCGATCACGACGTTGTCAGTGGCGTCGGTCAGCGTCACGTTGAACGGAGTCTCAACGTTGTCGGATCCCGCGTTCCGCACAGTGACGACGATGTTCGCAGTGTTGCCCAGAGTCACCGATCCCGGCCCGCTGACGCCCTGAATGGCGACGTCCAACACGTCCGGAGGCGGTGGGGCGGCACCCGCGTCAATCCTCACGCCGAAATGGTTGAGCACCAGGTCGATGCGGTTGGCGATGGTCTGCGTTTCACTCCCCGCGAAAAGCAGCGCGACTGGGTTGAGGTTGAGATCGTCGGTCGCGATGAGCGAACCGGAGTCACCGCCTCCGCTGAACTGGCCCGGCTCGATGACGATCTGGTCGACGAAGGTCGCCGACTTGAGGCAGAAGATGAAGAGCGCCTCATAGCAGATGGAAAGCGTGGCATTGATCCCGGTGATCGTCCCGTGCGTCAGCTTCGTCGTACGGCCGTATTTCTGCACCGGCAGGTTCAGCAGGGCGTTCTTGTTGTCGAACACGCCGTCGCTGTTGCCATCGTTCCAGATCTGTGCGCTCGGCATGCCGTAGCCGTCATCGGGAGGCGTTGCGTTGGAGAGGACGGTGGCGTTGGAAAGTGCGATGGCGGCGTCGATGGTGTTGTTGCCGCCGGCAAAATCGATGGCCTTGAACGCGGAGAGAGTGCCAATCTGGTCAGCGGCAACACCGCCATCGAATGGCCCGGGTTGAAGGATCGGATCGCCAATACTGGCGTCGTTGCTGTTGGCGAGAACGTGATTGTTGCTCAGGAGGAAGACGCTGAGCGATGGGTTCACGACCCGCGCGCCGATGGTGCCGGCCGTGATGGCGAAGTGCCCGACGGAGAATCCGACCGGTGCGGGACGCGCCTTCGTGGTCGGATCGCTGAACGCCATGAGCATCCCCGTCACGTGGCGCGTGACAGGGACGCCGTCGAGGACAGCGGGCAGTCCTGGCACGTTATCCTGCGCCAGGTACACACGGACGACCGCCTGACCATTCGACAGTAACCCGACCGCGGTACCGACCACGCCTGGTATGCGCATCAGGGCCGCGGTGTGGCGCTCCTGCGCAGCGATGGCGTTTTCGATGCCTTGCGGCGACGCGCCCTGACTGAGCGCTGCCGGGCCCAGGATTGGATTGCCACCTGGATCGGCGCAGGCGACAAGAAGCGAAAGCGTCGCGCTGGTCAGCAGGACGCGCCGCAGGCCGTGGAGAACTGTCATTGGGTGCTCCCGGAACTGAGAGATGGTGCAGGCGTTCGGGGTCAGCCCATGTGTCCGGCCGCCCCCGTTCGCACGGAACTCGTCCCTGGGAATTGGGGCAAAACATGTCGAGTTCGCTGTGCGGCGGATAGCCCTCCAGGTAGGCTGGCGGTCACAACTATTGGGGGACCTGGTTTACCGCCGCCGAACACCAACGCCAGGGAATCTGCGGCACGGGGCCGCCGTGACACGGATCTGACGCGAAGCCAACGCCTAACAGGCCGCCTCAGGAGTTCCGAAGCAGAATACTGCAACACGTCACGCCACCTTCGGCCTTGGCCAGTTCGCCGGCCGGCACCGCCGCCAGCTCGCTGTCGGTCACCCGGGCCAGCGCCGCGTTGGTGCGCGGAAAGGCCTCGGCGACAATGGTCGTGCCGCCTAACCAGAGCACGTTCCCGGCGAACGGTTCGCGCGAATCCACCGGCACCACCTCCCAACCCGGCATCAGCGCCGGATCGACCCACGAGGGATTCGCCACCAGCACCTGTGCCCCGGCGCGCGTCACCGCCGACTTGAGATGCAGGCAGCCGCGCACGGGAACCGCCCGAACGGAATAGCCGAAAGGGATGAGCAGAGCGCGCAACTGCTGCATTCCCGAGAGATTCGAGCGCGGCGTGAGTCCAACCAGCACGTCGCGCCCCAGCACCAGAACGTCCCCGCCATCCAGCGTCGCCGGGGCCTCGATGCTGGCGATCGTCCGGTGTTTTGCCAGCGCGTCACGCACCGATTCGACTTCATCCCGCCGGGCGAGAGATCCAGGGCGGGTGACGACCGCGATTTCGTCGACCACCACGGCCGTGTCTTCGACAAATACCGAGTCGGGCAGGTCGTCACGCGCCGGCAATCGCTCCACGTCGACTCCGGCGGCACGCAGCGCGTTCTCGTACTGCTGGTGCTGCGCCTGAGCGAGGCCGAGGTCGATCGGCTCGCGAGCGAGGTGTGTGAGTTCACACCTGATGATCGTCGATGGAACTGCCCGTGTGTAACCGATCATTGCCTGGAATGTGATTGCCGGACTCAACGCCTCAAGGATACGCCTGTCGCCTTACGAGGACACCCTCCTGTGCGGGAGTCTCTTCGCCCTTGGATCCGTCCGGAGAACGGCTTGTGGGCCGGGCCGGGCGGACTATCACATCACCGCAACCATTTTCCCGCTTCCACGATCCATTTGATGTCGTCAGGAACCCCGACTTCACGGGATCGCCCTCCTCCCTCTCGCGCTCCACGATGACCCGCGCCTACCGTCCCATTGCCTCACTGTGCCTGCTGGCCCTCACGGTGCCGGTATCAGCGCAGGATCGTTCCGCCTCTCCCGGTGCCAGTTCCTCCAGTGGACACAGCATCGCGGTGCCATCCGCCCGAGCCGCCCGGCTGAACGGAGCGGTGTCGCTCGATGGGCGGCTGGATGACGCGGCCTGGCAAACGGCAACGCCGGTTTCCGACTTCACGCAGATCGACCCCAACGAGGGTCAGCCCGCGTCGCAACGAACCGAAATGCGGTTCCTGTTCGACGACGGGGCGCTGTACGTGGGCGCCAGGATGTGGGACACGGAGGGGCGGGCCGGCGTGCGAACCTCGCTCGTCAGGCGTGACGCGAACTTCAACTCCGACTTTATCGAGGTGGTCATCGACGGCTTCCACGATCACCTCGGCCGCGCGTTCTTCCAGGTCAATCCGTCCGGCTCCAAGTTCGACATGCTCGGCATCGGCACGTCGTGCTGCGACGAGGGTTGGGACCCGATCTGGGAAGCCGCCACGCGTATCGACGACGACGGCTGGTCGGCCGAGCTCCGGATTCCCCTGTCCCAGTTGCGGTTTTCGGGGGGATCGTCGCAGACCTGGGGCATGCAGCTCCGGCGCTGGATCCATCGCCGCAACGAGCTCGATCAGTGGTCCTTCTGGCGCAAGAACGAGTCGGGCGGACCGAACCGGTTCGGACACCTGGAAGGGCTCGAATTCGGCGGGCAATCCGGACGCCAGCTCGAACTTCTCCCGTACGTGGCCGCCAAGACCCAGAACCTCAGCGCGCCTAACGGCGATCCATTCAACGGCGGCAACGTCCAGTCGGCGCGGGTGGGGCTGGACCTCAAGTACAACCTCAGCTCGAACTTCACGCTCGACGCCACGTTCAATCCCGACTTCGGCCAGGTCGAGGCGGACCCCGCGGTGGTGAACCTGACGGCCTTCGAGACCTCGTTCCCCGAGAAGCGTCCGTTCTTCATCGCCAGCTCCGGGGTCTTCGGCTTTGGCGGCTTCAACTGCTACTTCTGCAGCAATGTGTCGTCACTGAGCGCCTTCTACACGAGACGGATCGGCCGGTCGCCGCAGGGCGCCGACCTCGCCTATGGCGCCGGCGCCTACGCCGATGTGCCCGAGGCGACGACGATCCTTGGCGCGGCGAAAGTCACCGGTCGCACCGGGAACGGCCTGACGATCGGACTGCTGAATGCCGTGACCAATCGCGAAGAGGCCCGCGTCAGGCCGGAGTCGGGTTCGGACATGAACCAGGTCGTGGAGCCGCTCACGAACTATTTCGTGGGACGGGTCAAGAAGGACCTGATGCGTGGCAACCTCGTCATCGGTGGCATCGCGACGTCGGTCCTGCGTGACATGGACCCCGAGTTCGCGACACGCCTGACGAGACACGCCGAACTCCTCGGCACGGACCTCCGCTACACGTTCAGGGAACGCGCGTATTCGCTGACCGGGAACTTCGCCATCACCAACATCGATGGCGATCCGGCAGTGATTTCCGCGCGCCAGCAGTCCGCGGCGAGGTACTTCCAGCGGCCGGACCGGAAACCCGGCAGCGACGGGTTCCTCACCAACCGGCTCGATCCCGACGCGACGGCCATGCGTGGCGCCGGCGCGTACCTGCGCCTGGCCAAGGATGCCGGCAACTGGCTCTGGGAGGCCGCGGTGAACGCGCGCACGCCGGGCTTCGAGGCGAATGACCTCGCCTTCCTCACCCGTGCCGACTACATCTGGTACAACGCGAACATCTTCCGGTACTGGTCTAGGCCGACCCGGTGGTATCGTGACCTGAGCATGATCCTGGGCGGCCAGGAGCAGCAGAACTTCGACGGCGACATCACCGACCGGCAGCTCCACGGCTTCATCGGTATCACGACGCGGAATTTCTGGAACTTCAACGTCTTCTACATCACGCGCCCGGACATGCTGGACGATCGTCTGCTCAGGGGCGGACCGTCCGTGGAAAAGCCGTCGGTCAATGCGCTCGGGATGAACATGGGAAGCGACTCGCGCGGCCGCATCAATTTCCACAGCTACGGCGAATACTCGACGAACCGGCTGGGCGGGAGGGGGATGAACCTCGGCGCCGGGATCACCTACCGGCCAGCGCCTAACGCCACGCTCACCCTCGGTCCCGGCTGGAATGACTCACGGTCTATCCTGCAGTACGTCAGGCGCTTTGCCGATCCGACGAACACCGCCTTCTACGGCTCACGATACGTGCTGGCGTCGATCGACCAGAAGCAGTTGAGCCTCGAAACACGACTCAGCTGGACCTTCTCGCCGACCACCTCGTTCGAGCTGTTCGCCCAGCCGCTTCTGGCCAGTGGCGACTACTTCGACTTCAAGGAGTACGACACGCCACGGACCGATGACCTCAGCGTCTACGGCCGCGACCGGGGAACGATCACCGAAACCGCGCCGGCGTCGCCCGGCGCACCGTCCACGGTCACCATCGATCCCGATGGCAACGGGCCGGCGGCCAGCACGCAATTCGCGAACCCCGACTTCAATTTCCGCTCGCTCCGCGGCAATGCGGTGTTCCGCTGGGAATTCCGCCCCGGATCGGTGATGTACGTGGCGTGGGCGCATTCCCGCGCGGCGTCTCTCTCACAAGGCGATTTCCGGTTCAGCCGTGATGTCAACGGCATGTTCGAAAACGTGCCCGACAACGTGTTCCTCGTAAAAGCGAGTTTCTGGATACCTCGTTAGAACAGGTTGAGAGTTGAGGATTGAGAGTTGAAGACAAACGAAGGCCCCCGGGGTTTCCCACGGGGGCTTCGTCAATGGCAGGCCCCAGCACGAAGGCGAAAGGGCGAGCTGCCGTGATGAAGACGATCCGCGAAGAGCGTTGCCACGTTCTTCGCTGGGTCAACTTTCCCACAAAATGCGACACGGTGCCTGTTGCGCCGTCCGATCAGTCGTGACCTTCACGACATGACAGCATCTGCGCGGGACAATGCTTCGCTGGCGAAACCGGGGAACTGGATCCCTGCGGCGGGAGCGTGTCCGCGGTACCTGGTTTGTCAGCGAGTACGCCGCAAGTCTGAGGCACGGTATCCAGCACGCCTTCGGGAAAGACCAGGCTGGGACGAGAATGCCAGTACCTTCGCACCTCGGCGATAGATGGCAGGAACCACTCGTCGCTCGCCTCGTTGAAGAACGCATACACGACGGTCTGAGAGCTTGCCCGGGCGCAGACGGTCCTCATTCGCGCGGGGAAGTCGGACTGGGGCAGCATCGAGTTCGGATTGGCGTGCCGGGGAATTCCGAGCACTTCGCGTCCCGCGCGATACGCGATGGCGCCAGGAGCATTGGTGTAGATGATCGCGCTCGGCGGGAGCGACGTAACGGCGGCGACGAGTCCTGACCTTTGCCACGCCAGCGAGTTATAGCCCAGACCATCCCGCCGAGCCTCGGTGATCCACACGGCTTGGGAGACCGCCGCGCTCACGCCGAGCGCGAGACTGGTCGAGACCGCTGGGCGTCGCGTCTCGACGGAGGCCATCCGCGTCACCAACTCTCCGATCAGGAGGATCAGAACCACAGGCAGGATGGGCGAGAGCAGTCGTGAGTTGGGCGTCGTCTGGGCATCGGCAAACGTGATCGACAGGAGCAGGAAGACCACGTAGCCGGCGGAGTAGACGAGCAGGACGGCCCTCGCCTGACGAGTCCTCCCCTCGAATGATGCGGCTTGACGCGGCGCCCGGATGATGGACAGGATGAACACGGTCGCCGTGACGGCTACCGCCAGGACGAGAAGCGCCTCGAGCCAGTCGGGTCCGGACACCGGTATGAACCAGGAGTACAGCGCGCGCGCTCCTATGCGGAGCTGACCCGGCACGGGCGGATGAAACGCAATGTCCCGATTGGTGGCGCTGGTCCCGGCCTGCACGTTGCGCAACAGGAGCAGGCCAATGGGCAGGCAGGCGATCAGCAGGAAGGCAACCGCCCGCAGGCAGCGACGGCCCAATGGCGCCACGCCGATCACCAGCAGCGAGAGCGCACAGGCGCCAATCAGTGCCAGCCCGACATATCGTGTCGTGCTCGCCAGTCCGGCCAACACGGCAGCGACGATGAGGGCAGGCCATGCATCCGTCTCGATCGAGCGAATGATGGCCAGAAGCGCTGCGAGTCCCAGGGCAATGAAGACGGCTTCCGACCAGATCATCGCGTGGACTGACAACACGTCTCGCGCGAGGGGGACGGCAAAGGCGGCCGCGATGCCCGCGGCCATTGAACCCCCTGCGACGCGGCGTGTGAGCGCGAAGGCCAGCGCCGTGGTGACAGCCAAAGCAAACAGGTTCACGATGAACGCCGCGGTCTCCGGGGCCAGTGCCGCCCGCATCAGGCCGGCCAGAACAAACGGAAACCCTGGTGGAAAATGCGTGAGTGGCTCCGAGCCCTCATTCCACCAGTGAACTCGCAGGCCGTCACCAGCGAGCAGATTGCTGGACACGGAGAGGTACTGCGTTGAATCCGGCGTGACGCCCATGCCGTGGGGAATCGCTGCAACGAGCAAAGCCGCTGCCAGCACAAAGGCGGCGCCGACGAGCGCTATGGTTCCCCCGGTGCCGGGTGCAATGCCGAGCCCGATGTTCTGGTGCGATGTGTGATTGTGTTGCACGAGTTCCCTTTCCGGCCCGGTCGTACCGACAGTGGAGTATGACGATAACAGCGGGCGCAGTGGCTCTGCATGCGCGATCGAGGCGGACACAACACACGCAACGCTCGAGTTCACTTGGCTGGTCTCGAGTCGCCCGGCGACGGCGCAACAGGACCGGGCCCCGCATCCTGCCAGGTGCAAGCAGAAGCGGCGGGAGCTTTCGCCCCCGCCGCTCTGCAACTCAGGAAGTCTGTCTTACTGAACCGCGTTGATCATGTCGAAGATCGGCAGGTACATCGCCACCACCATGCCGCCGACGATGACGCCGAGGAACACGATCATGATCGGCTCGAGCAGGGAGAGCAGGCCGCTCACTGCCGCATCGACTTCTTCGTCGTAGAAGTCCGCGATCTTGGAAAGCATTTCATCCAGGCCACCGGTCTGCTCGCCGACGGCGATCATCGAAATCACCATTGGCGGAAAGACGGCCGACTTCTGCAGCGGGGCCGCAATCGTATCGCCGCCCGCGATGCTCGACCGCGACTGCATGATGGCGTCCTGAATCACCCGGTTGCCGGCAGTCTTGGCGGTGATTTCCAGCCCGTCCAGGATGCTGACGCCGGAGCTGATGAGGGTGCCCAGTGTACGCGTAAACCGTGACACGGCGCTCTTCCGCAACACGTCGCCCAGGACCGGGAATCTCAGCAGCAGTCGGTCGATGTTGAGCTTGCCGCCTGACGTGGCGTAGTAGCGCCTGAGCAGCCAGACGCCGGCGGCGATGGTGGCCGCGACTGCCCACCAGAATCCACGCAGGAAGTCAGACGCGCCAATCACGATCCGGGTTGGCAACGGCAGGGCAAGTCCGACCCCGGCAAACATGTTCTCGAAGACCGGGATGACGAAGACGAGGAGCACCGCGATCGCGATCGCGGCCACGCTCATGATGACGCCTGGATAGATCATCGCGCCTTTCACCTTCCGGACCAGGGCGTCGTTCTTTTCCATGAACGTCGCCAGGCGCATGAGGATCGTGTCGAGAATACCACCAGCCTCACCGGCGGCGACCATGTTCACGTACAGGTCGCTGAACGCCTTGGGATGCTTGGCGAGGGCGTCGGCTACCGTGTGACCCGATTCGACGTCGAACACGATGTCGCGGGTGGTCGCGGCCAGCACCTTGTTCTCGGTCTGCTTGGCCAGAATGTCGAGCGCCTGCACCAGCGGAAGACCGGCATTGATCATCGTCGAGAATTGCCGCGTGAAGATGACGATGTCCCGCATCTTGATGCCGCCCTTCATTTTCTTGGGCTTGGCGTTCTCGTCGACCTTGACGACGGTCATCCGCTGCCGTCGAAGCTGCGCGACCACATCCTGCGCGGTGGCGGCTTCAACCGTTGCGGTCCTCAGTTCCCCCGCGGCGGTACGAGCTGTGTAGGTATAAGCGGGCATACTTCAGATGGGAGATGGGAGATTTGAGAAAAACTGCGAGGCGATGAAGATCGGATGTCGTTGGGAAGCGGAGCCTAATTCCATCTCCGGCCTCCCAGCCGCCATCTCACCTCTTTCCGCCAACCGCCTGCAATGGACGCCGCTCGTTCTCCTCTTCCTGAGGCGAACGGCCGATCATGCGCAGGAACTCATTCGGATCGCTGGACACGCGGAGGCACTCGTCTTCGGTCACCTCGCGCGACTGGTACAGCTGATAGAGGGCGTCGTTCAGCGTCTGCATGCCGAACTTCTTCCCCGACTGCATCATGGAGTAGATCTGGTGCACCTTGTCGTCACGGATCAGCGCGCGCATGGCCGGCGTGATCACCAGGATTTCCGCCGCCATGCAGCGACCGCGGCCACGGGCACGCGGCAGCAGCGCCTGCGTCACGATTCCCTCGAGCACGAACGCCAGCTGGGCGCGAACCTGCGACTGCTGGTGGCTGGGGAACACGTCGATGATGCGGTTGATGGCCTCGGCGGCCGAGTTGGTGTGCAGCGTGGCGAAGACGAGGTGACCCGTCTCGGCGATGGTCAGCGCCGCCTGGATCGTTTCCAGGTCGCGCATTTCGCCGATGAGGATGATGTCCGGGTCCTCACGCAGCGCGTACTTGAGCGCGTTGGAGAAGCTGTGCGTGTCGCTTCCGACTTCACGCTGGTTGACGATGCAGCTGTGGTGGCGGTGGATGAACTCGATCGGATCCTCCACCGTGATGATGTGTCCCTTCCGCTCGCGATTGACCTTGTCAATCATCGCCGCCAGCGTCGTGGACTTGCCTGAACCCGTTGGCCCGGTCACCAGCACCAGCCCGCGAGGCTTCTCGGCCATCTTCGCCACCACCGCGGGGAGACCGAGGTCCTGGAACGTGCGGATGTTGAACGGGATCTGCCGGATGGCCATCGAAACACAGCCGCGCTGCTTGAAGCAGTTGCCGCGGAACCGCGCCAGGTTCTGGATGCCGAACGAGAAGTCCAGCTCGTCGTCCATTTCGAATCGCTTCTTCTGGTTCTCGGTCAGCACCGAGTAGGCCAGTTGCAGCGTGTCCTTGGGCGAGAGGATCGTCTCGATGTTCGAGTTCACGATGTCGCCGTCCACGCGGAGCTTGGCGCGCTCGCCCGCCGTGACATGCAGGTCGGATGCGTCGCGCTCGATCATCTCCTCGAGCAGTGAGCGCAAGCTGATGACTGCCCCGGCGGCGGGGGAGATTGTCGAACCAGTAGGTGCAGTCGTCGGATGAGACATCAGTCGTCAGGCGTGTATTGCTGTAGGTCGGGAGAGGGCATGTCCAACGGCCCCACACCTATGCGAGGCTGCGCCCCGCCCGGGAATAGCCACTGTTGAGACGGCCCAACACTGCAAGCCGTCACTGGAGAAGGCGGGAAGGCGCCAGCGGGTGGTCATGGCGACCTCCCACATCCGACATTCCTGATCCGCCATCCCGTCATCGTGTCGGCGATCACGATGCCGACGTCTCTCGAATCACCTGGTCGAGCTGCACGATGCCTTTCATGACCTTGAGCCAGCCATCCATTCGAAGCGTGAGCATGCCCCCCGCCACGGCCGCATCCTTGATTTCCTGGCCGGACGCGTTCTGCAGGATGTGCCGGCGGAGCGATGGGGTCATGAGCATGACTTCGTAGAGTCCCTGCCGGCCCTTCATGCCCATCCCGGCGCAGTCATCGCATCCGCGGCCCTTGAAGAACGGGAGCTCACCGATCGTCGTGTCGAGAGACACGTTTTTCAGAAGTGGCACTGCCTCGGCCGACGCCTTGGCGATTGCGTTGTCCAATGCCTCGGTCGTGAATCGCAACTCGCCCAGCGTGGTGCCGGCCGAGACCTTGGCGCCCGCCAGTTCCTCGGGCGTGGGCTCGTGACGCTGCTTGCATCGCGGGCAGATGCGGCGCACCAGGCGCTGCGCCACCACCAGGTTGAGCGCGCTGGCGACGTTGAACGGCTCCAGTCCCATGTCGAGCAGCCGCGTGACCGTCTCCGGCGCCGAGTTGGTGTGCAGCGTGGAGAGCACCAGGTGACCAGTGAGCGCGGCCTTGATGGCAATGCCGCCCGTCTCCAGGTCGCGGATCTCGCCCACCATGATGATGTTCGGGTCCTGGCGCAGGAACGCCTTCAGCGCCGCGGCGAACGTCATGCCGATGTCGGTGCGCACCTGCACCTGGTTGATCCCGAAGAGGTTGTACTCGACGGGATCCTCGGCCGTCATGATGTTCGAATCGATCGTGTTGATCTTGGACAGGGCCGAGTACAGCGTCGTCGTTTTTCCTGAACCGGTCGGCCCGGTGACGAGCACCATGCCGTACGGGTTCAGGATCGCCGTCATCAGTTCTTTCTCGGCGCGCGGCTCGAGTCCGAACTTCTCGAGGTCCAGCGTGAGGTTGCCCTTGTCGAGAATACGGAGCACGACCTTCTCGCCGAACAGCGTCGGGAGCGTGGAAACGCGGTAGTCGATGACCTTGTTGCCGATCTTCAGCTTGATGCGCCCGTCCTGGGGCACGCGGCGCTCGGCAATATTGAGCTGCGACATGATCTTGAAGCGCGAGATGAGCGCCGCCTTGAGCTTCGGCGGCGGTTTCATGACTTCCTGCAACGCGCCGTCGATGCGATAGCGAACGCGGAGCTCGTGCTCGAAGCTCTCGAAGTGGATGTCGCTGGCACCTCGCTTTACGGCATCGGTGAGGATGGCATTGATCAGCTTGACGACGGGCGCGTCGTCGACCGCGGCGGCCAGCGCCGCCGCGGACATGTCCTCTTCCTCCTCTTCCAGGACCTCGACGTCGCCTTCGGCGGCGATGTCCTTGAGGAGGGAGTCCATCGCCACGTCGCCGGAATCGTACGCCTTCTCGATGACGTTGCGCAGGGTGGACTCGCCAGCGAGTACCGGAAAGATGTCGTAGCGCGTAACGAACTTGAGATCCTCGAGGATCTCCTGATTCGTCGGATCGGCCACGGCGATCGTGAGCGTGCGGCCCTCACGCTTGAGCGGCAGCAGGGTGTGGCGCGAGGCGAGATCGGACGGCACGAGCCGGAGGATCCTGGGATCGACCTCGAACTTGGTGAGGTCGACGGCCGGCATCTTGTACGTGCGGGCGATGATCTTCGTGAGCTCGACTTCGTCAATCGCGCCGCTGCGGATCAGAGCGAGCGTCACCGTCGTGCCGTTCTGTTTCGCGTCGCGCTGAGCGCGCTCCAGCAGCTCCCGGGAGACGAAGCCCTCGTTGAGCAGAAGCGCGGTGATGCGCTCGGGCAGCGCGGCGACGGTGCTGGCCATTCCGGTTGGAAGCGAGGAAGAGTTGGCGACGCTACG
>Ga0209751_10002722_pt1 | contig 17476 bp, 13 predicted proteins | sample RifCSP13_1_FD_184019 | JGI IMG/M metagenome (GOLD analysis project Ga0209751, IMG submission 184019) | Soil microbial communities from Rifle, Colorado - Rifle CSP2_sed 13_1 (SPAdes) (version 2) | ecosystem: Environmental > Terrestrial > Deep subsurface > Rock core/Sediment | place: Rifle... | reverse complement strand
CTGGACTAGTACTTGGGTTAAAGTTGGTATCTCCAGAATATACAGCCGTTATGGCATGAGTTCCTACCGCAAGTGTTGCTGTAGAAAGTGTTGCAGTGTTACCAAATAGTGTACCAATACCGATACTAGCTGCATTATCAAAAAATGTTACAGTTCCAGTTGGTGTCCCACCAGATCCTGTTACTGTTGTAGTAAATGTAACAGGCTGACCAAAAGAAGATGGGTTAACATCTGAGATCAATGTTATTGTAGGTATTGCAGTTCCCGTACTACCATGAGTCTGTGTTAATATCATATAGAGATCCTCTGCTGTAAATGAAGAAACCCAAGATGTGTTATAGTAAACACGATATGTGTTAGTCCCATCAAATGGGTCAGCGATATCTCCATCTCTCATTGTCTTGACGATATTAGCACCGTCTCCTCCAGTATACTTGATACCTATTCTGTCACCAGACTGGATTGTGTACAGATCGGTTAGACCCAATGCAAATGTGTAATCAGTGTAACTTGTAGAAATTGTAGCGACATCTTTTGTACCAAATAATTTCTTTACAGATAGATCAGTGTTAAAGACACCAATTTGTGCAACACCAGTTGGTGAACCTGTCCGTGAGAGTCGTAACGTAATGGTATCTATTTGATCACCAACTAATTGTGATGATGGAGAAACATATTCTGCATGAATTGGCCTACCTGAATAGGTGCTATAACCACCTGTTGTAGTAGTATCCTGCATGTGAACAATTGGATATGTAACAATTTCTAATGCATCCGCTGTCACCTCATTTGTTGGGACAGTATCTGCTGTAGTGGTGTCTGGTATATTGATGGTATAAGTTTCTGTCTTGGGTAACTCTTCATTTCCAGCTAAATCCATGGCAAAGAACGTGAGTGTGGTGGTGATACTAACTGTGATTGGACCGGAGTATGTTGAGCTGGAAGTAGGTGTGCTGCCATCTGTGATATAGTAAATTGTGGCTGCTTCATTTGCTGACAGTGTAACTGATTGTGTTGATGTGTATGTACCACCTGACGGGGCTGCAGTCGTTGTTGGAGGAGTGGTATCAGTATTAATCGGATGATTTGGAGATTTTCCTTGATTGGATTTTCCAATCTTGCCGTTCCCTGAATTATCCTTATTATCTGGCATGGCAAATACGGATGAATTACTAAAAATGCCTAGTACTACAACAGCCATTATCAAAAATAATTTTAATAGATCACCTGATGATGTAGCTTTCAAATTATTATCTCCTGTCGGAATTGTAATTTGGAACCACACATAGTTCTACCAATAGTTCCAAAATCGGAACTAAAATATGTTGATTGATGCAACATGTTCCAATCTGTTCTAAATTTTTAGATAAGTGTGTTGTTCCAATTTTGGAACTACAAATAATTAACATTATTGAGCTGAGAAAAATCAACAGTTAAAAGAGTTGCGTAGCTTTTCTATTATTTGATAAGTTTAACCCGCGGACTTTATTTTTTATCTAAGATAGAAATCTGAATTAAATGATCAAAAACAATTTCTAATTGAATTGATTTAGTGATGTCATCTCAGGGGACAAATCCTTCACAGAAACTCGTGCAAGGATCGATTCACAATATCATCACAAAAAATCTATATCATAATCATAATCTAAATGAAAAATAATATCAGTTGCAACAAACCATAATCCGAAATAATATCCCACATATTGTTCCCAAATACTAGGATTGAACTCAATGTCTGCGAATCCGCGGAATATATGAAAGGCCTTCATAATTGCCAATTTTTGTGTTCTTTAATGCCTATGTTATGAATCAATTTATACAGATTTAATTTCTTCCTCAATATTCAATTCACTATCGTCATTCTTACCAAGTTTTTTCTTAAAGTACCCCCTGGGTGTGAAAACTTTCCTTGCAAAAGCTACGTATGTAGTATGGCCTATACTTCTAAACGAGTGTCTTGTCTTTCCTTCCCGTGCCTCAATTGTTCTAACCAGTTGTTCTGTACATTCTATATCAAAAAAATCATTTTCTCGTAGAACGGTCACAAGTTTTTCAAGTTGATTCATAGTAGGACATATTGCAACAAATGCTCCACTTCCCTTTAGCATCTTTCTTGCTTGAGGTACCACTGACCACGGGTCTCCAAGGTCAACTATTACCAAATCAGCATCCTTTTGTGGAACTTTCTTTGCTGTTTTTATATCAAATTTTTCCATTGTTACATATTTTGTCATTCCAGCCTTTTCGATATTTTTTCTTGCGATATCCATAAAGTTTGGATCAACGTCGTATGTGTACACATGACCACGAGGTTTCACAATACTTGCAAGAAATGTGGTAAGTGAACCGCTTCCTGTCCCTATTTCGACAATTTTTTGCCCGCTTTGTAAGCCAGTTCTTGCCGCAATGTATCCTAGATCTTTTGGATATACAATCTGTGTGCTGCGCTGACTTTTCAGAACATAATCATGAACGGTAGGTTCTAGAAGATAGATGTACTTGCCTTTGTTTGTAGTAATTGTGGAACCAAACTCTTTTCCTATTACTTTTTTATGATCAATTACTCCTACATGTGTATGAAATTGTTGTTTTTTTGAAATCTTCATTAACCACTTTTTTGAATCATTATAAAAAAACAAGACATTGGAATTTTGTTTTATTTTTTTCATGAAAGTAAAGCTAATTTAATGTGGATAAGAATTTACCTCTTGGTGACATTACATTCTGTCAGGGGATGCAATTCCAATAATATCAAGTGCTTTTGCAAGAGTTTCTTTAAAACTGGATACTAGACACAGCCTTGCATTAACCAGATCTTTGTTTTCAGCTGTTAGAACTTTGACATGTTCATAAAATCCATTAAATGAGACTGCAAGTTCATAACAATACCGTGCAATTAATTTTGGTGAGAGGTTTTTTGCAGAGTCTTCTATCTGGATATCAAATTTTCCTATAATTTTGATTAGATTAATCTCATGGTCTGTAGTAAGATTTGCAAATGAAACATCAAGTTTTGGTTTCATTTCTGCTTTTTCTAGAATCCTTACAGCTCTGGCATGAGCATACTGTATGTAAGGTCCGGTATCACCTTCAAGACTCAGAGATTCAGTCATGTCAAATGTTATGATTTTGTCTAAATCTTGTTTTATCATAGTATAACGTAGCGCACCAACATAATCTGCATTAACATAGATTCCTTTTCGCCCAGACATCTGAATTTCTTTTCCACCTGAATCAACGTTTAATGTCCTTGCAGTTTCTGCACTCAGTGTTACTGATTCATATCCAAGATGAACGTATGCTCCTTCTTGTGATTTGAAACTAGACATTAGTTTTGTAATTATTTTTTGCAAACGTGATTGACGTGAATCAATGATTGTTATCACCTTGTCGCCGGTAAAGTCAAGCTTTGAGTTTGAATTTTTTTCAAGTACTGTCTCCCACAAAATTTTATTTTCAGCTTGTTCTGCATATTTTGTATAATAAAATGGATCTTCTAAAATTCCAAGCTTCCATGCTGCATAAGGTATGTCTTTTGCAATGTAAGTAGCAATACCATTACTTCTAACAAGTACCTTGTCCTCCTCATCGTTTTCAGATTTTACTATCCAGCATCCAATGTTTTTGCCTTCTTCTTCTAGGCCTACGAGTTGCATATCCTTCATCTTCTCAAATACTATCTTCCATAGGTTTGAGCGAACAATTTGAGACTCGAAATTAAGACAGTCATATGTAGCACCAAGACGCCAACACGTCTTTAGCTGCTCAGCAAGAACTCGCCTTGTGATTTCATTAGCAAACTTGGCAGTTTCTGATGTTCCTTCTTCAAGTTGTTTTAGTACTTCAATTCTATATGATGCAAGCTTTGGGTCTGTTTCATATTTTTCCGTAGTCTTGACATATACTATATCACCACAATAATGATCAAATTTTTGATCTTTTGATGGTTCCACAGGAAATCCGCCATACTTGAATCCGACTATGATATCGGCAACTTGCAATCCAGAATCATCGACATAGTTTAAGATTCGAACATCATACTGTGCTTTTTTTAGAATTCTAGCTACAGCATCTCCAATTACGATGTTTCTTACATGTCCTATGTGTAGTGCCTTGTTTGGATTTACACTTGTATGCTCTACCACAACCTTGGAATTTTTTCCAATGTTTATTGTTCCATAATTTTTTAAAGATGATGCAGAAATTGTTGCGTTATTTAATTCTGCATAGTTTGCAAAAAAATTCACATATCCGGAAGTATGTGGAGCTGCATGTTTTACAAACTTGGTTGGAACTTTTTGATATTCATCAGAAATAATTTTTGCAATATCAAATGGTTTTTTCTTTAATGATTTTGCAAGTAAAAACGCAACGTTACAGCTTACATCACCAAACTCTGCCCTTGAAGATTCAGATACTTCAAACTTGATTTCAGGAAAATTTAATTTCGAACATATTTGTTGTATGTTTGATCGTATTTCATCAAGTAAGAGTCGCAGAGTCATCTACTACACCTTTGCTAACTTGACTGCAATGTATTCAAGTGCTTCTATGACCCCATCGCCAGCTTTTCCTGAAACAGTCATAGATGCCTGGGATTTCACGCTTTCTACTGCATTGCCAAGTGCAATACTTTGTCCTGAGATCTTAAACAGTGGAACATCAGTCTCACTATCTCCTATTGCTATAACATCAGAAGGAGAAGCAGAAAGCATGGTCAGGACTTCAGAGAACCCTCTTCCTTTGTTAATCCCCTTTGAATTAATGTGAATTGCATACTGGCTATCAGAGAGATCTACTGGCATGTTGTTGTCTTTCATAATTTTTTTTGCCAACTCTAAATCAAATGTTCGTTCTAATACGACCTCAGTCATCCTAGGAAATACTGGTTTCTCTCTGGCCTCTGGAATTTTTGATTTGAGTAATTCAAATGCTTTCATGCATTCATCCTTGTTTCCTAAGAGCTTATGATTGGATGGACCAAAAGTTATAGCCCCACCATTTTCCCCAACAGCGATGCGTGTCATACCCCCAAAAACAGACAGAATGTATCCTTCCACAGAAGATCGACCTGACACAAAGATGACTTTGTGACCAAGTCTTATCATATGACGTAATGCATCTAAGGCATCAAGATGTATTCGCCCTGCACCATTTTCGGTGATTGTTCCATCAATGTCAACTGCAAAAATTTTTTCTTGCATCAAGTCAGATATTCTATTGAGCATAATAACTGCTCCCCATTAAATAGAAAACAGCTAAAATAGCAATTTATCATAATAAATTTATGGCTAGAAAAGGCAAGTTGGCAGAGATTTTCAGTAAAGCAATGTATGCAGACAACCCAGAATCATATCTTGTAGGATACCTAGACTATGATATTGTAAAGGAGGTTACATTGCCAGAATTCCTTAAAGAATCTGATAACTTTGAGACGATACCTATTACAAGGATTCAATATATCAAAAAAGAAAATACAGTTTTATTCGGTAAATCAGAACAACAAGTGAGATAAAGTTGGGAATTCCAGAAAAAATTCAAGCAATAAAAGACGAAATGTCAAAGACGCAGATAAACAAAGCTACAGAACATCATGTTGGATTATTAAAAGCGAAACTGGCAAAGCTAAAACGTGAACAAGAAGATTTCAAATCAAAATCATCTGGGAGTTCGGTAGGATTTGATATCAAGCGAACTGGTGATGCTACTGTTGTTATCTTTGGATTGCCAAGTGTTGGGAAATCTACATTGTTAAACAAACTTACTGATGCAAAATCTGCAGTAGGTGCATATCAATTTACAACAACAACTGTAATTCCTGGCATGATGGAATATCGCGGTGCAAAAATTCAGGTACTTGATTTACCTGGAATAATAAAAGGCGCATCAACAGGAAAGGGGTTGGGCAAAAGGGTTTTAGCTGTTGCAAAAAGTGCAGATTTGGTTTTAATTATTCTTGATGTCTTTCAACCATATCATGAAGAAGTCATAAGAACTGAGCTTGGCAACATTGGAATAAGATTAGATCAAAAGCCTCCTAACATTGTCATAGAAAAAACTGCAGACGGGGGTATATCTGTCAGTCAACAAGTACCATTGACAAAAATGTCACAAAGTCTTTTAAAAGACATACTTCGTGTATATGGCTTTAACAATGGCAGGGTACTAATCAGAGAAGATGTTGATTCTGAACAATTAACTGATTATATTTCTGGAACCAAAACATATGTTCAATCACTTACAGTAATGAATAAAATTGATTTGGTAAATCAGGGATTTTTAAATGAATTGCAGTCAAACATAAAATCAAAAATTGTTCCAATATCTGCTGACGCTGACATTAACATCAATGCCCTCAAGGATGCCATTTACGAAAAACTTGATTTTATCAGAATTTACATGAGACCAAAAGGCGGAGAAACCGATTATGATGAGCCGTTGATAACAAGAGATGGTTCCACTGTGCTAGACATATGTAACAAGCTACACAGAGATATGAGAAAAGATTTCAGATATGCTCTAGTCTGGGGAAAAAGTGTAAAATTTGGAGGTCAGAGAGTTGGCATACATCATACTTTGCAAGATGAAGATGTTCTTACAATAATAAAAGCTAGAGGTACTTGAGAAAAAGCTTTTCTGTTTCGATCATCTTTTAGAATCATGGATCAGGAATTTGAAAATCGTTGGTGCACGGTATGCATGGCAAAAACAAAACAAGAAATTATTTTCATGCCTGAAATTCCGACATACAAACGTAGAAGACAATACAAATGCACACAATGTGGGAAAAAATCTTGGTTGTTAGGTAGAAGACCATCAGCTGAAGCTGTGTATTGATCAAAATTGCGATCACAAATTTCAAATTTTAAAAAAATTCTGTGACACAGAATCTAGTACTTGGTGTAATTTTTTTTAGTTTAACTATAGAAAAGTAAGTAAACTGTATGTTTTTTAATGGCAACAAAAAAGCGATCTGGAAAAGCAAAGCGTAGATCAGCTCCAAAGCGTAAAGCTGCAAAGCGAAGACCCGCTGCTAAGAAAAGATCAGCTCCAAAGCGTAAAGCTGCAAAGCGAAGATCGGCTAGACGACGATAGTTCTGATCTACAAAAAAACATGATGTTATCGCAGCATTTTATGCGGTAACTTTCAAATTTTTATCATTATTTTTTACTAACTAAACATTTGTCCAGGTGGCGAGGATGATTTTCCTTTAACGGCATTTCGTTCTACGGTAAACTTTCTCTCGCTAGGAATTACAGAAATTTTTACTGAAGTATTAATTGCATAGTGTGGGGTTCCATCAGGATTTTTGTAATTTGTTGCGATTCCTACGCGGTCCAGATCAACTTTGACTTTGACTATTGTGCCATCTTCTAACTTGAAGGAAACAAACTCGTTGCCTGTTCTTTCGTGATCTAGCATTTTAAAGTCAATTTTGTCTTTTGATTGGCTCACCATTGTAAAATTGATTTACAGTTATTTGAAGTATACTTAGTAAAGAAAGCTTAGCAATTTTATTTGTTGTTCTGTAGTAATGACATTTTTTGCAGTGAGTAATTCAAGTAGTTGTGTTACCAGTACTTTTTCTTGTTCAGAAAATCCCATAACTCCCTTGTCACCTGGTGGACCTGGAGGACCTCGTGGACCAGGCTCTCCTGGAGGACCTTGTGCACCTCTTGGTCCTAGTTCACCTGTAGGACCTTGCTCACCTATCAGGCCTCGCTCTCCTTGCATTCCCTGAATTCCTTGTGGGCCTCTTTCTCCTGGTGGACCTTGTGGACCTTGTAGGCCTCTTTCACCTTGTGTACCTTGTGGACCTTGTGGACCCTTGTCACCTGGTGGACCCTGTAAACCTCTTGGCCCTTGTTCCCCCGATGGACCCAGCAATCCCCTTGCCCCCCTTTCACCTTGTTGACCTGGAATTCCTGTAAGACCTTTTTCTCCAGTAGGACCTTGTGGACCTTGTGTACCCTTGTCACCTGGTGGACCCTGTGGACCAGTTAATCCCTTTTCTCCTTGTGGACCGTGTGGACCTCTTTCACCTTTTTCACCAATACCACCTTGAAGACCTTTTGGACCCTTGTCACCCATAGGTCCTTGAATTCCTTTATCACCTTGTGGACCAGGAATTCCTGTTGGACCTTTGTCACCTGGAACACCAACATCGCCTGTGATACCTTTGTCACCCTTGTCACCCTTGTCACCTTTGTCACCTTTTTCTCCTGGCAAACCTTGTGGACCTTTGTCACCCTTGTCACCTAATGGACCTTTGTCACCTGTCAGTCCTTTGTCTCCACGTGGACCTTGTTCACCTTTGTCTCCCTTGTCCCCTTTGTCACCTACTGGACCTCGCGGACCAGGCTCGCCTCTTTCTCCTTGTGGACCTGTAAGACCTTTGTCACCTTGTGGACCTAATGGTCCTTGATCTCCTGATGGACCTGGAGGACCTTGATATCCTTTATCTCCTAATGGACCTGATGGACCCATTGGTCCTCGAGGACCTGGAGGACCAGGCGGTCCTAACGGACCAGATTTTCCTTGCAAAGGATGTCCAAATGTTTCTTTATGAATCGGAGTTTCACGGACTTCACGAACTTCGGCTCCTTTTTTTGGATGTGCTGCAGAGATTTCATTTTCAAAGACAGAATTAGTTGAAGAAAACTGATCAGTAAGTACTATCCATATTGAGTTTCGATCAAAAATAAAATCGGGTATGGGATTTTTATCGCTACCTAAAACCAGATTAAATTTTTTATCTTTTACTCTAAGATGAAAATTTTCTTTCCAAATAGACTGAAAGCTTTTTTTCGTAATTTCTTGGGCAGATGGAGGAGAGTCACATAGCGCAATTTGGACTTCAAAAACCCCAGATGGCAACTTGAAAGGAGAAATTCCCTCAATCTCCATCTTTCTAGATCCAGACATATCCTAGGTGTAATTCCTCGGTATTTTTGTATTTTGAATCACTGTCCGATTTTGTACACTTGTGTGTCAAATTAGATAGCTTTTTCCTTTCTTACCATGCCCTTAATTTTTGCACATCATACTTTGACGCCAATCTTAATTACGGTTTTAAACACCTAATGTCTCAATTGTAAAATGGTTAAACCGCAAAATTGAATAGACGTGTATTTTAGAATACAACGATGGTTGAATTAGATCAGATAGAACAAATATTTGCAATATTAAATACATTTGGTACTATTTTTCTGATTGTTTTATTTTGGAAAACCATAAAGTACTTGGAAGAATCAAGCAAAAATGCCCGAATTCAGACAAATTATAGATTCAGGCCATGGATAGGTCCAACAAATAGCATTAAACCAATGTCAACAGCTGATAATCGCCATCAATTTGCAATAGAGATAAAAAACTATGGTGAAATTCCAGCTTCTGATGTTATTGCAATGTATAAGATGAATACGGAAATGATGTCAAGAGATCTTGTAAAAAATCCAGAGAACCTTGAAAGGTTTAGTCTTGGTCCCCTTTTACCAAACATGGAAAAACGATATTGGTTTTTCATAGATTCAGACTTGATTGAAAAAGCAAAAAATGGCAGTACAGATATTTTTATTTTGCTTTATTTCGTATACGAACATTTTGCAGGAAAGAGTTGTTATGGAATGATAAGTCATTATGATCCTAAAACAAATTCATTTGCTCACAAGGACATGTGGGTAGACACTTAGCAGTCTTCACATTAATGTAAGAGATTTTACATTTTAGAAAAAGGTAATTTTTGGTGGTTTATTTCCTACACATAATGCACCTGTGCGGTGTTCGATCGTAGGTAGAATGAAGATTGATATTGTGTGTGTTTTGGCTTTTTTCTAACAAAATTATCAAATAATTAAGAAAAATAATCACTTGACAATTAACTTGAAGAATATTATTTATTAAACATGACGTATTTGGTTCACTGTGGAAACTAGTAAAGAAAAATCTGATAACGTTTCCAAGATGATTCAGAGAATTAATGAAATTGCTGAGATTCTTGCAATACTCAATGATACCAAAAGAGGCAAGGACTGGCTAATGCAGGAAGTAAAAAAACATCGTTTGAAATCACAAGTAAAACCCTCCATGAACAGTTTTGAGATGTTAAAAGTACTCCCTAATGATTTTGTCTCTAATCTTCTAAAGGGTTTGAGGGGAGACGACATTGAAGGTTTTGAAGATGTCCAAACTCTGACAAAGACATTTCATTGGTTCTTCACTGACATCGTAGCAGGTTCTAACCCCAAGATACCAACTAAAGACCAAGTTAGAAAAATCGTAGTGTTAAATGAATTAATATCAAGAACTGAAACTTTTGGCAAGAGAGATCCTGCTTCTACTGTAATATTGCCTACTGGTGATGGGATGGCAATTGGTTTTAGCGACAGTCCAGAAAAACCGATTCGTCTTTCGATCGAGTTGCACAAACTCCTCAACAGGTATAATGAGTCAAGGAGCGGTGTGGAAAAACTGCTCATTAGAATTGGAATTGATATGGGTCCAGTTTATCTAGTAAAAGATCTCAACGACAAAGACAATGTTTGGGGCCCTGGAATTATTCTAACAAGACGTGTCATGGACTTGGCAGGAGACATGAACATCTTTGCATCAGCAAGGATTGCAGAAGATACACGCAAGCTATCACCTGAATACATGGAGATAATTCATCCGATTGGAGATTACCACATAAAACATGGCGAAGAACTACAGCTTTACAATATCTATGGAGATGGGTTTGGAAATAGAATTGCACCAAGAAGTAAGAAGGTTGAAAAACTTACCGAAGACAAACTTGTAAAACCTGCCTACAACTTTGCATTTCGAACTATAGACATTGTCCTTGATGTCACCGAACCTTCTACAATGTTAACTCATCACACATGGGTTTGGAAATTGGAAAACATCTCAAAAGAACCAAAGGAACAGGTACACTATATCATAGACGGCGACAAAGAAAGAGAATTCAAAGACTTGAATGTCACCGTAAGAGACGAAAGAGGAAACAGTCTTGAAATTGTTACAGTTGATGCTAACAAACCAACACACAAGGAGTTCAATGTCAAGCTTCGAAATCCAATGCTTCCAAAACAGACCAAGACTCTAAAGATGGAATATGACTGGGAAGAACCTGACAGAAGCTTTTACTACAGAGTAGCTTCAGATTGCAAAGAATTTACATATCTTTTTTCCATAGCCAAGGAAAATCAGATTAAAACCCGGGTACTGCGGGTAGATGCAGAAACTGGATACCGAGTATATGCATCACCTAATCCAGTGGTGAAATATCTTGATGACAAGACAATTGTCAGCTGGTCAAAGACCAATCTAAAATCTTTTGATGCATACCAATTCCAGTGGTAAAAAATTCTTTAGAAAAATAATTTTGTTTCAGATCTAATTATTATACATATAATATAATGAATCAAGAATCTTTTGTGCCTTTAGATGTTCTAGCCAAGAGAGTTCTTTTATCAATTCTTTATTCTCTTCTGGAGTAAGTGTAAAGTCTCGTATCTTATGACCTACACTTGACAAGCTTAGCTCTGCTGCACGTCTTGATGAATCATATGGTTTTATCTCATCATCTGCAACAAATGTTTCTGTGTCAAGATTAAACTTTGATATCATTAATTGGCTTGCCCTTGTCTTTTCATCTGCTATCTTATCATAAATAATACCATCATGTCTTTCTATCCTTCCAACCGAATCAGGATAATCATATTCAATCACAGGTTGCGCTACAGTCACCTTTTCACTAGTGTCAATGATTCCATCTGATGCGATATAGAATGCTCCCAAGTCAAGATATATCATATGTCCAACGCCTTCTTCTGGAATTGAGTTTCCTGAAACTGCAAAGGCGTTAAAGACTTTGGTGTTTCCTGAATTTTTGTTATTGTCCCATGCTGTAATCATTAGATGTCTGTTTGCTGGTTGGTCAAAACTAAATCCAAAGTTAAATGAGTACTTGTTGCCTTCTTTTGATTTTGAAAATGCAATATCATCAGATAGTATTCCTTGCGGATCAGATTTTGTCACACTATCTTTGTCAAAGGTGATTACAGCATCATCATTAGTCATCTCATTGTTATCTTCATTTACAAAATGTATTGAAACATGTTCTACTCCAGTAGATTCCAAAAATGTTAGAGTAAGGGACACATCTTGTCCTGTGTTTACTTTAACTGGCTCAATAGTAGTTGAGAATGCAGGAAGATAGTATCCTTTACCGTTTATTACTAGTGGAAACGAATTGTTGTTATCAGTCACTAATATCCCCCCAAAACCATCTTGCGTATTTGTTTGCGTACCAAAATTCAAAGATGGTGGAGACCTATCAATTCCTGCTCCACCTGGCAGTCCAGCAAGTAAGTTAAGTACCAGTCCTGGTCGTATCAGGCCTCCTCCACCCCCTCCAGACGAACCTGTTTCAAAACCTAATACATATTGACCGGTAGTTACTGGAAACTCTATGAAGGCAGTTTCGGGATCGCTTGTTATAGTCAAAGCATCTTGATTATTGGAATCAGGATCAGAAAAGAGTGTTATTACATTCCAACCAAAATCTGGTCCTGATCTATAATACATTTGTAATAGGCTTTTATCGTCACCTTCAAAAAAGTCACCATTCGCATAAGAAAGTGTTACGACAGCGTTTGTACCATCAAGTGTAGCACCTTCTGCAAGTTGGACATCAATTCCATGTATAACTGGAGTAAATGTAAGATTGGCTAATTCATTTTCGTCTATGATATAATCACTTATAATGACATTACCAGGGTTTTCGACTCCAAGGGTTACCTGTGCACGAGCTGATTCAACAGGATCTGGCAAATACACTATTTGAAAGCTACCTGGTGATATGAAATTGCCAACAAATATGTGGGAGTTTAGATCAGTTTCGCTCAGCTCAACTGTCTCAGTCTTTACTTGGACAGATACTGTATCTATTCCAAAAGGATCCAAGTTGGCATTAAAATCATCTAGGGTTACGATTACAGTTTCACCAGGAAAATAAAATGGTTTATCAAGAGAAATGACAGGTTCTGGAGTTGGATCAAGATTACCAATATCTCTGTATGTGATAGAGATCGTTTCAGTCCCTCCAACTTGGATGGTGCGTGATGCTGCAAGGCTGGTTTGTATTGGCATTGCACATAATGAAAGAGTGATAACCGCTAAAGAAAGTAACAAAACTTGTTTTTTGTAAAACATAGTCATGTCGACTAGCTAAGTGTTACCCTTATAGTTATTGGAACGTTGTTATTGTCCAGTAGAGGATTAGTTGGATCAACTAAAAGGGTATCTGGACCAGATGGAATTAGGCTTTCTACATATATATTAACATAGTATATTGCTGCTACTTTTGGAGTCTTCCATGGTATTTGATAATGGCCAAGAGTGCTGCTAAATGTAGCTGAGCCTATTGTTTTTATTGTTGGATCTAGATTCGTGTAATACTTTGCGCTAATAGTAGCATATGTAATGTCTTCTCCGTTTTGGTTTTGAAGTCTAATTTTAATTGGAAGTTGTGAACCTTTGTTTCGAGTTTCTGTTCCATCAGCTGCAGGTGGTGGAATAATCACATAATTGGCATTAGCAAGTTCGATTTGCTGGAGTTGTTCCTCGTTTAATTCGTCTATGCTCAACCCATCACCAAATGTTCCAACGGTATTAACCCCAATCCTATAGTCGAAATTTGCCCAGTCGTTACCATCAGAAAGTATGGTATTAGTTGATGCCATACATCCAAATATTCCAAAATTGTTAATGTCCTTCCGTGAGTTTGAAAAGGCTTCGGTCGCAATGGCATCGCCATCCCAGCTGACATCAGTTGCGGAAGCTAAAAGTGGTGGAGGAGTACCAGAACCTCCAAGGGTAATCAAGTTTGCTCCTCCTTTATAATATGGACTAACACCAGGCGTTCCCCAAACTAGCCTTGGTACTGGAGATCCAGCTACAGCGTTGCTGACAAGACCGTTGCCCTCATTAAGGTTTAGTTCATCCAGATTTGCTAAACGTCCAGGAGAATAATCTAATACCCATCCACCTGCACCTCCAACTGAGGCTTGATTAAGGTAAGAACCTGGTAGTTGTCTGTGATAGGGCATTACGCTGATATAATTTGGTTTGCAGTTTATCGAGGATTGTCCAAGTACTGCTGGGTTTGTTGCAGTAGTTGGCTGTGACCATCTGGCACCTCCATGGTCTAGATTAAGCAAATGTCCTAATTCGTGCATAAATGTACCTGCTTGCTCATCTTGGCTACCGACTCCGTTGGTGTAAGCGCTAAGTGCTATTATCGCATCATTTCCCCATACCTCGGCTCTTCCAGTAGGACCACCTATGGACTCACCAAAGAACACATAACGATATACTTTCATCTTTGCAATCTGCTTTTCTGAGAATATTACGGGGCTGACATTTTGTGCTGCTACACTTGATACAGTCTTGCCGCCACCGATTGCCAGGTTTACAGTACATGTACCAATTGAACCAGTTATCGGTCCAATTGTGCTAAATTGGATCTTTGTTGTCATTTTCTTTTGTGAACTAGTAGCACCATTTGTAATTGTCGAGGTAATTGGACTTAGGGTCAATCCTGCCACCTGCCCTGTACAGCTGGCACTAGATTGGCTAATCGAAGTAGGACTGCCTGACAAGTTTATTAGCATTTTCAAATTGATTGTTCCATATACTTTATTGTCAGCTGAATACGTTCCACCACTAGGAGTTGTAATTGATATTCCGGAGAAGGTTACAGATGTAGTACTGCCTACACCATTAGCTTGTGTTCCTGTAAAGGTCACACGATCTGCAACTTCTCCAAAGTTATCTGCTTTCCTGGAATCGTAATCATTGAGTCTATTTGTGTCTGTGTCTCTCCAAACATTTATGACATATGGGTTAGGGGATGCAGGATCTGGTATACTGGTATCGCTTAAAGTATAATGAAGATCTGATTGTTGTGCTTGCCCTGGATGAGACTCAGAAAACTTTGCATCAACAGCAGCAATGGCAGCACTATTTACATGGTTTACAAAACCATCTACTTCTACATACACATCGTCTTCACCAACCACTGGAGAATCAGGGAGTGTAAGACGACAGGTTCCGGTAGAACAAGCGTATGGCACACCATTTATTTCATAGTCATCGCATATGCCGTCAGCGTCAGTGTCAGTACATGCTGCAAATGAAATTAGGTCACCAACGTCTGCAACTACAGCGACATTTGCACCAATTCCACCCGGACTGTACTGAACCGTGTAATCGTCGTTTGCAGTGTTTGAAGTAAGATAGTCAGCATCCGTGATGAATTGTGCTCCAATGGAACCAAAAGTTCCATCTACAGATGGTGCCGTACTTTTGGTTGCAAAAATACCATCATTCAAAGTTAGTATCTTGCCATCAGAAGACAGATCGTCAGATGTGATGTCAAAACCAGTTGCAAACAATTGTTGTCCGCCAGCATTGGAACCTTCTAATGAAGTGATTTCAACAGATCCCACACCAAGATTGGAAATTGTTATTGTTGTTATTCCATCTGCCGATTGAGGATTAAGTGGAGGAGTTTGTGTTGATGTAAAATCTGTACCATCAGTTACTGAATATTCAAACGAATTCACTGTATCACAGAAAGTAAATATCACTTCTGTCGGTTTTCCCGGAACGGTAATTTCCGCACCATCACGTACAATGATAGATTTATCAGTAGTTGCACCGCATGTAGTTACAGTACTTATTGCAGAGCTGTCAATTACTTTAATTTCACCTGTTGTTACGGTTTCTATTGTGATAGATGGGACACTAGTAAATGTTATTGTCTTGCCTGGTAACACACCAGTTGAGGTGATACCATCTCTTAGATTACCATGAATATAGACATCGCCACCCTGTAAAGGATCTACCACGTCATCAAGAGTGATAACAGTAGGACGCTTGTTAACAACAATGATAGCTGATGCAGTATCAGATATTCCTACGCTTTGACTATTTACTACTTGAGCTTGTATAGTCCTTTGCGGTGCCGTACCAGGACCATATGTGTGATTTGCCGTCCAAGTTCCATCTGGATTAATGTCCACCTCATCTGCTGTTGTTCCATCGCCCCAGTTTACAGAAACCTTATCATTGCCTGGGCTAGTGTATTGTGTTCCTCCACCAATTGTGGATATTTCTCCCCACATTACTTGTGATGGAGCGTTAATTGATACAGTCGCCTGGATAATCTCGACATTCAATATTTGGAGAGTTTCAATATTTCCTGCAATATCTTTACAATAGAATGTCACTGTGTTGATTCCACCTTGATTTACTAATATTGCACTGGTGTATTGGGATTCTGGGCTTCCGTTAAGAGTAAAAAATATTTTGTCTGCGCCAGAACCAACATCATTACAAGATAGAGTCACTTGTGCACCTGGAGAGTATGGACCTACCGTTGGAGCATCACCGTTTATCAGTGCCGTCGTAACTGGTTTATCTACATCTAATTTAATATCACTTAACGTGTTTGGCGCTTCTATGTTGTTAACATTATCAATCGCATAATATGTTAGGGAATAAATTCCAGTTTCAGTTATTGGTATAGCTGTTGAAGCACTTGTAGAGGATGGCGGAGCTTGATAAATTTGTTCAGAACCACCAGGAAGAAGTGTGTATCTAATCTCTTTTACTCCTGCACCTGGTTGAGGATCTTCTGCGGTAAGTGTTTCAACCAGATTGTCTAAACACCAACCATCAAATCCTTCAATTCCACATGTACCTACTGTTGTCATGGGGGCAGAATTGTCTTGGAAATCAATTTTCATAGATTCCTTTGTAACACGAACTTCCTTGCTGTCAGTGTTTTGTGCCATGCCAAATGTTATTGGAAGGCCTCCAGTTTGCCATGTCTCCACTTCGGTTAAAGTGAAAGGTGTGTTAGTAAATGGATTTTTAGTAACATCTCTAACATATGCCGTGTAACTTGTTGATATTGACGTACCACCTAGCGGAAGATCACTAAGTGTAGTTCCCACTGCAACAGTAGAACTCATTTTTGATGCTTGCGGAGCAGGTCCCGTCTTCTTTGCTATTAAGGTCACTAGAATCTTTTTTATTATAGTTTCTGAGGGAAAATCAATAGTCTGAAAATTAAATGTTTGATGATCATTGTTTATCTTGCTTAGGAGATATGATGTATCTCCGTCGTGCGTCCCAACAGCAGTTATTCTATCATAGGTTGCCCCCGTAGGAACATTCCACTTGTTAAGAATTGCGTCTGGGGGCAGAGAAACTGCTGGTACTTCAATTTGAAGTGTTTTTGCCGGCAAATCAAGAATGGTTGCTGGGATTGGCGAATATGCAGTGGAGTTTGATAGATTTGTAAATAATATGCTTGAAGATACAATCGAAATTGTGAACAATCCAACCAATAGAATTATTTTTTCAAACTTCACTCTAGATGCTGACTGTATTCCCACAATTTAA
>Ga0209751_10002720_pt1 | contig 17487 bp, 9 predicted proteins | sample RifCSP13_1_FD_184019 | JGI IMG/M metagenome (GOLD analysis project Ga0209751, IMG submission 184019) | Soil microbial communities from Rifle, Colorado - Rifle CSP2_sed 13_1 (SPAdes) (version 2) | ecosystem: Environmental > Terrestrial > Deep subsurface > Rock core/Sediment | place: Rifle... | reverse complement strand
ACCGCGGCACATCAGGCGGCACAGCCGTAGCCACGAGCAATGGTTTCCCTTTGACATCTGCCAGTACCACGCTGGCTGGTGAACTCCGTGGCCGCCCCCTTGTCCGCGATGTCGGTCCATGGATGAAATGGGGCGGCCACGGAGTGCCGCCCCTACAGTTATTTTCCAATGCTCGTGTGTTCCAGTAAGAGTAGACCAATTGAAATTAGAGTAAGGATATACATCACCAGAGAAATTTCTCGATGTCTGCCTACCATCAGATACATACCGGTGTGGGAGATGAAGCCCCAGAGTATCCCCTGTGTAATCGAAAACGTGAGCGGGATCAGTATGATGGTAAGAAACGCCGGCAGGCCCTCCTCGATCTTTGAGAATGCAATCTTCCCCACGCTCCGGAACATCGACGCGCCGACCAGGATTAGCACCGGCGCTGTGGCATAGGGCGGGACCATAGCGGCGAGCGGCGCCAGAAAGAAGCAGGGTAGGAAACAAAGGGCTGTAAAGACTGACGTCAAGCCCGTGCGTCCGCCCATATTAATTCCCGCTACACTCTCGACATAAGCCGTGCCCGAGGATGATCCCGCCAACCCCGCGCCGAGAGTCGCAAATGAATCTACGATCAGGCCCTGCTTAAGATTTTTTGGATGTCCATGTTCATCCAGCAGATCTGCTGCATGGGCCACGCCTATAAATGTGGAGATAGAGTCGAAGAGGTCTGTGAAGAGAATGCCGATAATGGCTGGCAAGAGCGATAGTTTCAGGGCTCCAGGAATGTCCAGCTTAAGAAAGACGGTGTGGAAGTCAGGGGCACTGAAAAGACGGCTTGGAGTTTCCACAAGTCCCAGAGCCCAACCCATCAGGGTGGCAAAAAATATTCCAGCAAGAAACGCAAACGAGCTTTTTCGCGTAAGCAGCCAGACCGAAATGCCGGCGGCAACGATGGCCAGCAAGGCACGCACGTCTAGAGTCCCGAGCCTTACAAAAGTGACCGGATCGGCTGCGATGAAACCAGCATTTTTTAGACCGATAAAAGTCAAAAAGATTCCAATACCGGCGGCCGTTGCCAGCCTCAGTTCACCCGGTATGGCTTTGGCAATAGTTTCGCGAACGGGCGTTGCCGAAATCAACAAAAACAAGACGCCGGCCCAGAAAATGATTCCGAGGGCAGTCTGCCACCAGACCTTCTGGCTGAGGATAATCGTGAAGGTAAAAAATGCATTGATCCCCATGCCTGGCGCCACAGCAAAGGGGAGTCTTGCATACAAACCCATCAGGAGGGTCATCGTGAAACAGACCAGGACCGTTGCAGTGAGCACTCCCGTAAATGCCATCCCCGTTCCTTCGGTAGACAGTATCGAAGGGTTTACGACGACGATGTAAGCCATCGTGAAAAAGGTGGTGATTCCGGCTATGGCTTCCGTGCGAACGTTGGTTGCCGTAGTTTTTCGAGCAGTCATTGGAAGGACTGACGAAGTAGAAGAGATCAGGCCGAGCGAGAAGAGTCTATGCTACGAGAAGAAGGGTGAGCAAACCGGAGATCACGAAAGCAACAACCCGAAGCTTTGCCAGTGGCCAAAAATTTGTAGGTAGATCTAACGGGGTGAAGACGCCAAACCCAATCATTTACCGCACCAAATAGTGCCGGCCGTGCACTATCTCGCATAACCAACTGGCCCACCCTTGATCCCGCGTCTGTGAGGGAGGAGTTTTCGCGAGTAATTTCGCCAACTATCTGCTGACTAAGCTAAGCAGTAATCAGGCATGCCCTTTGCTCTGACTGCTATTAGATAGCGCATAAACAAGGGCGAGTAACAGACAACGATACTTGTCTACCTGGCCTGAGTCCTGCCAAGCGCGCTTAACAATCTCCTGTCTCTGGGCGCGCCTGACGATGAGGGTCAACCTATCTGAAAAGGAGCAATCCCATGCGTTCATCCCGACCCCTGTTCGTCACACTCCTTCTGCTCCCTCTAACGCTTGCACTATCCAACATCGTGGTCCGCGCAGAGGATGATGACTCGGACGATTATGACGTCAAAGCCCGTGTAGCTCGCATCAGCTTGGTTAGCGGTGAGGCCACACTTAAACGAGATGGCAGTGCTGACTGGGAGCAGGTGAGAGTCAACGTACCTCTTGTGGAGGGCGATGTTTTAAAAACTGAGCGGGAGGCACGGATAGAGATCCAGGTGGATGCTCGTAACTTCATTCGGATTGGTCCAGCTTCAGTTTTGCGACTAGTGACGCTTCGTGATGAGGGCATCGCACTTAGTTTGGTTGAAGGTACCCTCTCAATACGGCTGGTGAAGTTTGACCGCGAGCAGGAATATTTCGAAGTCGATGCGCCCAAGACAACATTGGCGGCAGAAAGGAAGGGCATATACCGGATTGATGTTGGTTCAGGGGGGCGTGTTCGGTTGACTGCTCGCGACGGTGGTCGTGCACGCATCTATTCGGAAACTTCTGGGTTCGTACTGCGCGACGGCCGTGCCGCGGAGTTGGTCGCCGAAGGTACCAACGCGGGCGATTGGGAACTGATGGCTGCCGCGGACCCGGACTCGTGGGACACGTGGATTGATGAGAGGGAACGTTTCCTTGCCCAGCGAACTTCCTATAACCCGCAGTATTACGACAGCCATATTTGGGGAGCTGAGGATCTGTACGCCTACGGCAATTGGGTTTATACAAACGACTACGGTTGGATTTGGCAGCCTCACATCACAGTCATAAACAGCTATGACAACTGGACTCCATATCGTTATGGTCATTGGACCTGGTTTGCACCCTACGGATGGACGTGGGTCGGTTATGAGCCGTGGGGATGGGCTCCATATCACTATGGTCGCTGGGTCTATCACAACAACTACTGGGCCTGGTGCCCTCGCAGCCAATACTATCGCCATCGCAGTTGGTGGCGTCCGGCCCTCGTGGCCTTCGTCTCATTTCATTTCTCGTTTGGTGATCATATCTGCTGGTATCCGCTCTCCTATCATCAACGTGATCCCTACTCGCGCCGTTATCGCGGCAACGATCGTTTGACACCGCTACGCCGCCAGGAAGTCGCGGAGCTGCGGCGTACAAATCCCGCGTACTTGCGGGCAGTGACGGCAGTCCCAGCGAGAAACTTTGGCGCAGCTACCGCGAGACTCCAGCCTGCAACGAACCAGTTGGCCCGGCGCGTAATCAACGCAGAGCCCTTGCGCGGCAATCTACCGGCAAGGCCGGTCCGTGCCCCCGGTAACGACGACAACGAACAAGCCGGGCCGATTAATAGAGCAGGGGCCGGCAGCGTTACTCCGACGGCGCGACTGCCCTACAGACCGACAGGTGCCGCGACTCGGAACCCTGGCGTGGTACTGGATGACCAACTTCGCCGCACGACGATACTAAACGGGCGTCAGCCCAGAACAATTTCGCTCGTTGAAGGTTCCGATCAACCGGAAGCCCGTCCAACTGGAGCTGTGGCCCGTCCGAACCGGCCAATGCGAGCGCCGGCAAGACTCGATGAAGGTAACCGGGGATCTCAGGAAGTAACCAGACCCGACGAGCGGGCCGGACGGCCAACTCGAATATCGCCTCAAGTCCAAACTTCACCGCCGGAACGTTCTGGTCTAGTTGATCGCCCTCCCGCTACAACTCCAGCGCCGGATGCTACCCCCGCCCGGTCGGAAAGGCGCGAGTCGCCCAAGCGCGCCGAGAGGCCGGATGCGAGTGAACCCGATCAGCGTCCGGCGAGACCGCCGCAACCTGTTGAGCGCCGGTACGAGGCGCCAGTTCCGCGCTCGCAGCCCGCGCCGCGTTACGAAGATCCGGCAAGGCCGTCGCAGCCTCCAGTACGGTCTGAACCGCCGTCGCGTACGGAAGCCCCTCGCCGAAGCGAACCGCCATCAAGCAGTCAGCCACCAGCACGGTCTGAACCGCCGTCGCGTACGGAAGCCCCTCGCCGAAGCGAACCGCCATCAAGCAGTCAGCCACCAGCACGGTCTGAACCGCCGCCGCGCTCTGAGCCACAACGCCGGCCCGAAGCTGCGCGCCCCGCGCCACGAGAAGATCGACCATCACGCGGCCAGCGGAAGAATGAACTTTGATGGTTTTTCGTCATGCCAGTTAGTCGCTTTTACATTTACATAGTGGCCCTAATTCTCACGCTTACTGCGGGTTCATATCTGTTTGCGATTGTCGGTGGTGCGCAAGCAATCGATCCTGACATCCGGCCTGACCTAGCCCGCGTACTTCGAACCCCTAACACCAGGCAAGACGGAGTGGGTAGGCCCGAAGGACATCGACCATTCAAGAAGCAACCACAGCAAATGCGTTCGAACGCCGCCCGACCCCTGTCGAGGAACACCGCACGAGTTTTGACAAACAGCGAAAACCTGCCGGCGACCGCACCAATCACTCCCGGTACGGCGTTAACGAGCGTAGTTCACACATCGCAGTTAAGTTTGAATTCAGCGGCGGGAACAGACGAGCAGTTTGTGGATCGCGATAACGATCTGATCGCTGACGAACGAACAACATTCGATAATCTAGGTGGCTCGTTTGACATTGCTGTTGGTCAGTCGGGAGCAAGATACGAGGTATATTCGGCCACGCTTAACAGTAAGTTGATAGGGGTCCTGGTTGTGGCGTTGGACACGAACGAGGATTACCGTCTCGACACTTCCAGCACCTTTAATCTCCAACGTGATTTTGCCCTCCCCTCAGCCGCGTCAGTTGTTACCGGGAGATCAAAAGCAGGCCGTGAGTTTGTTGTCGTCTCTTCAAGTGGGTATTACAACGATGCAAATCCAAGTGATCCAAACAACGAACCGTCGCCTGGAGTGATACTACTAGTGCGCGATCCAAACACCGGCGGCTTTGATAATTCCTTGACGCGTGAGCTTGTCAGAGTGGGTGACAATCGTCTCTACAACGCAAATGCCCTGGCCCTCATGCCGGACAATGATCTGCTGATCGCTGACTTTCATTCGGATGAGTTGAGAATCATTCGCGACAGTGACGCCGACGGTATGCCGGATACACTCGAACCGGCGCCTTATTACTCATATCGTTTTTCCAACGACTCTCCTTTGGACATTGCTGTAAACTCACGTGGAGTGGTGTTTTCTCATTCCGCCGGAAACGACACAGTTATGCTGGCCATCTACGATGACGAAGGTGACGGCCGGGGAGATCGCGACGAGGTCATCGTGGAGGGTCTTTCGCTCGACAACAACCTTTTTCTGCATGGCCTCACCGTAGATCGCACCGGCAACATTTACGCGCTGGAAGATGCTTCGGGAGAGTTTGATGGTCCCGACGGTAACGGTGGCAGGGCCCGTATCGACGCCTTTCCTGATCCGAGTTTGAACGGATTTCCCACCGATGGCGCAATTTTTTGCGAAGCGGATGCCGCAGTTGGGTTGGCGCTGTCAGGATTGGCATTGGGAGCCACGCCGCCGAACCATATCGATGAGCCTCAGTTTTTCGTTCGCCAACAATATTTGGATTTTCTCAGCCGCGAACCTGATCAAGCGGGTTGGGATTATTGGACCAGCGAAATAACCTTTTGCGGAAGGGACCAGTCCTGTATCGGCGCTCGGCGCATTGCTGTCGCCGACGCCTTTTTCTTCGAACCCGAGTTTCAACTAACTGGTGGTTATGTGTACCGGGTCTATCGGGCGGCGCTGGGCTTGACGCCGAGTTTTGCGCAATTTGAACCAGACCGCGCCCAGGTAATCGGTGGAGCTAATCTCGATCAAAGCAAGGCCACCTTCGCCTCCAACTTTGTGCAACGCGCAGCCTTTCTGGACCTCTATCCGCGCTCATTGACGGCGGCGCAATTTGTCGATCAAATTCAACTTAACTCAGGAGCCGACCTCTCGGCGATTCGTGATGGCCTGATCAGACTTTACGACGGAACAGACATTGGCCGGGCGTCGATCCTGCGACAAGTCGCGGACCATCCTGCGTTCGTTGATGCAGAATACAATCGCTCGTTTGTGCTGAATGAGTATTTCGGCTATTTGCGTCGTGATCCGGATCCAATGGGCTACAGTTTCTGGTTAGGCCAGGTTGAGCGCTATCCGTTGCGCGACACAGCGGTGCAACACGCGATGGTCTGCTCGTTTATCACCTCGCGGGAGTATCAGGAGCGGTTTGGATTGATGCTGCGCACCAGCAACGCCGACTGCCCACAATAACAACTCTAGTACGCCCTGCGTCGCTCAACGCGCAAGTTGTTAGTCACGGAGAAAGCGCCTGAGACGCCACGCGCTGCCATATACGCGAGCTGGGCATCACCCTGATTACTGACTACCCCTTCCAACTCAATATGGCCGCGGTCCACGATGATGTGAATGGACGGGTTCGCCCCGAGCAGGTAGCGATACAGCCCAGCGGTACGATAGATTGCGCGGTAGGTTTGCCGGCGCAGAGAGTCGTCGAAAGAGGAAAGCGGTAGTACCTCAATATTGTTAACAACACGGCTGACGCCCCGTAGCCGCTCCACACGGCGTTCGGCGTCGGAACGAGTGGTTGGCCGCACAACTTTGCCGTACAGAGTCACCGTATTGCCGTCGACTTTGTAGGCCAGATTATCGAAAACCCCATAATAGGGAAGAGTGACTAACTCCTTACGAATCTTTCTTTGCAGGTCAGATCGAGCGGACTCCTGTGTTGAGGCCCGGGCGTAAGTTGCTGTTCCGCCTAGCTCTAACAAAAGGCTTAGCAAAATGAGCGCGGACTTGAATCGATATACGTTCATCTCTTTTATCCCCTTGCTCTACTTGGTCTTTTCAATTCTCAGATGCTTGGGCGGAAGACGCCGCTGCCCACTTAAGTTTTTCGAAATCATTGCAATCGATTGATCTCTTGTCGGGCAGCTCTTGGAATTATTGCTGTGTCTTTCTCTTGGGTCAACCCGGCTGATTAGTAAGCACATCTCAGCACCACACTAGTTCGGTTCAGAATTTCTCTATGCAACTTCAGTGTGTTTCGCTGATAAACGCAAAATTCCATGACCAGACGTCGTCCCTGATATCAGTGTGTCACCTAAAACACCCACGACAGATTAAGACACTACCGTTAGATCGGTGCAGCATAGTGGGCTTTCAAGAGGTTTTCTTAGGATCAATCTTCAAACGCGGCAGGATGCGGGTTTGGCCTTCAACTTCAGAGATGACTTCACCAGCTTTAATTGCGCCCATCTTTTCATAGAAACCGGCCGCATTTGGATCTGCTGTGATTTCCACGTGACTGAATCTCTGTTGCGCGGCGCGCTGCATCGCATGAACAAACAACTCTTTGCCTACACCGGTACCGATGTGCTGCGGCCGCACCCAGAGGTGTTCCAGCTCAAGTTGGTCGGCGACCGGGCTTAAAGCATAGAAACCAAGAAGCTGTTCGTCGCGCTCAGCGACGTACACATCGGTTTTGGTGATTAACTCAGCCGAGATAGTGAGGTCCGCCTGCCAGTATTGAATCCAGGACTCGGGATAGCCCCAGAAGCGTTTCGCATCGTGGGCAATCTGAGTGAGCTTCGCGGCTTCTTCAGGTTGAGCTTCCCTAATCATAATAATTGACATGGCTCTTACTTTTTCTCGACCACGGCTTTGCTGAGTTTTTGGACGAGTTCGCGAGTTTGCACGGCAAACTCACCTTTCGGAGCGAGTTTAAGATACTCCTGATATTCCGCAAGCGCCCGCTCCTCCTGCTTCAATCGCAGGAGGATGTTGCCGGCCAGTAGGTGTGCTTCCGCAAAGTCAGGCTTTAACTGCAGCGTCCGCCCGACGGCGGGACCGGCTCTCATCACCTCATCCATGTCCCAGTAGAGCCGGCCCAGAGTGAAGTGTCCGTGCCAATTTGTGTCATCTAACTTGAGTCCATCAAGCAAAGTGCTTTCCGCTTCTGCATAACGCTTTTCTCGCCAGTATGCTTCCCCCAGAGAAAATAGTGCTGGGGCGCTATCTCCTTTGATCTCTAGAGCCCTTCGGAAGGCAGCCTCGGCCTTCTCCCACTGGCGCAAATCCATATTGCCGGTGCCGAGCATTAGATGAGCGTCAAAGAACTCAGGATAGAAGAAGATGGCTCTTTCAAGATGCTCTATTGAAACTTTTGTTTTTTTATCAGCGAGTGCGGCTCTAGCTTTAGAAAATTCGTTACGCGCAGATTCTGGAACTCTTGCGTCAAGTACAAAAAGCGAATAGCTCTCCGGGGTCAAGCTTTTCTTCGTAAGTTCGAACATCAAAAACGCTTTAAATAGAACTTGCAGGTCAGCTTGCTGTCGCACTGGTTCAAAGCCGGGTGCTTCAACAACCACCGTGTAGTAACCACGTTGCAATCCTGTGAAGCGAAATCTTCCTAAGCTGTCGGTGGTCATCTGTTCTACGATACCACCGCTGAATCGTTCCAGGCGTACTGGGACATTCCGAGCTGGTTCACCGAGATCGGCTGAGCGGACCTGGCCCGATACTTCAAGAGGCTGGAGGCTCGTAAAGGTATCGCGCTCGCGCTGACAATAAACGGTATGTGAGAGAGCAATGAGGACGGCAATGCTGCAGGCGCGAAGAGTTGAACTGAACATCATAGTGACACCTATCCATTATCGTTAACTCTTCTCTTTAATACGAAGTTAAAGCCGGCGTCAAATCTGTCAAAATAGTGAGGCCGGGCGGCTTAGGCAAACCACCCGGCCAAAGTTGGAAAGGCGAACCTACCGGAAGCTGTATCTGAGGTTGAATTGAATCAACCTTGCGGGAACTGCAGTCTCAGTAATTTGGCCAAAGGTTGACGGGGTTCCAATGTTGACCGCAGATGGGAAGCGAAACACTGGGTGGTTCCACAGATTGAAGAATTCCGTTCTGAACTGGAACGAGTGTTTTTCTGCAATCGTGAAGTTCTTGGTAACTGCGAAGTCCCAATTTTGCTGGAATGGCCCTCGTAACGCGTTGCGAGGTACAGTACCGTAAGCAGTGGCGCCTGAGCCGGCTGCGTTTGCAACAGCCAAAGCAGTTCTAAAGCAAGCTGTATTCAGGTAGCCGTTTAACCTATCCTGAACGCGACCGCTGGTGTAGAACTGGCTGGCCGAGGTGCATGTGCCGGAAAGCGTAGCCGTGCCGCCACCAGTATTCCCGAAAGCGCCGCCACTGGTACTGTCAGTTACGGAGAATGGCAGCCCACTCTGGTAAGTGACGATGCCGCTAATACTCCATCCTTTGAAGACCTGGTTATCCAAGAAGCTATCCCTGGGGACCGGAAGGTCATACGAGTAAGTCACGACGAAGCGGTGTGGCCGATCGAAGTCACCTATTGCCCGGTTTCGGTCAGGAAAGTTGTTAAGCACGTTGGCCCCGGCTTGTCCAGCTCGGGTTGCATTCAGCTCGTCCGTACTCAATGAGCCGCTAACATTGTCGATATTCTTCGAGAACGTATAAGCTGCCTGAAAGTACAGACCGCTTTGCAGCCTGCGCGATAGGGTAAATTGACCTGAGTGATAGGTGCCTTGACCGATGTTGTCCGTGTACCGGGTACCTCGTTTTCGCGATAACCCAAGGACCTGGTGACGTAACTCTTCGTTGTTGACTGTGTTGGCCGTTATTGTATAAGTGACACCATTGATGTCTGTCACCCTGATAGGATTCGAGGGGCTTGCCAGAGGTGCCAACTGGGGATTCCAAATTCCCAGGCCACCAAGATAGCGCGTGCCTACATATCCCGCCTCGACAACCCAACCGTTCCACAACTCGCGCTGGACCGTCAGGTTGTACTGCTGAGTATAAGGGGTATAAGTGGTTCGCGTTGCGGTGGCGAAGGAAGCCAAATTGATTACGCAATTTGGGGCTGACCCGCCATAGTTGGCACAAGCCTGGCCAGCCTGATTCACGAAGATAGGTCCCACGCCTGGATCGTTTGGATCGAGTGGACCCGAACCGCTGATTCGTCGGAGTCCCGCGAACCTTGCAATCTGAGGCAAGAAGGTCGTCAGTCCCGCTGCCGGCGGCTGGTTCCCTAACGGATTTGCTAATTGGAACGCGGCCGGTGTCGCACGATTGTCAATTAGTTGTACGAAGAACGGCGGCGCAAGCGAACCCTGGAGGATGTTCTGGTTGGAGAGTCGTTGGTAGTATATACCGTAGCCCCCGCGAAGAACGGTCTTCTGATCCCCATAAATATCCCAGGCAAAGCCCACACGCGGCGCAAAATTGTCTTTTTCCAGACACCTATCAAGCGCGCAATCCGAAACCCCAGGAGTGCCCGTTACGCCACCAAGATTGACCTTTTCCGGGAAGAGAAAGGGATTCTGACCGTTAGCGAGGAGATTTGGATCGTAAATACCGCCGCGATACAACTTATCACGTCCGTAACTCATGACTTCCCATCGCAGCCCGAGGTTAAAGGTGAGCCGCGAAGAGAATCGGTAGTCGTCCTGTATGAACGCGGCGTAGTCTGTAGCAATGAAGTTCCGCGCCGGATCACCAGCAGCCGACTGAATCGCCGTAATGCGACCTCTGAGGAAGTTCTGGAAGGCCGTGCAGTCGTTGGTGTCCAGCGTGCAATTTGTAAGAGGCGAAACCGGAGTCGATGCGCCAGAAGTGGTGGCGCCAAACGTCAAGGCGCCCCGAAGGGCAAATTTGTTGAAGCGATTTAGTTGGTACTGAGTACCCTCGCCACCAAAGCGCAGGCTGTGTTTCCCAAAGCTCCAAGAAAACGTGTCACTAAGGTTGTAGTTGTTAGAGACTGTCCCACGTTCATCATTTACACCGGTACCAAACGAGAAGAGGCCCGTGATCGAGACGAAGTAAACTCCCGGGACTTCGCCGGCATTCGGACGTGCAGCGCCTATATCGGAAAGGGAAATAGGATCTTCTGGGATAAACGAGGAAATGAACCGGCTGAGGCCCGCACGCAGCTCGTTTACCTTATTCGCTCCGAACTGATGTGTGTGTGTAACCGACAAGAAGCGGTTGCTCTGTACCGCTGACTGTGGAAATGCCAAACCAGCGGCAGTGCCGTATGGCCTTTGACCGGAACCATTATCCCAAAACCATCGCCCGGAGAGTCGGTCCCGACCTTCGCGCCAACTGCGGTCATAACTGATCGTATGCTGATTGTCTTCCACAGGAATGATTTTCGAGAATTGGCACCGAAAGCTGCCCGTGGCGCCACCGGTTGGACTCGTCGCACATCCCGACTGAGCTAAGCGAGGAACAAAAAACTGCCCGCCATAAAGATCACTGTTCAGGTTGAGAATATTTACGGCAACCGGATCAATTTGCGCTGTCGTTAAGCCGAAGGATTGGGCAAGCAGCGCTGCAGATGTAGAGCCATCGCTGTTTGTGGGGAAGGCCTGAATCAGCGGGTTCAGCGACGCACCGGAGGGATCGAGTCCGTTACGGCCTCTGACACCCTGATAATTGAAAAACCAAAACCCACCGGCCCAGGGTACTGGCCCGCTGGCGGAGATGCCAAAAACATTCTGCAGTAAGCGCGCTCTCTTGGCCTTTTCTTCTCCCGGTGGGCGCAATGTGCCTTGGGAGTTGCGAAAGAATTCGTTGGCGTTCAACGCATCATTCCGGTGGGACCAGTAACCCTCTACATGAAAATCCTTCTGTCCAGACTTGAGCACAAGGCCCAACGCCCCACCTCCTTTGCTACCCGAAGAGGCATCATAAAGGGATGTAGCAACCTTTAATTCCTGAATGGTGCTGGGGTTGGGAAGGGGAATTGTGTCAAAGTGTGCCAAGTTGAAGTCGTTCACGTTTATGCCGTCGAGGGTCACGCTGTTGTTAGTGGTGCGCTGGCCATTGACGTTTACGTCTACATTGCCTCGACCCGAGCTTCGCACGTCTACCGGCTCGCTGGCCGTTCCCGCGGATAGCGAAATCAAGAATAGGACGTTGGGCGAAGGCAGAGGCAAGCGCTGCAAGGTCTGGGATTCAAGACCCTGACCAGTAACCGCGCTAGTCGGGTTAATCAACGACGGTGTTGCTTCAACATTAACGGTTTCCTCAATTCGTCCCGCCTCGAGGGTCACATCTTGACGAGTAGTTTCCTGAATTCTGACGGAAACTCCCTGAACGACTGCTTTCTTGAAACTACTTGCGGTTATCTCGACGCGATACACACCCGGTGGCAATAGTGTTGCCGCATAGCCACCGTCATCGCCAGTTGTGACGCTGCGTACGGAGCTGCCCGTGCTTTGATCAATAATATCGACCGTGGCGCCTTTGACGAGGGCGCCTCCCTGGTCGGTGATAACGCCTGTGAGACCCCCTGTTTGTGTGCCCTGAGAGTAGGTTGATGTGACAAACAGAAAGCTCATCAATAACCCGCTTGCCAGCAAGCGCAACAGGCTTCGCATAAAGAGCTCCTCCTTTTGGAAAAACTTCCGTTGGGTTGGTTTGAAAAACGACTAAGAACCGGCGACGGAAACTCTGTGACTTGCGGCCAAACGATGCAAGCTACATTCCAAGAACGTCGACCGAATCGAAAAAGCAAAAGCCGCGATTTTTTTAGGTTTTCTGACGTTTGCTAAAGATTATCCTAAGCAGGAATGATGAATTTTTGGTTTTCGTTCAAATTCTCGGATGCCGCTCATTGACAGGATGTTCTCCTTTGGCCCCGAAAACTTCGCGACGGGTTTTTGCGAATGCGGCGAGCGATCGGATGGCAATCCTCAATCCCGCATTGACTCCCACCTAAATGGCTGACATGGGGGCAGAGGCTAAGAAACTGACGCAGCGGTCGAAGCGCCAAGAAAACTGCGTCGCTGCGAGATCCGGTGCTAGGCCAGCTTGCCCTGCCGCCCGCGACCTCTGTGTCTCTCGGGACTAACTGGGCGACGATAGCCAAGAGACACAAAGGCCAGGGGAGACTGGGGTGAGGCAGTTTGAGAAAGGCGCATCCCGGAATCTCCAGTACCTTACTCTCCGGGTTTGCTTGGACCGCTGCTCGTTGCCTTTTGTGGGCCGTCTTACTAGAATGGGATCGGCCCAAAGGCCCAGTCCTCGCTGGCGCTTTCTCACTCGATAGTCACTAACCTAACTAATAAGGCGTCCAGAAGTCTTTAGAAGTCTCTCAAATAGTTCTCAGATAGTCTTTAGTCGTTGACACGCTTCTTTTTATGGCTCACCTCAATAACCTGGTTTATGAATTTGGTCCCTACCGGCTGGACGTTGCCGAGCGCGTCTTATGGCGAAGTTCCCAGCCGGTAGCGCTTACGCCAAAGTCTCTCGACATTCTGCTGGTCCTGCTTGAAAACAGCGGGCACATCGTGGAGAAGTCCCACTTGATTGAAGAGACCTGGCCGGGAACGTTTGTCGAAGAGGGGAACCTTGCCCAAAACATCTTCGTCTTGCGCAAAGTTCTCGGCGAAGGTGACCAGGGCGTCGAATACATAGAGACAATACCGCGGCGCGGGTATCGTTTCGTTGCGCCAGTAAAATGCGTTCCCTCAACAACTGACCTCCTCTCCTCGCCGGAAGGGCGGCAGCAACCGGTAACTACCCTGCCAATCGACTCGCTTGCCGTTCTGCCATTTATCAATACTGATGGCGACTCGAAAGTGGAATATCTTGCAGATGGCCTCACCGAAGGCATCATTAACAGCCTCTCACAGGTTTCACGGTTGCGCGTGATGTCAAGTAACTGTGTGGCTCGGTATCGCGGCAGGGAGGCAGATGCGCAGAACATTGGCAAAGAGCTTGACGTTGGCGCGGTGCTGGTCGGCAAAGTTCAGTCGCTGGGACGTAGACTGGTGATAAACGTTGAACTTGTTGACGTGGCGAATGGTTGGCAACTGTGGGGCGAAACCTACGATGCAGGCTTTCGGGCATTACTCGATGTGCAGGAGGAAATTGCCCGGCAAATATCAGGCGCTTTGCGTTTTAGACTAACAGGGGTAGAGGAGCAGCAGCTTACAAAGCGCTACACGGAGAATCCTGACGCTTATCAGGCCTATCTAAAAGGGCGCTACTACTGGGGCAAGTACACGAGCGAGTCGCTCCACAAAGCGACGGAGTTTTTTCGCCGGGCCATCGATTTGGATCCTAATTACTCCCTCGCCTATGCAGGCATCGTCGATTGTTACCTTCGGCTCGCTACCAACTACATTCCGCCCAGCGAAAACCCACTTCCCGCCGCGCCTGCCGAAGCCTCGATTGATATCGCAGCGGAACCGGAGAGCTTTCCCGAAGCGATTGGTCTGCGTTACGAGTGGGATCGCAAAACTGCGGAGAGAGAGCTGAGGCGAGCGGCCGAACTGAACACCAACTATCCGGCAGCACATCAATGGTCGGCAGCTTACAAGTTCGCCCACGAGCTATATGAAAAACGCGCCGTGAAGAGGAACAGCGCGGAAAGTGATAGTAATGATGAGCGAGGCTTGCCGCGCGCAAGTGAATCAAGCCTGCGGCTAGATGGTAACTTCGCGAGTCAATTCCGCGGGGCGACTCTGACGCCGGATGAAGAGGTGCAGGTGTTCTGTACAATTGCGCGCGAGCAGATTGATACGGGCAATTATGAAGCAGCGTGTGCCGTACTTGAAAGGTGGTGGACACTGGGCGAGTGGCCGAGGCTAGAAGGATTATGCCAAAGCTCCTCAGCTGATTTGTTGTTCACCGCGGGCGCCCTGGCGGGTTGGCTTGCGAGTTCGCGGAAAGTGCCAAAGGGTCAGAAACACGCAGAAGCCCTGCTCAGTGGTGCAATTGCCGTGTTTGAGCAGCTTGGCCTAAAGACACGGGCGGCAGAAGCGCGAATTGAATTGGCGTACTGCTATTACCGTGAAGGCGTTTTTGATTTAGCGCGCGATACGATAGTCACGGCGCTGGAGCCAATACCGCCTGAAGAGCGCGCACTGCGAGCAGTCGCCCTCGTGAGACTGGCGATAATCGAAAGACAATCAGGCCGCCTCACTGAGTCCTTAATGCGGCTCCAAGAAGCGGGTGTGATGGTTGAAACAGTTGGTCCATTAGTGTCTGGACGCTATCACCATGAATTGGGCACAACCCTTAAGGAGCTAGGCGCAGACCAAGGCGGTGACGAGTATTTTGAGAAGTCCATTCAGAATTATGAAAGGGCGCTCCGCGAATTTCAGGCAATCGGGAATCATAGGTACAGCGGAGTCCAAGAGAACAATCGTGGACTCCTGTTGCTTAACTTAAATAGGTTGAACGATTCAGAGACTCACGTCGCACGCGCGCGAAGAATATTTGAAGCGTTTGCTGATGACAGTCGCTGCGGCCAAGTCGATGAGACACTCGCTCGAATTCACCTTGCCAGGAATCGGCTCGAAGCAGCTGAGGATACAGCTGCAAGGGCAGTACGGATACTACAAAGTTCTGGAGAAGAGTCCTTTCTTGCGGAGGCGTTGGGGACCCATGGACTGGCTCTCTGCAAGCTCGGGCGTTTCTCCGAAGCTAAGCGGGCGCTTGATCGCGCCCTCCAGTTAGCACAAGCTTGCGGCGACGAGGAATGTGCCGAACGTGTCCTTCTAATCCTTGTGGAAGAGATATTCGATGACCTGGATCCTACTGAATGCGAAGAGGTAGCAGCCCAACTAAAGCGAGCCCTTTCTCGTTGTCGCAAGAAGTCAACTCAAGACCGCTTGCAAAGAAGTTACGAAATGATCAGCAGACTTTCCTCCTCCTGAGACGCCTCTGTAGGTATGGTCTCCCGCATGCTCTCGTAATCATCTTCAGCTACTGTGGTGGCAACTCGGGTAGATATATCCCCGTAATAGATTTACGCGTAAATCTTCTCGCCGAAAATCCATCGATAACCCTCGTTTTGCCCTCCCCACTGCACCAAGACCACCAATCTTGGTTTTAGCGAAATTCTGATCTGCGGTTTCCCGCATTGGAATTGAATGCGGCATATGACTTGCCCCTTTCCTGCGTAGGTAGGCATTTGGTCGCTGTTTCCTACCAAATTGAATGATATTTGAATGTTGTCTGTTCCAATTTGACAATCATCCGTCTTAGTGACCGAGGCTTTAGACTGCGATTACCAAATGACGGACAACACGAGCATGAATAAATCGGTGGTCAGGTCGGCCTTAGGAGTTCCGATATCGCCAGCAACCTCAAGCTTGGGGCTGCCGATGTCACCGGTGGAGGCTACACGCGGACTACCGATGTCGCCAGTGGAGGCTACTCGGGGACTACCGATGTCTCCAGCTAGTGCTACCGTTGTAAGTGCTAGTGTAAGAATTGTGGCATAGATTGCTGAACGAAGGCTTTTCATGGCTTTTCTCCTGGGAATCGAGCGTTGAGTCCAGATGGTTTTGGGTTGGAGCGCCTGAAGAGTTAACCAACCCGGTAACCGTTTACCATTGCGACGCGCATTCTTAGTTCAACATTCGTGCCACAAACTCTACTCTTCCGCGCCTCATGTAAGTTATTGAACCCGCATAACTTAAGATTCAATCCTGGGTCACGCGAGCTGTGAGAATGATGGGTAGTAGATATACACCCCCGAGAGCGGTTGGCACTATCTTTAGTACCTGCAAGGACTTAATCACTCTGTTACACAAGTAGCCGCATGTATACAAGGTATCCGACGCAGAATAGATGCTTCAATCTCGAATGTTACTAGCTGAGCTTCAACAACTAAGTATTTCCGACACGGTCAAGACCCCGAGTGAGGAGGTTCAGGCTTGCTGCATTCTCGCTCGGGAAAAGCTTGAACGCGGGGAGTATGACGCAGCTCGTAGCATCCTCCAGCAGTGGTGGCCGATCGGAGACTGGCCGAATCATGACGGGTTGACGGATGCTGCAGCTGCCGACTTGTTATTTTCCGCAGGAGCAATTACCGGTTGGCTCGCGAGCGCTAGTCAGATACAAGACGGGCAGAAAATTGCAGAAGCGTTACTAAATGGTTCAATCGTTCTCTTTGAGCGACTTCGTCATAGGGATCGGGCAACTGAGGGACAGATTGAACTAGCATGCTGTTACTGGAGACAAGGTCTATTCGAGCTTGCTCGGAAGCTTCTGCGTTCAGCTCTGCAGAAGTTGTCGAGCGGCCAGCGCGAGCTTAGGTTAATCGCTCTTGTCCGCCTTGCCTTAATTGAGCGACACGCTGGCCGACTCCAAGACGCGTTGGCACTGTTCAAAGAGGCTGCTCCGCTACTGGCGGAATGTAGCGTCTGGACTGCTGGGCGATTTCATCAAGAGTTTGCCACCGCGCTCAAGAACATCGGCCTTGCGGAAGGAAAGGATTTTTATGTTCAGGCTGCATTGGAGCATTATGAAGAGGCGCTAAGCCTCTTTGAAAAGATCGGCAACCGGCGATATGTCGCTATAGTAGAGAACAATCACGGATATCTACTGCTGTCACTTGGCCGGTTTGTGGAGGCTCAAGTTCACCTTGAGCGTTCCCGTGAGCTATTTGATTGCCTTGGCGATGGTGTGCGCCGAGCGCAGGTCGATGAAACACTTGCCCAGCTTCATCTCGCTTCTCAGCGTTACTCATTGGCACGACACGCGGTTAACGAGGCTTTGGAAACGCTCG
>Ga0209751_10002719_pt1 | contig 17495 bp, 14 predicted proteins | sample RifCSP13_1_FD_184019 | JGI IMG/M metagenome (GOLD analysis project Ga0209751, IMG submission 184019) | Soil microbial communities from Rifle, Colorado - Rifle CSP2_sed 13_1 (SPAdes) (version 2) | ecosystem: Environmental > Terrestrial > Deep subsurface > Rock core/Sediment | place: Rifle... | reverse complement strand
CCGCGACCGCGGCGATGTCGATATCCTCATTTTCCAGCGCAAGATGATAGAGGTGTCGGCCAATTTGGCCCAACCCCATAATGCCGATTCGGATTTTCTCGGTAGGCATCATCGCAACTCCGTCTCCGCCAAAGATTAACACCAATCCTTCTGCAGTTCATGTTACACCCACGAGCCAGAAAAGGCGAAGGTGGAAAATCTTTTCTGGCAGAGTTCTATTCTTCCGCCAGGATTCAATCGAACGGCGCTTCAGTGCGATGCGCTATTTCCTATTAGAGACCAGGCGGCTATCCCGTCCTTTTATTGTCTCACGAATGCCATAATCAACGCCACGATTGAGACGACTCCTATGCCGACAGTAGCCAACGCCCAAACCTGCAAAGACTTCTGAATGCCAAGAACGCATGCCCGACCCTCTTACCGCTTTGGCGTAAGCTCTACGAAACCTGATCCCTTCGAGATTTCGAGAATTCCCGAAACGTCGAAATCCCACGAGCACGAATCACCATTCGACAAACTCATGCCCCTGAGCATAGTCGAAGGGCGAGCACGGCTTTTTCCAATTTGGAATTACGAAAACGTGAAAGCGTGGCGGTCGATGAAGATTCGCCCGTGGGGCGTGATTCGGTCATGAGGCGAGGGAGAAGAGCATCGGTCGAAGATTGTCGAGAATCAAAAGCCTGACCCCCTAGCCGTGTCAGGAGAAGCGGCAACGAACTTACCTGTAAACATCGACGAAGTGCCCACGCCCCTTACGGATCAAATCTTTAAGGCTCGCCTCTATTTCTTTGTTGATGAGCGCTTGCCTAAGGGCTTTGGTGATCGCTTCGGTGTTCGAGCTGGCTTTTAAAGTCTTCCTCGCTTTCTTAAGCAAGGTTTCATCGAGAAGGACACTGGTCCGCTTCTTAACAGCCATACCTACTCCTACATTTCAGATATTACCAACGTAGCACAGAGGTAATATTGCATCAATCCAGGCGCCGTTGAAAGAAAGACCGAAACGAACGTCTTTTGGGATGAAGCAGACCTAAAATAATCAATGGATGGCTTGCAGGAAAACGATCACCTCCGGGATGATCCCTTCCCAGGACTGGCTCTGCGGGGTGAAAGAGATCCTGCCGCCGGGGGCGAGACGGGTGCGAGCGTTATCCTTGGCGATCAGCTCGAGGAGCCGGTCAACCTTCACGGGAGACTCAGGATGAAACAGCAAGGAAACCCGCCCGTCATGGTAGCTCACCTGCTGCACCAGATAGTCCTTGAGGACGCGACGGAGCTGCATGACGCGAAAGAGGTTCTCCACCTCCTGGGAAAAGAGGCCGTAGCGATCCTCTAGCTCCTCTTTGATCGCCTCCAACTCCGACAACTCGTCCAGGCTCGCTAGGCGCTTATAGAAAAGCAGCCGCTGATTGGTATCCGGAATGTAGTGTTCGGGAAAATAAGCGGGAATCCCGAGCCGAATCTCCGGCTCGACCTCCGGCTTGACGGCCTCCCCCTTAAGCTCCCGCACGGCGTTTTCCAACATTTCGGTGTAGAGTTCAAAGCCCACGGCTGCAATCTGCCCCGACTGCTCCCGCCCCAGCAGGTTACCGGCCCCGCGGATCTCCAGATCGTGCAGGGCGAGCTTGAAGCCTCCGCCGAGCTCGTCCAGCTCCTGCAACGCTCTGAGCCTCCGCTCGGCGTCGCGCGTCACGATCTTTTCGCCGGGGATGAGTAGATAGGCATAGGCGCGCCGATGGGAGCGGCCGATCCGGCCCCGCAGCTGATAGAGTTGGGCCAAGCCGAACTTGTCGGCCCGGTTAATCATGATGGTGTTGGCATTGGGGAAATCGAGCCCCGACTCGATGATTGCGGAGCAGACCAGCAGTTGGACCCGGTTTTCCAGAAAATCCAGCATGACCTTTTCCAGCTCCCGCGGGCGCATCTGCCCGTGAGCGACCGCGATCTTCGCCTCAGGAACCAAATCCTGAAGCTTTTGCGCCATGCGGGAAATGGTCTCGACTCGATTGTGCAGAAAAAAGACCTGCCCGCCGCGCAGGATCTCGCGCAGGATGGCGTCCCGGATAACCTGCTCGTCGTACTTGCTGATGTAGGTTCGGATCGCCAGGCGGTCCAGGGGCGCGGTTTCGATGATGCTCATGTCGCGGATTCCGATCAGCGACATGTGCAGCGTGCGCGGGATCGGGGTAGCCGTCAGGCTGATGACATAGACCAGGTGGCGCAGCTTCTTTAGCCTCTCTTTATGGGCGACGCCGAAGCGATGCTCTTCGTCGATCACGACGAGACCGAGATCCTTGAACTGGACGTCCTTTTGCAGCAAGCGGTGCGTCCCGATCACGATGTCGACCAGCCCCCCGGCTAGATCCTTGAGCACGCGCTGATTTTCTTTGGGCGTGAGAAACCGGCTCAGCATCTCCACGCGTACGGGATAATTTCGCAGGCGGTGGCGAAATGTCTGCAGATGCTGCTGGGCCAGGATCGTTGTCGGAACCAAAACCGCCACCTGTTTGCCCTCCATGACGGCGAGAAAGGCGGCCCGAAGCGCCACCTCGGTCTTGCCGTATCCCACGTCGCCGCAGATCAGCCGATCCATCGGCCTCTTTCCCTGCATATCCTTCAGCACCTCCGTAATGGCCCGTAGCTGATCCGGGGTCTCCTCAAATTCAAAAGAGGCCTCAAACTCGCGGTAGAGCTGATCGGGAGCCGAGTAGGCATGCCCCTCATGAACCTCGCGCGCCGCATAGATCTCGAGCAGTTCCTGGGCCATGGCCAGCACCGAGCGGCGGGTTCTCGCTTTGACCTTTTCCCAAGAAGTCCCGCCCAATCGGTCCAGCGCCGGTGAGGCCCCATCACCTCCGATGTATTTCTGAACCAGGTTGATCCGGTCCACCGGCAGATAGAGTCGGTCGCCACCCTGGTATTCCAGGTGGAGGAATTCGCCCTCCACGCCCTCCACCTTGAGAACTTTGAGCCCGCGATAGATGCCGATTCCATGATCCAAATGGACGACATAGTCGTCCTGTTTGAGTTCGCTCAGACTGGTGATGAAGTGGCTCGGGTGAGTTCTTTTCTGACTCGGCCGCTGGCTCCTTTGGGTGCCAAAGATCTCATCCGCCGTGATCAGAACCAGATGCTCCTCAGGCAGGCGAAACCCCTCGGTCAAGCCCCCCACCAGGATGGAGCGGGAAGGTGCCGCGCCGGCAAGGAGGAGCGGAAAAGGGGTCTCCTGCTGAGCGATCGGCACCTCATAATGGGCGAGCAACTCTCTGAGCCGGGTGGCATCCGCTGGGGTGGGAACGACGAAGAAAACCCTCTCCCCCTTCCAATCCTCCAGCCGCTGCACGAGAGGCTTGAGGGAAAGCTCCCTGGCGTGGCCGGCCAAAATTTCGAGCCGCAGGTCGCTGTTCAGATAGGACTTGACCGAGAGCAGCGCCTGCGCCGCTTCTCCATGGGACGGGATCACCTCGAGCGACTCCGTACGGACCCGGGGAAAGAGCGAAAGGCCCTCCTGCCATTCCTCCTCGCTCAAATAAAGACTCTCCACCGGCGGAATAAAGCGGCCCTCCTCCTTTGCCTTAGCCGATCTCTCCCGGCACTGCGCCGCAAACCGCTCGGCCTCCGCTTCCACGCGCGCGGCCTGGTCCAGCCAGACCAGCGTATCGGATGGCAGGTAGGCAAAGACGGACGAAAGCCCGGGATAAAAATAGGGCACGAGAAGCTCCATCCCGACAAACGGCACTCCTTGTTGGAGCGATTCCACGAGCGAGTTTTTTTCCTTCCGCTCGAGCTCCAACTCCTCCGCCCGGCGCTCGATGCGCCGCACGATCTCACCCATCTCCTCGTTGTGCCCAAGCGAAAACTCCCGTACGGGCAAAACCAGCAACTCCTGCTCGGAGCTCTGCGAGCGTTGGGTGGCGGGATTGAACTCCCGAATCGACTCCAAGCGGTCGCCGTCGAACTCAAGCCGCAGCGGGAGGGAATAAGCGGGCGGAAACAGATCCACGATCGCCCCGCGCACGCTGAAATCTCCACGCTCCTCGACCAACGGGACGCGCTGAAATCCCCATCCGACCAGATGCTCGACCAAGCCTTCGCGCCGCAGCTCCTGGCCCGCCACGAGATAAAGATAGGACTCTTTAAAGACCTCCTTCGGGATCACCCGTTGGAACAGGGCCGCCGGCGTGGAAACCCAGATCGGCCATCGGGATTCGAGCAGATGGTAGAGACCTTCCAGCCGTGTCGCCACGTTGTCAGGATGGGGAGAGAGCCTTTCAAAAGGAAGCACCTCCCAAGAAGGAAATAGATGGATCCGTTTCTTCAGGGGTCCGGGTGAGCCATCTTCGCCCAAGAAAAAAGCCAGGTCCGAAAAGAGATTTTCGGCCTCCCGCTGCGTGGGGGCAATGGCGAGTATGGGCCGCTCGCCTAGCGCGGCCAGGCGAGACAGGCAAAAGGCGCGCGCCCCTCCCTTGAGGCCGTGAACGCTCCTTTCGCCTTTCCAATCCGGGCTTAGAAAGGGCTTAAGTCTTGCTTCCAGGCTTGCTGAAATCATCCGAAGAAGAGAAAACGTCGCCGGCGGATTTTCGGGATCTCCTCGCGCACAGCCCCCCTATCGACTTCGGCAGGCTTGGCGGCTTCGGCACGCTTGGCCCACGCCTCCATCCCGGCGATCAGATCTTTCACCCTTATCTGAAGGTAAGTCGGCTGGTAATTCTCCAAGCGGATCAGGGCCTGGTGAACCAAACGGACCGGCCCCTTGATCTCGCCGAAATCACAAACGAGCCGGCAGGCCGCCGCGAGCTGGATCAACCCTTCGAGAAACGGCTTGTGCTGCTCCTCGGCCCCGACATAAAGCTCCTCGAAGCGCTCGTGCGACTCGAAGTAGCGCCCGGCATTGAATAAACGAATTCCCTCTCGCAGCCGAGCATCCATACCAACCAGCATCCGACTCAAATTAACAACTTCCCCCTGGCGTCTCAAGGAGCGCCGAGACGCCTAGCCGGCTTTACGCCTAACCCTCTATTTGTTATAAGCTATCGTGCGATTGTCTGCTCGGCAGCGCCAAAAGTGCGAGAAGGACATGGTTAAAAGGGAGTATTCGCCCGCCCCTGATGCGTCTGCGGAGGTCCCCCCGCGAAGGTATCCCGACCTGCACGATCACCTGGAGAGTCTCGAGCGTGAAGGCCTGCTGATCCGAATAAAAGAACCGGTGGACAAAGATCAGGAGATGCACCCGCTGGTGCGCTGGCAGTTTCGCGGCGGCATCAAGGAAAAGGACCGCAAGGCTTTTCTTTTCGAACAGCCAGTTGATTCACAGGGAAAAAAGTACGACATCCCGGTGGCCATCGGAGTCTTGGCAGCAAATCGGCAAATCTACGGCATCGGCCTCGGAGCCGATCCGTCAAAAGTCAACCAGCTCTGGGCCGACGCCAAGGCCAATCCCATCCCGCCGGTCGAGATCCCTTCACAGGCCGCGCCGGTTCATGAGCTGATCTTTGAGGGAGAAGAACTCAAGGTTCCCGAGCGGGGGCTCGACGCCATCCCGGTGCCGATATCGACGCCGGGCTGGGATAACGCTCCCTACGTGAGCGCCGCTCATTTCATCTCCAAAGATCCCGATAGCGGTATCCAGAACATCGGCACCTATCGCGCCATGATCAAGGCCCGCGATCGCCTCGGCTGTAATCCTTCGATCGAGCTGGGGCAGGGCATCTATATCCACTGGGAAAAATACCGGGCGAGAGGCGAGAGCATGCCGGCGGCTCTGTGCATCGGAGGGGTCCCGGTGATCTCCTACGTGTCGGCTCAGAAGCTCGCTTACGACACCGACGAACTGGCGGTGGCCGGAGGGCTGGTCAAGGCCCCCATTCGCGTGGTCAGGGCCAGGACCGTACCGCTGCTCGTGCCGGCCGACGCCGAGATCATCATCGAAGGCCTCATCTCGACCGAGTGGCTCGAGCCCGAGGCCCCCTTCGGCGAATCCCACGGCCACGTCAATCCCAAAGAGTACAACCCTTTCATGGAAGTGACCTGCATCACTCGCAGAAAGGCAGCCATCCTCTGCTCGATCATCAGCCAGGTGACGCCCTCGGAATCGAGCGTGATGAAGAAGATGGCCTATGAGCCGCTCTATCTGGACCATCTGCGCAACGGGCTCGGGGTGAAAAGCGTGGCGCGGGTTGTCCTCCATGAACCGCTGACGGCCACGCAGAAGCTGACCATCGTGCAGATGGAGAAGCCGACGCGCGCCGAGGTCTGGCGGGCGCTTCTGGGTGCGGTCGCCTTTCGCCCTTCGATGTCGAAGATCGTCATTGCGGTGGACAAAGATATCGACCCGGAGAATCTCGATGCCGTGTTCTGGGCTTTGGGCTATCGCTCCCGGCCGCACGAGGACGTGCAGATTCTGCGCGGGACCGACGTGGGGCATGCCCCCCGACACGACACGCGGGGCTCGGCCGATGACTCCTGCCTGTTGTGGGATGCCACGCTCAAAGGGACCTTCCCGCCGATCTCCCTGCCGAAGCGGGAGTACATGGAACGTTCGCGCCGCCTGTGGGAAAAGCTCGGCCTTCCTAAGCTCGAACCGGAATCGCCCTGGTACGGTTACTCTCTCGGAGACTGGAACGCGGAACTCGACGAGGAGGCCAGGCTCGCGGCTGAAGGCAGGTATTGGGAAACGGGGAAAAAGATCGCGCGCCAGCGGCGCTCGACACGGGAGGTCTCGCCGAACACTTCTTACTACCCGCAAAAAAAGGACAACAGAGATAGCTAAGAAACTAATACTAGCGTATTAAATAAGTCCACATGCCAGAGGAACAAGCCTTCCGGCCGCAGCCGATGGACCCATCCTCGCTCCGCTCGGAATCTCAAATGGCAGATCTCAAATTCAAATTGGCCATCTGAGATTTAGAATTTGCAATCCCGCAGGGCTCGTCTGCGGCCTTCAGGCTCGCTCCTCTTTCAACACTTTGGAGGAGGCAAACGAATGGAGTACAAAGCGCTGAAGTGGTCGGTTCACGAAAATCCGAAACGGCCCGGCGAGCCTTGTATCGGTCTCATCACGCTCAACCGCCCGGATTACCTCAATGCCATGGACCCGCTGATGCGCCTGGAGCTCGACGCCCTGCTCAGCGAAATCGCGCGCAACTCGATCCTCAAGGTGGTCATCCTCACGGGAGAGGGACGGGGCTTCTGCGCCGGAGGCGACCTCCACTCAGAAGCCGAAGCCCTTGGAGCGGTTTCAGGAAGCATGGGGATCAGCGGTCCCTATAAGGAGATGGCCGAGCACTTCTTCAACGATCTGCGCCACAAGGTGCTGCAGAGCGCCATGCGCAAATTGGAAGATCTGCCGCAGGTCACGATTGCAGCAATCAATGGTCCGGCCGTAGGCGTCGGGCTTGAGATGACCACGCTGTGTGATATTCGAATCGCTTCCGAGCGCGCGAGGCTCGGCGAAGTAGCCGTGCCGGCCGGCTTCATCCCCGAAAGCGGCGGGACGAGAAACCTGCCGAAGCTCGTCGGGCTGGGACGGGCGATGCGCCTCATTTTGACCGGTGAGATCGTCGACGCCAGGGAGGCCGTGCGGATCGGCTTGGTAGACGAGGTCGTGCCGCACCGAAGGCTCCTGAAAGAGGCCTTCTCTCTGGCGGGAAGGATCGCCGCGAATCCTTACCTATCGGTGCGCCAGGCCAAACGGCTCGTGAAGATGTATTGGAACTGGAACCGCACCGATGAGGGGTATCGCCAGGAGCTCGAGGCCGTGCTCGAGATCACGCGCACGAAGGACTGCCAGGAAGGGATGCGCGCGTTCCGGGAAAAAAGGGCCGCACGCTATACCTATCCCTACGACGCCGGCTGGCCCTTCGCGTCACGCGCTGCGAATCCGAAGAAGAAAGATTGAAGCCATGCCTGAGGCTGAAGCCACGCAAGCCCCGCCGCCGGGCTACCGCTGCTATCCCGAGCGCTTGAACATCGCGCGCGAAGCGCTGGAGCGGCCGGTGGAAGACGGGCTGGGAGGGCATCCGGCCCTGCTCTATGAAGGAGGCGCCGTGACCTACGGCGAGCTCAAGCGCAGGGTTGACGCCCTGGCCCGGGAACTCAAACGTCTCGACGTCGAACGCGGAGATCTCGTCCTCATCCGGATGGCCAACGCCCCGGAGTTTGCGATCGCCTTTTTGGCCCTCGTCAAGCTCGGCGCGATCCCCGTTCTGGTGAACTCGCTCCTCGGCCCCGCGGAACTCTCGACCATTCTCCAGGAGGCCGAGCCGCGTCTCGCCTTCACCGAGGCCTCGCGCGCGGAAGCGCTGCGCGCGATCCGCCGGGGTAGTTCGGTACAGAGAGTGATCTGCGCCGGCGGCGCCGAGACCGACGAGATCTCCTGGGAATCGCTCCTCGGAAACGAAGGTGAGGGTGGCAAAGTCGAGGACACCGCCGCCGACGAGCCGGCATTCCTCGTCTACACTTCCGGCACCACGGGAAAGCCCAAGGGAATCATCCATGCCCATCGCTGGCTCGTGGCCCTTGGCGACCTGAACCGCTTGAGGCTCACGCCGAAACAGGACGACATCGTCATGGCCACAGGCGAATGGAGCTTCATCAGCGCCCTCGGCCATAACCTCCTCTTTCCGCTGCGCAACCGCGTCTGCGGCGCCATCCTCTCCGGCAGGGCGAGCCCGGAAAACATCCTGGCCTTGATCGAGCGCCATCGCGTCACGGTGCTCTATTCCGTCGCCACCGTCTATCGCAGGCTCCTGGCCATCCCCGATTTCGAAAAGCGGTACGACCTCGCAAGCCTGAGATGCGCGAATTCCACGGGGGAGGCGCTGCGGGAAGCGACCTATTACGAATGGAAGCGGCGCGTCGGCTGCGAGCTATACGAGCACTACGGCGTCTCCGAGTTCCAGCTCGTAATCGGTCAGGGGCCAAGGCAGCCGGTCAAACCGGGATCGATCGGCAAACCGGCCCCAGGACTGGAGGTCGCGATCCTGAACGACCGCGGGCAACCGGTCGTCCCCGGTGAGGTGGGCTACTTCGCCATTTCGGCCTATGACCCGGGACTCTTTCTCGGCTACTACAAGGATCCGGAGCGGACCACAGCCCTTATCCAAGAGGGTTGGTTTCGCACCGGAGACCTGGCTTATCAGGATGGAGAGGGCTACTTTTTCATCGCCGGGCGCGCCGACGACTGCTTTAAGAGCCGGGGAATTTTTATCTCGCCCGCCGAGATTGAAAACGCCCTGCAAAGGCACCCGGCGGTCATCGAAGCGGCGGTGGTTCCCGAGCCCGATTCGGAGATCGGAAACCGGATATGCGCTGTCGTTGTCCTGGGAGAAGGGCACGAGCCCTCCGATCGCCTGGCCGAGTCGATACGGGAAGAGATGCGGCGGCATATCGCCCCGTTCAAAGTGCCGCATGCGATCGAGTTCGCCCGGTCGCTGCCGAAAAGTCCGGTCGGAAAGATCCTGCGTAGCGAGTTGACTAAGGGAAAAAGCGGGTTGTAAGGAAAGAAGATGCAGGAGACACGGATATGAGCCCGAAGCAAGCTTTCGCAGTCGATGTTGCTATTGTGGGTAGCGGAGGGGCAGGACTCGCCGCAGCGATCGAAGCAAAGAGCGCAGGGGCAAGCGTCGCGATCATCGAAAAGGCTGACACGCTCGGAGGAGCCTCGATCATCTCGGGTGGAGGGTGCCTGATCGCGGGAAGCCCGCTTCAGGAGAAACACGGGATTCAAGATTCCCCTGATTTAGCCTTCGAAGACTGGGTGAAGTGGGGCCAAGGGGCCGCCGACGAGGCCTGGGCCCGCTACTATATCGACCACTCGCTCCACGAACTTTACCTCTGGGCCGAGCGGCTCGGTGTAAAATGGATGGATCTGCGACCCATAGAGGGAAATCGCGTGCCGCGCTGGCACCAGCCCGATAACAACGGCTTGGGGCTCACCTCGGCGCTCATCGAAGCCGCGCACAAGCTCGGCGTGCGAGAGGTCCTTACCGCGACGGCAGCCAGCAAAATTCTCCGCCACAACGGCAGAGTCTGTGGTCTGGAAGCGGTCGACACGAAGTCGGGAGACTCCATTGAGATTCGCAGCAAAACCGTTGTCATGGCTAGCGGTGGTTTTAACTCCAATCTCGAGATGATCCTGGAACTGCGGCCGGAGCTCAGGCCCCACAAGATCTTGATGGGAGGCGGCCCCGGCGCTACGGGTGACGGCCATAAACTGGTGCGCGATATCGGCGGCTATCTCACACATATGGAGCAAATCTGGTTCTATGTGTATGCCACCGCGGACTACCGCGATCCCCGTGGGCAAAGAGGCTTGGTCTTTCGCATGATCCCAGGCTACATCTGGGTGAACCAGCAGGGACGCCGCTTTCACAACGAAGCGCTTTGTGGTGGCGCCTCGGCCACCCCAGCCTTGCTCGCGCAAGACCCGCCCCATGCCTGGGCGATTCTCGAGGCCTCGATGAGCTCAACAATGCAGGTGGCTGACCCGTACTATCGAAGAGGCGATGAAATTCTTAAAGACAAGATCCAAGAGCTGCTCGACAATTCCCCCTACATCCGCAAGGCCAACTCCCTGGAAGAACTTGCGCGCAGAATGGAAGTCGACGTGCCGACCTTTCTCGCAACCGTCGAGCGCTACAACAAAGCATGCGCCGACGGCGTGGAGCTTGACCCCGACTTCGGCAAGCCACTTAAGGAGTCAAGAAAATTCGACACTCCTCCCTACTACGGCGTTCAGATTTTTCCGCTCGCGCGGAAGAACTTCGGCGGGATCAAAACCGATTTGAGGTGCCGGGTAATGAACAGATTCTTCGAGCCGATCCCCGGTCTCTATGCCGCTGGCGAAGTATCGGGAATGGCCGGAGGCCACATCAACGGCAAAGCTGGCCTGGAAGGAACCATGCTCGCCCCATCGATCTTCAGCGGGCGGGTGGCTGGCGCCTGGGCGGCCCAAGAGGCCGGCTTCGGCTCCGGCTTCAAAGGCAAGCCCAACCGCCCGGGTTGATTTTTGCCCTTGAGCGAGGACTAACAGCGCCCCAATTCGGTTGAGGATCTTAGGGCCAAAGCAGCAGCCTTGAAAAACGCGGCAACATTAGGTTAGCGCCGTGCTTTGAAGACAAAATCCGGGACGCGCGCTATCAGGTAGCAGCAGACCAATTTTTGGTAACCTTGTCTTTCTTCCTGTTGCCTCTCGCGTGTATTCTGATGCCTTCATCCTTCTCCCCCCCCTCACGCCTTCCGCCTCTCGCCTCTTGCCTGTTTACCGATTTTGCCCTATTTTACGCGAAACTAACTTCGGGTGGTTCGTCCGATCCGGTCACATCTTGGATTCCGCATCATCGCCCGGACTGACTCTCCCCGCCGGGTTTTTGTCGGCGGACGAATGGCAAGATTGTCTAGATTGAAGGGCCTATGGTAGACCCCAAGGCCCGGCCAAGGCAGGTCTGGAGGGCACTATGATCGGTCCTTCAATCTTCAGCGGCCGAGTCGCCAGCGCCTGGGCTGCACAAGCTGACAGTCCAGGGCCGGCAGTTCATCTTCGGTAACGGCAGCGGGATCACAATCACGGGGTGGTTCTTGCGACCCGCGTCTTTGTATTCATGGTTTTTACACTCAATGGAAAGGAGTTAAGTGGATCAGGGTTGAGCCAAGAGCAGATTTGAGCCCATTGCCGGTAGAAAAACCCCCCCGAGTCGAGTATGCTGGCATCATCTAGGAGACCAATCATGAGTAAGCAGGTATCTTTTTCTTCAACCGAAGGTCTTTTGTCCATCCGCGTACCTAAAAAGCTGGCGGGGAAGAAAGTTGTGCTTGTGGAGGCGGAAGAGTACGCGAGAATGAAGCAGCGTCTTGCTGAGATCGAGGACACGCTGGAAAAGATCGCCCGTGGTGAGGCCGCCTATCGTCAGGGACGGACGAAAACCGTAAGGTCTCTTTCTGAGTTGGGTCGCTAGCGGGATGGCCCGACCCATCACTGTCATTCATGTCACACCGGATTTTGAAAAAACATTTCTTCGGCTTCCTAAACATATTCAACATCTTGCGACCCGGAAGGACCAATGGTTCCGGAGAAACGCCTTTGATCGGCGCCTGCGGACCCATAAGCTAAAGGGTGAACTGGCATCCTACTGGGCTTATTCCATCAACAGGGAATACCGCATCCTTTTCCGGTTTCTAGGATCGCGGGAAGTCATCTATTACGATATTGGCACACACGAAATCTACCGCTGATTTCGAGCTACTCATCCTTCCGCCTTCATCCTATCCCCTATTGCCTGTTGCCTTCTTCTCCTCCTTCTTCCTGTTGCCTATTGCCTAACGCCTGTTGCCTTCTTGGTTATTTTGCCCTATTTTACGCCAAACTAACTTCGGCTGGGTCCCCGATCCGGTCACATCTTTGATTCCACACCATCGCCTGGACTGGATTTCCCTCGCCGGCTAAATTGCTATTGAATACAAGAAACAAGACCTGACCCCGTCCATTGGCTCAAGCCGCTCCCATCCCTCTACAGCAACACTGTAACAGCGGACCGCCTCAGCCTTAAGGTAATTACGATCCGCTAAGGAATTCAGCAGATAATCAAGCTCGTCGGATGAAGTTGCATCCACGAGAGGGTAGGCGTCTTCAAAATCGATCTCGACTTGGACTCCCAAATGTGTACTAGAATCAGCCACGAGCCTTAAAGCTTTCATAAGTTTTTGAGACACGCCAGTCCCTGTATGGGCTCTAGCGAAATCTTGCCAGTTTTCGGAATTAAGCTGGGCCTCGGTGCCTTGTTGATTAGCCTGTCGGGTGTAACATGATAGGTAGGGACGAAGATGTTGACTTTTGGGGTTTCCTATGGTCGCTACAAGAGTGCGAGTCATCGAAACATTCCCGCAGAGGCTGCAAGTAACCTTGACTCCATCCGAGAGCTGGATCGTGCGAGCGTCCCACCCACAGATTGGACATGCCTCAACTTTATCATCCGTAGCCATGCAATTTGTCTCCCTTCTTAAGAACAGGTCTCGGCATCAGTCGTACTGCGGCGTCTGTGAACATCGATTCTAGGAGTCTTGTCCGGCCAAGGCAACAAAAAAAGCCGAGTGGTTCAAGAAGTACTCCTCGTCATCGGGGTCAGGCTTTTGTTTCTAGACAATCCGGCGAACAAGAAAATAGCTAATTTCAATGAGCGGGTCATGAGGGTCAGACACGACAGTCACAACAATCCTGGTAGATCGCGCTCGTGAATCGTGACCCGTACTGGTGGCTCGTGAGGTCATGGAAGCGGAGCCAGCAATCAGGAAAGGGTGTCGCGGCGGGGAGTCCAGCGGGGTCAGGCCCTTCAATCTCGACAATCTTCTCCATAAAGAATTAAACTCATTACCCGGAACGCCAAGGCTGTGAAGGTTCGGCTGGCGCAGGTCCCTGCCGTCAATATCTGGTCAACGGCGATGTGGTTAAGAAAAGGCACTCTCTCCCCTCTTGCTTTAACTCAAAGTGCAGTCGGCGGACATACAACCCTTGCGGCGTTTTGTGAATAGGGTTAAGAAGAACGGCGTGAACAAACGATTACGCACCCGACACGAGCAATCAAGAGCGCTCCGTGCGCTCGTCCCGCTGCTCGCACTCGCAATTGCCGGCTGCACGACGCTCAAGCGCTGGGCTTACGAGGGATTCAACCGGGACGAATGGCAGAAACCCGAAGAAGTCATCCGGGCTCTCCGCATTCAACCCGGACAAGTATTTGCGGATCTGGGATCGGGAAGCGGTTATTTTACGTTTAGGCTGGCCCGGGCCGTAGGTCCCGGCGGCAAAGTCTACGCTGCCGACGTCGATGAGGGGATGAACCAGTACATAACGGCCCAAGCCCGCGAGCGGGGCCTCACAAACATCGATGTTATTCTCGCCAAGCGTGATGATCCTTTATTGCCTCCCGCGGGAGTGCACATGATCTTTTCCACCAATACTTACCATTTCCTCGAAAACCGTACCGCCTATTTCGCTAACGCGAGCAAGTACCTACGTCCCGGAGGGCGTGTCGTAATCATTGATTTTAGCAGCAGGCAATGGTTCGACATCTTTGGGGCGCATTACACGCCCGGCGACGTCATCAAAAGCGAGATGAAAAAGGCGGGCTACACTCTCCAGCAAGAGTTCGAATTCCTGCCCAGGCAGCATTTCCTCGTTTTTAGCAAAAACCCCACTTGATCCTGCGGCGTCACGGGATTTCTGGGAACAGTATACTTCATTTAGGGCGGCTCGGAGCGGCGAATCATCCGATGTGGCTCTGGTGGTTCTTCAGGTACCACTCGGCGATTTCTTCGCGTGTGGCCCACCATACGCCATCGAACCGCTTCACGTATTCGATGAATTCGCGCACGGCGCGCACGCGGAAGGGCTGACCGATCACGTGCGGGTGCAGACCGACGCTCATCAGACGCCCGCTCTCGGCGCCCTCTGCGTAAAGCACGTCGAACTGCTCCTTGAACACCTCGACGGCCTCGCTGGTCGACGCGCCACGGCGCAGGAAGATCATGAAGTCGTTCATCTCGACGGTGTAGGGGACCGAGACGATCGGCCCGTGCGCGGTCTGGATCAGATAGGGCTGGTCGTCGTTCATCAGGTCGTTGAAGTAGATCAAACCTAACTCGGCGCATATGTCGGCGGTCTGCGTCGTAGAGCGGAGCGAGGACGACAGCCAGCCCTTCGCCGGGCGCCCGACGACCTGTTCGTAGACCCTGAGCGTCTCGCGGATGATCTCGCGCTCTTTCTCGGGTTCGAACTGGTAGTTGGTCAGCAGATCGCTCTGCACGAAGTTGTGCGCGACGAGTTCCCATCCTCTCTTGTTGATCGCATCGATCACGGCGCGGCGCTCAAGCCCCATCTTGGCGTTCATCGTGCAGGTCGCGGGCACGCCCGCCTTGTCGAAGATATCGATCAGCCGCCAGATGCCGACACGCTGGCCGTACTCGCGCCAGGAGTAATTGGGAAAGTCGGGGACGTTGCCGGGAAGCGGGTCCGGCAAGATCGCCGGCCCACCGGCGTAATACGATTCTGCCGAGTCCTTCACCAGGTCCCAGTATTCCAGGTTGAACGTGATCATCAGCGCTAGGCGAGCCCCGTTGGGCCACTTCAGGGGTTTGCGGTGCGGCATGGGAACGTAGTCGTAGTGCATTCAAACCTCCCTTCATCGCGGCATGAGCCGCCGTAATAAAGAGGAATGTATCCCATAACGTGAAATTCTGCCAACACGGGGTAAGCTTGACAATCCCCCCTACCACGCAGTAACGTCCGACCAAACCCACGCTTTGATTCGTTCCGATTCAGAGGAGGTACTCTAATGCATATCTTCCTAGTTTTTCTCACTTCGCTGATCGTTGTTTGCTTGGCTTCAGCTCCTAAAGTCGCTGCAGCCGCCGGAGCAAAGACACCCATCAAGATCGTGGCTATGGAGCTCAATCCGGCGCCAGACCCCACAACGTCGTATCACGACTTAGCCAAAGAGATGGGATTGTTTCAAAAATACGGGTTGGATGCGGAGATCAAAGCAGCAGGTGGTGGCGGCCCCGCTAAGGTCCAGATCATAGTAGCTGGAGAAGCCGCCGTCGCCGTTAGCGACATCATTGCTGCCTTTTCCGCAGTCTTCGAGAGTACGGATGTCCGGGTACTCTTCGTTCCCAGCGCCCGCTACGGTTCCCCCATATATGGCTTGAAAAAGTACAGGAAGCTGGAGGACGCCAAGGGAAAGCAGTGGGGTATCGCCAGCCTGGGTGGCTCACAGCGCTTCTATTCGATTCTCACTGTGCGGGCTATGGGACTTAGCGAGAAGGACTTCAAGTGGCAGGCTGTGGGAGGGAGTGCTACAGCTGTCCCTGCGCTCCTGAACCGTCGCGTGGATCTGGTCACCATAACACCCACGGCGGCCCCGCGGTTGATGAAGCAGGAGGGAGCAGAGAACGTCCATGCGCTGGTCGAGAACACTGCCGAGTACACCCCGCCATTCCCCAACTTCGTGCTCATCGCCCGGAATAAGTGGGTAAAAGAGAATCCAGAAGCTGCGGAACGTTATGTGGAAATGATGCTGGATGCCAGTCGGCAGTGGAGCAAGAAGGCCGAGGCCTGGGTTGAGCCGTCGAGTAGGATTTTCAATGTCCTCACGAAGGATGAGCTCAGAGAGGTGTACGGCACCCTCACTAAAGGTGGCTTCTGGGCAGAGAACGGAGGTATCAACTACGCGGCCGCTCAAAAGGTCCTCGATCTGTTTTTCGAGATTCGGGGTGACAAGCCTAACCAGCACCTTTCCAAGGCAGCCGATGTCTTCAACACCGGGCCGCTAAAGAAGGTGCTCGATCGTGTCGGAGTCATCAAAGGCTCCCGGGACGAACCTGATTGGTACAGACCATAGAGGCCTCGTTTCTTTCCCCTCACGCGCGGACCGCAAACATGGGGAACTTTACTGTCTTGTACCGGGCCAGGTGGCGAAGCAGTTCGACTAAATAGGAGCTGATCTGCATGGGTACTCCATGGCCGTCGGTGGTGGTGGGCCCCACAGTAAAGCTGTCAATAGCTCCAGCACCAGCCACTGCCCGGATCATGTTCTGCTCCAGGACGCCGTCGTGCATCAGCTCTGGCATATCTAATACCGCCGCTAGGCAAGCCTCTAAGCCGTATCCCCCACGGTTGGAAGCGGCGGCCACGATAAGATAATCTGTTTCCACAGCCGAAGCCATTCCCCCACCGCAGGGACACTTACACCTGGCACCATAGGGGATGACGGTCTCCACGGTTTCCCGGATCTTCCCGAAGCCAATCTCGTTTCCTAAGTCGCCTATCCCTATTGTGAGGATGCCGCGTCGTCGCGCTTCCTCAACTAAGAGGTCCACCTTTGCGGTCGTCGGGGACATATCGTTCCCCTGACCGGTGTGATAGACGCCTTTCTGATTCCGGGCGCACTTCTCCAGGGTGATGACAGCGGCTGGCTGAAGGGCGTCCAAGTATTCAGTGGCCGCGTTTCGTGCCGCATCCTCTGCCACCGGGAAGGTCTTCGCGATCACGGCACGGGGCACCCGGGCCAGGCTCCCCTCTGGGAAAATCCGCACCCCAGCGGCGCGACACACCGCCTCGTAAACAGAAACCACCGGCTCTTCCGTTAGAAAGCATACCTTTGCCCCTAGACCGTTCACCAGGGCTCGGGTCACAGAAACAGCTCCGGTCATACCGCAGATCTCGCCCTTGGGAAACCAAAAGTCGATGACCCAGCCGGTCGAGACGATAACGGTGGCACCCTCCTTCACGTGACGGACCAGGGCCTCGGCCGCAGCCAAAGTGAGGGGCTTACCGGTTTTCTGGCGGGCCGCGTCGTACAGGACTGCTATCTTGCCCCGAGAAGGGCCGGGGCGCGTTTCGAGTTCCGTATTGATAAGCCGATCAATGCTCTCGCCAATTATTCCATTGAGATCTGCCGCCTGTAGTGTCGCCATCTTTTTCTCCTCCATAAAACCATCCTTTTGTTCGC
>Ga0209751_10002718_pt1 | contig 17497 bp, 25 predicted proteins | sample RifCSP13_1_FD_184019 | JGI IMG/M metagenome (GOLD analysis project Ga0209751, IMG submission 184019) | Soil microbial communities from Rifle, Colorado - Rifle CSP2_sed 13_1 (SPAdes) (version 2) | ecosystem: Environmental > Terrestrial > Deep subsurface > Rock core/Sediment | place: Rifle... | reverse complement strand
CTTCGAATTCCGACACTTGATGATCTTCAGCTCCCGCTTCTCCGGGTGCTCGTGGCTCGCGTACCGGAGGTGGATCACGTTGTCCCCGAGGTACATCGGGATGATCAGCTCGGGGGCGGACAGGTCGCCGACGACGCCGTGCTCCTCGAGGGTGCACAGGACCGTTCCGATTCTTCGCGTCTGCCGAAGTAGGAAGGAGACGAGCTCCCGCTGCTCGTACTTCTCCTTCACGGACCACAGGACGGGCGTGAGCGGGTCAATCACGATTCGCGCGTCGTGGCCCTCCCACTCCCGTACGAAGTCCGAGAGTTCGCGGCGGATGAAGTTCGAGAACTGCTTGCCGCCCGCGTCCACGAACACCAGGTTCCCCGACTCGAGGTACGATTCCGCGTCCTCCCAGCCCATGAGCTTCGCATTCTTGATGATCTCCTGCGGCGCCTCGTCCAAGGTGATGAACACGGCGTCCTCCCCGTCCTCGAGGCCACGGCGCAGGTACTGGGTCGCGAACGTCGTCTTGCCCGCCCCCGGCGAGCCGATCACGACCGTCGTCGTGTGCTCGTTGATCCCCCCATCCATCAGGGCGTTCAATCCGTACACGCCGCTCTTGATCTTCCGCATTGCGCCCTCCGACGATTCGGCTCCCGAAGCATTAGGATTTCTGCCCGAGTTTGGCGGTGACGTACACGTACGTGAGCCGACCGGGTCCCTCGTTGACGACATCATGGAGAACGTCTGGCGGCACGAACGCGACGTGGCCGGCGCCCACCGTGGTGTCGCCGCCGCCAATCCGGAGGGTCGCCTCGCCCTCGAGAACGAACAGCAGCTCCTCCTTCCCCTCCGTCGTGTGCGCGCCGACGGCGGCGCCGGGTTCCAGGCGGACGCAGGACGAGGAGATCGCGCGCGCCTCCGCGGGACTCACCTTCCCCGGCTCGCGGAACGGTCTCACCCACATGGGTCGTCCATCGGGAGGCCGCGGGATGAACCTATCCGTCCGCGCCCGATCCGAACGTGTCGGCGCCCGGCCGCGGAAAACCTTAACGTCCGTCGGGGATACCGGGCGCCGTGGCCCGCAAGGGGAAGAGAGCCGCATCCCGCAGGGCGAAACCCGCCAGGAAGCCCGCGCGGGCGGTGAAGAGGGCGAAGGCGGCGAGACCAAAGGCCGCGAGGCCGAAGGCGCGGACGTCGCCTCCGAAGTCCCCGAAGGAGCCGCGGGCAATCCCGACGGTCCGCCCCGGGCATGACGAATTCGAAGAGGAGACCGTGTGTTCGATCGAGTTCCTGAGCGACAACCGCTCCTTCGTTGCGCGGCTCGACACGCAGAAGGGCGGAATGCGGGAGCACAAGGCGCCCTCCTTCACGGACCTGCTCGAGCTCGTCGCGGAGGATCTGCGCGAGGAGTTCCTCGAGCCCTGACTACATCCCCGTGAGGGGGATCCGCTCCCCGGGCCGCATCGTCAGGAGCCGATGCCCCAGGCCGACGCGCCGCGCGGTGCGCATCACGGTCTCGATGCGATCCCACAGGCCGCCGGGAACCGCATCGTCCAGCGCGGCGTCCCAGTCGAGGACGTACGCGACGCCCGGCCGCAGGGCGTCCCACCCCATAAGCTCGAGGACGTCCTTCAGGTCCTTCGGGACCTGCCCCCCGTGACGGAGGTCTACGACGAAGACCGTCCTCACCTTCGAACCCCGGACGGACATAGGTCCTGCGGGCCTTCAGGCCAGCGCCCAGGTTATCAGTTCCGCCGACAGGGCTAAGGGCGACGCCACGATACCGAGGGCCGTGCGCCTCGCGGGGAAGGTCGCCCTCGTCGTCGGGGGGAGCGGAGGGATGGGCGCCGCGACGTGCACGGCGCTCGCCCGGGAGGGCGCGAAGGTCGCCGTCCACTACGGGCGGTCGGAGGAGGCCGCGTTGGCGGTCGTCCGCGCCATCGAGGCGGGGGGCGGCACCGCCATCCCACTGTCCGCGGATGTCGCGGATCGGGAACAAGCCCGGGCCCTCGTCGCGGAGGCGATCCGCCGGCTGGGCGGGCTCGACGCCCTCGTCGTGTACGCCGGCCATCCGTTCACCCCGAAGGAGTGGTTCGCGCCGTATGAGGACCTCCCGGAGTCCGCGTTCCGGAAGACGCTGGACATCGACCTCCTCGGGACGATCCACGTAACGCAGGCCGCGGTCCCGCACTTCAAGCAGCAGCGGTCCGGAAAGATCGTGCTCGTCGGCTCCACGCCCCCGATCACCGGCGACGTCGTCGGCATCTCGTACCTCGTCGCGAAGGCGGGGATCCTCGCCCTCACGAGGGCGCTGGCGCAGTACCTCGGCCCCTACAACGTGCACGTGAACGCCCTCGCCCCGGGGACCGTCGCGACCGCGCCGATGGAGGCGCTCCCGCGGGAGGAACGGCGGAAGCTGCTCGAGGAGCCCGCGCTCCGGCGGATCGGTTCCCCGGAGGAGATTGCGGACACGGCCGTCTTCCTCTGCTCCCCGGAGAGCGACTACATGACGGGGCAGACGCTCGTCGTCGACGGCGGCTATGCGATGCGGTGATCACGGGGCGGCGAGGGGCAGGTCCCGGGCCGTCCCGCATCCGTGGCACTTCACGAGGAGGACGCCCCGGCCGCCGATCGCCCGCGTCTCCACGATCCAGTGGCGGCGGTCGCACACGCAGACGAGGATGTCGTCCCGCGCGCCATCGCCGAACCGGACGTGGAGCACTCCCTCCACGACCCTCCACGCGGTGAGGGGGGTGCCGGGCACGTCCGAGATGCGGAGGTCGGTCACGCGGCCAGGCCATCGCCTCCCGCCGCCAAATAGGTTCGCGGTCCCCGGGAGCGAAACAGTCATACCGTCTCCGCGAATCCGGGGCCGTGGCCCGCGGGCACGTGTACCATGTCGACGGGGAGCGGAAGGTCGCCGCCCCGATCCACGCCCACTGGTACTCGGAGCGGGGAATCCGGGAGCTGAACGAGCGGTTGCGCGCGCCGCCGGTGACGCTCCGTTTCCAGGGAATCGCCCGGGACCTCGCGCCCGCCGCGCGCTCGTCGTTCACTCCCGCGTTCGTCGCGCTGACGCGCGAGGTGATGGCGGCGATGATCCGGAAGACCGCGCCGCTGATCGCGGGGCACCTGCGGAATTACCCGTTCCCGGAGTTCGATTCGGACCGGTTCGCGAGCCCGACCGGCCGCGCCGCGAGCGAGCGGTACCTCGAGGTGCTCCGCCGCAACGACGGGTCGTTCCGCCCGAAGCGGATTCCGCGTCGGTCCGCGCTCCCGCCAATCGTGATCGTCGGCACGAGCCGAAGCGCGGAGAGCCTTCGCATGCACTGCCTTTCCGGCCGGACGATCGCGTACGCGCAGCTCGAGAACCAGCGGGGCGCCGCGCACGCGGACTACTGTCTCGACATTACCGCGGTCGGCGCGGAGTCCGCGCTGAGCCTCCTCGACCACTGGTGGGACGGGAAGGACGCAGCGGGCGAGCACCATACCCAGGGGGCGTACGACACGCTGTTCCACGAGGCGGTCCACCGGATCTGCGACCTCGCGAACCCGTTCGGTCCCCAGTACGGGCCGAAGGGCTCCGCGAAGGAGCACTACTGGATGGAGGAGTACGAGCCGTTCGCGGGGGCGGTCGAGCGGATCCTGATCGCACACCTCGCCCAAGGGCGGGAGCGGGGCGCCCTCCGGCGCCGCCTGTCCGGATAGGGCAATGGGTCCGTGGCGATTTGAACGCCAGTCGCCAGCACCCCAAGCTGGTAGGATACCAAGCTACCCCACGGACCCGCGGCCGTGCGTAAGGTCGGTTCGGATAAAACCCTTTCCGCGGAGCCTACCCGAACGGGAGGACGTCGTCCATCAGGTCCGCGTTCGACAGGATCATCCGGCGGCAGCAGTAGCGGGAGAGCCCGAGGTCGTCGAGGACCTTGCGCGGCTCCTCGCCGGCGCTCGTGCGCTGGAGAAACGGCTCCCACTTCGACGCGACGACGGTCCCGCACGTGAAACATCGGACGGGGATGATCATGGAGTCACCGGTACGACTTCTGCCGCTTCTTCCGCGCCCCGCGGCCGAGGGGATTCTTCGGGAGTTTGAACCGTGTGTCCGGCGCGACGAGGGTGCGGTCGTACTCCTTGTACAGGTTCGCGAGGTCGTCGTCCCGCAGGTACGTCCACAACCCGCGGGCGATTGCGGTCCGCGCGGCGTCCGCCTGGCCCATGACCCCCCCGCCCCGGACGCTCACGTCGATGTCCAAGCCGTCCGCCTTCTTCCCCGCGAGCTTGACGGGCTCCAGCATCTTCAGACGCCCGATCTCGTACGGCCAGATCTCGAGGGGGACGCGGTTCACCCGGATCCGCCCCGCGCCCTTCCGCACGGCCGCGCGGGCGACCGCCGTCTTCCGCTTCCCCGTCGTGACGACGACCTTCATGCCGCCCTCGCCCCCAGCCGCTCGGACAGCTCGCCCACGCGGATGAACCGCGCGGTCCGCACGGTCGACGCGCCTTCCACCCGCTCCGCCGGTTGCCCGGCGACCTCCGCCGGGACGCCGATGTACACGCGGAGGCGCTTGAGCGCGGCGCGCCCGTGGGGCGTCTGGTACGGGAGCATGCCCCGGATCACGCGGTGGACGATCCGGTCCGCGCGGCGCGGGTAGTACGGTCCCTTCCCCCGCATCCGGCTCGCTGTCGATCCCATCCGGCGCTTCGTCTGGTATTCGATGAGGAGCGCGGTCCGGCCGCCCGTGATGAGCGCCTTCTCCGCGTTCACAATGTGGATCTCCTCGCCCTTGAGGAGGCGCTTCGCGACGACGGAGGCGAGCCGCCCGAGCACGAGGTCCGTCGCGTCCACGACCGGCATGCTCACCCCACGATCCGCACGCCGGTGCCCGTCGGGTTCGTCGCGGCCAGATCCCGCAGCCCGAGGACCTTCCCGCCCGCCTTCGCGACCTTCGCCCGCGCGCCGGCGGATGCGCGGTACGTCGCGATCGTGAGGGGCTTCGTGAGCTCCCCGGATCCGAGGAGGACGCCGGGGACGACGACCGTCTCGCCCTCGCGGGCGGTGCGCGAGACCCGGCTGAGGTTCACCTCGGACCATCGCTGGCGGCGACGGGCGAGCCGCTCCGCGACGTCCCGCCACAACGCGGACCCCTGCTCCCGGGAGAGGCGGCGGAGGTCCTCGATCAGGCGGTTCAGCGCAGGGTTTGTCTTGACCGTCGTACCCATGAGAAGGGCTCCGGGAGCGTTCGCAACCCTCGTTTCTGATATAAAGGTTCCGTTCCGCCGCGGCCCGTCGCCGTTGCCAATCGTGTGTGCGACCGGTTCGTGGGGGCACGTCCCCCCGAAAATGCGAACGTACTAATATCAGGACCCACCCAATAGAAGTAGGTCGCGCGCGCCCGCCCCGGTGCTCCCATGATCCGCTTCGGCCCCTCAGGCATCCCCCTTTCGTGCAAGGGCCGCACCCTCCGGGATGGGATCGAGGACGTGCACAACCTCGGCCTGAGCGCGATGGAGGTCCAGCTCGTCCGCGTGAACGTGCTTGAGCGGCCCGCGGGGGACGAGGAGGAGGGGCAGACGCCCCGGACGCTCCCCGGCGAACTCGTCGTCGAGATTCGGCGGCGGGAGGACAAGAAGGACGTGCGGATCCCGGACCTCGACGAACCGATCGAGGGCGGCGACCTCCTCGTGTCGCTCACGAGCGGCCTCGCGCGGGACTACCTCGAGCTGGAGGAGCTCGGGACGATCGCACGGGAGATGGACATCGAGCTGAGCCTCCACACGCCGTACTACATGGACCTGGCGGGGGCGGACCAGCTTGCGCAGAAGAGCATGGACTCGATCATGTGGGGCGGTCTCCTCGCGGAGGCGATGGGGGCGTCCGTCGTCGCGACGTTCCTCGGACTGTACGGGGAGCTCGGCGAGAAGGAGGCCCTGCACCGGATCCAGGAGAACGTGAAGTCGTTGCGGGACCAGTACCGCACGCGGAAGCTGAAGGTGAAGCTCGGGCTCGAGACGAGCGGGCGGAGGGAGGTCGTCGGCAGCCTTGGCGAGGTCCTTGCGCTGTGCAAGGCGGTCCGCGGGGTCGTCCCCGTGCTGAACTTCGCGCACGTCCACGCGCGGGAGGGCGGGCTCCTGAAGCGGCCGGAGGACTTCGCGACTGTGATCGACACGGCGGAGAAGGCGACGGACGGGCACGTCCATACGCACTTCACGGGCGTGGAAACGGAGGGCGGCCTGGAGCTGCGGTACACCCCAATCAAGAAGGGGGACTTGCGGTTCGAGCCCCTCGCGGAGTGCCTCCTCGACAACGACTACGACCTCACCCTCGTCTCCTCGTCCCCTCTCCTCGAGCACGACGCGATGTACATGAAGGTCATCCTCGAGCGCGTGCTGGCGAAGAAGCTCGTGAAGGTGCCCCGGCTTCCGCTGAAGAAGGTCGAGGCGCGATGACCGCCGCCAGGGAGGCGGCGGCGTACATCCTGGAGAGCGTCGGGAAGATGCTCCAGCAGGACGGGGGCGACGTCGAGGCCGCCATGAAGACGATCACCGCCGCCAAGCGGGTGTTCGTCTACGGGGTCGGACGCTCCGGCCTCGTCGCCCGCGCGTTCGCGATGCGGCTCACGCAGCTCGGGCTGGACACGTTCTTCATCGGCGAGACGATCACACCGATTGTGAAGGCGGGCGACCTCGTGATCATCGTGTCGAACACGGGGACGACGATGAGCGCGGTGCAGACCGCGAACATCGCGCGGCGCGTCGGTGCGAACGTCTTGGCGGTGGTGGGGAACCGCCACTCGAAGCTCGCGCAGGCGGCGAGCGTCGCCCTCGTGATCCAGGAGGACCGGGACGAGAGGCGGGCGAGGATGGCGCCGCTCGGCACGCTGTTCGAGGACGCGGCGCTCATCTTGCTGGACGGGATCGTCGCGCAAGTCATGGCGGCCCTCGGCGAGACCGAAGCAACCATGCGGAGCCGCCACGCGATCATGGTGTGACACTTTCGCGGGGCTCCCGCGAAGAGGGTCTTCCTTTTGGCGACGGTCGTTGCCGCATGAAGGAACGCGACCGGATGCTCGAACGCCTCGGGCTCCGAGAGGCGACACTCGTCCATTACGACATCCGCGATTCGAAATCGGGGGCGAAGAGCGCGATCAGTCGCCTTCTGTCTGGGCGAACCGAGTGGAGGAGGGGCAAGAGGGACCACTATTCCGGCCTGGGAGCTGAGGGCGCCCGACGAATCGGTCAGTCAGTAACCCTCCTGGACCCTGACCTCGCGGGCCGCTTGATCGCGAAACTGCAGGAATTGCGAATTCGGTATTCGACGCTGACCGTCTTCGTCGAGTAGACTTTTGCAACGGTCGTCGCCAAAAACGCTCGGGGTCGCATTCGGCATGCGCGACCGGGGTGGGCGCATCTTCGGACGGGCGAGCGTTTAAGTGCGGACGTCGGGTTCGCCCGCCCGATGCCCGAGGACTTCGTCGTCACCCCGTGGGAAGTCTCCGGCGTCGTCGACTACGACCAGCTCGTCGAACGGTTCGGCACCCAAAGGATCGACCCGGCCCTCCTCGAGCGGATCCGCCGTCACACGGGCGACCTCCACCCGATGCTCAAGCGGGGCCTCTTCTTCTCGCACCGGGACATGAACTGGATCCTCGACGAGTACGAGAAGGGGAACCCGTTCGCTCTGTACACGGGCCGCGGGCCGTCGAGCGGCATCCACCTCGGGCACATGGTCCCGTGGTTCGTCGTCAAGTGGCTCCAGGACAAGTTCCACGCCCCCCTGTGGTTCCAGATCACGGACGACGAGAAGTACCTGTTCCGTGACTTCGAGAGGCTCGAGGACTCGAAAGCGATCGCCTACGACAACATCCTCGACATCATCGCGATCGGGTTCGACCCGAAGCTCACGAAGATCTTCATCGACACGGAGTACATCCGCCACCTGTACCCGCTGGCGGTGCAGACCGCGAAGCGAATCACGTTCTCCACCGCCAAGGCCGTGTTCGGCTTCGACGAGTCGTTCAACCTGGGGCAGATCTTCTACACGGCGATCCAGTCCGTGCCCTGCTTCCTCCCGTCGGTCGAGGCGGGCCACAACGTGCCCGTCCTCATCCCGTGCGGGATCGACCAGGACCCTCACTTCCGCGTCACGCGAGACGTTGCGGAGCGGCTCGGGTATTACAAGCCCGCGGGGCTGTACAGCAAGCTCATGCCGGGGCTCTTGGGTCTTGAGTCGAAGATGTCCACCTCGCGGCCGGAGACCGCGATCTTCGCGACGGACACGGAGAGAGACATGAGGAAGAAGATCGCGAACGCGTTCACGGGAGGCCGCGCGACGGTCGAAGAGCAGAGGAAGCTGGGCGCGAACCCGTACATCTGCTCCGTGTTCGCGTACTACATGTACCTCTTCGCCCCCGAAGACGCGTACCTCGCGGAGGTCGAGCGGACGTGCAAGTCCGGCGAGCGGCTGTGCGGGGACTGCAAGGCCGAGCTTGCGGGCCACGTCGCGACGTTCCTGAAGGGGCACCAAGAGCGGCGGGAGAGGGCGAAGGGTCAGCTGGAAGACTTCATGATCCGCGACTGATCCCTCGGAGCGGAGGCGGGCCCGCGGCCACCGGCACGCGGGCGAACGGGATCCCTCACGCGATCAGTTCCGTCACGCGGAACCCCTTGTCGAACACAAGGCTATGGTACCCCGTGTCGTGGTTCGCGCCCCGCATCTTGACGACGCGGACCACACGCTTTACCTCGAAGACCCCGCGCTTCTCGAGCCGCAGGTGGATGATCCCGTCGGCGATGTAGTCCTCCCGGTGCTTCCCGAACGCCTCCGGCGGATCCCGCGCCCCGACGGACGGAAGCTCCCCGAGGACGAGGGACGTGCAGCCGAGGCGCCGCGTCCATTGGAACAGCTCGAACGCGTCCTGCCGGTAGTTCTGGAACTTTGCGAGCAGCTCGAGGGCGTCGAGGGAGTCGAGGACGAGGATCTCGTACGGGAATCCCGCGCGGATGCTCTGCGTGTACATCCGGAACAGGTCGATCCACGAGCCCCCGTCCCCCATCCGCTTTCGGAGGGTCGCGAGGTCGAGGACGCTCAGCGTGTTCTTCGTCCTCGTCGAGTCGAACCCCATGCCCTCCAGGTGGTCCACCAGGCTCCGGCGGTCCTGCTCGAGGGTCACGTACAGCCCCTTCGTGCCGCGGAGCGCGTTTGCGTGCAGGATTGAGTACGAGAGGGACGTCTTCATCGTCCCGGGCGCGCCCGCGATCAGCACGAGGCTTCCCTGCGGGATCCCGCCATCCAGAATCCGGTCCATGCTCTCCGACCCGGTCGAGATCCGCTTCATGGTTCCCCCCGTGCAAGCCCCGTGAGCTGCGCCTGCAACCGTCGCGTGCGTTCGAGGAGGTCGCGCTTCGCGTCGTCCACGTCGATCGCGCCGCCCAGGTCCGCGAGCGCCGCCTCCGCGAGTTCCGCGACCTTGGGCAGGTCCTCAGGACGGAGGGTGGCGGCGTCCCTCCGCAGGGCGCCCATCACGCGGCGGTACACGGGCTCGCCCGCGGGACCGAGGGCGCCGAGGAACGCGTCGCGCACCGCCGTGCCCAGGGATTGGCGGGGGGCCTTGGCCGTCACCGACGGGGGCAATGCCTCCGCCGCACGGACGACGGAGAGTTCTTCAGCGGGGGCGGTGCGCCTCTCCCGTTGCGCGGGGCGCTCCATGGGCGACGTGCGCCAGAGGGACTCGAATTCTGCGGCGACCGTCTCGGAAACGCGTCCCCATCCGGACTCGGCGGCATGATCGGAGGAGCCGCGGAAGTCCGCGAGGGAGGCGAGGACGAAGTCCCGGACGTGGGGAACGTCGAGCACCGTGAGGTCCTCGATCCGCTTTCCTCGAGCGAGGGCCGCGCGGCGAAGCGAGTCCGTGGCGGCCCCGACGTGGGTCGTCAGGATTGCGGCGAGTTCCGCTTCCACGTCGGGCGCGGACACACGGACCGTTCCGGTCACCGCCAGAGCGGATCGTTCTTCCTCCGTCAGGGCTGCGAGGGACACAACCAGGCGCCCGCCGGCGGGCTTCCCCGCCACGCACCGGCGGAGCGCGTCCGTCGTGATCGCCAACCCGCTGTTCGCGACCGCATAGGACAGATCGTTCACGAGGACGACGCCCGTCGGATGACGGTGGAGGAACTCCGAAACGGTCCCCGCGAGGACTGCCGCGCAACGGGATGCCGCGGGCACGTGGACCTTCTCGACCCCGGCGAGGTCGGGGACGCGCGCGTCCGGCTCGCTGAGGATCGCGAGGGCGGGGCTCCCATGGGACGCCGCCAGGAACATCGCCTGCGCGTACTTCGGCCGGGCCTCGTCGAGGAGATACGTCCCTGCCGGGACCATCCACGGGATGGGGCGTGGTCCCTCCGGCGTGCGGCCGCGGAACGGGAGGGGATTCCCGCGCATCAGGGCGATCGTGAAGAGCGCGGCGGCGAACGGGACCGCGAGGTTCGTCCCCGTGAGCTCCGTGAACCGGAAGACAACGAGCTCGAACCCGTAGATCGGGCCCGCGATGATCAGCCCGACGCTGCCGAGGACGAGCGGGAACGCCTCCCGTGCGCGGGCGGGGGAGCGCCGCCAGACGGCGAGGGACTCCGCGAGGGCGATCGCGATGCACGCCACGAGGTACCCGTTCACGCCGACGCTCACCGGGTCCGTCGCGGGCTCGAACGCCTGCGAGGGGAGCCATCCCGTGTACGCCCCGAGTCCCGCGATCAGGATCCCGGGGACGACGATCCCCGCGACCATCGGGATCCGCCGGCGCAGCCCCTCCCCGTAGAGGAAGGAGAGGACGAAGAGGGCGAGGGCCGTGTACCCGAGGACGAGCGTCGCGAACGCGAGGCCGGCCCATGTCGCGTTCGTCCCCCCCTCGAGGAGGGCGATCGTGCCCACGTGGCTCGCGCTGAACGCCGCCAGGAAGAGGAGGAGGGCGCGCTTGGGGAGCCGTCGGTTCGCGCGGAGGGCGACGAATCCGAGGAGCCAGAGGTTCGCGGCGACGGTGAGGCCGAGCGCGACCGAGTAGAGCGTCACGACCGCGCCTCCCGGCGGAACTCCACGACCGTCACGATCTCCTTCGAGTCCCACGGGCGGCCCCGCGACCACGCCTGCCGGAACGCGTCGAGGTCGCTGAATCCGGCGCGCGCCGCCTCCTCCTCGAGGACGTCGCCGACGAGCCGGCGGCGGACGTCGCGGACCTTCACGACCGCCACCGCCTGTCCCGTCGCGGTGACGACCGCCCGGGCCGACGAACCCGGCGGAGGCACCGGCGTCGCCAGCGGGAAGACGGCGATCGTCTGCGTCCCCGCCAGCACGCGCTCGCTCGTCTCGCGGGTGAAGGACAGGGTCCCACGCACGCGGGACGGCCCAATGCCGCCCGACGCGAGCGCGCGGAGCGCCAGGAGGACGAGGAAGGTCGCGAACCCGCCGATGATCGCGAGGGGGACGAGGCCGAGCGCGTAGAAGTTGCCGTGGAACCAGAAGCCGAGCACGAGGACGACGGAGATCAGGAACAGGAGCCCATACCGCACGGCCGCGTTCCGGAGCGCCTCTCGATCCATTCCCACCACCTAGGAGATCGCCCTCGCGATCTCGAAGTGACCGCCGTCGTACACGAGCGTGAAGAAGTCGCTGCTGTGGTCCGCGGACCGCATCTTCGAGCACTGAATCCGTCGCTGGAACTGGCTCTCCGTGACGGGCTCGAGGCGGAGGCGGAGGATCGCGTCGGACAGGAACTCCTCCTCGAGTCCCTCCTCGGGCGTCGCGGGCGTCTCGCCGACGAGGAGCGTCGTGGAGCCGAGGCCGCGAAGCCACCCGAAGAAATCGAACGTCTCCCGGCGGCGGTCCTGGAACTCGAGGACGGTTGCGAGGGCGTCCCACGAGTCGATCACCAGGAGGTCGAACCCGAACTGCTTCCGCAGCTGCGCGACCTTCGCCTTGAAGATCGCGGTCATCGGCCGCTCCGCCTTCCCCCGCGTGATGTCGTTCATCCGCTCCGCGAGCCGGGTGAGGTGTTCCCGGCCCCGGGAGAGGTCGAGCATCGGGAGATCGTCGGACACGGACGCGGGCCGGAACCCGAGCCCCGCCATCTGCGAGAGGAGGGACGCCGCCTCCTGCTCGAGGGTCACGTAGAGACCCTTGACGCCCTTCTCCGCGTTCCGGTAGAGGATCGAGTACGCGAGCGTGGACTTCATCGTCCCCGAGGCGCCGCGGATCAGGACGACCTGTCCCTTCGGGATCCCGCCGCCGAGCTCCCCGTCGAACCCGCGGATGAACGTGCGGACGACGTCGCGCATTCGTCGCTCACCCGCCGAGGACGCGGCCGACCTCGAACTCGCCCGGCGCCACGTGGAGGGCGAGGTAGCCCGTCTCGTGATTCGTGGCACGGAGTTTCACGATTCGGAGGCGGCGCTGCACGTCCTGATCGGAAATCGGATGGAGCCGCAGGTTCAGCACCCCGTCCGCGAGGAAGTCCTCGTCGTACCGCGGCTGCAGGATCGTCCCATGGACCATGTAGTCCGGCCGCTCCCCGATCACGAACGTCGTCACCCCGAGGTCGCGGAGCCACTCGAACAGGCGGAACAGCTCGCGGCGTCGGGGCTCGAAACCCGCGAGCGCCTCCAGGCCGTCGAGGGAGTCGATCACGAGGAGGTCCAGGCCCTCCTTGCGGACGCCCTCGACGAGGGCCTGCAGCGACGCGAGCCAGTCCGACGCCCCCCGCAGGGTCCTCCGGAGGAGCGAGGCATCGACGATCTTCAGTTGCTCGGACACCCCGTCCACGTTGACGCCGAGCGCCTCCATCTGGCGGAGGAGCGTGCCCGTCGTCTCCTCGCACGTGAGGTAGAGTCCGCGACGGCCCGCTCGTGCGTTATGCGCGAGAATCCAGAACGCGAGGGAGGACTTCATCGTCCCGGGCGTGCCGCCGATGACGATCACGAATCCCGAGGGGATGCCGCCGCCGAGGGCTTCGTCGAGTCCGCCGACGTTCGTCGGAAGCCGGGATGTGCGCAGCGATCCCGCCTCCGGAGATTGACCCGGTTCCGTGGACGCTCCGGGGGAGGGCTCCGATTCCTTCTCCTCTCGGGCGCGGATCTCCCGCTCGGCGGCCTCCTTTCGTCGCTGGTATTCCTGGCGTTTACGCGTCCCCTCGCGTCGCTGCTCCCGCACGGCCTTCATGCCCTCGGCGTGCGCCGCGGCCCTCCGTTCCTCGGCGGCCCGCTCCTCCTCTGCGGACCTCGGGCGCTTCGCGTCGGAGGGCGGCCCCTCGAAGGAGATCTGAGGCCCGCGAAGTTCCGTCCCGCATGTCCGGCACCGGGTCGTCTGGGGCGGGTTCCAGGATGCACAGTCCGGACATTGCACCATGTCGGCCATCGTTACACGCTCAACGCGCGCGTGACGCTGAACTTCCCGTCCTCGAACACGAGGGCGAAGTACCCGGTCTCGTGGGCGGTCCCGCGCATCTTCACCACCCGAATCCGTCGCTGGATCGCGACGTCGCTCACCTGGTGCATCTTGAGATGGATCACTCCGTCCGCAAGGTAGCTCGCGTCGAGGCGGTGGGCCGTGTCCGTGGGGAACAGAGCGCTCTCCGGCGAGGCCTCCGTCAAGATGTACGAGGTCGTCTCGAGGGACCGCAGCCATTCAAAGAGGTCGAACAGGTCCGCTCGCACATCCTGGAATTTCCCGATCACCTCGAGCGCTTCGAGGGAGTCGATCGTGAGGAGGTCGAAACTCTGGAGCTTCTTCCGCGTCTCCAAGGCCCGATGGAGGAAGTCCGTCCACACGGTCGCGCGCCCCTTCCCGACGTCCTTGCGGACCGCCGCCACGTCGACGATGCCGACCTTCGGCTTGTGGTCCGGTCCGACGAAACCCATGCCCCCCATCTGCTGTTCGAGACTTGCCTTCGTCTGCTCCAGACTCACGTACAACCCGGTCCCTTCCCCACGGGCGGCGTTGTGGTGGAGGATTGAATAGGCGAGGGAGGACTTCATCGTCCCCGGAAGGCCGGATAGGAGGACCACGTGTCCCTTCGGGATCCCGCCGCCCAGCATGTCGTCCAGCCCCTCCACAAATGTCTTCACGCGCGCAAGCCCCATTCCCTCATTCCTCCATCCGTCGCGGCCGCTCGTCGAACACGGGTCCAATCACGAACGAGCAGTCCGGCTCCGCCATCGCGAAGCACTTGACCTCCTCGCTCTTCAGGTCCTCGCGGTGGAGGACTTGTCCCCCTGCCGCCAAGAGGAAGCCGGCCAGATAGTGACACACGGGGCGATCGCTGGTGCCGTACCCGAGGGCGAGGAAGCTGTTCGTCACGGTCGCGAGTACGCGGCCATCCTGGACGTCGAACCGATCCAAGTGCCCGAGGCCCGTCTGGGCCATGAAGGTCCGGATGCCCTCGACGTAGGGGCCCAGTTGCCCTCCTGTCAGGGTCTCCAGTCGGGCGCCTACGCCCCGTCCCCGACGGTAACCCGCAGCGTTCAGCACGCCCTCGACTCCCCGCCCGAGGATCGACTCCAACACCTTCTGCAGTTCCGCGAAGACCTCCCGTTGGACGAGGACGAACGCTTGCCCGTCGACGCGCAGCTCCCCGTGTTGCTGGTCGACGACCGTCCGGAACGCACTCTCGATCTCCTGTTGGACCGCCTTCGCCATGTCACGCCCCCGACAGGATCGCGGCGATTCGCCTGGCGGCGCGTTCGACCCCGAGCAAGACGAGCCCCATGTTCGCTTCTGGCCGGACCAGGGTGACGAGGAGCGCCTCGTCCCCCGCGCCCGTGCTCAACATCTTGCCCATCTCCCCATCGACGATCGCCTGCATGAACTTGCCCTGACCGAGCTCCCGCGCCGCCATCTCGGAGGTCCCGACAATCGCCGCCGTCATCGCTGCTGCCTTCTTCGGGTCCACGTTCTTCGGCAGGTCGTGCGCGATGATCAGCCCGTCCCGCCGCGCGATTGCCACCGCGACGATGTCCGCGAGTCGGCGGAGGTCGGCCATCGCCGCCTCAATCTGGGAGCGCGCGTCGCTGTTCATCGGTCACCCCATGATCAGTTCGGCGAGGAGCTTGAGGGCCTCTCGAAGCCCCCTTCCCTCCGTGGCGACCGTCGGCACGACGGGGACGTCCCGCGCCAACTGCAGGCCGCGGCGAACGTCGTCCAGCGACACCGCCCCCGCCAAATCCGCCTTGTTCGCGAGGACGACGACGGGCACGTTCCTCCCCACGAGGTCGAGCATCTGGCGGCCGCGCTCGAAGTCCTCGGGCCGCGTGCTGTCGATGACGAGGAGGACCCCGTTGACCTCCCTCGCGAAGATCTGGAAGATGAAGTCGAACCGCTCTTGGCCGGGCGTGCCGAACACCTCGGCCTCGAGACCCATCACCTCGACGTTCCCGTAGTCGAACGCGACCGTCGTGCCCATCCGGTCCACGCTGATCGTCTTCTCGCACAGGTGCCGGACGACGGTCGACTTCCCCGCGTTGAACGGTCCCGTCACGAGGATCCGCGGGAAGTACACGGTGAGGCCGACGAGCTCCTTGAACGTGTACGGGATCCAGTTCGTCCGCACTCCGTCCGGACGATTGTGCCGGATCCGGAGGAAGTGCTGGAGGACCCCCGTCCGCATCCGGGACTGGAACTCGACGACGTAGTCGCTCATGTGTTCGATCCGCTCGACCTCTGCCTGCCCGTACGTCCAGTTCAGGAACAGGTACGAGGTGATCGCGCCCGCCTCGCGCCCGACGTCGAGGAGCTGACTCCACCGCCGGAACACGTGGTCCTTCGGGAACCGGTCCGCAAGGAATTCCATCGAGTCGATCACGATCCGGACCGGCTTCGTCTCCCGGATCGCGCGCTCCACGGTGTCCATGATGTGGTCGAGATCGTTCGGGTCCCGGACCGTGTACGACTCCGACGAGGGGATGAGCATCTGCGCGCTCGTCGCGTCCACGAAGACGACCTTGCTCTCGTCGAACTCCCCGAACTTTGCGAGCTCCCGGCGCGCGAGGAGCGGGGCGCGGAAGAAGTCCACGTACAGGCACGTCTCCCCTGCACGGAGCCCCGTCATCACGAAGTGCTCCGCGAACACGCGTTTCTCGGAGGGGTGGTCGCTGAATAGGAGGATCGCGGAGGGGCGCTCGAAGCCGCCGCCAAGCTTCGCGTCGAGGATCTCGATCCCCGTCCCCGTGTGGGTCATGCCGCCTCCGGGTCGAACGATTTCCATTCCGGCTTCGTCGGGATCCCGCGCAGGTGGTGCGCCCGGATCTCACGGTCCATCGAGTCGCTGAACCGCATCTCCACGACGCCGTCGACGAGGGACCGCAGCGTGTTCGTCGTCAGCGGATCGTGGACGCCTTCCTGGACCGCGTATGCGATGAACCCCATGTTCGTCTTCACGCGGTTCGTCACGATCTGGTAGAACTTCGCGATTGCTTGGGCAGAGTTGTGGAGGAAGAGCGTCGAGATCGTGTAGAAGAAGATCCGGACGGGGGGCCTCAGATCGGTGGCGGCCTTCGCGATCGCCATCCCGAGGCCCTCGAGGTTCGAGTAGCTGCTGACGGAGTACATCTTCTTCCCCGTCGGTTCCTCGATCCGTTCGCTCGCGCTCGCGGAGTAGCAGTCCACGAAGACGAAGGCGCCGCCCTCGTGCCTCGCCAGATCGATGCCGAGCGCCTCCGCACGCTCGCGGACCTCGCGGGGATGCATGTCGAGCGTCACGAAGACGACCTTCTCGCCCTTCGCAAGGTAGGCCCGCACGACCCCCGTCATCCACTCGAATTTGCCCACGCCGGGCGGTCCCGAGACGAGGACGGAATAGTTCGCCGGAAACAAGTCGTGCAGCGGAGGTTGGGTCAGGTGGGGCCCTCCAGAGGGGTAGGGGAAGTTGGGTTCCGTTCAGCCCGCCTTTCCTTAAATAGCAAGTCCTCACAGTCTCAATCTTGATACTTGCCCGCCCGCCTGCGCTGGCCGGTAGCGGAAAAAGCCTTTATCCGCACCCCGGATACGCGGCCCGTGCCGACGGACGTCCTGGAGCAGCTGAGCCTCTATGAGAAAAAGGTCCTGCTCGCCCTCCGCGGCGCGCCCGAGGCGACCCCTCAGGAGATCCGGGAGCGGGCGACCTTCCACGAACTCGTGGAGGTCATGAACGCCGCCTCGTGGCTCCAGGCGAAAGGCCTCCTCACGATGAAGGAGCGGGTCCGCCGCACGTATCGGCTCGCCCGGAAGCAATGGGCGACGAAGAACCTCCCGGAGCGGACCCTCCTGAAGGCGCTCGCGAAGTTCCGTCGGCCCGCAACCGCCGCGGAGCTCCGCGCGAAGGCGGAGCTGTCGGCGGCGGACTTCTCGATCGCCCTGGGATGGATGCGGCGGAAGGGATGGGCGACCGTGGGGAAGGAGGGCGGGGAGACGACCGTCGCGGTCACGGACGCGGGCCGCGAGGCGCTCGCGACGAAGGGCCGGGACGAGGAGCTCTTGGCGGCGCTCGTGAAG
>Ga0209751_10002717_pt1 | contig 17499 bp, 21 predicted proteins | sample RifCSP13_1_FD_184019 | JGI IMG/M metagenome (GOLD analysis project Ga0209751, IMG submission 184019) | Soil microbial communities from Rifle, Colorado - Rifle CSP2_sed 13_1 (SPAdes) (version 2) | ecosystem: Environmental > Terrestrial > Deep subsurface > Rock core/Sediment | place: Rifle... | reverse complement strand
AATATTTCTGGTAGTTGCAGGAGTTTTTGCAGTAAGCACGGTAAAAGCTCAGGATGTACCCCCGAAGAAATTAACGCTCGACGGGTATGTATCCGGTATGCAATCCGTTATGGATATGGAATCAACGGATGGTTACTGGCTGTATGAAACCCAGCTGCATAACCGGCTGAACCTGAATTATTATCCCTCCTCAACCCTCTCTTTTTCAATCCAGGTAAGAAACCGGTTTATAACGGGCGACCGGTTAAAAATGGATGCCGGCGGGCAGGCAAAAAGGAGTCTCGAAGGCGATCCGGGATTCGCGGATCTCTCGTTCAACCTGGCCCGGGGCAAATCCTATGTAATAAATACTACCGTAGACAGGCTTTGGTTGAAGTATACCCTTGAAAAGCTGGAAGTGACACTGGGAAGGCAACGTATCAACTGGGGACAAACACTGGTTTGGAATCCGAACGACTGGTTCAATAATTATTCCTATTTTGACTTCGATTACCCGGAGAAGCCGGGGAGTGATGCCCTGCGTATACAATATTATACCGGTGCCCTGTCGGCTGCAGAGATCGTGGTAACAACCGACAGCACAAAGAAAGCTACTGCAGCAATACGCTACCGGATGAATTCCGGGACCTATGATTTGCAGTTGCTGGGCGGCCTGCTGTCGGATAACGATGTGGCCTTTGGTTTTGGCTGGGCGGGAGGACTCCGGGATATCGGGTTTCGTGGTGAATTGGCTTATTTTCATCCGGTAAGGCAGTTTGCCGATACATCCGGACTGTTTTTCATGTCCCTGGGGCTGGATTATACCTTTTCCAATTCCCTGGCGGTGCTGGTTGAAGGGCTTTACTGCAGGATCCCGGATAGCCGGGGAGGGATTAACTTTCTTGAGTTTTATCAGCGACCGATGTCGGTAAAGGACCTTTCATTTACCGAATGGAATCTTTTCGGACAGGTCAGCTATCCCTTCACCCCTTTATGGAACGGGTCATTTGCCGCAATGTTCTTTCCCGATGTCCGGGGGATATACCTGGGACCGGCCATTACGTATTCGCTGACCGATAATTTCGATTTTTCATTTTATATGCAGTGGTTCAGCGTAGAATCCCCTGGAATTGCTGCTGAGGATGACAGGCAGAATTTCACGATGGCATTTCTCCGGTTCAAATACAATTTCTAAAAACCCCAAACCCCAAACCCCAAACCCCAAACCTATTTCCCTCTTCCATACAACGTTACCCGTACCTGGAGCCACCGGTATTCCTCCACAACCTTCCATTCATTTTTCAGTTCATCCAGTTGCGCATCGGTGAACATGTTAAAAACATTGGAATAGAAAACATAGGGATGCCGTTGCAGGTCGGCAACCGGAAAAAGCCTTTCATCGCCGTTTTGTTCGATGAAATCAATCCTGTATGTATTTGGGATTTCCGATCCCACCTGGTCGAACGGAATATGCCGGGAGTCGATATAGCTGATCATCTTTTTGCGGAGGTGGTGGTAGGGCAGGTGGGCCAGGGTGGCATCCCATCCCTTGGCGATCTTATCGGGATAAATCCAGAAGCTGCCGCTGAGCAAACCGGTAAAAACCAGTATGGTCATTGCTTTCCGGAAGCGCAGGGTTTCCGGTCTTACAAAAAGCACGTAAGCCACCGCGACGGCCAGGAAATAATAAACCGGTATCAGGTACCGGTGACCGTTGAGCATCGCGTAAAACAGCATCGACGGTGCGCTGAACAGCAGGGACAATGTTATCAGCAGCACGATGGAACGGAGGCTGTCGTCGGCTTTCAGTTTCTTCTTCAGGAACAGCCACAGGGAGATCCCGGTGACGATCCACAGGAAAAGCTTGCCAAAATCCACCAGGCGCCAGAGCAGTATTCCCGTATTCTTTAAAAATCCCGGGAAATCCACCCGTTCGAAACACGGTGCCCAGGGTGAACCGTCGTGATATCCGATCCATCCCGTGGTGGCATAATGAAACACCGTCCAGGCGCCAAAAAGAGCCAGGGCAGGCAACCAGGCCGGTATAACGGAAATAATGGCCTTCTTCCCTGCATTCCGGTAAATGTCGTATATTCCAAGCGAACCGGCGACCATCAGGCCCCGCATGTGCGAGAAGAGCAGTCCCGTTACAGCAAGCGCCAGCAACATCCTTCGGTTCCGGTGGATGGAATTGAGTGCCAGGAGCATGAAAAAGAGCATGACCAGGTCGGTTGAAAACATCACGGTTTGTGCCAGCAGCGTTGTGTCGGCCATAATCAGCACCATGGCCAGGGTAACTGCCTTTCCCCGGAACCAGTGATCGAGCAGGATGCGGGTTTGCCATATAATCCCCAGGGTGAAGGGAAGCATGAGCAAATGGGCTGTGAACATGCTTTCCCCGGTTATCTTCCAGCCAAGTGCAAGCAGGTAACCCAGCGATGGCGGATAACCCGGATCCAGGTCAACAGGGAGCATACGGAAATTATTGTCGAGGAACCAGTGTGCCATCCGTGAATACAGGATATCCTTATCCCAGAAAAATGGCAACCGGGCAGTGAGCAGGAAAACCAGGAGGAAGAAAACATAAAATGGAAGCAGCTGGCGCTTCATAAATGGTTATCCTTTCAGTGCATTCGCACCGCCGACGATCTCGAGGATCTCATTTGTAATGGCCGCCTGCCGGGCCTTGTTGTAATTCAGTTCGAGCTCCTTGATCAGTTCGGTGGCGTTATCGGTAGCCTTGTGCATGGCGGTCATACGGGCACCGTGCTCCGATGCGTTTGATTCCAGCAGGGCCCTGAAAAACTGCACGCGCAGGGAATAGGGGATCATTTCATCAAAAATGCCGGTGCCGGAAGGTTCAAAGATATAATCCACCTGCTGCTGGAAGCGGTCCCCGGTTTCCGGGGCATGCAAAACGGGCAGGAAAATCTCATCGGTGACCTCCTGAACGGCCGCATTCCGGAATTGGTTGTAAACAAGCCTGATAATACCATACTGCCCCCTGATGAATTCTACCATCATCTGGTTGGCAAGTTCCGTGGTATTTTCAAAAGTAAGTTTGTCAAACAGGTGGTGATAGGTTGCCATGGCCTTGAAATTCTTAGCCTTCAGCAGATCAGCACCCTTTTTCCCGATGGCAATGATATCCACCTTGCCATTCCGGAGTGCCTCGGGGTACTGTTCCTGGATGCACTGAATGGCCCTTTTGACGATATTGCTGTTAAAAGCACCGCACAGGCCACGGTTTGAGGTGATTACAACGATGAGTATACGGCCGTGATCCTGGGAATGTGCATAGATGTTATCGTGACTGTCATCCATGGAGGCACTTACGTGCTTAAGTATCCCGTTCATCCGCAAATAGAACGGCCTGAGCTGCAGAATTGATTCCTGGGCTCTGCGAAGCTTGGCTGCAGAAACCATTTTCATGGCACTGGTGATCTGCCGGGTTGACTTTACCGAATTCAGCCGAATCCGTATTTCTTTCAGGTTGGCCATACTTGATTACACAACTTACATTCTTTCAACGATCTCTTTGGCAATATCGGTGAGGTGCTCCTCGTTTTCAGCCGTAAGCTTTCCTTCCCGCAGCGCGCTGAGGATATCCTTGTGCTTAAGTTCAAGGAAATTCAGAAATTCTTCCTCAAATGTCCTGATCTTATCAACGGGAACATCGGTAAGTAAGCCGCGTGTACCGCAAAAGATAATGGCAATTTGTTTTTCAACGGGCATGGGACTGTGCAGGGGCTGTTTAAGGATCTCCACGTTCTTGGATCCTTTATCCAGCACGGCGAGTGTAGCTGCATCGAGGTCGGAGCCGAATTTTGAAAAAGCTTCCAGTTCCCGGAACTGGGCCTGATCGAGTTTCAGGGTGCCGGCAACACGTTTCATCGATTTGATCTGTGCGGCACCGCCCACGCGGGATACGGAAATACCCACGTTGATGGCAGGCCTCACGCCTGCATTGAAAAGATTATTTTCGAGAAATATCTGTCCGTCGGTAATGGAAATAACGTTGGTGGGAATGTAAGCTGAAACGTCACCTGCCTGTGTTTCAATGATCGGCAGCGCGGTGAGTGAACCTCCTCCTTTAACAACAGGCTTGATGGAATCGGGCAGGTCATTCATCTGGGAGGCGATCTCATCGTTGTTGATCACCTTGGCAGCGCGTTCGAGCAACCGGGAGTGCAGGTAGAATACATCGCCCGGATAAGCTTCACGCCCGGGGGGGCGGCGGAGCAGCAGGGAAACCTCACGGTATGAAACAGCCTGTTTGGAAAGGTCATCGTAAATGATTAGTGCAGAGCGTCCTGTATCCCTGAAATACTCGCCAATGGCACAGCCGGCAAACGGGGCATAGAACTGAAGGGCTGCCGGATCGGCGGCCGTGGCAGCAAGTATTACAGTATACGGCATGGCGCCATAACCCTCAAGTGTTTTTGCTATGTTGGCCACGGTGGAACCCTTCTGGCCTATCGCTACATAGATGCAAAATACGGGTTCTCCCTTGTCGTAAAACTCTTTTTGATTGATAATGGTATCGATGGCGATGGATGATTTTCCGGTCTGCCTGTCACCGATGATCAGCTCACGCTGGCCTCTGCCAATGGGGATCATGGCGTCGATGGCCTTGATCCCTGTTTGCAGGGGCTGGTTAACCGGCTGGCGGAAAATAACGCCGGGCGCCTTTCTTTCAAAAGGCATCTCAAACGTTTTGCCGCCGATCGGACCTTTACCGTCGATCGGTTCTCCCAGGGTGTTGATGATACGGCCGAGCATTCCTTCGCTCACATTGATGGAAGCTATACGGCCTGTACGTTTGGCGGTATCACCCTCTTTGATCAGATCCGATGCACCCAGCAATACAGCTCCGACATTGTCCTCTTCGAGATTCAGTACAATTCCGCGGACGCCGGAGTCAAATTCTATCAGTTCATTCGAATACACGTTTGACATACCATAGATCCTGGCAATACCGTCACCCACCTGCAGTACTGTTCCTACTTCATCAAGCTGAGCCCTGGTATCGATTTCCCGTAATTGTTGTTTGATAACTTTTGATACTTCTGATGGTTTAAGCGCCGACATGTTATAACTTTTTAAATTTTTTTTATCATCAATGTGAACCGGTAAGTTCTCTCTTTATGCGTTTCAGCTTGCTGGAAATGCTTGCATCCATCTGCTGATCGCCTACACGGAGAACAAAGCCACCGATCAGGCTTTCATCCACTTCTTCGGAAAGTTCAACCTTAGCCTTAAATTTCCGGGCAATAAACTGTATAACCGATTGCCGGAGTTTGTCATCAAGCGGTTTGGCCGTAACCAGTTCAGCGGAACGTATACCCAGGTCGGTCTTGAGCAGGTCGAGAAAATAGCGTGAAATGCCAGCCAGATACTCTTCCCTCCGGTGCTCCAACACCAGGTTGATAAACGTAAGGGTGAGCGGGTTGAAATTGGTTTTGAAAATTTCCGCGAAGATCTTTGTTTTTTCACTTACCCTGATCACAGGGCTGTGAATGATATACTGCAGCTCGGGAATATCCCTGATGCACAGGGAAAGCAATTCCATATCCTGCCTGTGGGCATCCATGGCATTGTCTTCTTTCACCAGATCATACAAGGCCCTGGCATAGCGGACGGATATCTTGCTTTCGTTCATCGGTTAAAGTAATTCCCCTATCAGTTGAATTTAATTTCGTTCAGGGATTTTTCAATGAGTTCCTCCTGTTTGCCGGGATCGGAAAGTTCCTTCATCAGTATCTTTTCTGAAATGGCTACGGAAAGTTCGGAAACCTGCTTCTTTATATCCTGTATCGCCGAGGCTCTTTCATTCTTAATAGCTTCCCTGGCCTCATTGATCATTTTGACAGTTTCCTTTTTTGCCTGTTCACGGGCATCGCCCATCACGGAATTCTTAAACTCGCGGGCTTCCAGGAGTATCTTGTCACGCTCGGATTTCGCCTGGGACAGCAGTTTTTCGCTTTCGGTATGCAACTGGCTTACTTCCCTTTTGGCTATCTCAGCTGCCTGCAATGCCTGAGCGATGGAATTATCCCTTTCTTTAAGGCCTTTCAGCAACGGTTTCCATGCAAACCTGGCCAGAATAAAAAAGGCCAGGGAAAATCCGATCAGCGACCAGAATATTGTCCCGGTTTCGGGAATCAACAGATCCATATCGTTTGTTTTTAAAGTTCGGTAAAAACCGGGACCGGCACCAACCGTGACGGTCCCGGGTAATGATCACTATATTTCTAATACAACAGCCAACAGGCTGATGATCACACCAAAAAGGGCTACCCCTTCAATAAGGGCTGCAGCAACGATCATGTTGGCACGGATGTCTGATGATGCTTCGGGCTGACGGGCTATAGCCTCCATGGCACTGCCACCGATACGGCCGATACCAAAACCGGCACCCAAAGCTGCCATTCCGGCTCCAATTGCACCGCCCAGTTTAGCTAATCCCGCTCCAATTGTAGCTTCTAAAATAATAGGTAACATAATGGATATATTAAATTAATAAACAAAAACTTCAAGCGTGTTCTTCGTGGTGTTCCTCAATAGCCATACCGAAGTATAAGGCCGAAAGGAAGGTAAATACAAAAGCCTGGATAAAAGCCACCAGCAATTCCAGGAAAAACATAAAAATGTTAAAAGCAATGGATACCAGGGAAACACCATAGGCAAGTCCGGTTGACATCTGTGAAAAAATGTAAATGAGACTGATGAAACCCATGGCAATGATATGACCTGCGGTGATGTTGGCAAAAAGCCGGAACATCAGCACAAAAGGTTTTGTAAATACTCCGATGACCTCCACCAGGGGGATCAGGGGAATGGGAAGTTTAAGCCACAGCGGAACACCGGGTGTGTTGACAATATGTTTCCAGTAGGACCGGTTACCGCTGAAAGTGGTTATGATAAAGGTAAAGAATGCCAGTACCATGGTCATCGCGATGTTACCCGTGAGGTTTGCGCCCCCCGGGGGGATGGGAATCAGTCCCAGCATGTTGTTGATCCAGATAAAAAAGAAAACCGTGAGCAGGAAAGGCATGTAACGCTCAAATTTGGGACCTATGGAGGGTCTGGCTATATCATCCCGGACAAAAAGCACAACAGGTTCCACGAACGATTGCAGGCCACTGGGCGCTTTGATTGGATTTTTCCGGTAGGCTGCCCCTACGGAAAGAAAGATCCAGAACAACAGGACCAGGCTAAAAAGCATGGCGGCCACATTTTTTGTAATCGACAGGTCGAGCGGCAACGAACCGTCCTCCTCATCGATAATTTTGCCTTTATTCTCACCGCTGGTTTCGAGACGGAATCCTTTATAGGCATCGTGTCCGTGCTCAAATTTACCGGACATGAAAACATTCAGTCCCTTGTTCTTACTGTAGAGGATTACAGGAAGCGGAATGCTGATATGTTTGTGGTTAATGGTAAGCACATGCCAGTCGTGCGCGTCCTTGATATGGTCGAAGATAAAATCACCCGGATTAAAGGCCTCGCCCGCTGTTTCATGTTCTGTTTGCTCATGTCCTGCGGCCTGTGTTTCGTGAGGGGATCCCTCCTGCAGGTTCACGGCGGCAAATCCACTGTTCAGGGTAAAAAGAAAACACCACAGCAACAGGGTTGCCTTACAAATTCTACTGTACATAGCTCCAAAATGAGGCCATAAATATAAAAAACTAATTTGATAACTGATTTGGCAAAGTATTATTTTCTTTTTTTCTTTTTAAAAGGGTGAGCATTACATACAGATCATAGGCCGTATAGGCAATATATAACACCGACAGGGTGATTGAAAAGGGGATAGCCGACCGGGGAGAAGTAAGCACATAAGCCAGGATAAGAATGAGGTACAACAAAAGCTTGATCCCGGTGGTAATCATGAAACTTCTGACAAACAAATTATCCGATCTTTTCAGGGCGCTGTGAAAAAAGGTAAAAAAACCCGTGTTGATCAGAAAAAAAATAAGGATCAGAACCGGGAAAAATGAGAAATACCAGACCTGAAGCATGGTTTTGAACAGGATCATACCAAGCAGGAAAAGCCCTGCTGAAAGAATGGACAGTCTGAAAATGATCTTTTGTAATCCGGAGTGCATGTTACTTTTTTTTTGTGCCAATAAAATCCTTTATACCAACGTAAATAGCAATTACTGCGGCCAGTAAAGACAGTACAATTGTAAATACGGGGAAGCCGGTATTCAGCCATTTGTCAAGCCTGATTCCACCAAATACGCCCACCAGCAAAACGGCGATCATCTGGAAAGCCAGGTTCGAATACTTGGCGTAATCACTTAAGCTTTTTACTTTCTTCGGTAGAATGTTCCGGTTCTTTTCCTGCATTTCCTGAAAGGGTTTCAGAGGTCATACTGCAATTGCCGCTGAATTTAGCACCGGGTTCTATGGCCAGCCTGCGGGTCACTATGTCGCCTGTAAGCGAAGAGGTTGCTTTTAGGGTAAGGAGTTCCGCAACCACAATTTTGCCTTCAACCTTTCCTTCCAGTTGATCTCACCATTCACGGCTCCGGTTTCACCAACAACCACCTTGCCCTTGGTTTTCAGGTTGCCGTTCAGCACGCCGTCGAAACGGATATCGCCGTTGGTGGCCACATCTCCGGTGATTTCAGTCCCCACCCCGATCTGATTGATCACGTTGTTTTCATTTTCCATAATTTTTGCCATTGGAATCAGATTTTAAATGGTAATTGGTAAAATACGCAACATCATGCGTTACCAATACAAACAAAGATAAACATTACAATAAAATAATGTCTGAAAAACGCAATTCTAATGTTTTTATTTTGGGTCGTATGCCCACTTCACGTATATGGCGCCCCACGTGAAACCAGCGCCAAAGGAAGTTAGAATGAGATTATCCCCTTTTTTCAGCTGCTTCTCATAATCGTAGAGGCAAAGCGGTATGGTAGCTGCTGTGGTGTTCCCGTATTTTTCAATGTTAATCATTACCTGTTCCCGCTCAATTTCCATCCTGCGTGCGGTGGCTTCAATGATACGCATGTTGGCCTGGTGGGGCACCAGGAATTTGATATCATTGTGGGTGAGGTTGTTCCGTTGCATGATCTCCACGGATACATCGGCCATTTTGGACACAGCCACTTTAAATACAGCCTGACCTTCCTGAAAAATATAATGCTGTTTGGCATCCACGGTCTCGTGCGACGGCGGGAAAAGCGATCCTCCGGCTTTCATATGCAGGTGTTTCACGCCCGAACCATCAACGGCCAGGATCGAGTCAATAATACCGGTATCGTCGGTGGTGGGTTCAAGCAGAACAGCAGCAGCCCCGTCGCCAAACAGGGGACAGGTGGTACGGTCTTCGTAATTGGTAATGGCCGACATCATATCGGCACCCACTACGATAACCTTGGTGTAGGCTCCCGATTCTATAAACCTGCGACCGGTTTCCAGGGCAAAAATAAAGCCCGAACAGGCAGCCCCCACGTCGAAACTGAAGGCATTCTCAAGGCCGGTCTTATCGGAAATGATATTGGCAGTTGCCGGGAAATGCATGTCACCGGTAACGGTGGCACAAATCAGCAATTGTATGTCCCTGGGGTCAGTCCCGGTCTTTTTCAGCAATTCCCTAACGGCTTTTTTCCCCATGTAGGAGGTAGCCCTTCCCTTTTCTTTTAGTATTCTGCGTTCCCTGATACCTATCCGCTGCATGATCCATTCATCGGTGGTATCAACCATTTTGCTCAATTCGTGATTGTCAAGTATGTATTCCGGCAGATAACCGCCAACACCGGTAATGGCTGCTCTTATCTTTGTCATTCCTTAAATGCTTCTTTGATTTTTTCACACAATTTCCCCTTAATTACCTCTGCCGCATGCAAGATAAGATTCTTGACCGCAACATGATTTGATATACCATGTGCTATAAGGACAGGGGCATTGATGCCCAGAATGGGGGTGCCGCCGTAATTCTCAAAATTGAATCTTTCGAAAAACTCATCCACGATGTTGCGTTTCCTGATCATGGTATAAAACGCCTCAGCCTGTTTGAGCATAACATTACCGACAAATCCGTCGCATACCATCACGTCAACCTTGTCGCCAAACAAGTCGTTCCCCTCTACATTGCCCACGAAATTAAAGTTTCCGGAATCCTTCATGAACTGGTAGGCAGCCCGGGTTACCAGGTTACCCTTTTCTTCCTCGGCACCGATATTGAGAAGACCCACCCTTGGAGCGGGTACATTCAGGACCTGCTGCGCATATATTTTTCCAAGTATGGCATACTGGTTCATAACATCGGGGCGGGTATCGGGATTAAGCCCGACATCGAGCAGCAGCATGGGAGGCCCTGCCGGTCTTGGCACGGTAGCGGCAATGCATGGCCGGATTACACCCGGTATAGATTTGATCACCTGGTAGGCACCCACAAGCATTGCACCCGTGTTGCCCGCGCTGGCAAAACCGTCTATCTTCCCCTGGGCAAGCAATTTAAAGCCCAGCACAGCACTGGCATTGGGTTTTTGCGAGAACGCCCGGGCCGGGTGTTCTCCCATGTCGATAAATTCGGTGGTATGAATGATGTCAAAAACCGAAGGATCGAAATTTTGGCGACGGCAGATCGACAGAATGCTGTTTTCGTCGCCGATCAGCACCAGCCTGGAATCCGCCGGAAGACTTCCCGCGGCAAGTATGGCACCGCAAACGGTCGCTTCCGGGGCAAAGTCCCCTCCCAGGATATCAAGACCGATTCTCATGACCAACCCGGATCATTTGTTTTCAGGGTTGTACATCAGGCAGCCACTTCTTTCTTGACAGCAGGCTTGCCTTTATAATATCCGCACTCGGGACAGACCCGGTGGTACTGAATAGCTGAACCGCAGTTCTGACAGGTGGAAAGCGTTGGGATCATGGCTTTATCATGGGTCCTTCTCTTATCTCTCCTTTGCTTCGAATGCTTACGTTTCGGATTAGGCATAATATGTTAGTTATGAATTTAAAATAATGTTGTGCGTTGGGATTGTTGTGGGTTGTGGGTTGTGGGTTGTGATTGTTGTGGGTTGTGCGTTGTCTTTGTTGTGTGTTGTGATTGTTATTCATTGTACATGCAATAAATCTTTGCTCTTTAATCTTTAATCTTTGATCTTTGATCTTTGATCTTTAATCTTTAATCTTCCTTCTATTCCCGTATCAAATGTTCCTGTAAAAGCTTCAGCATTTCCTTGTCGCATCCCTGTTCTCCGTCTGCCAGGTCAGGGTGTACCTTCCGTATGGGAATGCTCACGCTGATGAATTCATACAGGTACTGTTTCAGATCGAGCTGGTAATCCCCGGGGTGAAGAAAAATAATTTCATCATCCGGGTCCTGTTCCGTTTCGCTGAATCGCACCACCAAGTGGCCTTTATACGATACCGGCAAACCGAAATATTCAAGACAGCGGTCACATTGTACCTGTACATCCCCAACCAGATTTATGGCCAGCTCAAGAAAGGCATTTTTCCGGGTCAGCTCAACCTCCACTTCCACATGACCATCAGGAATATCAAGATGTTCAAATGATTCAAAGAACGGTTTCATAATGCTGAATTCAAAACCATGAACTCCTTCTTTCAAGCCCCTGAATTGAATAATATATTGATCCTCAATTTTCAACTTAGGCGAATAAAAAAAGTGGTGCAAAAGTATGAATTAATTTTTTCTAATCCAGCTTTTCCATGAAATAATTCTCTACAGTCTCAATCAGGGTGTTGATGAAGAAATCATCCTTGATGACATATTGCATGGCACCAAAGTGAAGAAATTCGCGGATAAGTTTCTGGTCTTTTTCCCGGCTGAGAATGACCACGGGGATATTGGCATTTAGTTCGCTGATCTTCTTTAATGTATCCATTCCCGACATGATGGTGGATTCGCCTTCTCCAAGATAGTAATCCAACACGATAAGACTGGGGTTGAGATGCAGGTTGTCGAGGCATTCCTCGCCGGAATAAAACGATTTGACATCAAAACCCTCCCTGCACTTAAATGTGTACTCCATCAGGTTCAGCATCATCTTGTCGTCGTCAACAAAAAAAATCAGTTTGTTTTTCATGCCTGTGTAAAAGCGGTATATTGTTGAGATAATTCCTGTTTTGTTCTTATACGGGTTGCACAGAAAGGGTTAAGGCAATTTATGAACAACCTGATGGTAAAAAATAATAAAAGAAGGTTATTCCGGCTGGTCTGTCTGGACTGCCGGAATAACCCGCTATTTTATATGATAGAGTATGTCTGTCAGAATTTTAGCGATACGCCGATTTTTAACCAGGCAATACCATAACCCAGTTCTCCCATTACACCGAAATTGTCGGTAAAATAATAACGTGCACCTGCAAACAGGTCATATAAGACACCGCTGCTGTTTGCAGTGTAGTTGGTTCCGAAGGTATCGCCGAATTCTTTGCTCGTAACGATCTTGGCGCCCAGTACAACACCTCCGTACAGGTCAAGCTGCTCGACCAGATCAGTGAAATGATAGGTTCCGCGGGCACCAATTATAAAGGTGGTGTATTTCCATCCATAGTCATATGTGCCATAATTATAATGGTATTTATAGGCAGAGTAGGCCAGAATTCCTCCTACACCGAGGTTACCGGGTCCCAAATCCTCACGGAGGCAATAATCGCCGGCAACAAACACCGGGGGTACGCTCATCTTATAATAACTATTCCAGGCAACGTACGTGGAACCGAGGCCAAGTCCGAAACTCAATACTTTATCGCCCTGGTCAAAAGTTTGCGCCTGCAACGGGGCAAAGGGCAGGAAAAGCGCCAGCATAAGGCTTAGGATAAAGATCTTAGGTGTTTTTTTCATCATCTTGTGAATTTAGTTTGTGGTGATTTCGAGTTAACAAAATTAAAAAAAGGATTCGTTGATGTACTCAATTATTGTTTTTTTTTGATAATTGTTGTGAATGTGTATGCCGACAGGGATTTACAGGAGATGAATTTTAATTTCCCGCAATTTGTCAATATGTTTATTTTAATAATATATTTGTGACCATAAAATCTAAAACATAGTATAATGACACAGTTGGTGGGTGAAGTGATTCAAATCATTGGTCCGGTGATTGATATAAGCTTTGATCGTGCGGGTAACGAAATGCCCAGTATTCACGATGCACTGGAAGTTAAAAAAGACGATGGTCAGGTTATTATTGTTGAATGCCAGCAACATATTGGTGAAAATTCAATCCGGGCGATTGCGATGGATTCCACCGACGGGTTACGCAGGGGGACAAAAGCCACGGTGCTCGGCGGTGCCATACGGATGCCGGTTGGCGAACAGATCCGGGGCCGGCTGCTGAATGTGATCGGCGATCCCATTGACGGGCTGAGCAAGGTGGATAAAACCGGCGGTTACGAAATACACTCCGATCCACCCAAGTACGATCAGCTGTCAACCGAAACCGAGGTATTATTTACGGGGATCAAGGTTATCGACCTGCTCGAGCCCTATCCCAAGGGAGGTAAGATCGGACTGTTCGGCGGTGCCGGTGTTGGGAAAACGGTCATTATCATGGAACTCATCAACAACATAGCAAAAAAGTATTCCGGACTTTCGGTTTTTGCCGGTGTGGGGGAACGAACCCGTGAAGGGAATGACCTGCTCCGTGAAATGATCGAGTCGGGCGTTATCCAATATGGCGAAGAATTTAAAAAGAGCATGGAAGAAGGCGGCTGGGATCTGTCCAAGGTGGATCCCGAAGCACTGAAACGGTCGCAGGCTACACTGGTATTCGGACAGATGAATGAGCCTCCCGGGGCACGTGCCACCGTTGCATTATCAGGACTTACCGTGGCCGAATCATTCCGCGACGGTGATGAAGCTTCGGGCGGACGTGATATCCTGTTCTTCGTGGATAATATATTCCGTTTTACCCAGGCAGGTTCGGAGGTTTCCGCGCTGCTGGGCCGCATGCCTTCGGCTGTGGGTTACCAGCCCACCCTTGCCACGGAAATGGGTATCATGCAGGAACGCATCACCTCCACAAAAAGAGGATCCATCACTTCGGTGCAGGCAATTTACGTGCCGGCTGACGACCTTACGGACCCTGCCCCGGCCACCACATTTTCACACCTCGACGCCACCACGGTGCTGAGCCGTAAAATTTCCGAGCTGGGTATTTACCCGGCTGTTGACCCGCTTGATTCAACTTCGCGCATCCTCACCCCCGAAGTAATTGGCAAGGAACATTATGAAACCACAAAAAAGCTGAAAGAGCTGTTGCAACGTTACAAGGAGCTGCAGGATATCATTGCCATCCTGGGTATGGACGAACTTTCGGAAAAGGATAAACTGGTGGTACACCGTGCCCGCAGGGCCCAGCGTTTCCTTTCGCAACCCTTCCACGTTGCCGAAGCATTCACCGGTACGCCGGGTGTATGGGTCTCCATCGAAGATACCATCAAAGGCTTTAACATGATCATGGACGGCATGGTCGACCAGTATCCCGAAGCAGCATTCCATATGGTTGGCACCATTGAAGAAGCTATCGCCAAGGGTGAAAAGATCATTGCCCAGGCCTCCAAAAGCTAAAACCTGAACCGTGAAACTTGAAATCATCACCCCGGAAAAGCGGCTTTTCGATGCCCGTGTGAAGCTTGTACAGGTGCCCGGTACCAATGGTTCATTTGAGATACTGAAGAACCATGCGGCTATTATCTCAACGCTTGCCAACGGAATTGTAAAGGTTATTGCAGAAGACGACAGGCAGCAGCTTTTCGAAATTAAATCCGGGATTGTTGAAGTAAAAGCAAACCATATCACCATTCTTGCCGTAACATGATACCACATATAATTCATGAAGCGGTCAAGGCCTATGAGAATTTTTGCAATCGCCCTGCTTGTTTTATGTACGCCGGGTACAGCCATGAGCCAGGAGGCGGTTTATTTTTATGCCCGTGACGGATTAAGGGTTCGGAGCGATCTTTACCTGCAGAACAATGAGCTCCCTTTTATAATCCTTTGCCACCAGGACGGCTCCAACCGTACCGAATATTATGATATTGCCCCGCGGTTGCTGAACCTGAATTACAATTGCCTTGCCATTGACCTGCGCACAGGAGGCAGGGAAGGCCATACCGAAAATGCCCTGGAAGATATCCTTGCTGCCGTTAATTTTGTACACACGTTCAACCCGCATCCGGTGATCCTCTTTGGCAACTCCTTCTCCGCCTCGCTTTGCATGCTGGCGGCAGTAACCAATCCAAACGTGAAGGCCGTTGTTGCCTTTAGCCCGGGTGAGTATTTTCAGCCCCGGCTCAGCTTTGGCAAGGAAGTGGTCAAATTGGATAAACCGGTATTCGTTAGTGCAACCCAGCAGGATTACGATTACCTTAATAATATGCTGGCAGGCATCGCTCCGGAATACATCACGCTGTTCAAACCCGAAAAAAGCAAAGGTACCCGCGGCGTAAAAGCCCTCGACAGTTCCAATGGCGCATACGATGAATACTGGTTCGCACTGATGATGTTTTTTAAGAAGCTGGTATGACAAATAACCACAACCTACCGGCTAAATATTCGTATACTTTTTGCATTTCCCTTTAACATAAAAACTACTTTTTCGTATATTTATCAAAAAGTGGCGGAAAAACACAATCTTAACGCACATTTACAGTTAGTTTTCAGAAACAGAATCTATACAAACCAATGATCAATTTAAGAATTCTTTTCGGGTGGGTTCCGAAAACAGCGGATTACGAAGCCAGTCAGGAAGCGTTGCGAAAGGAATACAACGACCTTAACGCCTTTTCGCAATCGAAAGAGCTGGCAGATTATATTGAACTCGAAAAAACGGTGAAGAGCCCGGATTTTGCCAGGAGGAAAAAAAGCATATTATCCCGGAAGTTTTCCGATACCGAAGAATATAAAAAGGAAAGGGAATACCTGGGCCTGAAAAAGCGCAGGGAGATCAAAAGATATTACCGCATCAAGGATTCCGTGGAACTGAAGGACTTCCTGGAATTCGACAAGTCATACGACGTAAAGCATTATCATACCCTTGAAAAACTCATCGGTTCGGATGAATTTATACAGCAACGGAAAAATCTCGGAAAGCGGAAGTTTAAATTAACCCCGGAATATGAAAAATACCAGGAGTTCATTGCACTTAAAAAGTCGAAACGATTCCGGGATTATTTTGCCTTTAAGAAATTAGGTGATTATGTGAATTTCACCCTGCTGATCGGTTCCGAAAAAATTTTCTCATTTGAACAACTGGGCTTGTTTGTGAATTCCGAAGCTTTCAAAAAAGTAAAGGAATACATGATGCTCCCCGGTCGCAAAAAACTGGAAATGTCGGAGGAATTCCGCATGGGACAGAAGTACCTGGAATTGAAAAAGTCAGACAGGTTTGTATGGTATTTCAAAACAAGAAACTCAAAGAAATTTAATGAGATCAAGCGGTGGCATCTGAACTTTTCGGATGAATTTGATACCCCCGGGCTCGACAAACATAAATGGCTCACGCGCTATTACTGGGGAGAGACCGTGCTTAAGGACAGCTATGTTAACGAAGGTGAAAAGCAGTTTTATACCGGTGAGAAAAATCTTGATGTTGCCAACAGCGTGCTCAAGATCCGCACAAAACACGAAAGGGTATCCGGTAAGGTTTGGAGCCCGGCAATCGGCTTTTTCCCGCGCGACTTTGATTACACCTCGGGGATCATTAATTCGGGTGGCAAATTCAGACAACAATACGGCCTGTTCGAGGCCAAGATCCGGTTTAACCTTAACCATCCGGTAAATCATGCTTTCTGGATGGTGTCGGACCTGATACTTCCGCATATCGATATTGCCCGCGCCACAAAAAATATCCGTCTGGGGAATCTCTGGGGCAACCCGAATGTCAGGGGCGGGGTGGCAAAAAAAGATGCTTCCATGAGCCGCAGCCGCTATGGTTCGGATTACTATATTTTCTCGCTGGAATGGACCCGGGATAAACTATTCTGGAAACTGAACGGCGTAACTGCCTACACAACACGGGAAGGTGTTCCCCACGTACCGATGTATGTTAACATCGGCTCCGCACTGTACCAGGATGTTAACGGGTCGGTGCTGCCTGCTGAAGTGGAAGTCGACTGGATACGCTGCTACCAGTCAGTTTGAAACAACCCCGGCCTCATACCTAAAACTTGATCTCCGGCGCTACCTCATAAATTCGCCTGAGGGTGGATCTGTCACTCCAGTCGATGTCAAACAGTATCTTATTCTGTTTGTAGAACCGGTATCCGATCCATTTTTCCACCCAGCAGGCGGAGGCTGGACGGATTCAGGGGGCAAGACCGGCATTGCATGCTGGAGCTCGGATAATAAAAGAGATTATATAATTAACGTACAGGGCATCACCGGGGACGGGAGGTTAATTTCGATGAAGAAGATGTTGCGGGTGAAATAAATCGGGAAAAAGCCTGATATTTTCATTTCTTGATTGAAATTTGTTTGGCAATTGTAATTTTACAGGAAATGATTATTAGATAATTCAATTT
>Ga0209751_10002715_pt1 | contig 17501 bp, 22 predicted proteins | sample RifCSP13_1_FD_184019 | JGI IMG/M metagenome (GOLD analysis project Ga0209751, IMG submission 184019) | Soil microbial communities from Rifle, Colorado - Rifle CSP2_sed 13_1 (SPAdes) (version 2) | ecosystem: Environmental > Terrestrial > Deep subsurface > Rock core/Sediment | place: Rifle... | reverse complement strand
CTCATCCAGGTATGCGAGAAGCTAGAGAACCACTTTCGCGAGTGCCAGCATGTCGAGATAACGGTCGAGCGCGGCAATCTGTACGTCCTTCAAACCAGAACGGCCAAGATGAGCGCGGTCGCAAGCGTCAAGACTTCGGTCGATATGTACCACGAAGGGCTCATAGGCAGGACGGAGGCGCTGCAGAGGATAGACCCGGAGGGGCTGGAGCAGGCGCTGTATCCCAGGATTGAAAGCGGAAGGCACCGGCCGATTGCGGCAGGCGTACCGGCGTCCCCGGGGGCAGCGTCAGGGATAGCAGTGTTTGACGCTTCCAGGGCCGAGACCCTTGCAAAGCACGGCAACCGGGTGATACTTGTCATGAAGGAATTAAGGCCAGACGACGTCTCTGCCTTCCGGCTCTGCTCCGGCATACTGACGAGCAGGGGAGGCAAGACCTCTCACCCCATAGTAGTTGCAAGGGGCATGGGCAGGCCGTGCGTGGCGAGCTGCACCCAGATAGAGATAGACTCTGAGGGCAAGAGATTTTCCATCGACGGCAGGGTCGCGGTCGCCGAAGGCCAGACCATAACAATAGACGGCTCGACGGGCAGGGTGTTCTTGGGCGAGGTCCCGACTGCAAAATCAGAGATAACTTCCGAATTCAAGGAGATACTCCAGTGGGCTTCTGAGATGAAGGTCATAAAGATTCGCGCAAACGCCGATACGCCCGAGAACGCGGCGCTTGCGAGGAAGTATGGGGCGGAGGGCGTCGGACTGTGCAGGACGGAGTGGATGTTCAACCAGCACGAAAGGCGCGCCCTCTTTGCGAGAATGGTGATGGCAGAAAGCGACGCCGAGAGGGAAAAGGCGCTCTCAGACCTTGAGCTCCTGCAACGCTCTGACTTCAAGGCTATATTCAAGGAGATGCAGGGGCTGCCCGTAACGATAAGATTACTCGACCCGCCGCTCCACGAGTTCCTGCCAAAGGAGGAGGACCTGATGATGCAGATATTCGAGCTAAAATCGGAGGGCGGGTCAAAGGCAGAAAAGGGCATGCTCGAGCGCGAAAAGATGCTCAGGCGCGTGCACGAACTTTCTGAAATAAACCCGATGCTCGGACACCGGGGGATAAGGGTGGGCATAACGTTCCCCGAGATCTATGAAATGCAGGTCCGCGCAATCTGCGAAGCGGCGGCAGAGCTGGCGAAAGAAGGGGTCAGGGTCGAGCCGCAGGTGATGGTTCCGCAGGTGGGCATGGTAAACGAGCTCGTGACCGCTCGACACATGTTCGAGTCAGTAAAGCGCGAGGTGGAGCACAGACACAAGGTCAAGCTCAAGATGATGTTTGGAAGCATGATAGAAGTCGTGAGGTCGTGCCTTCTGGCAGACGAGATAGCGCATGTTGTTGATTTTCTGAGCTTTGGCACGAACGACCTCACGCAGGCCACTTTCAGCTTCAGCAGGGAGGACGCGGAAGGCAAGTTCCTGCCGTTCTACCTTGAAAAGCACATACTGGCGGCAAACCCGTTCCAGACGCTTGACCAGAAGGGCGTGGGCAGGCTCATGGCCATGACCGTCGAGTCTGCAAGGAAAGTCAAAAAGGACATGGAAGTCGGCATCTGCGGCGAGCACGGCGGCGACCCGCGTTCAATAGAGTTCTGCGCGAGGATAGGGCTCGACTACGTGAGCGCCTCGTCACACAGGATACCCATTGCCATACTTGCAGCGGCGCAGTCGGCGATACGAGGTAGCAGGGTAGGCGGGCTTTCGCGCTTTTTGGCGGATTAAAGCTTAAAATGTGGGCCGGAGCAGGCTTTTCTTGTGTCTGAAAGTTCCTCTGCTGCAGGCGTCACATACGAATGCATGCGCTGCGGGACGCCTGTCACGGTCGAAGAGTTGTCGAGGCTTCCGGAGATAAAGTGCATCTGTGGGTTTCGGGTATTCCGCAAGGCGAGGCCGCCCATAGTGAAGCAGCTAAAGGCCATCTGACTTTTTTCTTTCCTCTACCTGTTTGTTGTAAGAATGAAACTTTTTTGCGTGGTCGCGCATCTGCTCCATGCCCTCAAATCCCGTGCCGCATTTCTCGCAGGTGTAAAGCTTATTTTCGTGGGCGACGAGCTGGTGGTGCATCAGTTCTTCGACCTTGCGGAACTTTTTCCCGCATTTTTCGCACTCGTGTTTTTTGAACATCATTTCTGGGCGTTCCTCCCGTCCCAGCACTTGCGGCACATCTGGCCCTGTATCTTCCACGCCGGCTTGGGGTTGTAGCGGACAAAGCCTATTTTGGAGCCGCACACCGCGCAAAAGTTCAGCTTGTTGTTGTAGTCGGCGTCTTTTTTGTTAAAGCAGGGCTGGCACAGGAGCGTGCCAGCGTCCATGTTCCACTGCCACCTCGGCTTGGCCGCGATGTCGCCAAGTTCCGACTTGCAGACGGCGCACCTGTCAGGGTCGCGGGGCTTCATGGCAAACTCTCTTGTCTTTTCTATGTGGCAGTCGCTGCACAGGTACCCCTCCGTGTTCCACTCCTCTTTCGGCTTGTACTTGTGCTTCAGCTCCTTCTTGCATACGGCGCAGAGCAGCGGCTTTTTGCCAAAGAGGCCCAACGCGTCTTTCTCGGCTCACCGGGTACAAAAAGTATGCGTGTGCATGTGTTCAAAATATTTCAATTGCCGCAAATATGACATGATTTATTGCGGTGCATGCATAATATTTTAATAAAAGACCCACATAGCGCAACTTAGGTACTAAAATTATGAAGCGAATAGAAGCAGTAGTTTCGAGAGCGCGTCTCGAAAGAGCGTTTGCAGCCCTCAAGGAACTGGACCTTGGAGGCATCACCTACTTTGAGTCAAAGGGCATGGGAGAAATCCCGCGCCAAAAGGTCCACTCTGGAAGGGGAACCGGCACCTTTACCCTCGAGTTCAACATCAACTCGACCATAGTGGTGGTGGTGTCCGACTCGATGGTCAACAAGGTGGTAGACAAGATACTTGAGAGCACCAGCTCCGGCGTCAAGGGTGAAGGCAAGATATTCGTCTCCAGCATCGATGACGTAGTCGATGTGGGGACAAAAAAGCGCGGAGAAGCGGCACTTTAAGAACTAGTTGCCGGCCAGCTCTTCGACTGCCTGGCTTGCGCTGAGCATGCCCTTTTTCCTGGCATACTCTTCCACCATCTTCAGCTGGTCGGGAGTAAAGCATACGGGCATGGTCCTCTTGCCATCTTGTTCAGCGTGCATGGCACATACTAAAGCCGGCAAGATTATAACTCTTTTCCCCTACAGCGCCGCGTCGCTCTTTTCCTTGCTGCCTATGTCGTACGCATCTACCACATCGTAGACGAATATCTTGCCGTCCGACGCAGAGCCGGTGCTTATCGTCTTGATGATGTCGTCGATTATCGGCTTCGCAAGCGAGTCGGTCACCAGTACTTCAATTTTTGTCCGAAAGCCGAATTCCGGCACGTACCGAATGACGCCCCGGCCCACTGCCACCGGCTCGCGCTTGGCCCGACCCCTGCCCTTGACGTCGTAGAATGACATACCACCGACCTTATGGCTGTGCAGGACCTCGTTCACTTCCCCGAGCCGCTCGTGTGGGATGATTATGTCCAGTCTCTTCATGCCACACTTAGCGCAGGGCAAAAGTAATAAAGATTTCTGTGAGGTGTAAAAATTCTGATATTATCACAAATATCATAGTTTATGTTAAAGAGAGGGAGGTGGTCACTGCTTTGCCGTGACGCCGCCATCCACCACCAGCACCGTGCCTGTCACCCACTTTGCGTCGTCGGAGCACAGGTACGAGACTGCGCCGGCGATGTCGTCGGGCTCGCCCACCCTGCGCAGTGGGAACGTGGCCTCGAGCAGCTTTTTGGCATTCTCGTCCTGCAGGTACGGCTCGATCAACGAACTCCTTATCGTCGACGGGCAGATGCAGTTTGAGCGTATGCCGTGCGGGCCGTACTCCACCGCGATGCTCTTTGTGAACATGATGACGCCGGCCTTAGTGGTGCCATAGACTGCCAGCGGAACGTTTGGTATCGAGCGTATGCCCAGCACCGATGATATGTTGACGATGTTTCCGCCCTTTTGCTTCATCATTATGGGAATGACTGCCTTAGTCATCTGGAATGTCCCGACCAGGTTGGTGTCTACAAGCTCATTCCACTTGTCGTCGGTCATTTCGTGGAACGCCACCGGGTCGTTTATGGTGCCGGCGTTGTTGACCAGTATGTCCACGCCATCAAACGACGAAATGGTCTGCTCTATAGCGCTCAGGACCTCGGCCTCTTTTGTGATGTTGGCGACGACTGTCAGGGTGTTTTTCTTGTCGCCGGCGTCCGCGGCGGCCTTGGCCAGCCTGTCCATGTTGCGCCCGATAAGCACCACCTTGCATCCCTCCAAGGCCAGCCTCTTGGTAATGACACTGCCCACCCCTCCGCCTGCGCCCGTCACTACAGCAACCTTGCCCTTCAATCCACCAGCCATAACGGGTTTAGTTCGCGGTCTGTTCTTTTAAAGTATTTGACTGGTGGCCTTTGCCACTGCCGCTTCCAGTTCGGCCACGACCTCACTCTTGTTTTCCGGGTTGCTTGCAAATGTCGCCCCCGCCGCATAGTCGTGCCCGCCCCCTTCCGGCAGGTTTGCCGCAACAGCCCTGCAAGACACCCGGCCGTTGCTCCGGCGTATGCTCACCTTGCCCTTGCCGCTATAAAACATGGCAAGGTCGGCGCCGGTGACAGCAAACACCTCCTCTGAAAAAAGGCTGCTCTGCAGGTATTGAGAAGTGGGAACGTACGCCACCCTGACGCCCCCAGTCTCTTTCACTTCTATGGCGGCAAGCACCTGAACCCTCGCCTCGTCGCGTAATTTTTCGTACCGCACATAGTCACCTTGCATCTCGGCGTCCCACAGTATGCCCTTTGCAGACTTCCTTGCCAGATCTGACAGCCGCTCGTAAAAGTCGGGCAGAGTCTGGTAATACTTTATCATCTCGGTTATCGGCGTCAGGTACTGGTCCTTTGTGAAAAAGTCCATAGTGTGGGCCATGCTTGCCAGTTTTGCGGCCAGGTCGTTTTCCGGCAGTAACCTTTCATGCATCAAGTCGGCCGCGCATTTCTTCCCCGACGCATCGTGCACGAGCTCGCCGTACTGCTTTACCATGTCGATTGCGGCGTGCGACCAGGGGTGGTGATCGACCCACATTATCTGCCACCCGTTGCGCACCGCGTCGTCAAACACCTGCCTGCAGGTCTCCAGAGTGTCGTCATTGAGCCCGAGGTCGGCTACTATGACAAGGCCGCGCTCTTTGCCGTAGTGCGTCGCCGAGCAGACAAAGTTGCCCATCTTTTCAAAGTTCTCCTTGCCGTAGCCCAGAAAGACGGTCATGGCCTGGGGGTATCTTATGATGCCGATTGCCGCCGAGTACAGCCCGTCCAAGTCCGACTCGTGCGAAAATATCATTACCTTCATTCGTAACACAGTTTTTTAAACAGACCCTTTAATGAACTTGTTTTTTCAAGTATCCTCTCGTCAGGCACGAGGCCGACAAAGTCTGACCGCAAAAGCGGCGTGCTGTTCAGCACAACATAGCAGGGAATGCCGAACGCGTAATAAAAATATCAGCGAAACTTTTCCATCCAGTCGTCGCTGCGGTAGTTTTCCGGGTCGAGCCTGAATCCGCGCACCTGCTCCCGGGGCACATCGCTCAGCTTCAGGTTGTATTTCAGCTTCTTTTTCCGAAACTGCTTGTCAAGCCATATAACGAACCTGTCCTCTATGGCGTTGGCCTCCTGCTTGTCGATGTCAGGGTAGAGGTCAAGGAGTGCGCCCACAAACTCCTGCGAGAAATAGATGTAGAAAAAGCCCCAGCCCAGGTACTTTTTGCCCACCGACGAGCACTCGATGTTGTCCTTTGTCCGGGCGCCCATCTCGAGCGTGTCCAAAAGCTCTACTATCTTGGGCCTTTCCTCTTCAAAGTTGACGCAGGAGCCGGTGACCACAATCATGGGCGGCTTCTCGGCATATTTCCGTTTCATCCGTCCATGAAAAAAGACTGCATCTGGATATATAATCTTCCCGGGTGGGCCGTTTAGCGCAGGTCGTCCAGGTCCCTGCCAGTGCGGAAGGACTCGGGGTCGAGCCGGAACCCCTTGACCTTCTCCTGGGGGATATCCTTCAGCTTCATGTTGTACTCCAGCTTCATCTTTTTCAGCTGCTTGTTCATCCAGAGCGCAAGCCTGTCTTCGAAGGTGTTCCCCTCCTGCTTCTCGATGTCTGGGTAGATCTCGACGAGCTTTTCTGTAAAGCCCATGTCTATCTCGAGGTTGAAAAAGTCCCAGCCCATCGTCTTCTTGCCGTCAGTGTAGCATTTGCACTGGCTCTTTCTGCGCACGGCAAACTCCAGTGTCCCTATGAACTCCATAATCTTGTTGCGTTCTTTGTCAAAGTCGATGCAGGAGCCGGAGAATACCGCCATTGTAGGCGTCGTGCCTTTTTCCGTCGCGCCAGTTTGCGCGGTTTCTTGTGGCGCAGGCGCGTTCTTGGCAAAGGTTTCTGTGGGCAGATGCCCCACAGTCCCTATCGTCACAGTGTCGTCGATGCTGGCTCCTATCGTCTGCCTGATCTTGGGGTCTATTCTCGTTATCCCCTTGCCCTCGTCTGAGGCGAGAAGCGGGTAGCATACCGCTTCTGTTCCGTCGTATTTTCCAAAAACTTCGACCGTGTCGCCGGTGGAAACTCCCAAGACATCCATAGAATTGTGGTCCATGCGCACGACGCCGCGGCCCATGTCACGCGCGTACGCTGCGAGCACCTTCAGCGAAACGACATTGCGCTTCTCACTCAACCCAGCAGCTATACATGCCGCAACGATATAAGTAGGCCTATTTAGCGGCCGCCGCAAACCTGGCAGCTACAGATACCTTTTGAGCACGGCTGACACGCGCCCGGCGCCGAGGTCGAGGAAGTAGTTGCCTATCCTAGGCCCCCTCTCTGTGTTAAGGAACATCTTGTACAGCAGTGTGAACAGCTCTTTTGGCTCCATGCCATTTGCCCTTGCAATGTCAAACACCTTGGATTGCAGGGCCTTGGCGCTGTCCGGGGCTTCCACCACGTTTGCAAACTCGCTGATAACTCCGAGCAGCTGCTGCACGGCGTTTCGTTGATTGTCAGAAAGCTGCACCTCGAATATCTCGTCGCTTGCGAGGTTGTCGTCGGCCCAGCTTGCGGCAAGCCGTATCCTACCCATCAAGTCGTCGCTCTTTTCCTGGGCCATGCCGTACTTGACAAGACGTGAAAAGACCTTGTCGTGCCTGTCGGGATCATCGGGATAAATGGACGCCTGCTGCGCAAGGAATCGGTAGAGCGCGTGCTGCGCCGGCTGCCTTGGGGGCTCGAGCTTGTTGATGTACTCGTATATGCCCTTTACCTTGGCAAGCCGGGCCGGGTTTTCCTCCTTTATCTTGCCGAAATACACGTCCTCATGATAGTCGTACTCGTCCATCAGAGCCGGCACGTCGTCCACCCCCACGTGGCGCGTGCCTGCGATGCGCTTGAACAACAGCAACAATATCGATTCGGGCGTGCCGTACTTTAGCCACATCTGCGGCGTGAACACGTTGCCAGCGGACTTGCTTATCTTCTTGCCCGACTTGTCTAGAAACATCTCGTACTTGACATGCATTGGATGTGGGTGGCCAAGTATCTCGTCGCAGACCCAGTCGTTTACCCTCACTGAGTCCATGATGTCCTTGCCGTACGCCTCAAACCTGATGTCAAAGGCCTGCCAGCGCGCCGCAAATTCCACCTTCCAGGCAAGCTTGCCCTCGCCCTTTATGATGTCTGCTTCCCCATGATGGCCGCAGCCGGCGACTTCTTGCTTGCCTATCCTTCCCCCCTTGCACGTGTAGAGTACCTTCTTTTCGCTGGGCAGGTACTTTTCTGTGCTTGCGGTATAGAGCCTGCCGCAGTTTGAGCAGACCGGGAAATACGGAAGGATGTTTACGTACTTGTCCTGGCCCACAAACTCGGCAATCTTTTTGCCGAGCCTCTCGCTGTTCTGTAATATAGTGTCAATCTGTTTCACAAGTTTCCCAGTTTTGTACGCCTCACGCCCGCTCTGGAACCTGTACTTTACTTCCACCCTGTCGAGCCCGTCTAAAAGCAGGCTGCTCATATGCGCGCCGTACGATGAGTGGCAGTCGCCAAACGGGTCGGGTATCTCCGAGACGGGCCTTGCAATGTGCTTTGATAGCCAGTCGGGCAGGCCAGCAGGTATCTTGCGCAGGCCGTCCATGTCGTCTGAATAAGCAATTAGCTCCGCGTTGTAGCCCATGTTCTTTAGAGCAAGCGCGATTCCGTAAGCCCTGACGGCGTCGCCCATGCTCCCTATGTGCGGTATCCCCGACGCGCCAAGGCCGCTTTCGACCCTTATCAGGTCCAGCTTGCGGCCCAGCCTCTGCTCGCGCTTGACCAGCGTATCGGCTAGCTTGTCAAGCCACGTGCCCTTTCCTATCATAATCTGCTCTTCTTCCATCTACAGCACCTTTGAGACGTAAGGCCCGTCTTGACGGTATCCCAGTTGTTTTTTATAGTATTCCCTCGTCCCGACGGCGCTGATGACCGCGATTTTGCCCACGCCCATCTCTTCCAGTGCTATCCTTTCTGCCTCCTGCATAAGTTTCATTCCATATCCCCTGTGCTGCATCGACGAGCTGTCAGCCTCCAAGCCGACGCCGATGGCCTGCCCGTATACATGAAGCTCACGCACGATAGCCGAGCCGGCCAGTTCCTCCCGGTGGGAATTGTGCACTTTGCGCAGACGCAAGAAGCCAAGGAGCGTCTTGCCGTCTCGGCTTTCAAAAGACAGGAACGTTTCATGCCCTGCAGACGCGACATAGTCCTGCCTCTTTAGCACCACGTCGCCGGCCTCAGGATAACGTTTCTGCAGGCCGGCCTCCCTGCACCTTATGCACCGGCACTCATGCCCCTTCTCATGGAGTTTTTGCAATACAAGCTGGCGCAGGTTACCGCCCTTTGAGCCGGCGACAATGTCTGCGGACTCTATCTCGCGCTGGACGCGCATTATCCTGACATAATCGGGCACCGCCTTTTTCATTGCCACAATGACTTCTACAAGGTCGTCGTTGGAGTACACGGTGTATTTGCCGGCCTTGTGCATGCTGTACAGGCCGGTATGCTCCAAGACAAGCGTCGGGTACACCTTTAGCATGTCGGGCTTGAAGTCTTTGTCATCGAACAATCGCTTGAAATCTTCAATATCTTTTTCAGGAGACGAGCCGGGAAGGCCGGGCATCATGTGCGCCACTATCTTGTAGCCGGCCTCGCGCGCTATCCTGAAAGAATCAACAACATCTCCAAGAGTGTGCCCCCTGTTGACGAGTCTGTATACGTCGTCCCTCAGAGACTGGACGCCTATTTCCACCCTTGTCACGCCAAGCTCCAACATCAGATCGACGTGCGGCTCCTTGCAATAGTCCGGCTTTGTCTCGACCGTGAACCCCACACAGCGGTTCTGCGCGGTTTCGTTTGCAGCTACTGCGTCTGCAAGGCTTGACGACACAGAGTTGTTCAGCGCGTCGTAGCACCCCTTGGCAAAACCGCGCTGGTAGTCCTGTGGCATGAAGGGGAACGTGCCTCCCACGATCACTATCTCCGACTTGCCGGTGTCGTGTCCCCTTGCCTGCAATTGCTGTATTTTTGACGACGCCTGCTCGTAGGGGTCGAAGGAAAACTTTTGCGCGACCCTTGTCGCCGGCTCTGTGCCGGTATAGCTTAGCGGCGTGTTGAACTCTATTCCGCCAGGACAGTATGTGCAGCGCCCGTGTGGGCATTCAAACGGCTTTGGCATGACGGTAATGACTGCAACGCCCGACGCGGTCTTGGCCGGCTTGACCATCAGCACCTTGCGATACCTGCTGTCCTTTGGCAGGCAGGCTAGGATGTGCTCGTTTTTGGGAATCGTCTCAAGCCTGTGGGCAGACGCGACCTCCCGCACGACCCTGCGCACGTCGCCGGCCGATAGCGTCGATTTTTGAATCCTTTCCGCTATGGCAATGCAGGCCTGCTGGTAATTGTCAGGGCCGGGGATGGCTAGCAATATTTTTCAAAATTGTCCCCGTTCGCATATTAATTTTGGCATTACAGCGGGCGTTTCTTGCCTGCAAGCGACGCCACCACGCCCAAGCCCTTTTCTATCGTACCTATCTGAAGGCAGCGCATTTCGTGCTTCCCAAATGTCCTGATTATTTCATCGGCCGCCGCCTTGGGCGCTATGACGCAAAAGCCGATCCCCATGTTGAACGTCCTGTACATTTCCATGATGTCGATGTTGCCGTCGACCTGTATCTGCTTGAAGATGCCGGTAATTGCAGGGAGGTCATCAAGCGCGTAGCGCACATTTTTGTTGAGGCGAGGAAGTTTCGTGAATGAGCCGCCGGTAACGTTGGCAAGCCCGTGCACCCTGACCTTTTTCAAGATATCCATGACAGGCCTGACGTATATCCGCGTGGGTGTGAGCAATTCTTCGCCGACTGTTTGAACAAGGTGCTCCGCGTTTTCATCCACGGAATATTTCGACAGGAGCACTTTTCGCGCAAGCGTGTAGCCGTTTGAATGAAGCCCACTGCTTTCTACCCCGAGGATCACGTCGCCGGGCTTTATTGAATTTCCAAGCACTTGCTTTTCCACTATTCCCATCACCATGCCGGCAAGATCAAAGGCGTTCTCGCCCTCGCCCGCGATGACATCAGGCAGGACCGCAGTCTCGCCCCCCACTATTGCCATCTGCGACTGCCTTGCGCCTTCCACGAGTCCCCGGGCAATCTCCCCAATCAACGCTTCATTGGGCTGCTTTAGCGCGACATAGTCGATAAACGCGATCGGCCTTGCGCCGACGCAGATGATGTCGTTGACGTTCATGGCCACGCAGTCGATGCCCACCGTGTCGAATTTGTTCATGAGCTGCGCGACGAGCACTTTTGTCCCCACGCCGTCGGAGTGAAGCGCTATCGTCTGCGCGCCAAGCCTCACAAGGCCAGCGTAGTGACCAAACCCTGAAAGCACCCTGCCCTTCTTGGGAAAAGCGTGCGTGGCAGAGATTATGTCGCCTATCGACTTTTGCGCCGCCCGGATTTTGTCGACGTCGATACCGACGTCGCGGTAGGTCATCTTCTTCAACGTGTGGAGGTAGCAATCTCTGATTATAAATACAATATCAAAAGGAAATTAAGCAGACTGCCCTTAGCAATATTGAGCATTCTGATAATCTGCGAGTCTGTGGTTGGCAACATCGGAAAAGAGTTGAAAGGCAGGTACGAGGAGATGCTTGCAAAAAACGCAGTAGAGAAGTTAGCGATAAGCAGGTCGGAGTCGGAGCGCCTGCGCATGAGAAAGAGCACGGACAAGGGGACTGATGTCGCGCTTACATTGCCTGCCGGCACCAGGCTCAGGCACGGCGACGTGGTGGCCCTTGCAGAACAAATGATAATTATCGACATAGAGCCTGAAAAGGTGGCGGTCGTCAGGCTGAAAGATCCTGACTCAAGGACGGCAGTGCTTGTCGGGCACGCGATTGGGAACCTGCACAGGCCGGTAAGGGTGGACGGCGACAGAATAGTCCTCCCCATCCAGTCAGACGGCGAAATCGAAATGCTAAGGAGGCAGCTTGGCCAGATTGCAGGTAGCGTGGAAATAAGTTCAGACTTGCTCGTGTTTGAGCAGGAGGCAGGAGCGCATGAGCACTGAATTCTTGTCGATGCTGCAGCTCGCAGACTCGTTCTTTCCGGCCGGCACGTACACGATGTCAAACGGTCTTGAGGCGCTTGCAAAGCGCAAGAAGGCAGACGTGAAGGAACTGCAGGAATTGATAAGCACACACCTTGGGAGGCAGGTGGGGCCGGCTGATTGCTGCGCGCTGGGAAACGCCTACGAGTGCGCAAAAAAATCAAATCTTGGTGGCATTCTCCGTGCAGACTGGGCGCTCTATGCGGTAAAGCTGGTAGAGGAGGTGCGTAACGCCTCTTCTAGGTCCGGCGCCAATTTAGTGCGCTGCGTTGCCACTTTTTCAGACGACAAGATACTGTCTGATTACAACAATGCAGTAAGCGAAAAGAGGACAAGCGGCATGTACCCCGCGGCGCTGGCGGTCGCCTGCGCGGCGCTCAGGATACCAAAGCGCGAGGCGGGAACTATGTTCCTCTATTCTTTCTGCGTCGGGATGGCCGGCGCGGCTCTGAGGCTTGGCGCCATTGACCATGTTGCCGCGCAAAAGATGCTCCATGCGCTGAGGCCAACGATAGCAAAGATAGTTGAAGAGAACGTCAACAAGCCCCTTGACCGGCTGTGGCAGTTTGCCCCCGGCATCGACGTGGTGCAGATGGAGCACGAAAGGTTGGACTCGAAAATGTTTATTACGTAAATTTGGGGCTTTCCTGCATGGCAAAGCGCGTGCCGCGCGTCGGTATCGGCGGTCCCGTGGGCTCGGGCAAGACGATGCTTATAGAGCAAGTGGTGCCCGCGCTCTTTTCTATGGGGTACAAGGCTGGCATAATCTCCAACGACGTTGTGTCAAAGGAGGACGCCGACAGGATGAGGCACAACCTTGCCACGGAAAAGGGAATGCTTGCAGAGGACCTTGTGGTCGGACTTGCGACTGGAGGCTGCCCGCATACTGCTGTGCGCGAGGATCCGTCAATGAACATCGCCGAGGTGGAGGAGATGGAATCTCGCCACCCCGAGCTTGACCTGATAATAATAGAGAGCGGTGGAGACAACATCACGACCACATTCAGCCCGGCGCTTGCAGATTATTTCATCTACATAGTCGATGTTGCCGGCGGCGACAAGTATCCCAGAAAGAGGGGCCTCGGCATAGAGACCTGCGACCTCTTGGTCATAAACAAGATAGACCTTGCAGCCCACGTCGGCGCGGACCTGAAAGTGATGGAGAGGGATGCAAGGGAGGTTAGGGGCAAGAATCCGTTTGCGTTTGTCAACTGCAGGACCGGTGGGGGTATCGACAGGGTCGCAGGGCACATAGTTCGCGACGTGCTCTTTGAACTCCCTCCAAAGGCAATGGTAGGCTGAGATGGAAGAAGTACCGCCCGAGGTGGCAAAGTACGGCGCTGCCAGGGCAGGAAGCGACACCGGCAAGCGTGGCGTGCTTGTCTTGAAACTTGCAGGCGACCCGGCGGCCGGCAGGACCGTGGTAAAAGAGCAGTACTCACAGGTGCCTCTCTTCGCGCAAAAGCCGATGTACCTTGAAGAGTCGCTACCGTCGATGGCCTACATGTACGTCATATCGCCTTCCGGCGGCGTGCTGCAGGGCGACACGTACAGCATCGACGTTTCCCTTGACAACGGCGCCCTTGCACACCTGACGACGCAGGGAGCAACCAGGATATACAAAATGGAGAAGGGTTTTGCCACGCAGCAGGTCGACATCACGGTGAACGACGGTTGTTATTTGGAATACATGCCCGACCAGATAATACCCTACGCAGGGTCGAGGTTTTACCAGAAGACAAGCCTCCGGGTGGGCGAAGGTGCAACAGTAGTTTATTCGGAAATAATCTCGCCGGGCAGGGCCGCGTCGGGCGAGCTGTTCGAGTACGACATCTGTTACCTCAAGATACAAGGAAGCGACTGCCAGGGCAGGCTGAAATTTGCAGATTCGGTGGTGCTTGAGCCAAAAACGACTGATATCAAGGCGGCAGGCGCGATGGAGCAGGATGTGGTCGCAAGCGTTTACGTCGTGGCGTCGGCAAGGCTTGTCCCCGAGCTGAACCGGCTTGCAAACGCCGCGCTTGCAGACATGAAAATCCGCGGCGGCTCATCAATCATGCCGCACGGTTGCGGCATCGCAGCCAGGATGTTGGGCGATTACGCCGGCGACCTGCAGCAGGCCGCCGGCAAGGTTGCTGAAATCACGAGAAAGCTTGTGCTTGGCGCGCCCTTTACAAAGATGAGGAAGGGCTGATTAGCGCACAACTAGGACCGGGCACGGCGCGTGGTGAATCACCGCGTTTGTCACGCTTCCGACCAAGAGCTGCCGGAACTTGGACTGCCCCTTCTTGCCCATGACTATCAGGTCCACGTCGTTATTCTTGGCGTAGGACGTTATCATGCCCACTTCAGACGTGCCGTCGTCGGGCACTATCTCGCTTGTGGCTTTTACGCCGGCCTTGTCGGCCTGGGACTTTATGTCAGTGATCCACTTTTCCGCGGCCTTGGTCCTTGCCTTCTTGAACCCCTCAACTAGCTTGACATTGCCGTACTTGGCCTGGAGCCCTATGGCGCCGCCTTGCTTGATGTCCTCGACTACGTGCATCAGGACGAGCTTGGCGTTCTCAACTTGAGCGAGATGGATTGCGTGTTTTGCCGCCTTTTTAGAAACTGGCGAGCCGTCAAGCGGTACTAGTATCTTTTTGAACAACGGAGCGTCGGCACCTGCCATGGCTCTAGTTGATTTACTATCTATAAAAAGCTGGTTATTCGAGCTGTATATTACCTATCAGTTCTCCAGGAGGACGTAGTCGCGGCCAAACACGAACCCGACCATAATTATCGTGCCCTTCTGGAAAACGATTGCAAGCTGCGATAGTATTTTATCCGGCTCAAAATCCAGCAAGCCGTCTTTGCGCGCAAGCGCCATATCATCTGGCTGCACAAATAGAGGCATCTTGACCTCTTCAAGGCCCTTTTCCTTGCGCAGGTGGTTCATCATTTTCAGGACTAGGTCAAAGTCGTGCTTGGTGTTTGGAAGTTCGACGTTGTCCAGGAACGCGCGGGTCTCGCCGCCGACCTGCACCCGCGCTATGCGAAAGACCACGCGCGCCCTTCCCCAGGAAGGGACGAACTCTGAAATCGACGACAGCAGTTCCTCTATTTCTTTCCGGAATGATGACAGGTCGTCCCAGGTCCCCGGCTTTTGCTTTTCGAGCAGCCTTATTATTTCGCGCCTGACGCTTGGCACGTCCCTGAGGGGCCGGATGTTGAACAGCAACCACTAGATATCGTCGCGCTTGCTATTCAATATTGCCGCGGATTAATGGTGTTCCTTGCGCTTTTTGTGGACGGATTCCTGAACCTCTACCGCAGACCTCTCCTGCTTTTCCAGGCTGCGCTCTATCTCCGGCTGGAACTTTTTCTTGGCGTACCAGGCGGCCGCGGGGCTTCCGCCTATCATGACTGCTATTGTGATTGCTTCGTTGAAAATGGCACACTACGCACGCTAGACCGTCAGGACCCTTTTTGCTTCATTGAGCCTGTCCAGGAGCTCTTTCAGAAACACGTCGGCAAACTGCTCAAACGTGTAGATTGAATGGTTTGTACTGTACTCCTGTTTGCGCTTCTGGTACTCGGCTTCAAGCCACGCAAAGTCGGCCTCCTTGAGCTTCAGGACAAAGTTCTGCGACTTTGCTTTTGACTCGAACATGTTTAGCATGAAGTAGCTCGCAAACTGGGTGAAGCTGGTTGCCTTGTATTTCCTGCTGTACTCCTCCTTGCATTTTTCATAGTTCTCGTCAAGCCAGTTCTTGACGTCGGAGCGTATGGTAAGTGAGGTGTAGTGGCCGGCAAAGTCCTCCTTTATCGTGCACGCGTCCACCATGTAATAGCCGCGCTTTACCTCGTTCATCAGGATTATCAGCGCGCTTGGGACAAACATGCCTGGGTAGTACTCGTCGGTTATCTTTTGCAGTTTTGTCAGTATCGCCGGCTTTAGGCCAATCGTGGCATAGCCCTGGCTTGGCACAGGAGCATGGAGCGCTTCCTCCAATAATTAACCTTTTTAGTTGGAAAAAGGTGGGAGGAGGCTACCTGCGGGTAGGTTCGACGTAGGCTTTCAGGTCATCGCCGTTTATAACGTCCTCCTCTGGCGGCACGTAATCAACAACACCGTGCCTCTGCTCTCCAGGATACCTTTTTTGCGTTGCAAGCGCCACTCCGACGAACAGGGCGACGGATATGACAGGCGGTATCATGGTGTCAAGCCCTGCAAGCTCTAGTGGCACGATGAAGAACATCAGCATCCTCAGCGCGGAGCCGACTATCAAGGACGTCACCGCCGCGGGCATGTTGGCCTTCTTCCAGAACAGGCCAAACGTCAGCGGGCCCCAGGCTCCTGCAAAGACGATGTCAAATGCCAGAATGAGGTAGATGCCGGGCTGCGGGAGCAAATAGCCCAGTATGAACGCGGCTGTCATCATGGGTATCGTAAAGATGCGCGTCGTGATGAGCAGCTTGCGGTCGTCCATGCCTGGGCGCTTCATTATCCTCTTCAGTATGTTCCTCTGTATGATGTTCCTTGACATGACTGATGAAATAGCGAGCAGGCCGCCGTTCGCAGTCGACATCGAGGCGCCAAGTACTCCCATGAGCAGGGCGGCGCCTATCGCGAAGGGCACGTGATTGAGCGCAAACGTCGGGTAGGCCATGAACGGGTCTTCAAGTGTCGGAAGCATGAATAGCATGAATATGCCTATCATACTTGTCGGAATGACAGTGAAGAAGGTCAGGCCCGCGCCCATGAACGCGCCGCGGCGTGCAGTCTTGGGATCCTTTGCCGCAAAGACGCGCTCCATGAAATCAAGCGCCACGATGTCGCCTATAGCAAGGGCAAGTATTCCTCCCCAGTTGACCAGCGCGCCGTTGGCCACGTCGAACAGGCCGGAGAGATCCAGGTACGCGGGAGGCGTAGCGGCAAGCACTTCTCCAAAGTCGACGCCGGCGTAGCCGGCTGCAACGAAGATGAACGCGGCCCAGAACGCGCCGATTGCAATATAGATCTGGAAAATGTCAGTGTATGCCGATGAAAACAGGCCGCCGGCAAATGTGTATACGAGCACGACTACTGCTGCTATCATCATGGCCCAGAAAAAGTCGATTCCAAACACGGCCTCGAGTATAAAACCGCTCGCTGCGAAGTTGCCTGCCACGAGCACCGTGAAGCTTATCATCATGAGCACGCCGGATATGCCTTCCGCGCCGTTGCCGAAACGGCGGTAGTAAAAGTCCGGCAGGGTGAGAAGCGACATCTTATTCAGCTTATTGCCGTAGAAAAGCCCCGTTAGTATGAGGCAGGCGCCGAGGCCTATTGGTATGGCGGCGCCGGCCCAGAACCCGAACTGGTAGACAAGCGCGACGTTGCCGAGCGACGAATTTCCGTCGATGGACTGGGCGGCGAGCATCGTGCCCACGAAGAAGAGCGGCAGGCTCTTGCCGGCCACCATGTAACGTTTGGTGCTCTTTTTGACGAACCTTGAGCTGAGCGTTCCGACCGCAAGCGACAGACCCAAGAATGCGATTATAGCTATTCCGTACCCGTCCAGTTGAGCCATATCCCTCTGGTATGTATTTAGTAAATATATAAAACTTGCTCGTGGAAAAAGTTCGACTGTCGAACGCTGGCGCGCCCTTAATCGCTCTTGCAGACGCCAAGCATGTTCAGGATGTGGAAGGAAAAGGCAATGTCTTCTTTTGCAATGTCAGGCACCTG
>Ga0209751_10002714_pt1 | contig 17502 bp, 15 predicted proteins | sample RifCSP13_1_FD_184019 | JGI IMG/M metagenome (GOLD analysis project Ga0209751, IMG submission 184019) | Soil microbial communities from Rifle, Colorado - Rifle CSP2_sed 13_1 (SPAdes) (version 2) | ecosystem: Environmental > Terrestrial > Deep subsurface > Rock core/Sediment | place: Rifle... | reverse complement strand
GATTCGATTTGCCTTAAATGTAGAAAATTTAGGCGGCATTCGCCCTTCTGTTGATGCAAACAAGAATCTTAATCATCTGGTTATATTGACGACAGCAGAACAGTATCCAAAAAATATAATAGAGAATCCTTACCATGACAGAATTGAAGACAATATACTGATTTATACTGCTCAAGGCAGAACAGGCGATCAAGAAATCAGTGGCAGAAACAAAAGGATTCCTGAACAGTACACCACTCCGATACCTTTTTACGGCTTTTCCAATGAAGGAAGACAAACATACACTTTTCTTGGATTACTTGAGCTTCTGCGCCATTTTCAAGAATATCAAATAGACAAGAAGAATGTTTTGAGAAAGGTTTGGGTTTTTGAATTTTACATTCATAATGAAATATCAACAATTCCTGTTCAAAATGCAAGAGACATAGTTGCTTCTATATTTAAAGAATCAAGAAAAATCAATGAAATAGACAGAAAAGAAAGAGAAGTTGTTTTATTTGAAGCTCCACAAGAAGTTTATAAAGCCGCAAATTATGAAGCAGAGGAGATTCGTTCTCATCTTCTTCAAATTAATCCGTATCGTTTTGAATATCTTGTAAAAGAGGTTGTTGAATCTAATGGTTTTACAAATGTTACCGCAACTCCTCCTTCGCAAGACGGAGGAGTTGATGTGAATGGCTATGTTGCAGATTCTAATTACTTTTTCTCTAAGACACATGTTCAATTCCAAGTCAAACGGTGGCGTCATTCTGTAGGCAGTGTTGAAATTAATAATTTCAGAGGCGCGCTTCACACAACAGCAAAAGGGGTCTTTGTGACCACAAGCCATTTTACAAAGGCTGCGATACAAGAGGCGGAACATTCTGTTAAGCCTTGCATTTCTCTTATTGATGGGTTCAGATTTTCAAAACTTGTTAAAGACACCGGAATAAACATAAACAAATATCTGTGAGGTCTTATGGCGAAAAAATGTGAAGAAAAATGGGAATGCTATGTGTGTGGCAAGGAATCCTTTTTACAGCTCATTCCTGGAGGGTGGCTTGGAAATTATCATCCTCTTTGTGATTCATGCTCGGATTCAGTTTTCTTTGACAATACATCCAAATTTCATAAAGCTATGACTTTTCATTACTCGATTGGCGATTTCTAAACAGACGATATTGTTTTAGAACAAACTGCTTGGGGGGGCAAAAACGGTAAAAAACATAAGGCCATCCACTGTTTCCAAAGTTCGTTTAATTTCGGGACGTAACTCTCCTATTTATTCCTTTGGAGACAAGGAGATTAGTGAATGTGATCCAAATGAATTAGGAGAAAAAGTTTTAGCAATCTGGAATGAGCGTGTTGCAGGTATCAGAAAGCTCTACCGACATGTCAGAACAGTTGTTTTGATCAAGTCCAATGACTTGCTTGAGCTGGCTGCCTTCGAGTTCGACACTATTATTTACCCAGCAGATCAGTTTTGGTGGCAGTGGAATGAACGTAACAACCTAGAGGGTTTCAATAAGTCTGCTGACCAACACGTCTTTACATGGCAACCTCATGGTTCCCAATTTACAATCATAGAGGATGTCCCCGAAGAACGTTTGGCCATCAAAATCAAAGAACCCCCTCACCTTGACCGAGACGCCGTACTAAAGTCGATCAATTTTGATGAGTCTTGGGTGCAAGTTTTGTAGCCATGGATACGGCAAGCCCCAAAGAACGTTCACGCATTATGGCAAAAGTCAAGGGGCGCGGCAATAAGTCTACCGAACTGAAATTAATAAAACTTTTTAAAGAGCACAGCGTTAAGGGATGGAGACGCAATTATCCTCTGGCAGGTTCTCCAGATTTTGTATTTTTCAAACCCAGGCTCGCAATATTCGTTGATGGCTGTTTCTGGCATGGCTGCAAGGATCATTGTCGTATCCCTGAGTCTAATCGGAATTATTGGGTTGAAAAAATTGACAAAAACCTAAAACGAGACAAACGCATTAATAAAGAACTTAAAGAAAATAAATGGAATGTTATCCGCATTTGGGAGCATGAACTGAATAAGGAAAATCATAAGAAAAAACTAGGAAAAATTAAAAAAATTGTCCAACAGGGCGCTCCATAGCGGCAACTACAAATTGGAACAGACACTATTTTGTTTGACAAATGAGTCAAATAAATATAATGTTTGAACATGCAGCGTACTGCAAGGTTAGTTGTTCCAATCTATATTTACCATATTACACAAAGAGGAAACTAGCGTCAAAATATTTTTCAAGATGACGAAGATCGATTACGTTATCTTTCCTGGATTCCTGTCTGCCGACATGCGGGGATGAGTACAGCAAGAAATATAATCTATCATTGTTTGCCTACTGCCTGATGGATAATTATGTACATTTTATTGCAATCCCTCGAAAAGAAGAATCTCTTGCTAAGGTGTTTAGCATAACCCATATGCGATATTCTCAATATTTTAACAATAACAAGAAGAAGAATACATCGGGCCACTTATGGCAAGGGCGTTTTTATTCATGTGTCTTAGACAAACCACATTTGTTGGTAGCGCTACGATATATGGAGAAAAATCCCGTGCGTGCAGGAATAGTTGAGAAAGCCTGGCAATGGAAGTGGTCAAGTGCAACAGCGCATATCAATAGATCAACCGGAACAATTTGAGTCTCTTGCAAGGAGGGTATAAAAAGGGACAGTAGGAGAGACGTTAAAACTTTATTCAAGAAGACAATGCGAGAAAACATGGCAAAGAAAACTTAAAATATCTTGTGAGAATGCAAAAGTCAGCAAAACTATGTACATATCCACCAACAATGGCTTTTATGGACGTAGTATCTCCCAGTGATGGAGAAATTAGGTGAAATTGGTAAAGAGAAAAGAGATTCATATTAATAAAGTATCTTTAAAGTGATCGAAAATAACCGTAAGGTTGTGAGCTACAAAGGCAACGACAATACTTGTCCTCGTGAAAACGGGGATGGGTAAAAATGGCAGTGAGATTGAAATTCAGAAAGGAAGCAACCTGACGAACCCGCTTGTTATCGGAGAATACACGCTCTACAGAGGTTCTCCGTTTAAAATCATTTTTCCACTGGGGAGAGCCTTTCGGGGTAGTGAGAGTACCCGATATGCGGAGATTATCTTTTATCTGAACCTTGAAGGTCTTCTGCGTTTGTCCTGATTTAAGTCATTCAGAGGTATGGGGACATGAAAAGCCGTTAAATCCACTGGGGCATTTGAACATAACCGTCCCCCATTTCCATGAGGACAAGTTTTTAAATCGATTGATCTGGGATTCATGGGGAATTGCCAGAGGAGATAAGCCACAGGCTTTCGCATATTTGTCATTTTCCTCTAAGAATCGTGAAATTTCCGCATCAGACGGAAGATTCTTAAGATGTCTCAACAAGAGCATCTTGAACTTGGAGATAACAGGATAATAGGAAGAAATCTTTTCGTCAGAAGACTTTTTGAATATCGTACGAGAAACAGACACATTGTGGTTTTCCTCAAGGATGTAGTTCAGGAAAGAGAAGTCAAAGCATGTCCTGAGCGAAGTCGAATGGAAAGGCAAGAATAGCTAAGGGACAATGTTTCTCCAGTTGCTTCGGAGAATGAAAGAACTGTCTGAACCACGCATCATCGTCAATGTCGTTAAAGGTACGCTGTTTATAGGATGACTGGAAGTTTTTAAAATGGAGAGGTAGTTGAGAAAGAAACGATTCTGGAATCTTTTTGATTATGGATTCAATTTCTTGTGCTATTTGTGAAAGAGTAGATTCGTCATACACTGAAAGGTTGAACCATTCATTGATTGGTGTATGAGATTTCAAATCAGACAGAGAATTATAAATTGGGTCTTGCGCATTTCTGGCAAAGAGCATGTGTTGGGAAAAAATACTAAACGGCATTATACCAGACATAAGGAGGATTTTCAAGATAAAAATAGCTGGAATGCGGCTATTTGCAAGGCTTTTCAAGCCTTGCAAGACACTCAATGCTTATAAAGGAGGGTGTAACGTGCGTGGTTTGTCACTTGAGGAATAAGGCCCTGTACGGGCCTCGGGAGATAAAAGAGGGGGAGTCGCCACATCCAGTTAAATATGACCCATCTTTCCAAAAGACGGAGTTCTGTTACATGTGCCACTCCTGGTGCTTTCCCTTATGTTTATACACATCTTTCCCCTTTCCGTATTCCCGGTTGCACAGGTCCAAAGGATTTCCAGGCCAATGCAAAGTCCACCATTCGCTGTAGGCCAACCCACATGGTCTTGGGGCCTGGCGGGTCATCGCATTCGCGATTTAAGTATCCTCCCAGACTTGCTACCATTACGGTAAAGTCTCCAAGCGATGGAGGGGTTTTGGGTATAGCTTCATTTCCCCGTCTACACGAGGACATGTTTGGCAATCATATACACGGGTTTCCATTCATCATCCTCGAAAAGCGTTGTACACGGCAAATCCGGGCATTCCCTTCCAAACATGGTAACAAACAATACCCGCCATGCCACTATCATATAAAGAGCAATACACGGTTTGATACGTTCCGACGTCTCAAATTGACGGTCTTCTATCTTGCAGCCGCTCTTTAATACTTTAAAATATATCTCTATCTGCCATCGGCAAAGGTAATATTCCACCACGAGACACGCTTGCCCGAAGGTGTCTACGGGGAGGCTGGTGAGCAGCAACCACGTGATCGCCTCTTCTCCTTCGGGAGGATTGATCTCTTCGACGAACACCACATTGATTTCCACCTCAGGCAGCATTTCGCCTTTGCGATACGGAGGCTTGAGTCGAACACTGCCAGCCCGCACCGACTGTACCACCCTTCGGGAGGAACGCCCCTCTGCTCCCCATTTTCATGAGGACAAGTTTGGGGAGCTTGAATTCCACCTCTCCTAAAACGGGTTTTTCCGATACCTCTTCCATTAATTTTTTACAGCATCCATCTTCCAACTTCTCCGGCAAGCTTCGGTCCTGGCAACCGCGAATTATATATTCAGCCCGCTTACCCCCATCCACGCGCGCGGCCTCCAAAAAACACTCGGAGATATCACCTTCCCGATCTGAAATGCTTACGAGCATTGTGTCGGAGGGGTAAAAACGAATTCAAAACGATTCGGAATACTTAACAAATATGATCTCGTCTCTTTAGATATGTGAGCGGAATGGTTGTCCAATATAATACGAATCTTTGATTTTTTTTGATAATTCAGATCTATCATTTTTAAAAATTGGATAAATTCACGACTCCTGTGACGTTCAACGACTAAGCCATGAATTTTGCCATTCAAAAGGTCAATTCCTGCCATCAAGCTAACTGTCCCATGACGCACATATTCATGGTCTCTGGCAAAGTAAGGCTTGTCGCCAGGAATAGGGGGAAGGTCAGGAGCAGTGTTCTCTACGGCTTGGATTCCTGGTTTCTCATCATATGAAAGAATTGCAACAGAATAATCTTTTTGCTCTGAATTTCGAAGTATTTCTACTTCCTTATAGACATAGAGTACTTGCTCCATTTTGACCTCGAAGTCAGGATCGCGCTTTTCCAAATAATATTTGATCTTGTGAGCCCGAACTTCACTTTTGGTTAAAATTTTTGATACCGTTCCCCGAGATAATCTCCCAAGGCAGGGATGGCCAGCTTTCTTACAGTTTGCCTTGATATGGCTCGATAACAGTTTTGTTGTCCAGAGTTCATATGAATATCCAAAATCTTTTGGGTTTTGACAGGCTATTGATACCACCCAGGACCGGGCCTCTTTGGTTATAGAAGGAGGCTTGCCCTTTCTTGGTAAATCTTGTAGCGCAGCCATAACTCCTAGCTGGAGAACTTTATCAACGCATCGCTCGATCTTTGGACGATTGGTCTGTAATTGACGAGCTATCGCCGAAACCGATACGCCTTCCGAATACAATAAGATAATTTTTGCACGCTCTACTCTTTGGGCCGCTTCTGTTCGTGAGCGGTTTAGGGCTTGTAAGTAAGATTTTTCATCTCGGTTCAAAATTGTAAGTGGTCTTTTTCTGGCAAATGGCATCTTTACCTCCTTTCTTGAGGTTCGTATGCCATAAAAAACATATCATTGCAACGTTATTATGGAATCGTTATACTAGGGAAACGCAAAGATGTGTATAAACATTAGGCCTTAAGGCTGGGGTTAGTGGGTACACGACCTACCGGGGCTTTAGCCCTGATGGGCACAGCAACATGAAGTTGTTCATGTTATTTATTGTCAATCCCATACTTGCCGAAGTAGCGTTATAATTCTACATTAATCGCAAAGCATTTACTGCGGGTAAACAGGCTGAATAAATCTTTTGTACGGCGCTGTTGATATTATATTTAACTCGCCTGATCTCCACAGTCATTTTGTCTGTATCATAAATCGCACAAGAAGCCCTGAGGTCCCAGTCGCGTGATTGCCCTACACTACCAACATTTATGAGGACTTTGTCCGCTTTTTTTACATCAAAAACATGCCCTCTGTCTACATGGATATTTCCTTCTTTCAAATAAAACACTAATGGAATATGCGTATGACCATAAAAACAAATTGGTGTTTTTAACAAATCAAAACTCAGTTGCGCATCAACTACGGTTCTAATATAGTCAAAAAATTCGGGATGATTCAAAGACCCATGCACAAGAGTAATGCCGTCCAACTCTTCAACCAGCGGCATTTTTTTTAAGAAATCCAGGTACTCATTCGAGAGTTGCCTTGCTGTCCACACAACTGCATCCCTTGCATCAGCATGAAAATAGTTCACGGGGAATTTTCCTACCACAGCGTAGTCATGGTTTCCTGCTACGACGGTGCAATTTAATTCACGCACTAAATCAATACACTTTGCCGGTTCGGCGGCATAACCAACGATATCTCCAACACATAATATTTTATCAACGTGTTCCAGCCGTAACTCATCAACAACAGCCATTAATGCATCATAATTACTGTGGATATCTCCCATCACACCATATATCAATTGTAAGTCCTTTCTAGCAGTACAGATATGACTATCTACATTCTTTTTTATCAAAAAACTCACAAGCCAATGTTGTAACAAATGTCATATATAAAATAGCATACAGCATCGACAGTATCATATAACTCAAACTAAGCGGTTTTTCAGACCAACTTTCCATGCCCATGGTATTAAAACTCTCCAGATTAGGAAAGAACACATAAAAAAACGTTACATACCATGAAAAACCACCTTCGTTGCCCTGAAAAAGACCTTGGAAAAAATGCATCAAATTCCCAAGCACATAAATAAACATACAGCAACTGAGATTGGATACCAAGGGCAAATAAATAGAACCAGCAATTGTAATCGTACACATGATGGCAACTTGCAAAAATGAAAATACAAGCCGGAAAATGGTAGCATAACCAACCTTTGCAAATGAGGTCGATAAGCTTATGTGATATTCCAGGGAATCCTTTATACACAGGGAAACGATCAAGAAAATACCCATCACCATAAATGCGGGAAAGGCAACTGCCAGTATCCCAAAAAACTTACCTAAAAGAATGGATTTCCTGTTTACGGGTTTAGACAGTAACGTCACGATGGTACCTTTTTCTATTTCCCTGGATATTGCATTTGCCGCACTCAGTGACGCAAGGCAGAGGCAGCAAATGGTAATCGTCGATATGCCCATTTCCCTTATCATCTTCGTCTCTTCGCCAAAGGCAAACAGGGTAAAAGAAAAGGAGAATAGTATCAGCAAAATACCTCCAAAGACAATACAATAAAATATGGCCTGCCGTGTAACCTCCCTGGCAGTATTAACAGCAATTGTAAATATGCATTTATACATGAAAAAAACCTTGCAATTTTAAAAAAAACGAATACACTAACTTTATCTCATGAGGATGTTTCACGTGAAACATTGTACCACAAAAAAGCAAGCTAGATACTAGCATCCCGGTGATGGAAATTCAACTGAAAACCAACCATAAAAGGAGTGATCATCATGTCTAAAAAGGAAAACCTCAGTCGCGGTCTGCAATCTCTGCTCGGCGGTGTTATTGGGATAGAGGCAGAAGCAGGGCAAGACGTAATTATGAGATTAAACCCGAGGGACATTAAGCCTAACGACTCACAGCCGCGCGACATCTTCGACGACGAGGAGATGCAGGGTCTCGTGGAATCCATAAAACAACACGGCATCTTACAACCCATCATTGTCAGGCCACTTGCGCACGGATACATGTTAATCGCCGGCGAGCGCCGCTGGAGGGCGGCAAAACAGCTTGGATTGAAAGAAATCCCCGCCATCGTTCGAGATATCGATGGATTGCACAGTCTGGAAATTGCATTAATAGAAAATATCCAAAGGGAAGACCTCAATCCCATCGAAAAGGCCAAAGGGTTCAAAGAATTGATTGACAAATTTGATCTTACCCAGGAACAGGTTGCAAAGGCTATGGGAAAAGAACGCAGTTCTGTAACCAATTATATCCGGTTACTGGACCTACCGCAGGAAATCCAGGATAATGTTTCACGTGGAACACTATCAATGGGACATGCACGGGCAATCCTGTCCGTTCAAGGGAAGGAGTTGCAGATAAAACTTTGTGACCAAATTATCAAAGAAGGCCTTTCTGTGAGGCAGATCGAGATGATTGTCTCGATGGAAAAAAAACAGCTTAAACCCCACAAATCAACCTCCACAAAGACTTCTACGCCTCATATCGAGGACTTAGAAGATCGTTTCAGAAGATTTTTTGGGACAAAGGTGACAATCAGAGAAAGGAACGGAAGGGGGAGGATTACAATTACCTTTCACAATAATGAAGAATTTAGCCGGATTGCAAATACCCTGGGAATTCACCCCTGAGCAATTATTTACACACCTCACGACAAAGGTATGCCAGTCAATTCCCACGCTTAGGGGTTGTAATAATATAAGTGTTACATAATTAACCTATAATTCAAGCTATATCAATGAAAATACTAGGCAAGATGTTAATGTTATTCTATTACACCCCCTTACTCAAAATGCCAGAGATGCACGTATAAATTCCTTGAATAATGGATGTGGATTTGTGGGTTTTGACTTAAATTCGGGGTGAAACTGCACACACACAAACCAGGGATGGTCTTTGAGTTCCATGATTTCCACTAATTGTTCGTTGGGTGAGTGTCCGCTAAAAACCATACCGCTGGCTGAGAATGTCTCCTTATAGGTATTATTAAATTCATACCTGTGTCGATGCCGCTCTGATACGTTTTGCCTTCCATACGCCTTGAATGCCTTTGTCCCTGTCTGAAGAATGCAAGGCTGCGCCCCAAGTCTCATCGTCCCACCCTTACCAGATACCTTACGCTGTTCTTCCAGTAAACTGATCACAGGATGGGGGGTATCGACATCAAATTCCGTACTATTTGCACCCTTCAGTTTGCACACATTCCTCGCAAATTCGATAGCAGCACACTGCAATCCGAGGCATATGCCAAAGAAAGGAATTTTGTTTTCCCTCGCATATTGTATCGCCTCAATCTTTCCTTCAACGCCGCGCATTCCAAACCCGCCAGGAACAAGGATGCCTCTTACCCCTTCAAGGCTTGCCCTGGCTCCATTTTTTTCAACATCCTCAGACTCGACCCTCCTCATCCTCACCCTTGCATTATTACCTATCCCACCATGAATGAGTGATTCATAAATTGATTCGTATGCCGATTGATGACATATGTATTTTCCGACAATAGCTATCTCTGTTGCTTGCTTGGGATTTTTCAGTATGTCCAATATTGACAACCACTTAGAGATGTCTTCTCCATTGGTTTTCAGCCCTAATTTCTGGATAATAAGCTTGTCCAAACCTTGTTCAACGAGAATCAACGGAATTTCATAGAGATATGGTTTTACGTCCCGCTCCTCGATAATTGCATTCTTGTCTACATTACAAAAAAGCGATAATTTTTCTTTTATCTCTGCACTCAGGTGTTTTTCCATCCTGCAAATAAGAATATCAGGTTGGATACCGGCCTGCCGCATCATACCCACGCTGTGCTGTGTGGGTTTTGTCTTTATCTCCTCCGCAGCGCTGAGGTAGGGAACAAGTGTTAAATGAATATAGAGCACATTTTCCCTGCCTGCCTTTTGACCAAATTGTCTGATCGCTTCGAGGAATGGCTGGTTTTCTATATCACCCACAATTCCACCGATTTCAGAGATAACCACGTCCGTGTCCGGCCCGTCAAGTTTCTGTATGCATTCAATGATTTCATTGGTAATATGGGGAATTACCTGTACCGTCTTTCCTAAATATTCCCCCTTGCGTTCCTTCATAATAACCGAATGATAAATTGAACCTGTGGTAAAATTGCAATATTTGTTCGACACGGAATTCGTAAACCGCTCATAGTGTCCCAGGTCAAGGTCAGTCTCTGCGCCATCCTCAGTTACATATACCTCGCCGTGTTCATAGGGACTCATCGTACCAGGATCAACGTTCACATACGGATCAAATTTCTGAAGCCTCACCTTTAATCCCCTGCTTTCTAACAGCATCCCGATAGAAGCGGAATTAAGCCCTTTACCAAGAGATGAAACCACACCACCTGTCACAAATATATGTTTAGTCATGTTTGTATCTTTCCATAAATGCCATCAAATCTTCCCTTGTGTCAATACCCCTTGAAGTATAATTGGTAATTGCGACCTTTATCTTGTATCCATTTGAGAGAGCCCTGAGCTGTTCCAGCTTTTCAGCTCTTTCCAAAACCGAAGCAGGTAGCTTTGAATATCTTAATAAAAATTCTCTTCGGTAGGCATACATGCCGAGATGCTTCAAAAAAGTAACGCCAGTCTCATTAATCGGATCTTTACCATCTCGCACATAAGGAATCTGCGAACGGGAAAAATAGAGTGCATATCCACGATTATCCAGCACAACTTTTACGACATTTGGATTTGCCAATTCTGTTGCATCTTTTATTATATTCGCAAGGGTTGCCATTCCGGTTTCTTTGTCTTCCACTAATGTATCTATGACCTGATCGATCATGTTTGCATGCACCTCTGGTTCGTCTCCTTGTACGTTCACAATAACATCTGCATCCAAATGCCCTGCCACCTCTGCGATTCGGTCAGTTCCGGAGGTGTGCAATCCTGAAGTCATCTCCACCTCGCCACCAAACCCTTTCACAATATCGTATATAAGCTGATTATCCGTAGCAACAATTACTTTATGAATATGTTTAGCCTGTTTTACATTTTGATAGACGTGTTCTATGATATATCTTCCGGTAACCGCCTTGACTTCTGGCAGGATTAATTTTCCCGGTAATCTTGTTGATGCGTATCGGGCAGGAATTACGACAACTGCATTCACACAATTCATCCACTATAACATTGTTGTGTTATTGCGTTCCTGATGAACACAAATAAAATAAAGCATAATTCTATTGTACAATGCCTGGTTATTCAAACATTTTTTGCCAAATTTATCTCCAATGAAATATCAAGCGCCTTTGCTGAATGGGTAATGGCGCCAATGGAAATCCTGTCCACACCCGTTTGTGCTACAAGGCGCACATTTTCCAACGTGATATTTCCGGATGCCTCTGTAAGCGGCTTGCGTTTTCCTTTGGAAGATTTCCAGTTTTTAACTGTCTCAACGGCCTCTTTGAGTTGTGCAATGTTCATATTATCAAACAAGATTATATCAACACCCGCCTTAAGGGCGTCCGCAACCTCTTCTAGTGTTCGTGTTTCGACCTCTACCAAAATCCCCCTTTTTGTTTTTTCTCTTAATGCAGATACAGCCTTTTCAATAATGCTGATATGGGAAGAAGTAGAGACAGGTTTCAAACCTGTCTCTACTTTTAGAATATCCAGGTGATTGTCTTTTAAAAGCGCCTGGTCGTAGAGTCCCATCCTGTGATTAACACCGCCACCCATCGCTACAGCATATTTTTCCAGATAACGCCAGCCGGGGATGGTCTTTCTCGTATCCATAACGGCAGTTTTTAGCGGCTTTATCCGTTCAACAAACTTCGCTGTTATGGTTGCAATCCCCGAAAGTCTTTGAAGAAAGTTCAAGGCGATTCGCTCACCCGAAAGCAAAGTCTTAGCGCTGCCCTTTATATTGGCAATGGCCTCGCCCTTGTTAACACAAGTCCCTTCCTTAATCCTTTGCTGTAAAGAAACATCCTTATCCAGCCTTGAGAAAAAGTATTCAACAACGGGCATTCCTGCAATAACGCCGCTTTCCTTTGCAATAAAAACCCCTTCCACAATCAGGCTATCAGGAATGAGATTTACTGTCGTGATGTCCCCAGTCCCAATATCCTCCTGAATGGCCAGTTGAATAAGGGCATCTATCTTTTCAGTTTTGATATCAAATTTCATGACTTTATCTTTCATCAGCCTAAATTCGTTGAAGACGCGTACGATTATCTTCTAAATAAATTAAGATATTCCGATAAAGCAAATAATCGGTTGCGTGCGAATCCGGTAATTTCCTGAAAAAAGCCTAATCTTTGAAAATCTTTTATAAGTGCGTTAGCCGAAGGAAATGTAATTTTAAGGTTCCCAGCAATTTGATTCGCATTTACTATTGGTCTTGAAAACAAGAATTTTAATAACTCCTGGGCTATTTTTGCACGCCTTCCAAGTGTTAATATTTTAGTTTCGTAATTTTGGCGCAGGGCAATAATTTTTTCAAAAGTTAGCGCTCCGTTTTTAGCAGTTTCTATAACTCCAGATAAAAAGAATTTGATCCATTGTTCAACATTATTTGATGATCGAACCAGCGTTAGTGAATCATAATAAGACCCTTTGTTTCGCTCAAAGAAATCAGAAAGATACAGTGTTGGTTTGCGCAGAATTTTACGCTCAACCAATTGTAAGGTAATAAGCAGTCGCCCAATTCTCCCGTTTCCATCCGAAAAAGGATGTATAGTCTCAAATTGATAATGACTGATAGCCATTTTAATCAAATGAGGAATATCCAGGTCTTGATTATGCCAAAACTTCTCCAGGTCGCTTAACAACTCTGAAAGTTCATTATGATGCGGAGGAATGAAAAAGGCGTCTTGTAAACTCGATCCCCCAATCCAATTCTGGCTTATCCTTATTTCGCCGGGACGTTTGTGCTTCCCCCTCACGCCTGAAAGCAGTATCTTATGCGTTTCTTTTAAAAGCCTCATAGAAAGTGGTAACTTCTCAAGCTCGGCAACTGCATAATTCATCGCCCTGATATAGTTTTGCACTTCCTCCCAATCATCCCGTCTTTCAGGGTTAATCTCTTCTTCTGGCAAAAGCGCTTCATCAATTCCTGTACGAGTTCCTTCGATGCGGCTTGAAGTGGTCGCTTCCTTGACAACGTGCATTTGAATAAAAAAATTCACATCTGGAACAAGCAACGAATAGGCATTAAGTTCCCCCAACAACCTTCCCGCTTCTTCCAAAAGAAGGGTAATTTTTGCATCCTGCCATTTAAAAGGCTTGCTGATTGTTGAAGGACTAAAACTTTTGTACTGATATTGCTGTTTGTACGCACCTGCTGAAAACGCTTTTTCTTTCATAATTTTCGTTTTTATAAAACATTTAACAAGGAAATTTATATTAAAAATATAGCGAATAACTTTTAATATGTCAATAATTATTAAAAGTTTCTGTAATTTTATTTTCAGTCCAGATGCTTTAAAAAATTTAAGGTCATTAGTTGACTTTTTGTTGCTAAATTGGTATATATGTTGTATATTTGTTAAAATTTCAGAACCTTTATTCCCTCTTACAAGGAGTATGAATTGATGAATACCTCCTCATTAAGTTCCATTACAGCCGAGTATATCAAATCAATTACGAATAATGGCGTCTTTAGTCGTGGACTCTCCTATTTCAGAAGCGGTCGTGTCCTTAATTTAAAATATCGTGACGGGGAATTAACGGCAGCAGTTTCAGGCAGCGAATCATTTCCCTACGAAGTCTCCATCTGCGCAGACGAAGTAGAAATATACGATATGGATTGTACGTGCCTGTATGCCTCAGACGGCGAGATATGCAAGCACATCGTTGCAACATTATTGCAATGGATTGAAAACCGAAATAAAAGAGGCGCCTATAAACCATTATTGCCGCGGGAGCCAAAGTTTTTTAATCCTTTGCCATTTGTAATACCAAAATTCAAGGATATTGACGATCCTGATTCTTTACCATTCTGTGACTACAATCCCTCTAATATCTTAAGTGAAATTTTTTCCGCATTTGGCGATTTCAATCTCAAGGTAGACTTGCTCAATGGCGGGCCACAACTCGAACTCAAGCTGGTCTCTGAGCGGGGAGATGAATCGGTATTTCACATCTCGGCTACAAAAAGTCCACGCATCTTCGAAAAATTAAGAGAAATGGATGACGCTCAGGTGGAATTATCGGGACGGGCAAGACAGGCGAAACTTTACAAAACTCCCTTCATTCCGCATCTCCATGCCGATATAAACGACCAGGGACACCTTGAATTATCCCCCACCCTGAAACTGAATAGTACCAGCAAAAAAGGGCAATTCCTTGCCGTGGAAAAATTGCGTGATTGCAAGATCAATGATGAATGGGTATGGCTTAATAATTCCTATCGACCGGTAGCCCCCGTTCCATCACAATTTAAGCCTTATTTTAACAATGAGAAACCGCTCGTTTACAAAGAAAGGGATGCAATTGATTTTCTCAGGGAAGATTTCAACCAATTACTTGCCGAACCTTCCTTTAAACCGTCAGAACGATTAAAACTTGTGGAAGTCCACGATAATCCCGATGTTTCATATATGCAGGTAGAGGTTTGTGATAGTGATTGGTTGTGGCTTGACCCCGTATACAAAGTAGGAAAACATACCATAACACTACAGGAAATCCTGGCAAGCATTGATAAAAACCATTGCATCAGAAAGGATATGGATTATATCGAAATCCCTAAAGATATCTTAGGCCTCTGGCAGCGTGGTAGTGGAATTATTGAGAACGGACGGATAAAGATGCCCAAATTGGGCTATTTGCGCACCAGGGCAGAATGCGATAAAAAGGTGAAAGTGACCACCTGTGATGAAACGCGGAAATTCCTGATGAAGTTTGACCGCATTACACCGCCACAGCCAGCGCCACCTGTTGATTCATACAAGGGAGAATTACGTACCTACCAGCAGTCTGGTCACGACTGGCTCTGGTTCCTCCACACAAACAGTTTCAATGGCATCCTTGCCGATGAAATGGGACTCGGCAAAACACATCAGGCTATGGTAGTAATCCTCTCTGCCTTACAAACAGAGCCGAACCTGCCCAACCTGGTCATCTGTCCAACCTCGGTGCTGGACCACTGGGAATCCAAGCTTCAAACGTACGCCCCTGAATTAAAATTAACCCGATTTTATGGGAAAGAAAGAAATAGCATCCTTTCTGGCAATCTCCCGCCGGTTGTATTAACGACCTATAGTATCCTTTCTCGTGATGTTGAAGCTCTTAGCAAGGTTCATTGGAATTACGTAGTCCTGGATGAGGCGCAAAAAATCAAGAACCACAAGACACATATGTGTAAAGCAACCAAATCCCTCAAAGCGCATCATCGCCTTGCGCTAACAGGCACCCCAATAGAAAACAGGTTGTCGGAATTGTGGTCAATCTTCGACTTTTTGATGCCGGGCTATTTGGGAAGTATGCAGGATTTCAGGAAACGATACGAGAATCCGATCACGAAATATCAGGATGATGAAAAACGCGAAATATTAAAGAAGATTATCCATCCCTTTAAGCTGAGACGGCTCAAGAAAGACGTTTTAACTGAACTGCCGCCGAAAACAGAAGAGAAACGATATTGTACCCTGTCATCGGCTCAGATTGTCATGTACAAAGACATCATTAGTGAACGGGGAAGCACGCTTATCGCGAAATTACGTGACGAAAGCCAGCCTGTGGAATATATCCACATCTTTGCCCTGCTCACCAAATTGAAACGGCTCTGCGATCACCCAAAACTGGTTTTGAATGGAACAACACCAAAGGGGACTACTTCGGGTAAATTCGAACTCTTCAAGGAAATTATGGAGGAGACGCTGGAATCCGGAGAAAAGGCCGTGGTGTTCTCTCAATACCTGGAGATGCTTGATATGATCGGCGACTGGCTGAAAAGTATCGGAGTGAAATTTGAATCATTACGAGGGAGTACCGTGGATCGCGGTAAGGTCGTAGAGAGATTTCAGAACAACCCCGACTGTAATGTCTTCCTGGGCAGCCTGATGGCAGGCGGTTTGGGTATTGACCTGACCTCGGCTTCAGTGGTCATCCACTATGACCGATGGTGGAACGCCGCACGGGAAGACCAGGCCACCGACCGCGTCCACCGCATTGGCCAAACCCGTGGCGTCCAGGTCTTCAAACTCATCACCAAAGGCACACTGGAAGAAAAGATCGACGCCATGATCACAAAGAAGGCATCCCTCATGAACTCCATCGTAGAATCAGACAATGCCATGTTTAAGGCATTTTCGAGGAAGGAATTAATAGAGTTGTTGACGTTTTGAGATTTATTAAAGTCTGCAAAAACAAAAATAAAGTGATATCCAACGTTATTGTCAATTGCCATATAGGAATTGTTATGCAAACACATTAAGATGTGATAGAATAATTCAAAAAACTTTATGAAAATTTATTTTGATGTCTGCTGTTTAAATAGACCATTTGACGATCATACTCAAGACAGGGTTCGTCTTGAATCAGAAGCCGTTCTTACCATTCTTGATAGTTGTGGAATTAAAGGCAATATTTTTTTAAGTAGTGAGGTTATTGACATTGAGATTTCTAAAATACCCGATGATGATAGAAAACAAAAGGTAATCTTCTTATCTACAATTTCACAATCTTTTATTATTGTTGACATAGACATAGAAAAGCGAGCGATGGAACTTGAAAAATTAAATTTTAGCTCCTTTGACTCATTGCATATTGCATGCGCTGAAAGAGGTAATGCAGATATTTTATTAACCACAGATGATAATTTGCTGCGTAAAGCATTGCAAAACAAAAGTATTTTAAAGGTAAGGGTGGAAAATCCCGTCAAATGGTTAATGGAGGAGATTGAAAAATGAGTACTCAAACATTGAGTCCTTCTATTTTAAGAAAACTAGGTTTGGAGGCTTTAACTAAAGCTCTGGGACCTGTAGGCATGGCACGGTTTCTTCAGCAGTTTGAAACAGGAATGGGTGACTATACCAAAGAAAGAGCACACTGGTTAAAAGGCATAAACGTTGAAACTATTATAGAAGAGATACAAGGTAAACGGAAAGCAAAATAATCATATTCAGCAAAGTACGACAATTTGTTAAAAGTTATTTTAGCAGTGACGCCAGAATGAATATAAAGGTTTCCAGTCAATATTCCAGCTTTCACCGATTTGTAAAGCAAGGTATTTATGATAACGATTGGGGGATCTGGTACTGAGATTAAGCTTGATGAGGAAATAGGGTATGAATAATTTTGAATTGAAACCTTTATATTCATTCTGG
>Ga0209751_10002713_pt1 | contig 17506 bp, 15 predicted proteins | sample RifCSP13_1_FD_184019 | JGI IMG/M metagenome (GOLD analysis project Ga0209751, IMG submission 184019) | Soil microbial communities from Rifle, Colorado - Rifle CSP2_sed 13_1 (SPAdes) (version 2) | ecosystem: Environmental > Terrestrial > Deep subsurface > Rock core/Sediment | place: Rifle... | reverse complement strand
CCGATAGCCGCGCGCGCGGCATCCTCGGCAGCTTCGGCGTTCTTGCGGTCGGTGATGTCGCTCCAGGAGCCCACGATCTCGAATGGCGCGCCCTTCTCGTCCCGGACCAGATGTTGCTCGTCGCTGACCCAGCAATAGTGACCGTCCTTCTTGCGGAAGCGGTATTCGGTGGTGTGCCGGTCGCGCTCGAACAGGAGAGCCTGTTCAGCCTCGACCGACTCGATGTCGTCGGGATGCACCCGGGCGCGCCAGAAGTCCGCATTCTTCAGATATTCGTCGGGGCAATAGCCGAGCAGCCGCTTGATGTTGTCGCTGACGAAGGTGGGCGCGTAGTCGCCGCTCGCCTTGAAGCTGTAGATCACCGACGGCGCGGTATCGAGCAGGAGGGCGAGGCGGGCACGCGCCCGGTCCTGAGCTTCTTCGGCGACTTTACGGGCGCTAATGTCGCTCCAGGAGCCCACGACCTCGGCGGGCTCGCCCTTCTCGTCGCGCACGAGATGCTGCTCGTCATTCACCCAGCAATAGGTGCCGTCCTTGCGCCGGAAGCGATATTCGCTGACATGATCGCCGGCCTTGAAGAGTACGTCCATCTCGGCCTCGATACGCGGAAGGTCGTCCGGATGCACGCGCTCGCGCCAGAAATTCGGATCGTCGAGATATTCGCTGGCGGCATAGCCGAACAGCCGCGCGATGTTGTCGCTGACGAAGGTCGGCGAGAAATCGCCCCTGGCCTCGAAGCTGTAGATCACCGCCGGAGAGGCATCGAGCAGCCGGGCCAGCCGGGTCGCTGCCGTGGCTTCGACCTCAGCCAGGATTCTGACGCTCTTTGTCTTCGCGCTCACGCGTTGCGTCGGCCAAGACACTCTCGACGATTTCGGCCACTTTTCCGGAGTCAGTGCCGTCTCGCAGCATTTTACCAAGGGCGGCGGCAGCAATCTCGGCGTATTTTCTGGAAGAGGTCATTAAGGGGATCGTGTGGTGTGGAATGAAAAGGCGGCCGGAACGGCTGCCTGCGGTGCATAGCTGATCCGCAGGACGGACAGTGTCCAAAAAACCTCTATTGAGGCCGCAATCGCCCAAAACCCGCACGCCCTAGGCGTGCGGGCTTTGCCGTTCGCGACAAAGAGATACAGGCCTTACTGAGCCGGTGCCGGTGCCTCGGGCGCTGGTGCCTCGGGCGCTGGTGCCTCGGGCGCCGGTGTCTCAGCTGCCGGTGGCGGCGGCGGTGGCGGCGTCTCGGCTGCCGGCATTTCACCCCCTGATTTGCCGAGCACGCAATTGATCAAAGTCGCGTCGTACTTGCAGCCGTGCCTTTGAGCCTGAACCACGACAAAAACGGCAGCAATAACAATCAAAATCAGCAGAATTCGCATTCGAGCACCCTCCCTACTGCGCCGGCGTAAAGTATACGAATGGATGGCAAACAAAAAGGGCCGGTGCAAGGACCCGCCCGGAATTCATTGAGCCGTCATTCTGGCCTCGGAGGCCCGGTCAGACCGGCAAAAAGGGCCGAGGATCCCTTTGCAGGGCTGATCTTTGGGGATTTCCGGGCTGCCCTTGCCAGTCGGCGCCTGGCGGCCGCCAGCCGGTGCCTCTTTGCACCTGGCCCTTCGTGCAGCCCTGCTTGAACCCGTCCTGGCGCGGGCCGTACCGCTTGTAATTGGGGCGTTCCAGGCGCCACAACTTCGCCGCAAGCGTGGCTGGAATGGTGACGATGAAGAAGGTTGAGCCGAAGCCGGCATCTCTTCAGCACCCGATCTCCCGCCACGCCTTTTTGCGCGCGGCGCTCGCGCTCGCGGTATCCCCTTTCCTCCGTTACGTGCCGGCGGAGGCCGCCGATGAGGTCGAAATCAGCGAAGTCGCGCCCGGTATCTTCGTGCATCAGGGGCGCTACGAGCTGCAGTCGCCGCAAAATCGTGGCGATATGGCCAATGCCAGCTTCGTGGTGGGGACCGACGCGGTCGCGGTCATCGACACTCTGGGGAGCGCCATTGCCGGGCGCGAGCTCAGAAGCGCCATTCGCGCCGTGACGGACAAGCCGATCCGATACGTCATCAATACCCACATGCATCCCGACCACGTCTTCGGCAACGCGGCCTTCAAGGAGGATAATCCGGCCTTCGTCGGCCATTACAAGCTCGCGCGCGGGCTCGCCACGCGGGCCGACCGCTATCTCGCCATCAACAAGGAGATGCTGGGCGAGGCGGCGTTCGCGGGGATCGAGATCATCGTGCCGACGCTCGCCGTCGAGACGAGCCTTAGGCTCGATCTTGGCGGGCGCACGCTCGTGCTGGAGACGCAGCAGACCGCCCATACCGACAACGATCTCACCGTCACCGACACGGCGACCGATACGCTGTTCCTCGGCGATCTCTTGTTCTCGGTCCATGTGCCGACGCTTGATGGGTCGATCACGGGCTGGCTCGCGCTGCTCGAGGAGCTTGGCGAGAGAAAGGCCGCCCGCGTCGTTCCGGGACACGGACCCCAAGCCATGGTGCTGCCCGAGGCGTTAGCCCCCGAGCAGCGCTATCTCTCGGCAATCGCCGCCGATGTCAGGAAATTGATCAAAGAAGGCAAGACTTTAGAGGATGCGACGAAAATTGCTGGTTTTTCGGAGCGCGACGCCTGGAAGCTGTTCGACAACTATCATGTCCGCAACGTCAGCGCGGCCTTCGCAGAACTCGAATGGGAGTGATATGATGCGCGCAAACCACCTCAGGAGAATGGTGCCATGCCCATCCTGACCAAACGCGCCGTCAGCGCCGCCGCCGTGCTGGCCGGCTGCCTCTTCTTGTCAACTCCTGTCGCGCAGGCCGGCGAAGATATCTGGCCCACGCTCAAGCAGCAGACTTTCGGGGATCGCGCCATTCAGGCCGAGGACGGCATGGTCGTGCTCGAAATTCCTGGAACCGCCGAGGACGCGGCGCTCGTGCCTTTGACCGTGCGCGTGCCGCCACAGGTGACGCAGAACCTCAAGTCGCTCACGCTCTTCATCGACAAGAACCCCGACCCCAAAGTGGCGACCCTCACCTTCGGCCCGGCGGCGGGTAAAGGCGGCGAGCGCAGCTTCTCGACCCGGGTTCGAATCGAGGATTTCTCTCATGTGCGCGCCGTGCTCGAGACCGAGGACGGCAGCTTGCACATGGCGAGCAAATTCGTGGCGGCGGCCGGCGGTTGCGGAGCGATGCAGGCCAAAGATCCCGACACCGAGGCCGTCGACCTCGGCAAGACGCTCGTGAAGGTCTTCCCTCCGGCGCTTGAGCAGAGCCCGATCTGGTCGGCCCAGGTGATGATCAAACATCCCAACGCCAACGGGATGCAACTCGACATCAACACCGCGAACTTCATCCCGGCGCGCTTCGTCAAGGAGATGATTGTGGAGCGCGGCGGCGAGCTGGTGTTCAAGATGGAGAGCACCTTCTCGATCTCGACCAACCCGAATTTCCGCTTCACCTTCGGGCGAGGGCCTGACAACAGCCTCGACGTGGCCATCACCGACACCGACGAGGCGCGCTTCGCCGCGAAGGCGGGGCCGAGCGGGTCTTAGGCCCTCCTTCACTGTCATTGCCCGGCTTGACCGCGCAATCTAGTAACTTGCGGCTTCCGTAACCAACAGACGGCAGCGGTTACTGGATTCCCGCCTTCGCGGGAATGACATCCTTATTGCTGCTTGCTGGAATAGAAGATGTGCGCCTTGAGGAGAAACTCCTCGGGCTTCTTGAGGAAGAGTTCGCGCGCCGTCTCGTTGCCGAAGCAATAGGTCTTGCCGCCATAGACCGTGCTGACGGAGCAATCGGTCTTGATCTCCTTGCCGAGCGCCAGCCCCATCACGCATTCGCCGTCGAACTCGCCTTCGATTGCGGCAACGACCGGCATGCTGAGGCCGAGCGTGAGCACCGCTGCCAAAGCCCAAAGTCGTGCAATCTTCGTCATGGTCCCTTCCTCGTACCTCTGCTGACTAAGCGTCATGCAAAACATCCCAAAGCGCCCAGGCTTGCCTTTCTACCTCAAAAACTCGAGCTCGAAAGGCACTTGCAGATCGTCAACATAGAGGACGTTGCGGCCCGGCCTCGCTGTCTCGAGTAGCCCGATGTGATGCCGCTGTCCAACGACTGAACCTTCAGTAGTGTTCGTGAAACAATAACCCCATCCGTCGGCCGCGGTAGATCGCTGGTCGTTACACAAGGCGTAAGTCCCATAAACGATGAGGCCGGAGAAAGTGCGCCTTGCGTAAGCCGATACAGCTAAAGCGGCGGACCGCTCAGGGCAGCGAAAAGCACAGCGCTCATACTACCACGCCGGCCTGCTGCTCGTCCCATGGAGCCATGGCGCCCCGGGGCCGTCCAGTTGCTTACGTCGAAGAAGAGTTGGTGGGCGCAGTAGGACTCGAACCTACGACCCGCTGATTAAGAGTCCCACGACTTCTTAAGCGCTTCAAGCATCATTCCGACAAATTTCCTTTTCGTTCCCCGATTGAAACGAAAGGGGTTTACGAAAATGTCGGAACGCATCGATACCAACCAAGTTGCTCGTAACGCCGCTGCAGAGCGCATTGAGAGCGATGATTACCGCTACTCGTGCGAGCTTGAAGTGCCCGCCAGAAAAACGGTGCGCGAGCGGTCTGAGGCACCGGGGACGCATCGAGACTATCAAGACCGCCCCAAATACCCAGCGCACCCTTCCAATCGCCTTGTAGCCCAGCTTAACGCGAGCTGGAGGGTCGCTGATGATCCGCTGCAATGGATTCTGCAGCGGAGGAAGGGCCATCCCCGCAAGAAGAACGGCGGCTGGCGCGCCCGATCCTTCTGCAGGACGCGAGAGGCCCTGTTGCGGTGCATCCGCGAGTATTGCGGCGAGATCGACCCCCTCGCCCTCACCAAGCTCAAGTCGCTGCCTGACTGGCACCCCGACTGGGACCGCCGAGATGACTACACAAACTTGGACGTTCGCGGAACGGACCAAGCACAAGCCGACGGCCAATCAAAGCCCCTCGTCTCTAAGGGATTGGACGATTGTGAGACTGCAGATCAAGCAGCTCTCACGAGGCAATCTGCTCTTACCTAGTTGTGCAGCATCGACCACCAGCGCATCCCGTTCAACCTCCGCGACGAAGCCAAGGGCTTGCTCGGTCTGTGGTTTGGTGAGCGCTGGAGCAAATGGTTCACGAACACGGGGGGATCTGATGCCAGTCGCCAATTCAATCTTGTCGCGCGTGCCTGAAGCGTCCAGCGGTAAAGCTACAAAGCCTGGGAAGCGGACCCGCGCGAATAAGTACATTGGCATGGGCCAAGCCTGCAACATCATGGAGGCGATCAAATTCGCACGAATGATCAATCTCCCCTTAGTGGCCCACCTCACCATCCATTGGAGCCTCACCGACATCGGTGACGATCCCGACGGCAAGCTATTCGCAAAGGTCCGCGAGGGGCTGCACAAGTGGTTAGACCGACATGGCATCGTGTTCGCGGCTGCGTGGGCGCGTGAGCGTCAATGCAGAGGGCAGTCGGACGTTGAGCACTGCCACCTGCTCTTTCATTTGCCAGTGGCGTATCACGGCGGTGCGAAGATGCTTCAAGTCAAGACGGCAATCAGCCGCCTAGTGGAGTTGCACGGCGGCGGCATCTTCCATGACAAAGCCGTCGACCTGAGAACCCACGCCGATCCTGACGGCAAGTACCTAATCAAGGGCGGCGGCTTCAAGGTCTGGAAGCGCTTCCGACTCAGGAAGGAACACCGCCGCTTGCAGGGCCTCATCTTCGGCAAGCGTTGCGGCGTGACGGAGAACTTAGGCGAGGCTGCGCGCAAGCGTTGGAGGGAGCAACAAGATGGCACCAAGCGCGACGCCGCCTGACGCACAACTGTCCAAAGGGAGCGAGACGCTGGGGAAGCGGAGTCACCTTTTTCACATTAGCGATGTGAGAAATCCCACATCCTCAAACCCTGGATATCCGGCCTGATGGTGCGTTTCGTGCAACATCGTAGCAATGCAGAAGGAGGAAACAGCGATGGACAACAACGTCATTAAGCTAACCTTCATGCTTGGAGCCCTTATGGCCTTCGTCCCTGCGGCGGCTTTCGCGGTGGACGCGCCGCCGAAGAGCGGGACCACGTCATACACTACGCACTTCGTGTTCGTTCCCAAATCAACTGTCGACATCCCCGGCGTCGGCAAGGCCGTCGCGCTGGAAGCGACGGGTCCCACCGAAAACACAGATGGCAAGCCATTCCTCGACAAGATGAACGCCAAGTGTGCGGCGGTCAGCGTCGAGTCAGGCGGCAAGAAGTGGATTGATGGTGCCTGCGCGCTAACCGACGCTGACGGCGACGTTGTTTTCTCGACCTTCGACACGCGCGATCTCGACAAGTCGCAGCCGAAGATGGACTGCGGCACCCATCTCATCACGGGTGGAACTGGAAAGTACAAGGGCATTACCGGGAAGGAGCCGTTCACCTGCATTACCAAGGACGTGCCCGCCGGTTCGCCGGAAGGCGCGTTCGCGATTGACATTCCCCACACCACGACGTGGGAAATTAAGTAAGAGCTTTGACGTAATCGTGTTCAACCCGATCCGTCTAAATCCTCTGGGCTTGAACGCAGTCGAGAAACAGGGCGGAATAGTTTCTTCTATTCCGCCCTACGCATTTTAAGGTTCACGCCCGCGATCCCTCGAATGCACGCGGGGATGATCTCCGGTTTCGGAGACTCCCCAGTGGAAGAAGCCCGAGGAGGAGCCCCCGCTGGGTCACATGAGAAGGTCGCAGCGAGTTGCATTAAGGCAGTCGGCGGCGGGTCTTCTTATGGCACAACGTCCATTTCACTGACTCTCGCAACTTCCCAACGCCTCCCAATCCTCCACCGCAACCTCGACAATGAATGCGCTTTTATCCCCGTGCCAGCGATTGCAGACGAGACAGCCGGTCAACCGATCACCGTGATGGTCGATCTGTACGAGCGGAGCACCGCAGCGGTCGCATCTACCGGGCATTTCTCTTGAGACTTGAACAAGGCCCCTCTGCAATGAACCGTGGTTGCAAAGACTCCCAAAAAATTCTCGCTACGATAGTATGAGGAAGTACAGAGACATCAACCCATCTAGACGCTTAAGAGGATAGAGTCGTTCCAGTGAGGAGGAACCCCGATGTTCGGATCGAGGAGCGGTAGAACCGTCATTGGTGACGGATTGAAGATTGTCGGTAACGTCACCGCAGAGGGCTTGATTGAGGTCAATGGCCAGATTGAAGGTGACCTGCAGTGCACATCGCTTATCGTCTCGCCCAAGGCCCAGATTGTCGGAAGCATTACCGCTGAACGAGTAGTAGTGAATGGCAGGGTTGAGGGCCCGATTCAGGGTGGCGACGTGGTGCTTAAGTCGCAGGCGCATGTGGTCGGCGATATTCGCCACCAATCCCTGACTATTGAAAAGGGCGCCTACTTTGACGGTCGCGCGTCACAGGCTCATGGCGCCAACGGGCAGCAACCCGAGCGAGCAACCAAAAAACCTCCCAGTGAGATCCGCGCAACTGATGTGGCGGCTGAGTAGATCAGCTCCACGTCTCATTGTGTCTTCGGAGGGGTGCGGAACAGTGTCACTTGTGATCCCACTCACCAAGCGAGTGGTCGTGAGGTTTAGCAATACAGCGCCAAGGGCATTTGCCTAGCCTTCGAGCCTGACTCCTGCTCACCGACTCGGCGCACTGGTGCCTTATCTCAATAGATGAGAAACCGCGCGCGGTTGCTTGAGTGTGAAGCCACTTCGTGGCCTGCATCTCACTAACAAAAAGATCAGTCTCGCCCTGCTGCGTAAAAACCTCGCCAGGAAGGCGTAGGCGAAAGGATACGCGCCATCCCTCCTCTAAGCGTTCAATGATGCCAATGAAGCGAGCACTTCTTTCAGCTGTTTTGATGAGCTTCCATTGCAGATGCCGCCCATTCGGGGAAACGGCCCCGGATCTGCGCTCCGAGGCCGTTTCATTGAGTGCCCTTGGCTACTGGGAAAAGGGCGGAGATGAGACTAGCTCCCAACCATTGACGAGCGATTAAGCACCCGGTCGGCGACATGCAAGGTCGCTTGCCGTTCATGGCCTCAAATCTTGCCGAGCGTAAACTCGCAAGGGTATAGCCTAAGCATTTGGCGGAACCATTACCCTCGCGGTCTGGCTGGACGAGGCACTACTGTGCCATCATGTTGGGCACTTCGACCTTCACCACCCGGGGTTCCACTTTCCAGTCAACGCCTCTGACTCAGGTGCGTAGACACGCATCGTCAAAGTGTAGGGGCCGGCCGCATGCGCGGAACTCCCACTTTAGATGCGTTTCGATTGTCGCCAGAGATCCGTGAGCTGGAATCCGCCGGATTAGCGCATAAGGCGGCGGTGGCAGATGCCGCGAAAGAGTTCAAGCGCTCGCCCCGCACCGTCGGAACGGCCATTTGGCGACTTAAGGTGCAAGAGAAGGTCACGCTGGAGTGTGAAGCAAAATTCGAGGCACAATTTCGGACCCAGCTAGCCGAGCGAGGCCTCTCTCCTGACGATATTGAACGTGTCATTGATTATGGCCGGCAGAGGGGGGTCATTGCAAAGAAGTAGGCCAGTTAATTGCAGCCGATCTTGAGTGCGAACGTCGCCCCTCGCCCCTATGTGTCTTGTATTGAAGTCAACAAGGGGCACCTTGCCATGCAAGACCAAGAAATCTTTCTCACCTCTCGCGATGTAATCAAGCGCTACAACGTTAGCGACAAGTGGCTGGAGAGACGCGAGCACGACAGAGCGGAAGGGTTTCCAGCACCCTTGCGTATACGGCGTCGGAAATTCTGGCGGCTGAGCGAGCTGCTTGCCTTCGAAGACGCCCTCTCCTCCTCCTCCACCAACGCAGCATAAACAATTTCTACCGCGCCGCCGGGGCAGGCAAAAGAAAAGCAGTGAATCAAACAGGTCAATTCAGCTGTGTTTTTGCGCCTCGGAAAGAGGCGCTTTTTGGCCGTGCTTTGATATCTAATCAGCGGCGCATCAGCCATGAAACTCGCAGACAACAAGGATTTTCATACCTCTCGCGGCCCTCTAAGGTAACAGCGAGGTAACGAATGCTCGAAAATGGGGGTGAAATCCTGCCTAGTTCCAGCCGCTCTAAAGGTGTTGCCAAGCCGGAAGCTCGATCTCGTGTTTCCAACGGTAAAGACCTCTTCCTCGAGGGGGTTGATGGGCGGTCGGTTCTGGCACGCCGCTATAGGGATATCCTTTCGCAGCTCACCAGCGACATAGGCGGCGATCCCTCGGAAGCCCAGAGCATCATCATCCGCCGAGCCACGCAGCTAGCCGTCTGGTGCGAGCAAGCGGAAGCCGAGGCTGCCGGCGGGAAGGCTCTCAACATCGGGGAGTAAGCCACGGCCACGAACACCCTTCGCCGGCTGTTGCAGGACCTCGGGCTGGAGCGTCGGATGCGGGACATAACCCCGACGATTGAGGCCTATCTGACGAAGGGGGGTAGAGCATGACCGATTGGCGGAAAGAGACGCGGACCTGTGACTGCGGCTCGCGGTTCACGCCGAAACGGGAGATGCAACGGCATTGTTCAGCGTCGTGCCGAGACCTTGCTAAGAAACGAGTTAAGAGAAGCGGGGACACAAACCGTCCCCTTACCCAACTACCTAGAAGCGGGGACACGCCAGTCACGGGCCAATCTGGCACCTTAGCGGACGGTCCTACGATGGTTTGGCCTGAGCGGGACTTTCACCACGGCCCGACTCCGGGAGCCCTTCAAGGCGACGACTATCATCTCGATTACTACCCGGACGGCTATCCCAAGCTGCTGGCGTGTCTGGATCGGAGGCGCGAGCCCGAACTGCTGGCGAAAGCAGCATGAGGCGGCCCGGCGCCTACACGATTCCATGCACTGGAGAGGCTGGGGCACCGGGCCTAACCAGCCGTGGGCTGGAGACCTGCGGCCGGCTACCAGGAAAACGAGTGTTTCAACCTGATGTTCCGAGAAGGCGGCCCGGCACTGAACCAACTGCGAGGAAGGACGGCGCCGGGCCTAACCATACTCCGGTACGAACCCACAACGGGATATGGCTGCCTCAATAATAGGCAGCAGCCCTAAGCGAGAGATTAATGAAGCCCCGCGTTACCCTTCGCCAAGCCTTAGACGATCCCTCTTTGCTTGGCTCAGCTCTTGCCGGACCTTCATGGCACGCTTGGCGCTCGCTGTTGATTGCAGCCATGGGTGAACCACTAACTCCCGACGAGCTAGAGGCCTTCAAGCGCTTCACTGGACGAGAAGCGCCCCCCTCGCAGCGGGTTGACGAGCTTTGGTGCTGCGTCGGCAGACGCGGCGGCAAGAGCCGAGCGATGGCGGTGCTGGCCACTTACCTTGCTGGCCTCTGCGACTACAGCGACAAGCTTGTGAAAGGTGAAAGGGGCGTGGTTCTGTTGCTTGCGCCCGACATGAAGCAAGCCAAGGTGTTGCTCGACTATGCCGAGGGGACGTTGGAATCCACTCCGATCATGAAGCAACTGCTCGCTTCGAGAACAGCGGAGACATTGACGCTGACGACCGGCGTTACGCTTGAGGTTCGCAGCGCAAGCTTCCGGCGTATTCGTGGTGTGACATGCGTTGCAGTGTTGGCGGATGAATGTGCTTTCTGGCTTAGCGACGAGAGCGCAAACCCTGACGTTGAGATTTTGAACGCGGCGCGTCCCGCTTTGGCGACCACTCAAGGCCCGCTGATTGCCATTAGCTCGCCGTATGCAAGACGAGGCGCCCTGTGGGAGACCTATCGCCGGCACTACTGGCCTGAGGGCGATCCGATGATCTTGGTGGCCCAAGGTGCAACCCGCGACTTCAATCCTGATTTGCCGCAGTCAATCATCGACCGCGCAATGGAGCGCGATCCGGCAGCGGCGAGCGCCGAATACATGGCTCAGTTCAGGACCGACGTTGAGGGCTTCATTACGCGGGAAGCGGTGGAGGCTTGCGTCAAACTCGGAGCGCGCGAGAGACCGCCCGAGCGGAAGCACAATTACATCGCTTTCGTTGATCCCTCTGGCGGCAGCTCTGATGCCATGACTCTGGCGATTGCCCACAAGGAAGGTGAGACCGAGATTCTTGACGTGATCCGCGAGCGCAAACCGCCGTTCTCGCCTGAGGCAGTAGTGGAAGAGTATGCCGGCCTGATTAGGAGCTACCGCTGCTCTAAGGTTTTCGGTGATCGATATGCTGGGGAATGGCCGCGCGAGCAGTTCCAGAAGCGAGGCGTGTTCTATGAGCCCGCCGACAAGTCGAAGTCGGAAATCTACGTTGACCTGCTACCGCTCATTAACAGCGGTGCCATTGATCTTCTCGACCATGATCGCCTGACGTTGCAACTCACCTCCCTTGAACGCCGCACTTCCCGCGCAGGCAAGGACAGCATCGACCATGCTCCAGGTGCTCACGATGATATTGCCAACGCTGTGGCTGGCGCTTTGGTGACCGCTTACAAGGAGCCTTACAGCAGAAACTTCAATCGCCCGCTCCCGCGTGAGCGGGGAACGATATGACGCCGATCAAGCGTGTGTCGGTCCTACCTCTTGCGGCGCGGCCGATTAGTGGGTGTTACGGAGCCTGGCTGACAATAAAGCGCGTCAAAAGAGCCTGGCTGAGCAATGCAATGGCCATGACGCATTACTGGGGGATTGTAAATGCCAGTGGCCATCAGCCATGGCACGGCCATGATCGCTATAATGAACGACATCGGACCCTCCCTGATTCGCCGAGGTGATACCCCAAGCCAACACTACCACTCGCGTTCAAGCGTATTCATGCTTCCGCTGAAAAATGATTCGAGTGTTGCTCGTTGAGCACAGGGTGGATGACAGACAGGGCGCCCGCCGAAGCGAGCGCCCCCCTTAAAGAAAAGCCCCAGTCGGGAGGTGTCAGCTCAAACCGGGGCTAGTCCAAGTTCAGGAGATTTAGAAAGTGCGAGTTACCGTGGTCTCCGCTTTTTCACCCCCAGTGAATTAGAGCGGCCACCCCGCACTAGTGACTTGTTACCACTAACGGCGGCGATTCGCTGTAGCGCGAGAGGCACATCAGCAACAAAAAGCCCCGCTGAGGGCGGGGCTGAGTTGATACCGGGAACGACACCCCGAAAGGGCGCCGAGCTGTAATTTTATCTTGATTCAGCGCCGGCTCAAAACCTTTCGCCGCTTCCGCTTCTCCAGCCACTCAGCAAGATCAAGCAACCGGTTGGCGTACCAAATGCGGGCGCGGAGCCAGAGGCCCGTCATGCATGGACCTCAAGGGCTTCGCGGAGCCGCAATGTGGAACCACCCATAATGACGCCGACCCAATCGGTTGCGTGGCGAAAGGCCATGATCGGGCCGACAGCCGCCTTGATGGCATGGCCGGCTGCGCTCTCTGTTGGAGCGCTTCTGATCTTTTCGTCGATTGCGGCGAGCTTCTCCCATTCCCGCCGCGCGGCCATGTCGAGTGCATCAAAGTTGTGCTTCTCCATGATTGCAGCGCGCGCCTTGCGCGTGGCCTTCTGGTGAGCCGCTTGATACCGGCGGCGCAATGCCTCGGCTGCATCATAGCCTTTGCAGTTCTGAATCGGCCCCGGTCTTGGCTTTAGAGGCTTGTCGCCTTTGTCTAGGCGTATCGTCCTCAACTCGACCGTTCGACTATACGTGTCGGCATTCTCAAGGCGGTGCTCAAACACGGTCGGCCATAACCTGCCGCGCCATTTGCTCCAGCCGATGCCGTAAACGCGCCCTGGCACTGCCCTTATCTCTGCGCTCGCCGCTTTTTCTGCCGTGTCGGCGGTATCCTGAGCAGCAAGAGTGCGGGTGCCCTGGTCGAGCCATTCCTCCCATAGCCTAAGCAGCTCGGCATCTTCTCCCGCACTAGCCAGCACCGTGGTTGATAGGGCTACGGCTGCCGGCGCGGTGGCAACGACTGCTAGGGCGCGGCGGCGGTTAATGGTGGTCTGTGTCATCAATCCCTCCTCCTGTCTGGTGTTACCTCTAGGGTTACCTATGGAGGGAGAAGGTTGAGCGTCCAAGACCGGAAACCGTTGATTTTATTGGTGGGCGCAGTAGGACTCGAACCTACGACCCGCTGATTAAGAGTCAGCTGCTCTACCACCTGAGCTATGCGCCCTAAGTCCGCTCTGCCTTGGCAGGGCGCACCGTCAAGGGTGTTCCACCCTCAAGGGTGCTCCCCTTACCACCGCGCTGCTTCGCCTGTCCAGGGTCGGACCAGGGATCACCAGAAGGGGCCAAGCTCCTCCCGCCTAATGCGGGCCTCCCGGTTGACGTGGGCGTTGAGCACGAAGCCCAGGCCGACCATCATGGTCAGCATCGAGGTGCCGCCATAAGACACGAGCGGCAGCGGCAGGCCCACGACCGGGACCAGCCCCGTCACCATCGCCACATTGATAAAGACATAGGCGAAGAGGCAGAGCCCCATGCCGGCGGCGACCAGCCGCGCGAAGGTGCTCCGGCATCGCAGAGCCATATAGGTAATGAACAGGAGCGCGAGAAGGTACAGCGCCAGCAGCACGGCGGCGCCGATGAAGCCCATCTCCTCGGAGAACATGGTGAAGATGAAGTCGGTGTGTTTCTCGGGGAGAAAATTGAGCTGGGCTTGCGTGCCCTGCATGAAGCCCTTGCCGGTGAACCCGCCCGAGCCGATAGCGATCTTCGACTGCAGAATGTGGTAGCCGGAGCCGCTCGGGTCGCGCTCGGGGTCGATGAAAGTCAATATTCGTTCCTGCTGGTAATCGTGCAGCCGCTCCCAGACATGAGGCAGAACCACAATGACACCCACGAATCCGGCGAGGAAATAGAGCCAGCTCACGCCAGCAAGGAAGAGAAGCCCGCAGCCGACGATGCCGAACAGCGCCGCGGTGCCGAGATCAGGCTGATCGAGCGCCAAAAGCACCGGCCCGCCGATCATGAGCAGCGGCGGCAGCACGGCATACGGCCACGACACCTGCTTGGGGGAAAGCCACTGGTAGTAGCGCGCGAGCGCCAGAACGAGCGCGATCTTCATCATTTCCGAGGGCTGGAAGCTGAACTCGCCATAGCCGAGCCAGCGCTTGGCCCCGCCGCTTTCAACTCCAAAGACGATCACCGCCGCCAGCATGAGCAACGCCACGAGGTAGAGCGGATAGGCTGCGCGCAGCCACCAGCGAATATCGATGAGAGCGACGGCGAAGAGGAGCGCAAGCCCAATGCAATAGCGCACGACATGACGGCTCGCCCAAGGCTCGAGCGCGCCTCCCGCCACCGAATAGAGCGCGGCAACCCCGACCAGCGTGATGGCGGTAATGAGGAGCAGAAAGGGCCAGTTGAGCAAGAGAAGCTTTTTTTTGAGTTTGAGCTGGGGTCGCTCAAAACCCTCGGCGAACAGCGTCTTCACTGGGGCTGCTCCACAGCGGCGACGGTTGACGACGCGCTCGCCTGATTGCTGGCGACGAAAACCGGCTTGGCCGCTGGATCGCGCAGCAGGACCTCGGTCATCAGATCGCGCACCACGGGAGCTGCCGCGCGAGAGCCGCCCCCGCCATGCTCGACGACACAGGCGGCAGCGTAGCGGGGAACGTCCGCCGGCGCGTAGGCGATGAAGAGGGCATGCGTTTCGCCCTCCCAGCCTTTAAGAAACCCACGGTTCTTCGCGCTGATCACTTGCGAGGTGCCGGTCTTTCCGGCCATTTGCACGCCGGGGATCGTCAGCGCTGAGCGCCCAGCGGTGCCGCCCTTCTCATTGACCACGGCAATCATGCCGGCGCGCACCAGCTCGAGGTTGGCTGGGTTGATCTTCAGGAGCCGAGCAGGCTCGGGCTCACGCTCGCCTGACGCCACCAGGCGCGGCACTACGGCAAAGCCGGTGGCGATCCTTGCCGTCGCGACGGCGAGCTGGAGGGGCGTCGTCGCAACATAGCCCTGGCCAATCCCACAACTGATGGTCTCGCCGGGATACCAGGGTTGACCAAGCGTTGCGCGCTTCCACGCGACATCCGGAATGATGCCTTGCTTCTGCCCCGCGAAGCCAATGTCATGAATCTGGCCGAGGCCGAGCTCGCGCGCCGTGATAGCAAGGCGATCGACGCCTACTCGCTTCACTGTCTCGTAGAAATAGACATCGCAGGACTGCTTGATCGCCTGGTGCACGTCGATGCCGCCGCCGTGGCTCTTCCAGCAGCGGAAGCGATGGCGTCCGAAGAGATAGCTGCCGGGGCAGGTCATGCGCTCTTCGGGCGTGATCACGCCGGCTTCGAGACCGGCGAGCGCGGTGACGACCTTGAAGGTCGAGCCGGGAGGATAGACTCCGCGCAACGCACGATTTTCGAGCGGGTGGTCCTTCGCCCGCGCAAGCTCGATCCATCTCTGGAGATTGGCCTTGAAGGCGATCTCGTTGGGATCGAAGGTAGGGAACGAGGCCATGACGAGGATGCCGCCCGTCACGGCGTCCAGCACGACGATAGAAGCAACGCGCAGGCCCTCTATGCGCTTGAGCGCGATGGCTTGCAGCTCTCGATCGATGGTGAGAACCACCTCCTTGCCGCGCACGCTCGGCGTTGCGCCGAGCTCACGGACCACGCGTCCATGGGCGTCGACCTCATATTTGATGGTGCCCGGCTGTCCCCTCAACTCGCGATCGAGGCCCTTTTCGATCCCGGCCTTGCCGGTGCGGAATCCGGGCACCCGCATCATGGGATCCTCGTCGATCTCGGCCTTCGCAGCCATGCCGACATAGCCGACCACATGGGCCATGCTGAGGGCATTGCTGTAGCGGCGGTATGTTGCTCGGTCGGTGCGCACGCCCGCCAATTGCGGGGCAAGTACGCTGAGCAAAGTGAACTGGCGCCAGGTGAGACCCTCGGTGACGAGCACGGGGAAATAACCGCTCTGGCGCCGCGCCGCCCGCATGACCCGGTCCTTGTCGGCGGCCGAGACCGGGACGATTCTCGAGACGGCGGCAAGCGTTGCCGCCAGATCCCGGCAGAAGGCCGGTATGACGATGATGCGGAAATTCTCCTTGTCCTCGGCCACCGTCTTGCCGGAGCGGTCGTAAATCGTCCCGCGCGCCGGCGCCACCAGCTGCATGGTCATGCGATTATCGTCGGAGAGCAGCCGATATTCCGAGCTATCCAGGATCTGCAATTGGCGCAGGCGCCAGAGCAGCAATCCGAATAGTCCCGCCTGCCCGCCACCGATCAGGACCGCCCGCCGCGAGAAGCGGTGGCGCAGCTTAAGGCCGTAGTCGGGCGGTTTCACATCCGACCCAAACAAGGCGTTTCTGACTACGCGCGTCAGGGCTGCCCGCCGCGAGAAACGGCGGCGGAACTTCACACCGTAGTCGGGTGGCTTCACGTCCACCTCCGATAGAGCGCGGCTCGTACCGGCCTGAGCCTGCCGCGCCTGATCCACAGCAGACCGTGCAGCACGACGGGAAAGAGCGCGATGGAAGCCAGGGCACCGAAGGCGATCGGCCACCAGTCGATCCAACGAAGGAAATAGAGCGAAGCGAGCAACCAGCCGAAGCACGCCACCACGCCGGCTACCGCGCCCCAGACGAGCCAGAGCCTGTTCAAGTCCTGTCCGTCGGTCAGCGACGGCGCCCGGGCGCCGGCGGTGGCGGCAATCAAGGTCATGAGCGCCCAAAACCCGAGCGGCCCTCCGCTCATGACGTCGGTCAGGAGGCCGAGCAGCATGGCGAGATAGGGGGGGAGCACCGTGCCGGGAAGAGCGCTCCAGCAAAATACCATCATCACCACGACGAGCGGCAGGATGAACGTCGCGTCCGCGGGAAGGCCCCACGGCACCGCGGTCGCGAGAACCGCAAAGAGCACAGAGAGCGCTGGCAGAGCCGCCTTCATTGCTGGGCCTGCGCTACGCCTTCGCCTGGCGGGACGCCGTCGGCCGCTCCGGCGTGCTTGACCGGTGCGCCCTCCGGGCGGGGCTCGACTGACGCCGTTGGGACCGGCGCGGGCTCTTGGATACCTTCGGGGGTGGTCGAGAGCGCGCGCTCCGGGGGGACGACCGGCGGATCGGTGCTCGTCAAGGCCGGCGTGTCGAAGAAGAGCACGCTCACCACGTCGAGCGAACTCAACTCGGCGTGGGGACGAACCTTGAAGGCGCCGGGCGATCCGGTCACGACGCCGACGCGTAAGCCCCGCGGCAGTACGCCGTCGCTGCCCGAGGTGTACACTTCGTCGCCAAGATAGAGCGATGCGCCGTCGGGGAGGAAATCGAGCCTAAGTTCGGCACCGTTATCGCCCGAGGCGAGCGCCCTTACCCCGGCCTGCCCGACCAACACCGGTATGCGGCTGTTGAGGTCGTTGAGCAGAAGCACGCGGGCGACCGAGGCGCCGGCACCAACGGTGCGCCCGACAAGACCGTCGCCATTGATCACGGCGTAGCCGATGCGCACGCCGTTGTCCCTGCCGAGATTGATGAGCGCGCTGCGCAGGAAGGGACCCCGCGCATCGGCGATGACGCTGCCCGTGATGTAATGCAAGGCAGG
>Ga0209751_10002707_pt1 | contig 17524 bp, 19 predicted proteins | sample RifCSP13_1_FD_184019 | JGI IMG/M metagenome (GOLD analysis project Ga0209751, IMG submission 184019) | Soil microbial communities from Rifle, Colorado - Rifle CSP2_sed 13_1 (SPAdes) (version 2) | ecosystem: Environmental > Terrestrial > Deep subsurface > Rock core/Sediment | place: Rifle... | reverse complement strand
CCGTGCCTACGAGAACCGCGACACCCTGCGCCGGAAAATAATAGCTCTCAAGAGCGATGCGGTTCCGACCGAATACAAGGACCGCATCAAGCGCGGTGAGGCCGTGCCGATTCTGTTCACGGAGACCGGCGAGCCGGTGGTGGCGAGAGATGACGTGGTGGAGCAGGCCGCCCGCGCCGTGCAAGAGGACATTGGCGTCCGTTTCTCCAAGTCCTGGCTAGCTGCAGCGCGTCTCCTTGACCTCGACTCTCTGGAGGTCATCGATTCTCTCTCCGGCGATGTGATGTTGCTACGCTCCATTGTCCGCGACATCCCCGCCTACATCGAATGGTTGCAACGGCTTTCCTCCCTAGCTAGGGAAAAGCTGGAGCTTCGACAGGAGATCAACAATGAGTAAGGACCCAATGGCCGCCTGTGCTCGCGGGATAATTGAGGAGGCTTACGCGCAACTGCGCGTAATCCGGGTTGAGGACGAATGGCGGAGGTTCAGGCAGGAGACGCGGTTCCACATGGCGATGGAGGAATACGAGCGCGCCAACCCCTACTGGAGACCACGTGAAACATACGAAGCCCGCTTCAAGGCGTGCTTGCGGTCGGAGATACAACACTTTGGGCGGAAGGTGACGACTCGCGTCGGCCAGGTCATCCTCCGTTACTACCCAGTCGCCATGCCCACGGGTAACGGGATGGCCTACTATCCTTGGGACTTGCTGACGCCGGGACAGGTCCGAGTCCAAGCGATGATGCGTAATGTTCGAGGTCAGACCGAACTCGCGCAACGCGATTTCGCCTTGATTCTGTCCGAAGAGATGGATAAGGCCAAGGCCAAGAAGGCGAGTGAGGTCCTAGACACGGCCATTGGTGTGTTCGCTGACGTTTGGGGTAAGTATGACCCGGCCAGCGTCTACGCTGAGGGCACCCGACAGCGCTTCCCCTTGACATCCTGAACCGCATAACCGCATAATCTAGCCAACTGAATACAGGGCCGCAGAGTTCTTCGGAACCAGAGCCCGTTTCTAGAGCGTCTTAAGACGCCCGGAAGCGGGCTTTTCTATTGCCCTGGAGGAACCTGAATGGACAAGTGGATAACGGCCCCAGTCGAGTTCAAGGACGACGCTGCGGGCACGATACAGGCCGCGTTCAGCGTGTTCAACACCATCGACTCTGACGGCGACGTGGTGAAGCCGAGCGCATTCAAGGATGGCCAGGAAGTGCCGATGGTCTGGTCGCACAAGTGGGATAACCCCATCGGCAAGGGCACCGTGAAGGTGAGTCGCAAACAGGCGGTGTTCGACGGCGCTTTCTTCCTGGACACCGACGCCGGCATGGAAGCCTACAAGACGGTCAAGAACATGGGCGCGCTCCAGGAGTGGAGCTTCGGCTTCCGCGTCCTGGAGGACGAAGAGGGGGAGTTCGACGGGCAGCGCGTCCGCTTCCTCAAGGGGCTGGAGCTGTTCGAGGTGAGCCCCGTCCTAGTCGGGGCCAACCGCGAGACCCGCACGCTGGCGATCAAGGGCGCGGTGCCGGACCTGAGCGCTATCAAGGACATGATGAGCGAGATGCGCGGCGCGATGGGCTCGATGCGTACCGCGATGGGGCGCATGGAGCGGGCGATGGGAATGGAGGAGGAGGGCGCCGAGGGAGCCGAGGACAAGGGGGCCATCGCGGCCCACACAACCCCGAAGGACGCGGACGCGACCTGGGATGGCCCCGCCGAAGTCTCAAGGATGCCCAATACGGCTAGCGTTCTGCGCGCGAAACACGCTTGGGTCGACCCTGATGGGGATGCCGATGCGAAATCGTCCTACAAGTTCCCGCACCACCCAGCGGGCTCTAGTGTCGCCATCCGTGCGGCGGTGAACAACGCGAAGGCGCGGCTGTCCAGCGCCAACATCCCCGAAGGCGATAGGGCTGGTGTCCTGCGCCACCTGAACGGCCATTTTCCCAGCGAATCAGCATCTGAACCGGGCGACGGAAAGCAGTTGTCCGAGGACGACATCAACGAACGCCGTGAGTTACTGCAGCGCGAACAGATGCGGCAGGCGCTCCGCCAAGAGCTAGCGAGAACAAACTAAGGAGGTAGACAGTGGCAACAGCCACCGAATTGAGAAATGAGGCTCGTGACCTTCTGGGACGGGCCATGAAGGCCCTGGAGGACAAGGACAACGAGTCCTACCGGGCCATCTGGGGCGAGTACCAGACGAAGGACAAGGAGGCCGATGAGGCCGAGCACCAGGAGCAGGTCGTCAAGGCCGCCCTGGAGAAGTACGACCCCGCCAGCGAAGTCCGCAACCCGACGGACGCGCTCGTGAAGGGCCAGGACCCGTCCGAGGCCAAGAGCGGCGTGTACCTCCACAAGGAGGGGGCCACCGGCGACTCTTCGGGCAACTTTGAGGTCATCCCCTTTGCCAGCGAGAAGTCCGAGGGCTGGATCAAGGGCTACCCTGCCTCCGTCCAGCACCCGGCCATCATCCGCCGCCTGACGCCTGAGCTGAAGGTTGCGGCGCAGCAGGAGAACGACTCGTTCATCAAGTACATCCGCTACGGCCTTCGCGCGCTCAAGGGCGACGAACTGAAGGCCCTGAACCGGCTGCGGGAGAAGGCGCTCCAGGAGGACACGGACAGCGAGGGTGGTTTCCTGGTTCCGACCGACCAGCGGACAGCGATTATCCTTGCACGGGGCGTCCCTGCCGGCGTGACCCGGCCAATCTCCACCGTCCTGACCACGACCCGTGACGCCGGCACCATGCCCGCGTCCACGGACGACGTGACCTGGGCGGCGGTGGCGGAAGAGGCGGCTGCATCCGAGAGCAACCCGACGTTCTCTGAGGTCCCCTTCACCATCAAGAAGTTCATGAGGATCAACAAGGTGTCCTCGGAGCTTCTGGAGGACTCGGCGGTGGACATCGGAGCTCTGCTGACGGGGATGTTCACCCGGTCGCTGGGCCGCTATGAGGACCAGCAGGCCATCGAGGGCGACAACTCCACGGAGCCGCTGGGGCTCAGGACCACTGGCGCCGCCCAGGGCAACGTCGGCGACATCACCGACCTCCTGACCCTGGCCGGCCCGACCGTGGTGGAAATCCTGGCCGCGTTCTACGAGCTTCCCGCGCAGTGGCGGGCGAACGCGACCTGGCATACCACCAGCTCCTTCATGGGGCTGATCGCCAGCATCGGCTCCACCGCCGCTGGTATCCACGTCTTCCAGGAGCTGCTGAGCGCTGAGCCCAGTCCCCGGCTTCTGGGCCGGCCTATCGTCTTCTTCGACGGCACAGGCTGGGACAACGGCGCGGCGGTGGGTGCCAACGAAGAGGTCGGTGCCATCGGCGACTTCTCCATGTACTACTTCGTCGACCGCGTGGGCATGAGTATCCGCCGGCTTGACGAACTGTTCATGGCGAACGACCAGGTGGGCTTCGCGGCGCGGGTGCGCTACGACTCCCTGTTCGCCGAGAACGACGCATTCAGGATCATCAAGGGCGCCGCCAGCTAGTGACGGCTAAAGGGGAGCCCGCCACTGGCGGGCTCCCCGCCAACTTGAAACAAGGAGGGAACATGGGCGCAAGAATGAGCCCAGTACACAACCCGATAGCCGCGATTGCCGCCGCGCCGTCGGTGCTGCCGCAATCTTCCGGTGCTGCAACCCTGAACGGTGTCGGTGTGGACATCGCGGGCAAGCGCGGCTGCTACGTGGTCGTGACTTCCGGGGCGCTAACCGGGCTAGCTACCGTCGCGGCCTACATGCAGGACTCGGCAGATAATAGCACCTTCGCCAACGTCAACACGACCACTTACCCAGACGCCACTCTGGCCGCCTCCAACTCCGCCAATGCCTCGCGAGAGATGTGGGTCCGCAAGGACCAGGTAGCCCAGTACGTCCGTGCGGTGGTCGTTGTGGCGGCCAACACGGCGCTGGTGAGCGCGATTACCCACACGTACTAATGCGAGTGCAGGTTCTCAAACAGGCCGACATTCGCATCGGCGGCGAAAAGCGGGCGCTATTCGACGGGCAGGTGTACGACCTGCCCGTCGACGCCGCCGGGGAGCTTATCGCTACGGGTAAGGCGGTGAGCTTGGAGCCTACGTTTCAAGAGACTGCTGTGGACCACTCTGGGCGGGTTGAGAGTGAAACGAAGCCCGTCGAAGAGAAGGCGGTCGAAGGGCCGCCGGAAGACAAGGCGCTGAAGCCGCAACGGAACAAGCGCCGCAGAAGGCGAGGGTAGCTATACGCGCCACACATACATAGCCACGCCCATCTGGCGATACTACGACGTTCGAGCGGCGCATTCCCTTGTCGCTGCCATCGCGTCGCGGGTGCCGGACGATGATATTTATTGGGAGAGCATCGACGGCGATGCTCTGATTTCGCGCACCCGCAGCCAACTCGCCACGAAGTTCATCTCGGAGCCCGAACTCAAGGACTTCGACGTGATGGTCATTCTCGATGATGACGTGCAGTTCTGGCCGGATGACCTGTTCAAGCTGACGCGCCTGGCGCGGGAGAAGCAGGAGCCGGTTGGAGGAATCTACGTCACCCGCTCAAGGGAGCCGCACCCTGCATCGCTGTTCTGGCCGGGGCAGAAGATGACTTTCGGGCCAGGGCAGGAGCCGACGCCCGTGCGCTACCTAGCTACGGGCTTCATGGCCATCCCCAGGCCCGTGGTTCAGGCGATGCTTGATCACCCGTGCTTCCAGACGATTCACGGTGCGGAGCCTATCGTCTTCTGCGAGCAGGGCGTCGGGGACATCCCGATGTATGACTTTTTCCGCCCGTTCTGCATCGACGAGGGTGTGACCCTAAAGGCGGCTGGCTACAACGTCGAAGACAAGCGTATCCATTACTTGTCTGAAGATTGGGCGTTCTGCGAACGTGCCCGCCAGTGCGGCTTCCAAATTTGGGCCGACCCCAGCATTGTCCTCCAGCATCGCGCGGTCGTCTCGGTGACCGTCGCTGACTTGGGGGTGCGTCACGGGATGCTCTCTGAGAGTGGGGCGGCGGGCAAGGGGAGGTCTGTGCTGGCTGTACCCGGCAAAGACGGCGGTTCCGAACAAGAGGTGTTGGTGGCGAAGACGTGAGCCTGAACACGAAGAGCGCGGCACCGCTATTGAAGCGGCCAAAGAGCCGTTTCGCGCGCATGCAGGCTGCGGAGTTGGCGTGGTGGAAGGCGTTCCTGGAGCATCCCACGGCCAAGCAAAGGATGTGGGCGCTCTACGGAGCCCGTTACTACGGCTTCTTCTGGAAGGAGTTGCACGACCTCGGCACGGTGGTCGAGATCGGCGCTGGGCCGCTGCCCGTTATCGAGGTTGGGATTGCCCACGTCGCCGTTGCCGTCGACACCCTCAGCGAGCACTATGTGGAAGCGGGCCTGACCGATTGGCGGTCCTGGGCGGATATTGAGGAGATACCCGACGGCTACGCCGACACGGTGCTTCTGCTCAACGTTTTGGATCACACCGATAAGCCTGAGCAGTTGATAGCCGCGGCCCTTCGCATCCTCCAGCCTGACGGCAAGGTTCTGGTGTTCGTCCATCTGGGCCAGGAGGACGACAAACACGGGCTGGTGACGAAGGCGGACTGCGACCGCTGGCTCAAGGGCTTTGAGGTTGAACGAGCGGAGATTCTGGCGCGGGCTGAGTTCGACCCGCCCGCCTACGCTGCTGTGGCGGTGAAGCATGGCTAACAACTGGTATGCCACCAGAGAACAGGTAAAGCTCGCTACCGACATCAAGGGTTCGGACAACGACGCCCAGGTAGACCGCCATATAGACGCGGCCTCCCGCCATATCGACCGAATCCTGGGGCTGCGTGAGGGCGTGTTCATCCCCAAGACGCAAACCCGCAACTTCAACTGGCCGCAGGACGGGGACGTTGCGGACCGGAACCGCAACGGCTGGACGCTGTACCTCGATGAAGGGCTAATCTCCATCTCCGGAGTGACCCGTGATGGGGATACGGCGACGGCTATCCCCTCCGCTGACATCTTCCTTGAGCCGGCCAACGAGGGGCCGCCCTACACGCGGCTGGAGCTTGACCGCTCCTCGACCGATGCCAACGCGACGTTTGCCAGCACCATCTCTACCACCAACCAACGGGCGGTGCGTGTGGCGGGCTCTTGGGGTTACGGGAACGCCACCGAGGCGGCTGGTACCGTCTCTTCGGGGCTGGCGTCCGATGCGGCTGCGACAAGCTGTGTCTGCTCCAACTCCTCGCTGATTGGGGTTGGCGACACGCTCCTAATCGAGACCGAGCAGGTGTTCGTATCGGGGCGGGCGTTCGCGGCGCTGGGCGCGATTCTCGTGAACGACGTCGGCATCACCGCTGACATCACCGACACGACCATTACCGTTGACGGCAGCCACGGGCTTGTTGCTGGGGAAATCATCAAGCTCGAATCCGAGGAGATATATATCACCAGCGTCGCCACCAACGTCCTCTCCGTCATTCGTGGCTACAACGGGACGGCGCTGGCCGCCCACGCCGACGATACCGCTGTTCAGGTGGCTCGCACCTTGACCATCGTGCGCGGCGTCAACGGGACAACAGCAGCGGTCCACGCCAACGCTACGGCAATCAGTAAGTACGCCGTGCCGGAGGACATCACCGAGTACGTTATCGCCCGCGCCATCCACACGCTGCACCAGGACGAAGGCGGCTGGACGGGCGTGATCGGGACGGGGGAGAGCACCGTTGAGATGCGAGGACGGATTCTCAGCCAGATGGAGGCGGCGCTCATGGTCAAGTATGACCGCCCGCTGGCGAGGGCGCTGTGAATATATGGATTGGAAGCTGGTTCATGTCCCTGATAGTTCTCGCTTTACCGTGGCTTGTGATGGGGCAGCCAACCACAGCACTCATAACGGCGGCCCTTGTCTCAGTGCCGTACCTTCTTGGCTGCGGAGTCCTTCTGTTTATAAATGATACGTGGCGCTGGTTTTGGATAGCGGCGACCAGATGGTGGGTGCTGTGAACCTAACCGTTAAGGTTTCCGGCCCCTTCTTCCAGCTTGGCCCTGGGCCAGTGCTGAACTCCCTGCACGACGCCATACAGGAAACCGTGCTCACGGGCGAGGCCGAGGGCGTCCGCATGGCTCAACCTAGAGAACGCGGGGGCGTGTTCCACTCCGGCGCCTACGCAGCGGCCCACGGCTACCGCCACACGGGGCACTACGCACGCTCGATTCACGGACGCATGACAAGCACCCTGAACGGGGTCATTAGCGATTCAGGCGTCGTGTATGGTCCCTGGCTTGAGGGCGTCTCCTCGCGCAACCAGGCCACGCGGTTTAAGGGGTACGCCATCTTCCGCCGGACCCGCGATAAGCTGCAACGTCTGTCGCGGGACATACTAGACAAGCACGTCAAGAAGGCGCTGGGGAAGCTGCGCTGATGGCCTTCGATCCGAAGGGTCTGCTCCAGAAGACGCACAGCTTTCTCTCCGCGTCGGCGCGGTTCCCCGGCGGCGTGACAGTCGGGGAACCGAAGGCACCGCCAACCGCCCTTGCCGCTGCCGTATTCCTGTCGTCCATCAGTATCCCGGAGACGACGCTCACTTACGCTCAGGCGCGGCTCAACCTCATCGTGCGGTTCTACGCCGACGCCTTCGCCGAGCCTCTGGAGAACACGGAGATGGTGATGGGGGCGGCTGTCTTCGAGCTGATAGAGGATTTCTGCGGCGACTTCAACTTCAGCGACGCTAACGTGCGGAACCTCCGGCCCACCGACCTCACCGTAACGTTCGGCTACCTACAACTAGGGACAGACGTGGCGAAGATGTTCCGCATTGCCGACATCATCATCCCGCTCGACGTTAACGACGTGGCGGTGTTCGCATAGGAGACTGAATATGGGGAAATTTGCCAGCCGCGACCCGACGATGCTTCTAGGAACGAGCCTCTGTGAAGACTTGGGTCTCGATCCGAAGCAGGTAAAGTCTGTTGCTTTCAGAGCCTGCATCAATGAGGCCCCGGTCGTCACGGTGGAATTCTATCCCAATAAGGAAGGGCAGATCAGCGTCTTGCGCCAATTCAAGATAACGGCGGCGGAAATGACCCCGCCGTCCGGCGGAGATGAGCGATGACTAAACAATCCGGCCTCGGAGATAACTTCTACGTAGGCGGTAGCGACCTGTCCGGCGACGTGGGGGCGATACAGACCATCCGCTCCTCGGTGAACCCGCTGGACGTGACCGCTATCGACAAGAGCGCGCACGAGCGCATCTTCGGCCAGTACGACGGCGAGATTAGCTTTAACAGCTTCTTCAACGATGCTGCCCTGGCCGAGCACGCGGAGCTGAAGTTGCGCCCAACGGCGGACACGCTCGTCTCCTACTTCCGGGGCACGACGCTGGGCAATGAGTCGGCCTGTCTCACGGGCAAGCAGATCAACTATGACCCGACGCGGAGCGCGGACGGCGGGCTAATCTTCAGCGTCCAGGCGCTCTCGAACGCCTACGGCTTGGAGTGGGGCAAGATGCTGACGGCTGGGAAACGGACTGATACGGTGGCTACCGCCCCAGCCACAGGCGTTGATTTCACGGATGTATCAACCGCCTTCGGGATGTCGGCGTACCTCCACGTCTTCTCATTCACCGGTACCTCCGCCACCATGCGGATTCAGGATTCGGCGGATAACTCAGCCTTCGCCAACATCACGGGGCTGAACGCGTTCACGGCTGCTACCGGCTCGACTTTCGAGCGCATCGAGACCGACACGCTGGCGCGGACGATTAGGCGTTATCTCAAGGTCAACACAACGGGCACGTTCAGCGAATGCACATTCGCCGTGGTGGCAGTCCGCTACTACGCGGCAGATCGGGCTCTGTAAAACAACGGATTCAGTGAAGGAGGGTTAGAACTTGGCTAAAGAAGCCGGCATGGGCATGACCTGCACCGTCGATGACAGTGGCGGTACGGGTCGGGACATCTCGAACGACGTGACCAGTATCACGATCAACACTCCATCCGGGGTTCAGGACGTGACGGGCATCGACAAGAGCGCGATGGAGCGCCTGCTGCTGCTCGGTGACGGGTCGGGCACCATCAACGGCGTGTTCAACGACGCCGCCACTACGGGCTCGCACACCGTCCTGAAGAACTACCGGACGATTCTGGCCGGTCAGGTCGGGCGGACGCTGGCAATTGCCATCAGCGGCCAGACGCTATCGATGGAAGTCATCTTCACGAGCTACGACCTGAACCGCGCTGCGGACGGGTCGCTGACCTTCTCGGCACCGTTCCAGCTCTCGAATGGGACTGTTCCGGCTTGGAGCTAGCGGTCATCGTAGTACGGAGAGAATGGCGGTGAGCCACCTAGATAGCCAGCCTCCGCGCAGGCATCGCCCATCGCGAACTGCATCAGCGCTTTGTCGCTGGCTGTGGCGTTGGGTACGAGTTCTGACACCACCAGCCAGTAATCTGGCTTGCACAGCAAGTCAGGATCGCCGCCCTTCAGACTTGAGCGAGCCTGATCCAAGAATGCGCCATAGAGTTGCTGGCGCACGTCTGACTCTGCGCTCTCGGAGGACGGCTGCCCATCCTTCGGCGAAGGGGCTGGCCGCGTGACCTCATTACTAGAACCCAGGAGGCCGATAGCGACGATCACGGTGACGAGCAAGCGCCGCCCGAACTAGCGCCGCGCCAATCGGTAAGCATTTCCCCCCTCCTTTCAGGGGCAATCAGTATAACACCGGAGGCAACATGGTGACGAAAGCGAAGCCGCGGACGGCGGATAACGGCCATTTGCCGCGCCTCAAGATGCCTGTCAAGGTCGTTCGGCTCTCCTTTGATGAGGACGGCTATCCCGGCTTCCTATGCGACCGGCGCACGAACCTGCCCATCGGGACAAACCGCCAACTTTCCGAGGCCGCCGAGGGCGGCGACGAAACGCCCTACCGCACGCTGCTGCTCGAAGTCTTCCCGTGGTGGAACTTCGCAGACACTGAGGGCAATGAGATACCTCATACGGCGGAAGGGTTCGACCTGATCCCCGACGACTTGCTGGTCGCCATGTTCCGGCGGGGGGCTGAAGCGCTTCGGGAGGCGGTGATGCCTGTCCCTTTAGGAACCGGATCATCGGACGCGCCCAGCGAGAACGGGCTGGAGTCCTGACCGATGAGGACAAGGACATTTCGCTCTGTTACGGCGAATGGGCACTCCGCACGGTTGCCCAGCACTACGGGCGGCCCTGGTGGGAGCTGCTTGAGATACCCGAAGACTGGATGGCCGAAGAGGCTGAGTTGATAAAGGTGCACGGCGAGATAGCGGCGATGGAGAAGTAAGTGGCGAACGTAGTCCAGATTCTCGTCCAGGGGCAGGACCAGTTCTCCGGCACCGCCCAGAAGGTGCGTGCCGAGGCTCAGGGTCTGGGCGGGAGGATGAGCAGCCTCAAAACAACGGTGCTGGGCGTCGCGGCTGGCTTCCTTGCCGCTCAGGCCAGCATGGCGGGCGTCCAAAGGCTGCTATCATCCACCATCGGTGCCGCTGCTGCTTACGAACATCAACTCGCCGTCATCCGCGCCCTGACTGGGGCGACGAAGGGCGACACCGACAAGCTCGACGTGGCGATCAAGAAACTCACGCAGACGCTACCCAAGAGCCCGCAAGAACTCGGTGCGGGGGCCTACTTCATCCTGTCGTCCGGCATCAAGGACGTGGATACGGCGATGAAGGTGCTGGAGCTTTCCGCGAAGGCGTCCACGATTGGCCTGGGAGACACGGGGGTTGTGGCCAGCGTGCTTACCTCCGTCATGAACGCCTACCAACTTGGGGCCGAGGACGCCGCGAAAGCTACCGACACGCTGGTCAACCTTGTCAAGCTGGGCAAGGGCGAGCCCACTGAGTTCGCTCAGTCGCTCGGCTTCGTCATTCCCATAGCTGCTCAGATGGGGGTTGAGTTTGAGCAGGTGGCTGCTGTCTTGGCCACCATGACGAACACTGGTCTGGGTGCCTCGGAGGCGGTGACCGCCCTCCGAGGCGTTTTGTCGCAGATTCTCAGTCCATCGGAGGCGGCGCGGGAGACGTTCGCTGCGCTCGGCTTTGATGTTGAAAAGTTCCGCGAGGAGATAGACACCAATTTCGTTGGGGCGATGGCAAGGCTTTCGGCCTCCGTGGGCGACAACGAGGAGGCGTGGGCCGCTCTCTTTCCGGAAGTGCGCGGCATGATCGGTGCCATGTCCGCCTTCGGGAACCAACTCCCGCAGACGGAACAGAACCTCGTGGATATGGCGCAAGGCGCAGGCGTACTCGATAAGGGGCTTAAGGAAGTCTCCGATACGACACAGTTCAAAACACAGATAGCGATGAATAACTTCAACGTCGCTTTGATGCAGCTGGGGCAACGGGCATTGCCAATAGCGACGGGTGGCCTCATTGGCCTAACGGTGGGGCTCAAGGGCTTGTCGTCGGCGGTGTCGGCGGCCAGCAGGGGCGTGGACTTCCTTGGCCAAAGCTCTAGGGGACTGAAGGCTGCACTCTCCGCTGCTGGGCTGGGCGTGTCTATTTTGCTTGGTCCTATGGCTCTCGCTATTGCTGTGACGGGGCTCCTCGGCCTCAACTTCCGAACGGTATCCTCCATTTTCAACCGCGTAGTTCGGCCGGCGTTCAATGCCCTCGCCGGTAGCGTCATCTTCCTGATACACCAGGTTGAGCGGCTCGTTGGTGCGATCAAGAAAATCAAGTTCCCGAAGATGCCCGACCTGACGCCGGGGTTCAGCCTTCCGGGCTTCAAGCAGCACGGCGGTGTCATCAACACGCCCCTTACGGTCGTGGGTGAGCGGGGGCCGGAGCTGCTCGCGGGCGGTATGGGTGCTCGCGTCTTCTCCAACGCTCAGAGCCGCCAGATGCTTGCTGGCGCGGGCGGCGGCGGTTCGTCCATCGTCCTGAACTTCAATTTCACCGGCCCCATCCTCGGCGACCAAGCCCAGGCTAACCAGTTCGTCCAGTGGGCGCTTCCCGCCCTACGGAGTGCGCTGAGATGACCGTCACCAACACCGTGACGTTGGACCTGGACGGCGATTTCACCTACGAGGACACCATCACGTCCGACGTGCTATCGGGCAGCATCCGTCGGGGCCGGAACCGCGACCTGTCCCAGGCCAACGTCGGGACGCTCAACCTTGTCCTACGTAACGAGGATGGGCGCTATTCGCCCCTGAACAGCAGCTCCGCCATCTACCCCGACTTTCACCCCGGCATAGGCGTCCGGGTCACTGTGGACTCGCAGAACCGCTTCACGGGGTTCGTTCGCGCCATCACCCAGAACCCGACGATACAGCACTCCGTCCGAGTAGAGTGCTTCGACTGGCTGGGCATTCTTGGGCGCACGGACGTATCCCAACCCCTGATGCGTGACGTTCAGACCGGCATCTATATCAACCGCATCGCTGACCTGGCGGAAGTCAGTGAACTCGTCACCAACCCTCGTTTCCGTGACGACACGACAAACTATGCAGGGCTTTCCGGTGGCACCATCACCCGCATGACGACGGGCAAGACGCTGGAGGGCGGGACGGCGGGGCGCGTTGTCTCTGGCGGGGCTAGCCAGGGCGTCCGCTACACCATCACGGCTGCGACTGCGGCGGGCCAGAAGGTTCAGGCCTCCGTCTACGTCTGGGCCGACGACGACGCCTCCGTCGGCGACACCTGCACGCTAGGGATCACCGACAACCTCGGCTCACGCGGTACGGCGACCGTCACCCTTTCCCATCTCCCCCAGCGCATCACCGTGTCGGGGACGTACGACGCGGGCTCCACCGCTCGCTATCTGGACGTGACGACCACCACATCCTCTAACTTCCGTATCGGCGTCCTGCACTGTGTCGCCTTCAGCAACGCTATCCCCCGGTCGGTGGACGCCGGCGTGATGTTCTTCGGCTATGTTGGCCCGCGACGGGTGAGGGCGCTGAGCGCGATCCAACAGGCAGCGGAAGAGGAGCTGGGCGGGCTGGTGTATGTCGACCGTTCCGGCACGCTTGTTTTCGAGGAGAGAGACCACCGCTGGGAGAGCGACCACCTGACCAGCCAGGGGACCATCGACGAAGCGATGATTGACCTCACGTACGAGGAGAGCATTGAGGATTTAGTTGGGCTGGTGGAGGTCGATTTCACCGACTGGGAATTGGGCGACCCGCTGACCACCATCTTTAGCCTCTTCCCCGTGCCCAGAGCTATTAGCCCCAACGGGACGCTGACGCTGAATATCGACTACGGGGCCTTCGCCCGCGACGTGGTGAAGCCGGTGGCGAACACCGACTACACCATCAATGCCAACCGCGACGGTGGCGGCGCCGACGAATCAGGCAACGTCACCCTGGCATTTGAGGATTATGGCGGTGGCGCGCAGGCCATCTTCACCAACACCGTTGCCCGGACCGTATTTCTCACGACGTTCGGGATTCGGGGCACCCCCGTCCGCATCGCCAGCGACACGCCGGAGGTGACGTACACGCCTACGGGTGCGCCGCGCTTCGCCTCCAAGCTCGCGCTCAACTACAGCCTGATGGACTCTCGCGCCCACGCCGATAGCTGGGCCACCTATCTCGGTGACAGGTACGTGACGCAGCGTGAGCGGCTTCCTGTGGCGCTTGTGAACAAGACGGCGGCGATGACGACCCAGCAGGTTTCGCGGGAAATCTCAGACCGCGTGACTATCACCAACGACAACACCGCCTACTCGGCGAAGGTGAACGGGGCCTACTATATCGACGCCATCAATGAGCAGATATCGGCGGGGGCGACCCTGTTGCTAACGACCTGGGAGGTGGTGCCCGTGGACGCCTCGATGTTCATCCTTGATTCCTCGGCCCTTGATGGGGCGGACGTGCTAGCAGTATGAGTACCGACGACTGGACGACGCCAGCCGATTTCCCAGTCGGTACGCTCTCGCGGGCGACCTTGAATATTCAAGTCCCGCAGAACATCCTCGCTCTGTTCAACGCTGTCGCTGGCGACGTTCAGGCGACGGGCGAAGTCATCCCCCAGATCAAGGTTGGGACGAACGCCGCCCGTCCGGCTGCGGGGAACTCTGGGCGCTGGTACTACGCCACGGACGACCCAAAATGCATCTACATCGACGACGGGACGAACTGGCAGATTGTCGGCGGCGCCGTCCCGCACTGCCGCGTAACCAATTCAGGTAGCGTGACCATCGGCTATGACACCACACAAGCCGTCGCCTTCAACACCGAACGCTGGGACAACGATGGGATGCACGACAACGTCACCAATAACACGCGCATAACCATCAACAAGGCTGGGCTCTACGACATTGGTGGCTGCGGAGCCTGGGCAGATGTTGCCGGTGGGATTCGCCAGTTAGGAATCCGGCTCAACGGGACTACCCAACTAGTAGTGAACAACCTGCCTATACCCGCCTCAAACGGCGTCCCTGTCCAGAACCTCTCTTGCCACTACCGCTTCGCCGCCACAGATTACATCGAGATGACCGCTTACCAAAACCGTACGGCGGGAACTACTACCACATTAGATAAGGCAGCCAACTACAGCCCGGAGTTCTGGGCAACGTTCATAGGGGTCTAATGGCTATCCCCCGCGAAGACCCCCTGAAGCGGCAGATCGCCGCTACCGTCAGGGAGACTCCCGCCCGCGGCATCCGGCCCCAGAAGCAGGTCGAGGGCGAGTCCGTCGGAGATCACGAGGACGCTACTAACCCGCACCCTGGATATATCCTCGATGGCGATTTCGTGGACGCTGAAGGGTTCATGCGGAAGGTTGCCGCTGGCATCTACACGGTCCATAAGAGCAACCTGGCCGGAACGGCAGCGCCTACGGCCAACGACGACGCGAGCGCTGGCTACAGCGTGGGTTCTGTTTGGGTTTACGGAACGTCCTTCTACGTCTGCACTAACGCCGGCGTCGGAACTGCCAACTGGGAGGACTTGACAAGCGCCGGGGCGACCGACGGCGACGCCATCCATGACAACGTAGCCTCTGAAATCTCGGCCATCACGGAGAAGGTGACGCCGGTCAACGCCGACCTGCTGCTTATCGAGGACTCAGCGGCGGGCAACGCCAAGAAACGTGTACAGGCTGGCAACCTGCCCGGCGGCGGGACCCACGCCAGCAGCCACGCCGAAAGCGGCTCAGACGACCTTGTCGGACAGAACATCAACGTCCGTCGTCTAAAGATTGAGGATACGGACGGCACGCCGACCGATGACCTCATCCTGAAGGTTCTCGATGCCATCCTCTACGTTCGCAACAGCGCCGATAGTGCGACTGGTGACGCCGTATTCCGCAATTTCTACATGCTCTCTCCCGATGTCAACGGGGTCCTCTTGAAGTGCGCGGGAATCGGTGGATTGCTACAGATTCGGGCTGGAGATGACACAGAGGTTGGCAACGTGCTCGTCAAGACGGTCTCGACTGACACTGTTGGCGAACTCACGGGGGCTAACGGCGTCAACGTCGACGGGCTGCTTATCAAGGATGGCGCTCACGCACAGATAACAGGGACATCGGACCTGCACACTGAATATCGATTGGAGTCCGCCGATCATACCCACCTCACTACAGGCTTACAGGGTGGACAAATTACAATGGCGGCACTATCGGATGGGCACGCAGCCGTCACCGCATCCGGTGCGCACACGATGTCCGGGCAGGCCATCACCGCCGTTGCCGCTTCTGACACTCTAGCCGCTCACGTCGAGCTTGCCACCATCGCGGAGACGGACACCGGCACCGATGCAACCAGGGCCGTGACCCCGGACGGCCTGGCGGGCTCCAACTATGGGGAGCGTAGTATCGGGATACTCGTCTCAGACCCAGGCGGGGACGCCATCACGGTTGGGGACGGCAAGGCTTACGCCCGCATCCCGTCTACGATGAACGGCTGGAACTTGATTGAGGTGGCGGCGTCGCTATCAACGGTGTCTAGCTCCGGCATCCCGACCGTCCAGATTCGCCGCTCGCGCCGGGCTAGCGCCACCACGAGGACGAACGCCGACATGCTCTCGACCAAGCTGACCATAGACGCCTCCGAGTTCGACAGTGAGGACGCAGCCGCTGCGGCGGTCATCGACACTGCCAACGACGACGTGAACACGGGCGATCACATCTACATTGACATCGACGTAGCGGGCACGGGGGCCAAGGGCCTGTTTGTGCTGATGACGTTCAGGTTGCCATGACGCGCCGCATCTTGACGAACCAGAACCTCAGCGGGCAGGTGCTCGACGCCTCCACTCAGCCTGACGGACACGCCCGCGAGTCGCTGCTGCGCGGCTGTACCTTCGACGCAGGAACCGTCTTCCTGGGTGATATTCGAGGCGCCGAGTTCATCAACTGCACTGGGCCCGCCGACTGGTCGCAGGCCCAGACGCACGGCTGCTACTGGCGCGGCGGCAATATTCAGGGCGCAAAGTTCCCCACCGACACCGGTTCCTTTCATTACGAAGTCATCCGCGAGATTATCCGTCAGCGTGCCCCACTGGTCATCAACAGCGTCCCCGCCAACCGGCGCACGGCGGTGCTGAACGCCCTCATTGAGCTACGGAGCCTGCTGGTGAACCTTGACGGGATGTGTTGGGACACTGCCGCTGACCTGATGGACTCACGTATCTCCAAGACTATCGGGCGGGCGTTCTTCCGCGCTGTCTTCCAGCCCTATCCTCGGCTATTGGCGACCTTCGAGCAGATGGTGAGGCACCGCGATGCGGGCGACCCGAACGCTGTATTGCGCACACAGGAGACGATCTCTTGGGCGGACGGTGTGAGCGTGACCCTGAATGCCACGTCCGTACCCGCCGGAGCCAGCGCCTACGATGTGGCGCGGGCCTTAGAGGTGCAGGCGCGGGCTCAGGCCACGGGAAGGTTGGCGGACTACTACAAGCCTGTGCCGAATGGCCTAGACTACCACGTCCACGTCTACGTTGTGCGCCCACCCTTGCTGCGGGCGATGGTGACAGCGGACGAGTGGCTAACGGCGCCGGACGAGGGCTATTAAATGCTGCGTTGCATCATCAACTTCGCGCTGCCGGACTTGGGGGGTAAGGTTGCGAGTGGGGCCGCCGGTGACCCTCGCCAGGGTATCTTCGACACGTACGGCGGGGCTGTCCATACGGAAGACAGGGCAATTAGCACCTGGCTATGGCCTAAGAGCACAGCGGCACGCGGAGATAACGACCGCTACCACCTGTCCTTGGCCACGGACGGCAACAGGGCCGAGGGAACTGTGCGCGGTTCTGATTCCATTCCCGCCCTTGGCGCTGCCGCAGAGGTCTACTACGCGGGCTGGGTGGATTATCAGGCGGACACCTCGGACACGTCTGAGCAGCATGTGGCGATCTTCTACCAGAACCGGGACGACATTACGAACTGGGCCTATGGTCTCACGGTCAACAAGGCCAGCAGCAACTACAAGTTCACCATCTCGCGGGTCTCACCGACAGGCCAAACGGGACACGTCTCGGAAAGCGGCACATTCTCGTGGACTGACCCGACATTCAACGATGGCCCGGTGCATCTGGTGGAAGTTGCTATCCGGCTCTCCGACAAGTATCTACGCT
>Ga0209751_10002702_pt1 | contig 17544 bp, 15 predicted proteins | sample RifCSP13_1_FD_184019 | JGI IMG/M metagenome (GOLD analysis project Ga0209751, IMG submission 184019) | Soil microbial communities from Rifle, Colorado - Rifle CSP2_sed 13_1 (SPAdes) (version 2) | ecosystem: Environmental > Terrestrial > Deep subsurface > Rock core/Sediment | place: Rifle... | reverse complement strand
CGCGAGGTGACAATTGATCTGCACGTTAAGGTCTCACCGGAGGGCGACGTAATTGTCGGCCACCTGACCCCAGACCAAGAGGCGGAGCTGAACAAGGCAGAAGCCGAAGCGGCTCCGGATTCCACTGAGGATGCGCAATGATCTCCTCGAGATAAAACAGCGCTTGTCCGATCCCAACATGTCCGACCGGATAAGCGCTGTAGTATAGTGCCAGCGCTGCAAACCTAATATTTGCGGCGCCTTTTTTTATCCAAAATTCATCTAAACTGACAGTCAATATTCATCCATTATGGCTAGTCCCGATCCTATTCGAGAGTTCGAACGATCTTTACCCAATAGTAGCGAAGCTGAACGTGCAATCCTCGGCGGCGTCCTGCTCGACAATGCGTTGATTAGTCAGGCGGTTGAACTCTTGCGAAACGAGGATTTCTACGTGCCGTCGCATCGACGCGTATTTGCAGCGATGATTGCGCTCTTCGAACGCGGTGCTGAAATCAACCCGATTCTGATTGGCGAAGAATTAAAGAAGGACAATGCGTTGGAGTCGGTAGGCGGTATCAGCTTCATCACCAACCTGACTTACGGTCTACCGCATTCAACCAATATAGCCAACTACGCAAGAGTCGTGCGTGGTAAGTCGATGCTGCGTCAACTCATTCGAGCAGCTAACAAGATCACTCAGGAAGCACTCGAACAGGAAGACGAACCAGAAATCATTCTCGATCACGCTGAGCACGCAATATTCGAGTTGGCGGACGAGCGTATCCGTCAGGGGTTTGTCCACGTAAAACCAGTAGCTGAGCAACTGCTGGAGAAGATCCAGGAGATGGAGGGTCGCGCAGCGTTGTTGACCGGTTTGACCACCGGTTTCGCAGACCTGGATAAGATGACTTCCGGACTGCAACGCTCTGAGCTTGTCATTCTCGCCGCCCGACCCTCGATGGGTAAAACAAGCCTTGCCTTGATGCTTGCCGAAAACGCTGGCATAAACGCCGGCGCTGTGGTGGGTATCTTCTCCCTGGAGATGTCCAAAGAGGCCCTGGTCATGAGGATGCTATGTTCGCAGGGCAATATCGATGCGCAACGGTTTCGCAACGGATTTCTTTCGAGACCTGAGTGGGCGCAGATTGCCAAATCGCTGGGAACACTCGCCGATGCCAAGATCTTTTTGGACGATACACCGGGTATTACGGTACTTGAGATGAGGGCTAAGGCGCGCCGCCTTGCCGCCGAACAGAAGAAACTCGATCTCATAATTGTCGACTACCTTCAGCTGATGACTGGTTCTGGAAAAAGATTCGAGTCGCGGCAACAGGAGGTCTCCCAAATCTCTCGGGAGCTTAAGGGCCTGGCTAAGGAGTTGAATGTGCCGCTGGTGGCACTGTCTCAATTATCTCGTGCGCCCGAATCGCGATCAGATCATCGGCCGCAACTAGCAGATCTCCGTGAATCCGGCGCCCTAGAGCAGGACGCCGACCTCGTTGCTTTCATTTATCGCGCAGAACAGTACAAGACACCTGAAGAGCGTGACAGCCTTCCTGAAGACCAAAAGAACATCGCCGAGCTGATTGTCGCAAAGCAGAGAAATGGCCCAACTGGCTCGGTGGACCTCCGCTTTACCCCATCAAGCATGCGCTTTGATAATCTTTACCGCGAATAACCCCGTCAGCTGATGATTGTTGCATCACAACCAATCACCGGTCGTCCCACTTGGGCAGAGATCGATTTAGATTCTCTTGCCTCAAACTTCAATACGATAAAGAGACTAGTCGGCCCGGATGTGGCTGTGATGGCAGTGGTAAAGGCAAACGCTTACGGGCACGGAGCCTTTGATTGTGCTAAACGTCTGGAGCGTGAAGGGGCCGCATGGTTTGGGGTTGCACTTCCCGAAGAAGGAATCGCACTGCGTAACAGTGGCATCGGCGGTTCAGTCCTTTGTCTCGGTGGAGTGTGGCCTGGCCAAACCTCCGCCTGCATTCAACATCAGCTTGTTCCGGTCGTCTACCGACTCGACATCGCTGAAGCACTGGATCGCGCTGCTCGAGATGCTGGAACACGGCTCAACGTGCACGTAAAAGTGGACACAGGTATGGGGCGTCTGGGAGTCCGTTTTGATGAACTCAACAGCTTCTTAGGTCAACTTCAGCGGTTTGAGCACGTCAGTGTTGATGGTCTCATGACGCACTTTGCGGCTGCCGACGAAGCGAGCTGTGCTCCTCTTACTGAACAGCAACTCGAACGCTTCGACGCTGCCCTGAGAATGTTCAACGAACACGGCTTCCATCCCACATACCGGCATCTGGCCAATTCGGCCGCGATTTATTCACAGCCTCGAGCCTTCGGAAACATTGTGCGCCCCGGTGGTGTGCTTTATGGACTATGGCGTGATGTTTTGCCACTGAACGCAGACGGTAAGGAAATTCGGGCAGTAATGACGCTAAAGACGAGGATTACACTGCTGAAATGGGTCCCTCCGGGAGAGACTATTGGCTACGGCTGTACATTTGAAGCGTCCCGCCGGTCCCTGATCGCTACTTTACCGGTTGGCTACGACGATGGATACATGAGGGGCCTCTCGAACCGCGGACATGTCCTGATTCGTGGAGTGTTCGCCCCAGTTGTTGGGCGCATCTCGATGGACCTTACTCTGGTGGATGTGACAAATGTTCCAGGTGTTTCGCTGGATGACGAGATAACATTGTTTGGTGTCTCGGGAGATCTAAAAATTCCTGTCGAAGAGTTGGCTCGAATTGTCGGCACGCTCTCGTATGAAGTTACTTGCGGTGTTGGTGAACGCGTGCCGCGAGTCTTCATCACGCGTTGAAAACTAAGAAGGTCTACGGGATCTACATGACTAATAGGAACTCACGGTAACCTGTCGCATCTCGTTTGATCGACCTTAGTTTTATCGACTCAGCTTCTAAGCGTTCTCTTGTATGATCTTGTAACCTGTCCTGTTGAAAATGGAACCGGAACCTTTAAAGATTGATATCAGAAAGGATGAGACTGTAACTGCACTCTTATACCCAGCATCTCGCAAGGATCGGGCTGGGTGGACGATCATATTGGGCCACGGCGCAGGTGCTAATCAATTGAGTCCATTCATGCGGCTGTTTGCAAGTGGTTTTGCCGAGCGTGGCCTTGACGCAGTGACGTTTAACTTTCTCTATAAAGAGAGAGGACGAAGCGTTCCAGACCAAAAGACGAAACTTGAGGCATGTTTCGCAGCGGTAATTTCGCAAGTCCGGACGCATAAGAAACTCAAAAAGAACCAACTGGCAATTGGGGGCAAATCGATGGGGGGACGGATAGCGTCGCAAGTGGCAGCGGCTCTCTCGAGCGGCGCCTATCAAGATGCGGGACTTCCAATCGATAATCGATCGATCAATGCATTGGTGTTCCTCGGGTATCCACTTCATCCTCCGGGGAAACCTGAACAGCTGCGCGACGCCCACCTGAAAGACGTCGAGGCGCCGATGCTGTTCGTGCAAGGAACCCGTGATCCGTTCGGGTCACCCGAAGAGATTCGCGCGGTTATCAAGAAACACCGTTTGCCCGGCACTATTCATTTGATTGAGGGCGGCGACCATTCATTCAAAGTCCCGAAGAGCGTGGCTCCACAGAATGAGGTATTTGAATTTGTCCTGGATAAAATCCGGACTTGGCTAACGACAATTGGCGATTGAGGGATTGCAGACTGATTGACGATTACCAATTGGTCTTTCTTCTTGCCGAGGGTTAATCGTCAATCGTCATTCAATTCCACCCGTTTCTTTCGCGCAACGAAGTTATGTGCGCCACATGATGCCTGCCATGCCACGCGTACATCGCAATCGCCTGGTCCAGATTCACCAGTCCCCACTCTGGATGTTGAAAGCTCTTCCTGAAATCCTCCTCATTCAATGAGCGAAGAAACAGAACCCAGCGCTGGTGCAACCAATCCAGTAGGTTCAACGAAATCTCAAGCGGCCCAGTGCGGGCATCCGGCAACTCGGCCCAACGCTCTTCATGATAAGTCCGGATCTGAGGCTGGTCTTCAGTCGCAGCTAATTTAAATCTCATATAACTATTGATGTGGCTGTCTGGGACATGATGAACCACCTGTCTCACAGTCCATCCGCCCGGACGGTACGGCGTTTCCAGCTGCTCTTCATTCAATCCGGCAACTGCTGCGCGCAATTTGGCTGGGGTCTCGGCTATCTGCGCGATGAGTTCGAAGCGGTCTTCAGGTTTTATAACTGCTTCTGAATCAAATGGTCCAATGGGGTAACGGAGATCCATGACGTTTTGCTCCTTATGTCTTACCGATTCTTACGGAGGTTGAATCTGGAAAGCCCGAACGCTTATTCTCGCTCGGTATTCTACGAATCATTGCAGGCTGAGGACAAATGCCAGAAACAGCAGACGTAGTAATCATCGGCAGCGGTATTGTGGGCTCCAGTGTCGCGTACCACCTTGCGGATCAAGGCTGCGCAAATGTTCTGGTGATTGAACGCGAAGCGCACCAGGGCAAAGGTTCGACGGGAAAGAGCATGGGCGGCGTCCGCGCACAATTCTCCACGCGCGTGAACATCGAGATGTCCCGTTATTCGATTGATTTCTTCTCCCACTTTGAAGAGGCGGTCGGGCATCCAGCAGACTATCGTCCCCATGGTTATCTCTTCTGTGCGACTACCGATGAACACTTGGCTTATTTGAAGAGAAACCGTGAACGTCAGCATGAGTTGGGTGTAACCAATGTAGATCTCGTGACTTCCGATGAGGTTATGAAATTTGTTCCGCAGTTGCGAGGCGATGACATCATTGGTGGCACGTTCTGTCCCACAGATGGCTTTGTCGACCCACACAGTGTGATGATGGGCTTCATGCTGAATGCTCGTAAGCGCGGCGCACGGTTGTGGTTAGACACCGAGGTAACGGGGATTGTGACAGAGGATGCTCCCAAGCTGAGAATCGCGGGCGTGAACACTTCGCGCGGACACGTTTCTACGCGCCTTCTGGTGAACGCAGCCGGGGCTTGGGCCAGAAGTGTCGCAAGGATGGCGGGCGCGGAGTTGCCCCTCGAACCTCTACGGCGACAACTAGTGCCTACGGAACCTTTTGATCAGTTACCACCTAGGTTTCCTATGGTGATCGATATGTCAACTGGTTTTCACTTTCGTCGCGAGGGAAAGGGAATACTCCTCGCGTGGAACGATCCGGACGAGACGCCGGGGTTCAAAACTGAGTTTGACCAGACTTTTGTGGAGAAGATTCTGATACATGCGGCCAATCGTGTCCCTTGTCTGGCTGATGCGTCCGTAAACCCAAGACGTGCCTGGGCAGGACTCTACGAGATGACGCCAGATCACCACGCGATTATCGGCACCACGAGCGAAGTTCAGGGACTATATTTCGTCAATGGCTTTAGTGGTCACGGCGTAATGCACTCACCTGCTTCCGGTCGAATTATTGCCGACCTGATTGTGAACGGGGAAACGAACGTCACGGACATCCAGCAGCTATCGGTGGAACGGTTTAAGACGGGACGACTTCTGACTGAGACTGCGGTATTGTAGGGCCGAAGTTCAGGAGAATTGATCATGAAAAGAATATTATTCATCGCAATAGTCGTCGTAGCTTGTGCGCTGTGGTCCTCGGTAAGGGCGCAACAACAGAACAGTGGGAAGGTCCGCGACTCAATGATCGTGTCAACGGAATGGGTCGCGAAGCACCTAAATGACAGGTCGCTTGTGCTGTTACAAGTTGGAGAAAAGGATGAGTACGTCGCTGCTCATATTCCGGGAGCTCAACACATTGCTGTGGCGGACATTTCGACGCCCCGCGGAGAAGGCTTGACGCTTCAACTCTCGCCTGCAGTGCAGCTTAAGGCGGTGTTTGAAAAACTCGGAGTCTCCGACAACTCTCGCATCGTCCTCTACTTCAGCAAAGACTGGATTACTCCGACGGCAAGGGTGTTCTTTACCCTTGATTACCTCGGTCTCGGAGATCGCACTTCGATAATGGATGGCGGATTTCCGGTCTGGCAAGCTGAAAGAAGGCCAGTTACCACGGCGGTAACGACGCCGAAACCAGGCCGACTTAATACGCGACCAAACCCTGAGCTTGTGGTCGACGGAAGCTGGGTGAAGAACAATCTGCGGGAAAAACATGTGAAGCTGCTTGATGCAAGATTGCCGCAGTTTTATACCGGTGCTGAGGTCGGCCGAATGCCTCGTGGAGGGCACATCCCCGGAGCGAAGAACATTCCGTTCTCCATTCTGATGACCGACGAAACTAATCGGTTCAAGAACGCAGAGGCCTGGATTGACCTTTTCAAAGATGCGGGAGTCGAGAGCGGCGACCAGATAGCAACTTACTGTCATACGGGACAGCAAGCCACACTGCTTTATTTTGCAGCGCGATATCTTGGCTTGAACCCCAGGCTCTACGACGGATCGTTTGAGGAATGGAGCAAGAATCCGGAACTGCCGGTCAGTACCACCATCCCTTAGCCGATCCTGTAGTCTGTTCGAAATCGGTAATGCAGGTTGGCGACAAGATCTCCTGGGAACGATCATTTACCGAAGACGATATTCGGTCGTTCGCTAGATTGTCTGGCGACGCTGGCGAACATCATCTCGTACCGGACGCACAGGGAAGGTTCATGGCCCATGGCTTACTCACGGCTACGCTGCCAACTAAAATTGGCGGAGACATCAATTTCATTGCTAGCGAGATGATCTTCAACTTTCACCGCCCAGTGTTTGCGGGCGACACGATTCGTTGCGACGTCACGGTCACACATTTTGAACCTGGTGAACAGTACGCACGCCTGACATCAGACTGGGTCTGTGTGAACCAGGATGGCAAGGAAGTTATGACCGGCTCAGGTAGAGGGATCATCCGCAATGGGTGAGTTTGGATGACTCAAAGATCACACTATTAAGCGCTCACTTCCAGGGCTCGTTTCTGAAACCTCATTTTCTATTTGTTTTCAACGTGACGGTCCAATCACCAGAAGCACTCACTCCTTTATCTGCCGCCGGCTCGCTGCACCTCACCAATTGGTGGTTCCTTAAAAGGCAGATCCACGATCATTGGACTGTGATCCGAAATTCGATCTGGCAAACTGTAGTTAAGAGTCTTCAGCGTGCGACCGAAATGCGGTGCGAACCGGTACGGCTGGTCTTTCCCGTTTGCATCGGAAAGCTGCGGTGGCTTAACGAAGATCCAGTCCAATTTAAGCTTTCCAACAAAACCGATTTTGCGTTGGACCTCGAAGGTCGTAACGAACCCTTTCTTACCACGTTCGTTCGAGTTGCCTAACGTTTCGTTACTTTGACCAGTCGACCGCTCTGGTTCGCCTCGAAAATCGAAAGCGCCGCCGTCAGCGAAACGAAAATCCTTCAGCGTTTCAAAGAATCCCGCAGCAGGATTCGGCGCCACGATGGGTACGTGCCGAACGGTCGGATCTGCCTGGTTGCGCGTGTACTTTATACCGCCAATCACAACATCCTTAACGATGCCCACCCCAGTGGCGTAACTGATCCCCCGATTGATCCAAAAGCTCTTGCTACCTAGACGTTTCTTTATCTCCCTCTGGAACGAGGTCGGCGTGGCATCTTCTCCTGAGGTGTTCATATCACCGGCCAGAATTACCGGATGCGTGATTGGCTTAATGTATTCAAGAATTTCGTCGAGTTGTTTCTCCCGGTTCTCTGGTTTGGTTCTATCTTCCAGGTGTGTTGCGACAAGGGTGACGCGTCCATCCGGGAACTTATCGTCCGCAATTTCAGCGAGCAGCACCATCCGGCCACCACGGCGAACTTGACGATAGACCCTTTCGAGAAAAATCTGTTCTGCCACTCGACGCTTTCCTTTCTCAACTGGCGCCACTGACTTCTTTTCGTCTTCATACCAGTCATGTGCCTGGAACTTCAACGGAATGAGTCGGACATTCGTCAGGGGATAGCGGCTGAGAATCGCGGTACCGTGGAGACCGCGATACTTAGCTTTCTCCACCTGAATGCTTTTGAGCAGTTCCGATTTGTCAGGTGTCTCAACTCCCTCAAAAGATTCGGTGCCGAGTGCGATTGGATCGACTTCCACAAACTCGACACCATAGGCGTAGTTCATGCGCAAGGCCGATGCTAGATCTGCGACGATATTTCGGTAATCAGTTCGCTTCACGCCCCAGTCGACTTCATTCAATATCACTACATCGGCCTGCTTCAGCATGGCGGCCTCTTCAAGGATGGCCTGCTGTTCGGCTCTGGGGTGGTTTTGCTTGTGTGCCGCCAGTATGGTCGCGAAACTTGGTGGCACACCAAGCGCGCGCTCAATCGCTTCGTACTCAAGCCCACGTTCAATATTCCAGAAAGCAACGCGCAGAAATGAACCAAGCTTGCGGCTCTGTGGGTTGTTCGGTTTGACACCGCGGTTGGTGGCGTTGTTATTAACAAAAGGAGTGTTAAGTAGAGCGTTCAACTTTTCCTGCAAAGCCGGAGCTGGGGAAGGTTGTTCGTATAGTTGAACCAGTTCTGCGTATGTCAGCAACTCGGGGCCACTCGTTTGACCGCATACAGAAGAAATTGTCAAGAATGTGATGGCAGTCGCTAAGCAATAATAGGCAAAGTGCCGCAGAACCTGTGTCACTGAATAGTCCTCGCTGACGTGGTATTTGAAAGCGTTTGGCCCATTCTACACGATGGCGTATGTTCGATAAACTTAGTTTGTCGTTTGCCCGAGTCGTGGGCTGACTGTGATTAGGGCATATGGTGCAGTGACTAGAGAATTCAGAATTCGAGACGAATTGAGTTTTAGGGGACTTACCGGAGTTGTGGAAACGACAAACTAAAGTTTGTCGGACAAAAATTACCGCAACACAAAGTTGTAGGTGATGATGCCCGACACCTTTACCGGCTGATCCCCAATCTTTGTGGGCGAGAAGCGGGCCTGATATGCAGCGTTCCTGGCTGCCCCCGTCAAAACGGGGTGACCTGATATCACCTGGGCCGAAACCACCCTACCTGCCTCATCAATCAATACTTGCACGGCAACGCTGCCCTGTATTCTCGCTTCAACTGCGAGTTTGGGATACGCAGGCTTAGGAAGTGAGATAGCTTCGCTATTGATAACCGGTTTGTACAGAATTCTAGGTCTAGGCTTATCCGCTGGTGGGGGTGGCAATTCGTCAATCTTGACAGACGGAACGTTGGTGGCTGATGGTGAATCGCCTGAAGGTGTGCCAATTCCCGGACCGCCGTAACCCCCGTCCCAGTCCCTCTGCCTACCTCGGTAGAGCCCATTTGGTAGCTGAGGGTTCGGGTTGGGATTCAATGAAATGTCCCTCGGCACAAGTTGTGGCTCATTAGTGCCCGCCGTCGGCGTTTTTTGCTCTGCCACAATTGGGTTCCGGTTGTTTCCACTCGTGCCACCACCCGAAACACGTTCAGTAGATGGGGGGGTAGCCACAGGCATATCCACTACTCTCATCAAGGTGACCATTTCAAGGTTCTGTTCTTCGAGCCTGGCGTCGTATGCGTAGATGCTTGCCACTCCAGCCGCTATCAACAGTACAGCGTAGGTGGCGGTGGTATATAGTACGAACGAGCCCCGACGTTTAAGTTCGTTCCGGTGTGAATTCGACTCCACCAAATTGCTGAACATCACATCCTCCCTTTGCCGGTGCCGTTCGGGTCGCGGGAGCGTCGCAGGCTTAGACACCGCCCTGGGACAGATGTTCCCCCGCAGATTAACGATTGACGATTGTCGAGTGACGATTGACTTGTCGAAGTGACGAATGGTGGTAAGCACTAAGGCAGTTGGCAATCACAGACCTTGAATCTTCAAACTCGAGGCCCTAGGATTACGAAGCTCTCGCAACCCCCTCAGGAGACGTTAGTCCATGGCTACCAAAGAAGCCTTTAAGGAAGAGCTCAACCCATTTGAAATCGCCAAACAGCAATTCAGTCGTGCCGCTGACTATCTTGATCTCGATCCGTCGATGCGTCAGGTCTTAAGCAATGCCAAACGCCAACTAATCGTCTCGATTCCGGTAAAGATGGACGGCGGCGATGTACAAGTATTCGAGGGCTATCGCGTACAGCACAACATCGCCCGCGGTCCCGCGAAAGGCGGCATCCGTTATCACCCGAATGTGACACTGGACGAAGTAAAAGCGCTGGCAGCTTGGATGACTTGGAAGTGCGCAACGGTGGGAATTCCATATGGTGGTGGTAAGGGGGGAGTGATTTGCGATCCAAAGAGCTTGTCCATGAACGAGCTGGAAAGGTTAACTCGACGTTACGCGTTCGAGATTGCTCCAATCATTGGGCCCGACCGGGATATTCCGGCCCCAGATGTCTATACCGACGAGCAAACGATGGCGTGGATCATGGATACCATTTCCATGGTTCGCGGACATACAGAACTGGGTGTTGTGACAGGGAAGCCGATTTCACTGGGAGGATCGCAAGGACGAGCTGAAGCGACGGCGCGTGGTTGCCTTTACGCATTACGTGAAGCATGCCGCGTAAACAACCTGCCTTTGAAGGGTGCGCGCGTGGCCATTCATGGCTTCGGAAATGCGGGAGCAAATATCGCGCACATGGTAGCGGATGACGGGGCACGCGTGGTTGCGATTTGTGACTCGAAAGTTGGAGTCTACTCTGAAAATGGCATAGACATTCAAGAGGCGCTGCGGCACAAGAAACTCACAAATTCACTCTCCGGCCTTTCAGGTGTGAAAGAGATTCCCTGTGATGAGGTATTGACGGTTGATTGTGAAATCCTCCTCCCGTCCGCTCTCGAGAATGCAATCACAATGGAGAATGTGAGTCGCGTTAAAGCCCGCATTATTGGTGAGTTGGCCAATGGTCCAACGACGCCAGGAGCTGACAGAGTTTTCGAGCGGACCGGCGTTTTCATTATTCCTGACATTCTTGCGAATGCAGGAGGCGTTACTGTTAGCTACTACGAATGGGTGCAGGATCAGTATTCATTTTTCTGGTCTGAGAAGCAGATCAATGACACGCTCGAGCAAACCATGCAGACAGCGTTCAAGTCTGTTTACGAGACTGCGCAGCGTTACGAAACAGACATGAGGACTGGGGCGTACATCCTGGCTGTCGATCGTGTGGCCGAAGCGACGAAGGTCCGTGGAATATTCCCTTAGAAGACCAATTAAAGGCTAGGAACCTCTTATGCCAGACAAGATCATTGTTTACGAAAAGCCGACGTGAACAAAGTGTCGCGAGACGGATCGGCTGCTCCGTGAGAGTGGCGTACCGTTTGAAAAGGTTAACTATTACACTGAACCACTCAGCAAGAAGAAACTCGGCGAGCTGCTGAAAAAAATGAAGCTACGCCCGCGTGACTTACTACGCAAAAGCGAACCCATTTTTCGGGAACTCAGTCTTAGCACGAGTGACCTGAGCGACGATGAGCTGTTGAGTCTGATGGTAAGACACCCAGACCTGATTCAGAGACCAATCGTGGAGCGTGGCAATCGCGCAGTTCTCGGTAGGCCGACGGAAAACGTCAAAGAGTTGTTGTAGCTGCTGGCGATTATTGCTTAAGGAGTTTCGTGAAAAAAACAGAAACAGTGTTCGTGTGTCAGAGCTGTGGTCATCAGGCACGAAAGTGGCTGGGCAAATGTCCTGACTGTGGTGAATGGAATTCACTGGTAGAGGAGCGCGCTCGACCTGCTTTCAAGAGGAGTCACTCCTTCCGCGTGCGCGAGGTCGAAGCCGTTCCTTATTCACAGATCGAATCACAGGATGACGCTCGAATTACCACGGGGCTCAGCGAGTTCGATCGCGTCCTGGGGGGAGGAATCGTTCCTGGAACACTGGTTCTAATCGGCGGAGATCCGGGTATTGGTAAGAGCACCTTGCTCTTGCAGGTAGCAGATAGTCTGAGCGCCCGCGGGTCGTTAGTACTTTACGTATCCGGCGAGGAGTCTGACCGACAAATAAAGCTACGCGGGGAACGATTGGGACTTGCGGCCGAATACGTCTACCTACTGCCCGAAACCAATTTGGAGAATATCTTTCGCGAGGTAGAGCGGTTAAACCCTGCGGCAGTCATTGTAGATTCCATTCAGACAGTTTTCTCGGCATCAATGGAGTCTGCTCCAGGATCAGTTTCCCAGGTTCGTGAAGTGGCCCATCAGTTCTTGCTGTTGGCCAAGAATCACGGTGTGCCTGTTTTTCTGATCGGCCATGTGACTAAGGACGGCTCGATCGCCGGGCCTCGAGCGCTGGAGCACATCGTCGATACAGTTCTCTATTTTGAAGGTGAGCGCCACCACAACCATCGAATTGTTCGCGCCACCAAGAACCGGTTCGGTGCCGCCAATGAGGTCGGAGTATTTGAAATGACCGGTACGGGGCTTGTTCCTGTGGCAAACCCATCTCAGATGTTCCTTGAAGAAAGGCCTCGAGATGTGGCTGGCTCAGTTGTCACCGCCTGTATGGAAGGAACCCGTCCGCTGTTGGTGGAGATACAGGCATTAGTGTCGGGCGCTAAGTATGGAACAGGTCGTCGTATGACGCAGGGTGTGGATCAAAATCGGGTGTCACTGTTGGTTGCGATGTTGGAGAAGCGTGCCGGCTTCCAGATGCTTGGCGACGACGTGTTCGTGAACATCGCAGGAGGATTGGACGTCGATGAACCGGCAGTCGATTTGGGCGTTGTTGCTGCGATTACCTCCAGCTTCAGGAACCTGCCGATTGATCCACATACGGCGGTGTTTGGCGAGATTGGGCTGACTGGCGAAGTTCGAGGAACCATGCAATCAGCAGTGAGAGCGCGGGAAGCACAGGCCTTAGGCTTTAAGAGGATAGTAATGCCAGCCTCAAATACTCCGGGCTTGGAACGGTTGCTGGGCGTAAAGGTTGTAGGAGTAAAATCGGTTGATGAAGCATTGCAAGAACTGTTTTAAGTAGGCAGTGACATCAGGCACCAAATATTTTCCATTTTGTCATTCTAAATTTGCCATTATTTCTCATTTCTCTCCGTGTCTCCGTTCTTCTCTGCGTCTCTGTGGTCCCGTGTTCTGCTTCGCGAGATTCACCTAAGAAGACACGGAGAGAAATGGAAGATGACAAATGGAAAATGTTTCCCTCTTCCCATCACTTTGAGCTGAGCTGCTAAAGATTTGGGAGGCACGGTGCTGTGCTGGAAGCGTCTGCTGCCTCGCGAGCTTTCTGATTCGCATCGCGTGCGGCAGGAATCTTGTGCGTCACACAGACGGTGTCGCCCTGTAAACGCGCTACTGCCAAATATGATGTTTTTCTTTCGGGATGTTCAGCATCTTCCTGTGCGTTAACGCGAACAATGAGAGCCAAGGGAACAATTTGACCGCGTCGTCTGTTTACCCGCCACTCCGCTCTGTCCCCGAGGGTTGAAAAACCCAGGGTTACGACCTCCCAGAATCGCAGTTCGTGTTTTTTGCCCTTTGCGTCAATGACGTCGATCGACTGTCGCGAATCGTCATCCAGAACTAACAACTTATAACCACCAACACCCCGACACTGTTGCACTGAACTGCCGGTTTCCCGATCTACTTCGATGGTCCGACACCTGGCGGGTCTGAGGTCGCTGTAAATGCTCGACGTCGGTGTTTGGGCCGTACCGGTAGATGGCCAAAGAAGAAATAGGACCAACAAGAAAGTGGGGATTTTAAGCTGGGGGGTAGCTGTCATTGGGAATTTGCCCTCCGGACCGCTGCTACTTTATTGCGCAACTGTCTAAAGAGTCCACCGGAATAACTGGCTTACCGAACAGGACCATTTGCAACCAATCTCATCCCAAGTTGGTAAACAGTTTAGACGGTACCGCAGGTATTCCAGCCAAATCTTTAATTTTAAAAGCTTTTTGGTGACGGACGGCCAGTCTAATGTTAAGATTGCCGCCGTCATGCACGCCGATGTAATCATCATCCGGCTAATATTCACCTCCATTTTGGTAGCCGCAGGTTATGTTCTAAGGCCCGTCGCGAAAGACCGCTGGATCTCAGCGGGTGTCGGCGCTCTCATAGCCATTTGTATCATCCTCTTTGAAATGCGGATTCGGCGAGCGACGCTGAAGACGCTGATCGGCGCCGCCGTGGGCTCCATTATGGGGATTGTTGGTGCATTCCTGATCGGATCCCTAATAAGCAACCAGGAGTCGGTGGCTGTTGCTCCCGAGGTTAAAACCTTCCTGACATTGGCTTTGACGTTTTTTATGGCCTACGTTGGTCTAATGGTTGGCGCTGCGAAGGGTGACTATCTTGAGCTTTCGGCCCTTGGTGGTATCTTCAGCGACAAGGCGTCTCGGCGCGATCTCAAGATTCTGGATACTTCGGTCATCATCGACGGGCGCATCGCGGACGTGGCCGAAACCGGGTTTCTCACTGGTTCGCTGATCATTCCTCAGTTCATCCTTCGCGAGTTGCAACAGGTCGCCGATTCACCCGATTCATCGAAACGCCAAAGGGGCCGTCGTGGCTTGGATATGCTGAATCGGCTTCAGAACAACAGTTCGTTGGACATCCAGATAGTTGAAACCGATTTCCCGTCGGTTCGCGAGGTGGACCTCAAGTTAATCGAGCTGGGAAAACAGCTTGATGCCGTGATCGTAACGAACGACTTCAACCTGAACAAAGTGGCCCAGTTGCGCGGTGTTAATGTTCTTAATATCAACGAACTTGCCAACGCGTTGAAGCCAGTGGTTCTGCCCGGCGAAGCTATGCGGGTCTTCATTCTTAAAGAGGGTAAAGAGTACAATCAGGGTGTTGCGTATCTCGATGACGGTACGATGGTGGTTGTTGACAATGCTCGAAGGCTTATCGGAAAGAATGCTGACATCGCCGTGACGAGCGTGCTACAGACAACCGCCGGTAAGATGATCTTTGGCCGGCTTTGGGAAGACTCAGATAACGGCAATTCCAACGGTGAGCATCGGACAAATGGCGTGACTCGCCGCCAGGCGCGGGATACGCGTCATCAAACTGGCCCAATGCGAATTTCTGATCACGAATCAGTCACTGAGTCCTGAGTTGCACAGACGAGTCCGAGAGAGTCATAAGTAACGCCCACCGCTTGCCCGCTGCACTTCATTCGCAGCCTCGCTTTTGTGAATCGTTGGTTTTCCTGACCTAATTACCTAGCCTCTGCAATATTAGTTTCAAATTCAGAAGCGTATAATGTGCGCGACGGTCGCCTTTCTAAGAGGTGTTTAGGCAGTTCGCCAAGAGCAGGGCCTGTATGCCTGCGCCGAACAAAGAAGTCTAGTTCATCACGCTCGAACCGGAATTCACCCGTTCCGAGGACAAGCCAGTGACGGAATTCTTCAGCGGCATTACTGCCCTTACAGTTTTTCTGGCCATTGCAGGTTTGGGTCTTACTTTTCTGGTCGTCGCTCTCGTCTTCGGCGAACTGTTTGATGCCGGCGACCTTCATGATGGAACGGCTGACGGCCACGGGATTGTTGATTCGCGAGCGATCGCAGTGTTCATTACATCTTTCGGCGGGTTCGGAGCGATCGGCATTCAGTTGGGACTCGGGGTAGCAGGCAGTTCGCTGCTGGGGCTGTTCAGCGGATTCGCACTCGCTGGATTAGTCACCCTCTTCGGGCGCTTCCTGCACAGCCAGCAGGCTTCGAGCTCAGTGGGTAATGCTCAGCTTGTAGGACGAACAGCCCAAGTAACGGTGATGATTCCATCGGGCGGTATCGGGCAAGTTAGCTGTCGCATCGGGGAAGAGCGCATTGAGAGACTAGCTCGCTCGCGCGAAGACACCGATCTTAGACCGGGTATGCTCGTGAGGATTGAAGAATTTGCAGGAGATTCGGCCATTGTCAGCCCGGCTTCCGATGCAGTCACTTATAAATAGGCATCAAATCGCTATTATTCGATCGTAAACGGTATTTGTTTTTGCGTCCCCGGATGTCTCTCCTCTTCTCTGAGTAAGTTCAGGGATATAAGGAGGGCACCGAATACGACCAGGATTGCACTGATCTCAGGCGCGGTGTGCAAGACAGATTGGCTTTCATTCCCAGGAGATACATTCATGTTGGATCTTCAAACTCTACTCATCCCCGTCATCGTTCTCGTCGTAGCGCTCGCTATAATTATTGCTTTCTGGCTACTCAGTCGCAACTACATCAAGGTGCCCCCGAACGAGGCCGCAGTCATTTCAGGTCGCTCGCGGAAATTACCGGACGGAACCGTGGTCGGCTACCGGTTGGTTCGGGGCGGTGCAACGCTTATCTTCCCGTTTCTCGAGAAGGTTTCATACCTTAACCTGAACGTGATTACGGTGCCTTTGGCTACTTCTCGCGCGTATACCGGGCAGGGAGTTCCAATCTCTGTTAAAGCGGTGGCCAACGTCAAAATCAAAGGCGACGATGAGTCACTACGCGCCGCTGCAGAACGTTTCCTGGGCATGAAACAGGACGAGTTCCACAAGCTGGTCTTCCAGACTCTGGAAGGTCACTTGCGGGCCATCTTGGGCACGCTCACGGTTGAGGAAATTAATAACGATCGGCAAAGCTTTGCCCAAAAGCTTACTACCGAAGCCGCAGGCGATCTCGAGAAGATGGGAATCGGTTTGGATGCGCTGACAATCCAGGAAATTAGCGACGATGAAGGCTATCTTGACGCTCTTGGGAAACGGCGTACGGCGGAGGTTCAGCGCGATGCCGAGATCGGTGAAGCAGAAGCAAAGCGCGACTCAAAGATCAAAGCTTCGCTTGCCATGCAGGAGGGCGAGAAAGTAAGGCTCGAGTCCGAAGCTCTGATAGCTTCCTCGACTCGCGAGACGGAGGTTAAAAGAGCTCAGTACCTGGCGGAGATCGAGCGTGAGCGCGCCACCGCGGAACAAGCTGGACCGCTCTCCGAAGCGAGGGCACGGCAAGAGGTAGTTGCCGAAGAGGTTCGTATCGAGCGTATTCGCACTCAGGAGCAGATAGCGGTTCAGGAACAGGAAGTCCTCCGCAAAGAGAAAGAGCTTGAAGCAACCGTGGTCAAGAAGGCCGAGGCGGATCGGCGAGCCGCTGTTTTGCGAGCCCAGGGCGAACAGGAAGCCGCCATACTTGCTGCGGAAGGTCGCAAACAGGCGGTGATTGCTACTGCTCAAGCAGAGAGCGAAAAGCTGCAGCGGGAGGGACAGGGCCGCGCCGCAGCTATTGAAGCAGAAGGTCGAGCAGAAGCTGAGAAAATACGCGCCCTTGGGTTGGCTGAGGCGGAGAAGATTCAAGCCCAGGGTCTCGCGGAAGCGAAATCAATAGAAGCACGCGGTTTGGCCGAAGCTACGGCAATCCAGAAGAAAGCGGATGCCTGGCGCGACTTCAATGATGCCGCTCGCATGCAGACTCTGCTAGAGAAACTACCAGGGATAATCGAGGCAACAGCACCAGCATTACGAGCCGTCGCCGAGCCGCTGGGAAATATTGATAAGGTTGTCATGATCGACCACGGTGGGGAAGGGAACGGAGGGGGTTCCGGAATGAACCGCTTCGCCCAGACCGGCCCAATGCTTATCTTTAGTCTGTTACAACAGTTGCAGGCACTGG
>Ga0209751_10002700_pt1 | contig 17558 bp, 18 predicted proteins | sample RifCSP13_1_FD_184019 | JGI IMG/M metagenome (GOLD analysis project Ga0209751, IMG submission 184019) | Soil microbial communities from Rifle, Colorado - Rifle CSP2_sed 13_1 (SPAdes) (version 2) | ecosystem: Environmental > Terrestrial > Deep subsurface > Rock core/Sediment | place: Rifle... | reverse complement strand
GCGTCGCAAGGTAAAAGCACTCTACCCTGACCGGGCTGTACTCTATGTGAGTCCCGATGAAGAACGTCACCAACCGCTAGTCATCCGCAGCCCGCGCCTGCGGTAAATTTCCTATGCCCCAGTTTCGCTTCAGCGGCTATTCGGGCGGTGAGCCCCTGCCCGTTGTCCAACTGACGCTTGCCGACGACGAAGCGCGCATAACGCCGCTGCTGACAGCCATACTCGATACGGGTGCGGATGGTACGCTCGCGCCTTTTCATCTTCTGCAGGCGGCCGGATTCAAGCCCGGGCGCGTGCGCAGGGATCTGACGCCCAGCGGCGTTGATCGTCCGGTGGAGATTGTGGTTGGCTTTGAAGTGACGGTGAAAATCGGCTCATTGGAACTGCCGGACATGGTTGTATACGGCAGTCGAGAGGTCAAGGAGGCCGTCCTGGGCCGTGATGTCCTCAACCAACTGGTCTTCACCTACGACGGCCCGCGCCGCGTTTCAGACCTCCTCGAACCATAACCACCTTGCCCGCCATGCCTGCCACGCTATTGGATAGCCTCGCCGAAGAAGAAAAACTCGTCGCCGAATTGGAGTTGGTAGGCGTTCGCTATCTTTCCCGCCAGACACTCTATCAGGCGACCGGCGTACGACCTCCTGCCAGCCTGCTGGCTGACCTGATCCGCCAGCCCAGCGCACGGGTGCGGCTGGCCGTCATCGCCGTCTTGCTGGCTCATCCAGAGTACGCCGAATCCATTCCAGCTGCACTGATGCGGCTGAGTCCTCCTGAACAGCTGACGCTCAGACTCCTGTACATGGCGGCTTGCCTGACCCAGCGCGAGAATGCGGATCGGCTACAGCGCTTTGTGGCCGACGGCTGGCGTTGGCTGCCGGAGTTATTCTCGGCGGAGTTGGGCTTACCCGCCGAAGGGACGCCTCACGAGCGACTAGCGATTTTGGGGGAGGCACACTGGCGGCTCACCGGCACAGCCGTTAACTGGGCCGGAACTTACCGAAACGTCGCCGAGCGATTGCTGCGGCGCTGGGAACTGGAACAGGTATGGAGCCGGTAACCTCCGAGGCCCTGCAAGCGTTTCTGAAGCGTTTGAGCGAACGCTACACTGGGCGCGGCGCGTTTTATCTGCTGGGCGGCAGCGCCTTGTTGCTCTTGGGCAGTCCGCGCGAAACCCGGGACGTAGATTATGCGGTGGAATTGGACGCAGAGTCCGAGGCGGAGTTTCAGTCTGCGCTGGACACGTTGGCAACCGAGTTGAAAATAGACCTTGAGCCTGTTCCGTTGGCCGAGTTCATTCCCTTGCCGCCGCAGGCGCGTGAGCGGCGGCGTCTCGTCGGGCGTTACGGGCAACTCGAGGTCTATATCTATGACCTCTACAGCATCGCCCTGAGCAAAATCGCACGCGGCTTCGAGTCCGATATGGAGGATGTGGTTTTTATGCTGCGCCAGCGCTTGATTGAGTTCGGCGAGTTGGAGCGGCTATTCAACGCCATCCTGCCCGATGCGTCGAAGGCCGATATTAGCCGCGCCGAGTTCAGCGCCTACTTTGAAGAAGTACGTCGCCGGGTGAAACCATGAGCAACAATGAAGCCCCGCCCGGCGGCTTCAAGCAAACTGAGATTGGGCTGATCCCTGAAGAGTGGGAAATCATGAAGTTAGGAAGCATTGCCGAAACAAAGAGCGGCGGAACGCCCAGCAGAAATGACCCAAGCCTTTTTCAAGGTGGGATTCCTTGGGTGAAATCTGGTGAACTTGACGACTTGGTTGTTCGAGACACTGAAGAGAAAATTACCGACAAGGCCCTCCAAAACTCATCAGCCAAAGTCTTTCCAAAGGGAACTCTTTTGATTGCACTGTACGGGGCCACAGTCGGCAAAACGGGAATCTTAGGCATTGACGCGACGACGAATCAAGCAGTGTGTGCGATTTTTCCAAAGGCTGATGCCTTTACTCCGTCGTACCTGCAATACTATTTCATTCGGATTCGCCCTGAACTATTGAAAGCCCGCTACGGGGGCGCTCAACCGAATATAAGTCAGACAGTCATAAAAGATACGATTGTTATCATTCCTCCCCTCCCCGAACAACGCGCCATCGCCCACGTCCTCTCCAAAATTCAGGCCGCCGCCCAGGCGCAAGCCGCCATCGCCGGGCGGGCGCGCGAACTCAAGCGCGCGCTCATGGCAAAGCTGTTCACCGAGGGTCTACGACGCGGCGAGCCGCTGAAGGAGACGGAGATGGGGCCGATGCCGGAGAGTTGGGAGGTGGAGAAATTGGGGGATGTTTGTGCTATTGCTACTGGAACCACGCCTGCGACTGACAAACCCGAATACTACGGAGGCAACATTCCGTTCATAAAGACATCCGAAATTGCGAACAACAGGATCATAAAGGCTGAAACGCACATCACTCAAAAAGCAGTTGAAGACTACAACCTGAGAATTTACCCTCCCGGAACTGTGCTCATGGCAATGTACGGTCAGGGAAAGACAAGAGGGCAAGTGGCATTGCTAAATATCTCTGCGGCTACAACTCAAAACACGGCGGCGATTTGCCCTTGTGAGGAACTCGACTCAGAGTATTTGTGGCAATGGCTGATGGGTCAATACAACAACCTTCGAAACGCTGGTGCGCTGGGACATATCTCACATCTGAACCTCGGCTACGTGAAGGCATACGGAATCCCGAAGCCGCCGCTTGACGAACAGCGCGAAATCGCCTACATCCTGCAAACGGTGGACGCTAAAATCGCGACGGCGGAGCGCAAGCGGGCGGGGCTGGAGGAGTTGTTCCGGGCGATGCTGGGGGAGTTGATGACGGGGAGGGTGAGGGCCACACTTCTGATTGACGCCCTATTCGTTTAGCCGGATACTTGTGCCAAACCACGGCATGTCCGACTCATGCCAAAAGGACTCGATGTCAACCGTTCAATCCCGATACAACTTCGATCGCATTGATCGCCGGACGAGACGCATCACTCCGGCCTTGATTACGGCGGTCAAGGATCGAATCGTTGAGCGCCTTCGCCCGAGGAAAGTCGTGCTGTTTGGCTCGCAGGCCAGCGGCAGGGCCACGCGGGACAGCGATATTGACTTGCTGGTCGTGCTGGATGATCGCCACCCGTTTGCCCCTCTGAAACGCCGCGATAGGTTCGGCCAACTTCTGGAACTGTTCCCCTACCGATCGTTTGGCCTGGACGCCATCGTTGTGATCGAGGCCGAAATCAAGGAACTGCAAGACAAAAACGAGGGTGAGTGGGATTTGGTTCTGGAAGCTCTTAAGGAAGGCAGGAGCCTGTATGACTACGCCACGGAGACCCAAACTGAGCGAACACATTCGCCAGCGGACACGGGAGTGGTTTCGCAAGGCTGAGCACGAACTGGCTTACCTTGAACTGGCCCCTTTCAATGTGGACGATCCGCCTACGGATACGGCCGGCACAATGGCCCACATGGTGGCTGAGTATTCGCTCAAGGCCTACCTGATGCTCAACAAGGCGAAGATCACGAAAAGCCACGATCTGGTGGAAATTCTGGATGCTTGCATCGCCATTCACCAGGATGCTGATTTCGAGAGCCTGCGGCCAGAGTGCCAGATGTTAACTCGCTATAGGATGGACTTTGTATATCCTGGCCTTACACTTGAAGACATTAGTGTGGAGGAGGCAAAAGAGGCCATCCAAAAGGCTCGTCAAATCAAGGCCTTCGTGATGAAGAAAGCCGAAGAGTTGGGATACTCTCCAAATGTTGATGATGCCCCAACACCCGCTGAGGGGTAGTGCGACATCGTCCGCATCTTGCAAACAGTGGACACCAAAATCGCGGCGGCGGAGCGCAAGCTGGCGGCGCCTTCAGGCCAAACGGCTGCGGTGCTGACCGTCTGGATTGTTGACGACGAGCAAACCGCTCCGCGTTTTGTGACGGCATACCCTTCGGAAGAGGCACAGGAGAGTTAGCATGTTACGCGAACTCGATACCGTTGCACTGACCCGTGACTTGGCGGACTATGGCCTTGTCAAAGGCGACGTGGGGGCCATCGTCCATCGCTACCCCAAAGGCGAGGCGTTTGAAGTAGAATTTGTCACGGCGGCGGGCGCAACCGTGGCCGTGGTGACGCTCACCCCGCGCGACGTGCGCCCATTGCTTGGCCGAGAAATTCTCCATGTCCGGGAGTTAGCGCTCGCGGATTGAAGGGCAAAGCGGCCATGAAAATTGTCTACGACCAAGAAACCGCTACCCTGACCATCGTTCTGCGCGACGCGCGCATCTGTGAGTCTGACGAGGTGCGCCCCGGAGTCATTGCCGATTTTGGCTACGACGGCGAGATCGTGCGCCTTGAAATTCTATCGGCCTCCAAAGTAGTGACCCAGCCCAAGGCCGTGGCTTACGAGGTATTCGAACCAGCGGCTTCGTGACCACGTGCCATGCCTGACAGAGAGCCGCGTGTCCGAACGCTCCGAAGTCCAAGATCCGCTCATCCGCTACGCCGCCGAAATCGGCTGGACGTTCATCTCGCGCGACGACGCCCTGACACGGCGCGGCGGCGAGGCGGGTCTGTTCTTCGGCGACGTGCTGGCCGCCCAACTCCACAAACTCAACCCGCGTCTCACACGCGAAGCGGACCCCCAAACCATCATCCGCCAGCTCGAAAACGTCCGCGCCGGGATCGAGGGCAACTTCGAGACCCTGCTCTATCTGCGCGGGCAGAAGTCCATCTACGACCCGGCCCAGAAGCGCGAACTCAACCTGACCCTGATTGACTTCGAGCACCCGGAGAACAACGTCTACCACGTCACCGACGAGTGGGAGTGCACGAATGGCCGCCACACCAACCGCGCCGACGTGATGTTCCTCGTCAACGGCCTCCCGGTGGTGCTGGTGGAGACCAAAGGCGCAAACAAGCGCGACGGCATCGAAGCCGGGCTGACGCAGGTGCGCCGTTACCACCGCGAAACCCCGGAGATGGTCACCGCTCCTCAGGTCTGGGACGTCACCCACTTCCACGATTCCTACTACGGCGTGACGTGGGCGCTCGACCGCAAGAACCTGTTCAAATGGAATGTAGGGGCCGATCCACGTATCGGCCCGGAGAGCGGGCAATCACACGGGATTGCCCCTACGTTTGAACGCGCCATTAAAACATTCTTCAACCGTCCGCGCCTCCTGCGCGTCCTGCGCGATTACATCCTCTTCACCCGCAAAGACGACGAACTCCACAAGTTCATCCTCCGCCAGCACCAGACCCGCGCCGTGGAGAAGGTCGTCGCCCGCGCCCTTGATCCCGAGCGCCGCACCGGCCTGATCTGGCACACGCAAGGCTCCGGCAAGACCTTCACCATGATCGTCGCCGCCGAGCAACTGCTGGAGCGCCCCCACCCCACGCTGGGCAAGAACACTGTGCTGATGATTGTGGACCGCAACGAGCTGGAGTCGCAGCTTTTCGGCAATCTGAGCGCCTACGGCCTCAAGGCGGTCGAGGTCGCCACGAGCAAGGCCCGCCTGCGCGAGCTGCTGGCCTCGGACTATCGCGGCCTGATCGTCTCGATGATCCACAAATTCGACGACATCCCGGCGGCCATCAACGCGCGCGCCAACATCTACGTGCTGGTGGACGAGGCGCACCGCACCACGGGCGGCGACCTGGGCAATTACCTGATGGGCGCGCTCCCCAACGCCACGTATCTGGGCTTCACCGGCACGCCGATTGACAAGACCGCCTACGGACAGGGCACGTTCAAGACCTTCGGCATAGACGACCCACAGGGCTATCTGGACAAATACAACATTTCGGAGTCCATCACCGATGGAACCACCGTCCCCCTGCACTACGCCCTCGCCCCCAACGAGGTGCGCGTGCCGCGCGAGCAGTTGGAGCGCGAATTTCTGGCGCTGGCCGATGCTCAGGGTGTCAGCGACATTGACGAGCTCAACAAGATTCTGGATAAGGCGGTCACGCTCAAGACCTTCCTGAAATCCGCCGACCGCGTGGACAAGGTGGCGCGCTTCGTGGCCGAGCATTACCGCGCCAACGTCGAGCCGCTGGGCTACAAAGCCTTCCTCGTCGGCGTGGATCGCGAAGCGTGCGCGCTGTACAAGCAGGCGCTCGACCAGTACCTGCCGCCCGAATACTCGGTGGTCGTCTACACCGCCGCCCACAACGACGACGAACTACTCCAGCGCTACTACGTCCGGCGGCAGTTCCCCTTTGGCGCCGCGCAACAGGCGGACGCGCCCTCATCGGACGAAGACGCTGAGAAGAAACTCCGCAAGGCATTCGTCAAGCCTGAGGCGCTGCCCAAGCTCCTCATCGTCACCGACAAACTGCTCACCGGCTTCGACGCCCCCATCCTGTACTGCATGTACCTCGACAAACCGATGCGCGACCATACTCTCCTTCAGGCCATCGCGCGCGTCAACCGGCCCTACGAGTCGGAGGGCGAAGTCAAGAAGCCGTCCGGCTTCGTGCTGGACTTCGTCGGCATCTTCGAGAAACTGGAGAAGGCGCTGGCCTTCGACTCGGACGCAGTGCAGTCCGTCATCGCCAACCTCGACGTACTCAAGACGACTTTCGCCCGGTTGATGCGCGAGCAGGCCCCGGCGTATCTGCAATTGGCGCCGCGTCAGAGCGACGACAAGGCATTGGACGCCGCCATCGCCCACTTCACGGACAAGGACCGGCGCGAGGCGTTCTTCAGGTTCTTCAAGCAGATCGAGAGCCTGTACGAGATCATCTCGCCTGATGTTTTCCTACGCGACTTCGTCGCCGATTATGCGCGGCTGGCCGACCTGTATACCAAAATCCGCCTGCATTTTTCCCCGCGCGTGTTAGCCGATCCCGACTTGCTGACTAAGAGCGCCGCCATCGTCCGCGAGCACGTGACCTCGGACGGCATACAAGCGCCGCAAGCGGTATATGAGATTAACGCGCAGACACTGAATGCGCTGAAAGAGGGCGCAGAACCGGAGCCGGTCAAGGTCTTCAACCTGATCAAGAGCCTGACGGCTACAGTGGATAAGCAGGTTGAGCAACAACCCTATCTGGTTTCCATCGGCGAGCGGGCCGAAGCCATCCACGCCGCCTACGACGACCGGCAGATGACCACGCAAGACGCGCTAGAGCAGGCGGCCCAATTAGTGGAGGAATACAACCGCATCCAGAAAGAGCGCGCGGAGAAGAACTTCGACACGGACACCTTCTCGATCTTCGTCACCCTGCGTCAGTACGGCCTCGCAGACCCGCATGGCCCGGCCGTGGAGATCAATGCGCTGTTTGAGGCCCACCCGCACTGGCGCACCCACGCTAACGCCCGCCGCGCTCTTAAGGCCAAACTCTACAAGGCCCTCCTGCCGCTGTTCGGCGCGGATCAATCGCCCGAAGTGGCGGATGCCCTGATGAAGTTGGAACGGAAGTAGATGGTTGAAAAAAGGCCGATCCCCCCCGAACGCAAGATGCGCCGCCGTGCGTGGACGGAAGCCGCCTTCCGCGCCCGGGTGCAGGAGTGGGCGGCCAGGATCGGCGTTCAGCCTGCGGAGGTGCATCTCCGCCCGATGCGGCGGAAGTGGGCGTCGTGTTCGACGCGCGGGCGGCTCACGTTCGACACCGGCCTGCTGACCCGCGAGCGCGGCTTTGGGGACTACGTCATCGTCCACGAACTGCTCCACGTGCGCGTGCCCAATCACGGCAAGCTGTTCAAGAGCCTGCTCTCGGCGCTGGCGCCGGGGTGGGAGAAGTATGAGGATGGGCGAGGATCATCAAAACGAAAAGCGGCTAAGGGTCTGCGGGGTTGGCATTGACCCTTAGCCGCTTTTAGGTTTCATCCAGCAAGGCGAGCTCGCGTCTCGGGAAGCCGGTTTGAAGGGAGGCTCAATACTGCCGGGGCGCTCTGCCCTGCCGTGACGCCAGGCGCGGGTATTCGTCGGGCGGCGCAGCCGGGTTGAACGCTTGCACCCGCACCTCAAACTCGTGCCCGTCTCCGTAATCGAACAGATACAGGAACCGATCGTCCGGCTGCAATCCCAGATCGCCCAGCCGGATCTGATGCGTGTGCCGATCGGTCTCCGACCACGGCGAGCCGATCTCGCTGGAGCGATCCCAGGCCCGACCGCTCATGAAAAACGAATACAGTTATTCGGGCGGCAAATCCGGTGGATTGTCCGGGTCATACACTTGCCCGCCGGCTCCAAAGAGTTGCGTGATCAGATCGCCCATGGGCGCGCCTGCCCCCGTGTCCGGGTGCACCCCGCCGACCAGCATCCAGGTTCCGCCATAGTCGCCGGCTTTCTTTTTCGCCTCAGCGTCGTACACGTCCGGCGTCCAGATTTCATCGAGCGGATCGGGCGGCGTGGGGTGACGATACTGCCCGGTCGCCAGCAAGTGCGCCGTGATGTCCCAGAACATAGGCAGGTTCGGGTGGCGGCGCAGAAAGTCGAGCGCGGCCTGACGGATCGTCCGGTTGCGCTCGGCAATAGCGGCCTCATCCCGTTCGGCGCGGCGCTGAAAGGCGGCGCCATACCGGCGGGCCTCACCGTCAAGCGCAGTGACGATCAGATGATCGCCCGGATGGGCTTGCACGCCTCGAAACCAATCCCAGAACTGAGGTGAGCCAGTCGTCCCCCAGCGACTCGCGCCGAAGAAGTCTAACGGCCACTGCGTCACCGCCCCCTCCGGCAGTTGTACTTGGACCGGCGACCGGTCATTCCGCTTCTGCGACTCGAAGAACGCGGGCCAGAGCGCATCGCGCACCTCGTCCCCAAATTCAATCCCCGGCCCGGCCAGGTCACGCTCCGCCAGCGTAACCCGCAGCACCGAACCGGTGATCAGGCGTGGCTTCCAGCCGTAGCGCCCGTCGCCAGCGGCGACGATGAGGCGGCTCTGGCCGACCGCATTCCGAAGGGTGCCCTTGGGATTACGGGTGGTGATGGGCGCGAGGGCGGCTACGCGGGCCATGATCTCGGCGAACGGCAGTGGTTCGGGCGACTCGCGCACGACCTGATGGGTGAGTTCGGTGTAGTTGATTCTGGGCTTGCCCATGACGTGATTATTCCAACTCTCGATCCAATTGCTTCAAATCCACCCACACTGCCTGATGTGTCTGCGCCAGGGCACGCGCCGCGGCCGTCAACCCCGCGCGAGCGAACAGCGCGTAATGCACAGTCCAGTCGCGTCCCTCATCTGGCGCCGACTGGCCCGCCAAGCGGTCAGGCACGTTTCTGAACAGTACGGCAACCTACTCCACCAGTGCCGGCAGGACACAGTTCATCGTCTATTGGGTGGTGTTTTCTGGCATTGGCTGGTATTTGCCGGCGACCGACCCCTCGTCTTTGTTCCTGCGCGCGTCCGAAAAAGCAAAAAAGCCCTGGTTTCCCAGGGCCTTTTGCAATCGTCAATCGAGTCAAGAGGCGACGGGCGGATTTGAACCGCCGAATAAGGGTTTTGCAGACCCTTGCCTTACCACTTGGCCACGTCGCCGCGTCAGATAGCAAATGGCAGATAGCCTCTGGTTGTCAGCCATCCGCCATCTGCCATCGGCTTGGAGAGCGGGCGATGGGATTCGAACCCACGATCTTTTCCTTGGCAAGGAAACGTTCTACCACTGAACCACGCCCGCATCACGCTCAGGTGCCGAGACTCAGGATCGAACTGAGGACACCGCGATTTTCAGTCGCGTGCTCTACCAACTGAGCTATCTCGGCGCATCACCCCACGGAGAGCACGCAGGGTCTTCAGGCAATGTGCTGGCATTTTAGCCGAGGGGCTAGGGCTTGTCAAGCAATTTTCTGGCGAAGCCACTCCCTGAGTTGCCCTGCCCCGCTGATTAACCTACAATCATTCGCATCCGAAATCCCAGGTGACCCATGCCCGGCGAACTGATCCTGCTCGTGGACGACGAAACGCACATCGTGGAACTGGCGAAACTCTACCTCGAACGCGAGGGGTTCCGCGTGGCCTCGGTGGGCGACGGGCAGGCGGCCCTCGACCGCGTGGCCGGGGACGCCCCCGCCCTGATGGTGCTGGACCTGATGCTCCCGCTCCTCGACGGTTACGAGGTCTGCCGCCGCGTGCGCGCCAGATCCGACCTGCCGATCATCATGCTCACCGCCCGCGACGAAGACATTGACAAAATCATCGGCCTCGAGCTTGGCGCGGACGACTATATGACCAAGCCCTTCAACCCGCGCGAGTTAGTGGCGCGCGTCAAAGCCATCCTGCGGCGCGCCGAGCGCCAGGTCAAATCGCCGACCGCCCCCCTGCACCTGGAAGACGTGACGATTGACCCCGCCCGGCGCGAAGTGACCGTGGCCGGGAAGCCCGCGACCCTGCGCGCCAAAGAGTTCGACCTGCTGCACGCGCTCGCCGAGCATCGCGGGTTGGTGCTCACCCGCGAGCAGCTGCTCAACCTGGTCTGGGGGTTCGATTTCTACGGCCAGACGCGCACGGTGGATGTCCACATCGCCCACCTCCGCAAAATCCTCGCCGGGAGCCGGGTGAGCATCGAAACCGTGACGGGCGTGGGCTACAAGCTGGTCGCGGGATGAACGCGCCGCCCGCGCCCGGTTAACACGCGTTTTACATCGCTCCGGTACCTTCGTGGGTGCAGCCTTCATCATCCGCCGACCATGAACTCTCTCATCACCCGGCTGTTCGCCGCCTTCCTATTGATCATCCTCCTCGTCATCCTCGTCATCGGGTTTGCGCTCATCGTCCTCCTGCGCAACAGCCCGTTGGTCGAGCGGCAAATCGTCGCCCGCCTGAACGAAGCCGCCCGCGCCTCCCTCCAGTCGGACGCGCCGCCTCACAGCCTCTCGACTCAGGCGGCCGAACGCTATGTGCGCCAGCTCGCCAACACCCTCGACGTGCGCGTGTTGCTGGCGGACGGCCGCAGCCAGATCCTGGCCGATTCACACGCTGCCCGAGCGCCGACGCTGACCCTGGACTTTGACCTGACGCTCCGCGACCCCAACGGCCGGGTGGGCCGCGCCCGCGACGCCAACCGCCGCGCGTGGCTGTACGTCGCCCGGCCAGTTGACGCCGGCCGCTTCCTGGTTTTCGCCGCCCAGCCGCCGCGCTTTCCAGGCCTGACGTTTTTCCTCGAAAACCTCTTCTGGCCGCTCGTCGAGGCCGGGGGCGTAGCCGCGCTCCTTTCCATCGTGCTGGCGGTGCTCATCACGCGCTCCATCGCCCTCCCCCTGCAAAAGATGGCGAACGTCGCGCGGGGTATCGCGCGCGGCGACTACGCCCAAGCCGCGCCCGTCGCCGGCCCGGACGAAGTGCGCGCGCTCGGTCAATCCATCAACGCCATGTCCAGACAGGTGCAGGCCGCGCAGCAGGCCCAGCGTGATTTTCTGGCGAACGTCTCGCACGAGTTAAAGACGCCGCTGACTTCTATTCAGGGTTTCGCACAGGCGATCCTCGACGGGGCGGCGGCCTCGCCGGAGGCCCTCCAGCGCTCGGCGGGTATCATCTACGGCGAAACGGACCGGATGCGCCGCCTGGTCGAGGGGCTGCTCGACCTCGCCCGGCTGGACGCCGGCCTGCGCGCGCTCAACCGCGCCCCGCTGGACCTGCCGTTAGTGCTGACGACCGTCGTCGAGAAATTCAGTCTGCGCGCCAGAACGCAGGGCATCAACCTGGTCAAAGACTTGTCGCCGGTCCTGCCCTCGATGGTGGGGGACGCCGACCGGCTGGCTCAGGTATTCACCAATCTGCTGGACAACGCGCTCAAGCACACGCCCGCCGGGGGTACGGTCACCCTCGCGGCGGCCCTGGTCCCAACCGGGGTCGAGATCACCGTCAAAGACACGGGAGACGGCATCCCGCCCGAAGACCTCAGCCGCATCTTCGAGCGGTTCTATCAGGTGGACAAATCCCGCGCGCGCCCAGGGACTCCCCCAACTCCTGGCAAGCCCGGCGGCGTGGGGTTGGGGCTGGCGATCACGAAAGAGATTGTCGAGGCGCACGGAGGCAGCCTGACTGTAGAAAGCGTCGTGGGGTTAGGCTCGAAGTTCACCATCCGCCTGCCGGTGACGCATCCGGACGACGCCACCGTGATCAAGAAGAGAAAATCGTAGGAGCGCGCTGTACGAGCGATCAAAAACGAACACGGACGGTCGCCAAAAGCGCCTCAACCGTCCGTGTCCACGAATAGCTTGAGACACCCGTTTTCTGCGAGAAAACGGGTGTCTACTGCTAGTCCGCGCCGCTGGCAGCGCTCGCCTCCTCGGTCGGTTGGGCCGGCTTCGGGGACTTGAGCGCGTTGAGCTGGGCCTCCAACTGCGCCCGGCGGGCCTCGGCCGCGCGGCGCGCATCCTCCACTAAACCGTCAATGCGCTCGCGGGCCTGCGACTGTAGGTCCCTGCCGGAGGCCGGCGCCAACAGCAGCGCGGCCACCGAGCCGACCACCGCTCCGCAAAATGCGCCGGCCAGGAAACTCATGATTCGGTTCATTCTTATCTCCTTTCTCTCAGCCGCCGAAGGGCGCTCGGCGACTGGAACCGCGAAATCCGCCTCATAGATTCGATGTGCGAAGATGAGAGGCGTGATTCGATTATATGATACGCAACTCGCCCAGTAAAGGTTTCGCGCTATAATCGGCAGGGCTGTCATCCCAATCCACCACACAGGAGAACCCCTCACCATGTACCTCGCCCGCCTGCAGCGCCTGAAAGCTACCCTCGCTACCGCTCATCTTGAATGCGCCGCCGCCATTGCCGGGCCGAACTTGTATTACCTCACCGGCCTGTCGTTTCACCTCAGCGAGCGCCCGACGGTCGGCTTTTTCCCCCGGGACGGCGACCCCGTCATCGTCGCCGGGAGCCTGGAAGAGGCTAAGATCAAAAACGGCGCGCCCTACGGGGTGCGCTCGTTCGTCTACGGCGACGCCGACGGCCCGGCTCAGGCCTTCATGCAAGCCGCGCAGGCGCTCAAGCTGAACAAGGCCAGACTCGGCGTGGAAGCCCGCCGGATGCGCGTGATGGAACTGGATTATATTGAAGAAGCCCTCCCGGGCCTCGCCGCCGAACCCGCCGAAGACCTCTTCGCCGCCCTGCGCATGACCAAAGACGCGGACGAGATCAAGGCCATGCGCGAAGCCGTCGTCATCGCCGAGAAAGCCCTCGCCGCCACACTGCCCCAAATCAAAGTCGGCCTGACGGAGCGCGAGGTGGCTGCCGAGCTGGTCGTGCAAACCCTGCGCGCAGGCTCAGACGCCGACCTGCCCTTCGCGCCGATTGTGGCCTCCGGCCCCAACTCCGCCCTGCCCCACGCCACGGTCACCGACCGCGCCCTGCAAAAAGGCGATTTGCTCACACTCGACTGGGGCGCGGCCACGCGCCGCTACTTCTCCGACCTCACGCGCACGTTTGCGCTTGGCGAGGTTGCGCCCGAGCTCAAGCAGATCTATGAACTGGTGAAGGCCGCCAACGCCGCGGCCCAGGCCGCCGCCAAACCCGGCGCCACCTGCGCGAGCGTGGACGCCGCCGCCCGCCGCGTGATCGCCGACGGCGGGTATGGGGAACACTTTGTGCACCGCGTGGGGCACGGGCTGGGCCTGGAAGGTCACGAGGAGCCTTCGATGCACGGCAAGAACGAGATGCCGCTCGAAACCGGGATGACGTTCACCATCGAGCCCGGGATTTATCTCCCCGGCAAGGGCGGCGTGCGGATTGAAGATGATGTCGTCGTCACTGCCGAGGGGTGTGAAAGCCTGAGCACGTACCCGCGAGAGCTTGAAACAATAGGAGTGTGACGTGTATCCCGTGGCCAGCGATGCGAAGTCAGGCGGTTTTGCCTTAATCAAGGCATCCTTCAAGGAAGAGTAATACAAATGCCTGACATCATCCCCGGCGCCGAGCCATTCTTCTATCGAGGCGGCCCCATCGGAGCGCTGCTCATCCACGGGTTCACGGGCGCGCCCAAAGAGATGCGTCTGCTGGCCGAGGCCCTCGCCGCCGAAGGGTTGACCGTCCTCGGCGTGCGGCTGACGCACCACGGCACCACGCCCGACGACATGTTCCGCTCGCACTGGCGTGACTGGTTCACCAGCGCGCTCGACGGCTACTACCTCCTGCGCGACCAATGCCGGCAGATCTTTGTCATGGGGCTTTCGATGGGCGGCACGCTGGCTCTGCGCCTGAGCGCGTTCTACCCGGTGGACGGCGTGGTCGCCATGAGCACGCCCAGTCAGCCGCTCTACGACCACATGGACTGGCGCGTAAAATACGCGGAGACGTTGAGCTACCTCTTTCCCTACGCGCCCAAGGGTGAAGCCGCGCCGACCGACCCGGTCACCCATGCAGCGCACGTCTCGTATCCGTCCTACCCGGTGCGCGCCATCCCGCAACTGCGCGAGTTGCTCCACGATACCGCCGCGCTCTTCCCGCAAATCACCGTCCCGGTTTTGCTTGCCCACTCGTGGAACGACCAGGGCGTCCCGCCGGAGAACATGCTCTACATCTTCGAGCACCTGGGCGCGACCGATAAGGAAATGTTCTGGCTGGAGCGGAGCGCCCACGTCATCACCGAAGAAGCCGAGCGCGACCAGCTCTTTGCGCGGATTATCGCCTTCGTCCACGCCCACCCGGTCAGGGAGACTGAATGAGCCGCGATAACCGCTGGTTGATGCTCGCCCTCTTCCTGTGGGGCGCGGGCGAGGGCTTGTCGTTCTATTTTCGTTCCCTGTACTTGAAAGAACTCGGCGCGGATCCGGTGGCAATCGGTTCCATCCTCGCGCTCGCGGCCGCCGCGGCCGGGATCACGCACATCCCGGCCGGCTACCTGGCCGACCGCTTTGGGCGCAAACAACTGCTCGTCGTGGGCTGGGTCGTAGGGGTCGCCGCAGCGCTGCTCATGTACCTCGCCACGACCTTGCAAGTGTTCGTCGTCGGCCTGCTCTTCTACATGTTCACCGGCTTCGTGGTCGCGCCGATCAACGCCTACGCCACCGAGGCGCGCGGCGAGCAAAGCGTGCAGCGCGCCCTCACGCTCGTCTCCGCCGGGTTCTGGGGGGGCACCCTCGTGTCGCCGGCCTTCGGCGGCCTCATCGCGCGCGAGTTTGGGCTGCGCACCGTCTTCGGCGTCGCCATTTTCGCCTTCGTGCTCTCGACGCTGGCGCTCCTGCCGCTCAAGGCGCAACCGCTTTCGCCCCCAGAGGCCGGACGCACGCGCTACGGGCCGCTGTTCAATAACCGGCGCTTCCTCGGTTTTCTAGCGCTCATATTCTTCGCCTTGAGCGCTCTGCAACTGGGGATCCCCTTCGCGCCAAACTTCATCGTCGAGGTCCGCGAGTTCAATTTGGAAGTGGTCGGCCTGCTGGGGACGGCGACTTCGCTGGGGGCGGTCATCCTAAACCTGTTGTTGGGCCAGCGCATCCCCCGCCGGGGGTTCATGATTGCGCAGGGGTTGATGATGGTCTATCTCCTCCTGCTGCTGTCCTCCAGCAGCCCGGGCTGGCTCGGCGTCGCGTTCTTCTTTCAAGCCGGATGGAACTTTGCGCGCAGCATGTCCATCTCGCAGGTGGGGCGCGTGGTCGGCCCGTCGGAGCTGGGCCTGGCGTTCGGGCTGACCGAGACGGTCACGTCGGTGACGCTGATCCTCGCGCCGTTCGGGGCCGGGCTTTTGTACAAGATCGCGCCCGTCCTGCCGTTTCAAGTCAGCCTGGGGTTGATCGCCATGACCCTGCCGCTCGTGTGGTGGCTCGCGCCCCGGCGGGATGCGCATACGGTAACAAGCGGAGAGTGGCAGGTGGCGAGCGATGGGTGAGGCAATAGACTTCTGGTGATTCCCCACAAATCTCAGGCGGCGGCAGCATCCTGCCTGCACCTGTGGCGCAGGCACCGGTGAGCGGAGCGCCGCGCAGTCGAGGGATGCGGGTAATCACCGGAATAGATATTATCTCAAGGAGGAGGAGACCGATGGACGCGCTCATGCAGTGGGGGACTGACATCGTCGTCGCCTTGCAGGCATTCCCCGGGCTGACCGGGCTGATGGAGTTCTTCACCTTCCTCGGCACTGAGGAGTTTTTCCTGCTCCTCATGCCTGCGCTGTATTGGTGCATTGACGCGGGCCTCGGCCTGCGGCTGGCCGTGGCGCTCACTGCCTCGGGCTCGCTCAACGAGTTATTGAAACTGGCTTTTCACCTGCCGCGCCCATACTGGGTTGACTCGCGCGTGCAGGCCCTCGGCACTGAGCCGAGTTACGGCCTGCCATCCGGTCACGCCATGAATGCGGTTTCAGTCTGGGGATTCATCGCCACACAGCTAAAAAAGAATTGGGCCTGGGCCGCCGCGCTTGCACTTATCCTTTTGATCTCGCTCTCGCGCCTGTACCTCGGCGTTCACTTCCCCACCGACGTTCTCGGCGGATGGGTTTTCGGGGCAGGGCTGTTGTGGGCCTTCCTGCGGTGGGAACAAAACGCCCGCGTGTGGCTGGGGCGGCTGACGCTGTGGCAACAGATTGGGCTGGCCTTCGTCGTTTCGCTCGTTTATCTCGCGCTTGCCGCCGGGATTTTAACCGCCATGACCGGGATGCCCGACCCCCCTGAATGGGAGCAGACCGCGCAGGCGACATCTCCGGTCGAAGCCGATGAGGCTGCGATCGCCCCGCGCAATCCTGAAAGCCCGGTGAGTTCAGCGGGAATACTTTTCGGCCTGGGCGCAGCGCTCGCGCTCGTCTCGCGTTCCGCGCGTTTTGACGCCAAGGGGCCGTGGCGTAAACGCGCCGTGCGGTTCGTCGTCGGCCTGATCGGCGTCCTGATCGTGTGGCGCGGTCTGGCGCTGGTATTTCCGGACGGTCTTTCGCTGCTGGCGCTGGTCTTCCGCTACATCCGGTACGCGCTCACCCTGGTTTGGGCGTTGTACCTGGCCCCCTGGGTGTTTTTGCGGACAAGGTTGGCGGAGGCGCAACCCTTCAAGTGACAGGCGCGACCCGCTTCATCAGATAAGGAGATTACCTCATGGAACAACTCCGTAAAGCCCTCACGCGCGCCGCCGGGCCGGTGAGTCTTATCGGCGCGGTCGGCGGTTTCATCGGCGACATTATCGCTCCGCTGGGCAACTTCGCCCCGTGGATCGCCGGGCTATCGCTGGTCTTCGCGGTCATCACTTTGTTCGCGTTTCTTGCGCTGCGGCGCAGGCAGGGCGCGGAGGCCTGGGACTCGCCTGTGGCCGGCGCGCTCCTCGCCTCGTCCGCCTCCACCGTCATTTTTGGCTTCTGGTCGGTGATTTTTGCAGTTGGGCCAGATCGGGGGTATCTGGCGGAGAACGTTGCTCCTATCGCCACGGTGCAGGCCCAACTGCTCAACCTGCAAGAAGACGTCACCGAGATCAAGGAAACAACCGGCGAGACCGCGACCCAGGTCGTCCTCGCCGCCACCGCGCAGGCGCAGGGCTTCGCCGACATTCAAGCGGCGTTCGCCGCGCTGCAGGCTGGAGGCGGTTCCATTGTGGCGAATCCCCAAACGCCGCAAGAGTGGTACAGCAATGCCCGGCTCTATCAATTGCGCGGCGACACCGCAAACACGCTTAAAGCCTACGAGGGCTATTTTGCCTTCAACCTGGAAT
>Ga0209751_10002696_pt1 | contig 17579 bp, 16 predicted proteins | sample RifCSP13_1_FD_184019 | JGI IMG/M metagenome (GOLD analysis project Ga0209751, IMG submission 184019) | Soil microbial communities from Rifle, Colorado - Rifle CSP2_sed 13_1 (SPAdes) (version 2) | ecosystem: Environmental > Terrestrial > Deep subsurface > Rock core/Sediment | place: Rifle... | reverse complement strand
CGAGGTAAAGGAGGCCTTCGCCCCCGTGACTTAAGGCCAATGACGGGGCGATGCAAGATTGCGCTATGCGGGGTGCGTCTCAGCGGATTTGCGCCGCGCGCAAGCGCTCGAGCGAGGTCGGGCTCTCGTCGGTCTCGACTTGCGCCACGCCGGGATCGTCAGGGGGACGGTCCGGCACGAAGATCGCCGGCTTCAGCCTTTGCTCCGCCGTCGAACGGGGCGCTTCTGGCGCAAGAGGCTTGGCCTGCGGCGCTTCGGTCGCGCCGGGGACGCCTTTGGTTTTGGCCGGGCTCAATTCGAGCATGTCCCCTTGCCTCTCCGCCCGCGATGTCTCGGTTTGCGGCGAAGCGAGCGGTGCCGGCGCCAGCGTGACCGGCTCGGGCCGCTCCTCGATCAGGAGCGTGTCGTCGCCGCGCCCGATCGCGTCCACCGGCGCCTTCCACTCGAAGGCATCGACGGCGCCGGTCACGGGCGAGACCGGCAGCCAGCGGTCAGAGACGTAGCCGTCGGCAATCCAGGCGCGGTCGCGCGGCGCGCGAAGTGCGCGGCCGAGCCATTCCCGCTCGCGCCCCTTGTCGCCGAGTTCGCCGGCCTCGAGGCGCGCCATCAAGGTGCAGATGCGCGCGGACGGGCGGTCATCGATGTAGGGGGCAAGCGCGTCGCGCGCCTCCTCCCATTCATGCGCCTCTATTGCGGCATTGGCGATGGCGATCTGCCCTTCGATGTCGCCGGGCGTGAGGCTCGCCAGATGCTTGACGCGCTTCACCCGCTCGCGCGGAGGCTCGCCCGGCTTGGCGTAGGCGTAGATCAGAGCGAGGTCGGGATGGGGCGAAAGCTTCCAGGTCCGGGAGATCACCCGGGAGGCCTGACGGCTCTCGCCCTTCGAGGCGAGGATGCGGCCGGCAATCTCGGCCGCGGGCACCAGCGAGGGCGCGAGCCGCAACGCTTCGCCCGCCAAGCCAAGCGCCTTTTCGGGATCGGAGGCTTCCGCCGCGCGCGCCTCCGCCGTCAACAGCGCGGCGCGGCGGCGTAGCGCCGCGTTCTGGTCCACGTGACCGTTCTGGCGCGCGATGGCGAGCGTATTCAGCGCCCCCTCGTAATCGGCCGCGCGCGCCTGCATGTCGAACAGGGCGTTGACGCCCCAGGCCAGCTTCGGATCGCGCCTGACCGCCTGCTCGGCGAGAGCCCGCGCCGCCTCGTTGTCGTTGCTGCGGCTTGATTCGAGGAACAAGCCGCGAAGGCCAAGCAACTGCGTCTCGGGGCGATCGAGCATGGCCTCGAAGGCGCGCCGCGCCGCGGCCCTGTCACCCTTGAGCTGGGCGGCTTGCGCCCTGAGCAAGGCGGTCAAGGGTTCGCGCGGCAGGTTGCGGCCGGCGATGCCGGCATAGCGTTGCGCAAGCGTGCGGTCGCCGACGCCGATGGCGAGGAGCCCGCGGGATAGCGCGTCATATCCTTGCTGCCGCCGCCGTTCCCGCACGTAAGCCGCGACGGCGGCGGGGCGCGTAAACAGATAGCGCAGCACCGCCCAGATCAGGATCAGCAGCGCAACGATGCCGGCGAGCGCGAGCGCCGCGACCAGGGCGCTGGCCTCGACCTGATAGCCGAGCCATTCGACGGTAACGGTGCCAGGCCGGTCGGCGAGCCAGGCAAGTCCGGCCGCCGCCGCGATGACACCAAGAATGAAGAGGAGGATGCGGATCATCGGCTTAGGGTTGCGGGGCTTGATCGTCTCCGCTCAGGGACACGAGCAGGAGTCCTTCGAGCCGGGTCAAGGTCTCGTCGGCGCTGAGCCGCGCACGCGCCTGACCGAGCCAGGCGGAGAATGCGTCGCGCGGGGCGCCGTCGAGCGTCTCCACCTCCTTCACGGCCAACGCCAGGTCGCCCTTGTCGAGCGCCGCCTTGGCTCTGGCCAGGGCAGCCCCGGGACCTTCACCGGTCGCGGGCTCATCGATGCGCTTGATCTTCACCAGCGATTCCGCGCTCGCCATCAGGTTGTCGAGAAACGATCCGCTTGGAGCTGGGGCCGTCGCCGCAAGCGCGCTGTCCTCAGCGGTGGCGAAGCTGCGCGAAAGTTCGGGCAGGGTCGGGATGCCCTTTTCGGCATAGGCCGGCAGGACGCCCAAATCGCCCAGGACGGGAGCGAGCGCGCCGATAGTAACGAGCTCGGCGGCGTAGGGACGGCCCTCGCTGACGGCGCTGCGAAGATTGGCGAAGGCGATGGCGGCGGCCGCGGATTTCGCTCCCGCCGCCTGTTTGCCGATGGCGCCGGCAAGCTCAGGAAGGGTCGCCTCGAGCTTGGCGATGCGCTCGGTGAGCGCGGCCAGCCCCGGCCCAAGATCGGTGAGTTCACTCGTGCCAAGCTCAGCCTCCGCCAAGGCGGCAAACTTTGCCTTGAGCTCGGCGATCTCGCTCTGCACCTGCTTGATCGTGGCGGCATTGGCGGCTTCGCCTGCGGCCAGCGCGGCAGCGATCTTGGCATCCAGCCTCTGCTCGGCCTCGGCGATCTGCTGGCCGATGGCGGCGGCGTCAGCGATGGAGCCGCCTTCTTGGGCCGTCTCGGCCAAAGTCTTCAGTGACGTCTCGAGTTGAGTGACGCGGCCCGCGAGCGCCGAAAGCTCGGGCGATGAGTCTTTCGAGCCGTCCTCGAGGACTTTGATCCGCGACTCGAGTTGAGCAACCGCTTCGGCGTTTCCGGGCGCAGGAGGCGCGGCCTCGAGCTTGGCAAGCCGCTGCTCGAGCTTGGCGATGTCGGGCGAGGGCCCGCTTTCTTGGCCGAGATTGAGTCCGCCCCAAGCAAGGGCAAGGGCGACGACGCCGACCAAGCCCCCGAGCAGTCCCGCGGCGAGGTGGGTGACGAAGCTCCGGAGCTCGGGCAGGCTTGTCTGCGGCGGTGGGGGAGGAGTTTCCGCCTCGCCGCCTTCAGCCCTCCCGCCAGCGAGATAGGGCCGGCCCTCGCTCCCGCTTTCCGAGGGCTCCGGCTCGGCCCGGGCCTCCGCGGTAGGCTCCGGCTCGACGGACAATTCGGTCGCGGTTCCCTCGATGGTCTGCGCCGGGCGCTTGCCCGCGCCGCCGGGGCTCTGGTCCTGATCGCCAAAAGGGTCTGCCATCAGCCTAAACCTTGGTCTTCAGCAGATTCGCAACTCACGAGGATGCCGCCTCGGAGTCCACGAGCGCAAGGACATCTTCCTCGCGCGGGCGCGCCGCCACGCGTACGTCAAATCCAAGCGGAGCCACTGCCTCTGCTACCGCCTCGGATAGGCAATAGCAAACGAGACTCTTGGCTTGCGTTACCAGGCCATGCCGGGCGAGCAAATCGGCCAGGGTCCTGGCCGTGCGCGCCGACATGAGGATGACGCCATCAAGCTTGCCGGCCTTGAGCAGGCTCAAGGCTTCGGCGGGGAGCGAAGGCGCCGGGACCGCCCGGTAGAGCACGGGCTGGCGTACGGTGAATCCTTGGCTCTCAAGCGCCGATTTCAAGTCGAAGGCCAGCGTCTCGCCGGCAAGATGCACGACCGGACCGCGCTTGGGCTTGAGTTCACCCAAGATCAACGCGGCCAGCTCCGCCCCCGTTCCGGGCCCTATGGTCACATCGGCAAAGCCGAGCTCTTGGGCTTGGCGGGCGGTACCCTCGCCCACGGCAAACAGCGGAAGCTTGAGCGCCTGGCCAAGCTCACGGCGCGCGGCGAGCGCCCTCAGCGCATTGCGGCTGGTGACAGCGAGGCCTTGCGCGCCGTCGAGCTGCAAGGGCACGCCGCCACAGAATTCGATGGTCAGAAGGGGTGCGAGCACTGCCTCATGGCCGCGGCGGCCAAGCGCCTCGGCCTCACGGCTCGCATCAGGCTCAGGCCTCGTGACGAGAAGACGCATCAGGCGAGCTTCGCAATGAAGTCCGGGCCGGCGCGCGCCAGCAACTCTTCGCCGGCGTCAGCCCCGATGCTCGGCGCGTTCTCCGCGGCGCCGGTCAGCTCGATGCCATACCATTCGCTGCCGTCAGGATTAAGGATCATCCCGCGAAAGCGCAAAATGCCCTGTTCGATCTCGGCGAGCCCCGCGATCGGCGTCTTGCAGGAGCCGTCGAGGCGGGCGAGAAAGCCCCGCTCGCAAGCGACAGTGGTCGCCGAGGCCGCATCGTTCAGCGGCGCGAGCAGAGCGCGCGTGCGCGCGTCATCTTCGCGGCAAGTCACGCCGATGGCGCCTTGCGCCACCGCCGGCAGCATCTCCTCGGTCGAGAGAATTGAGGTCGCGTGCGAAGCAAGACCGAGCCGTTCGAGCCCCGCGAGCGCGAGCAAGGTGGCGTCGACCCGCCCCTCGGCGAGCTTCTTGAGCCGCGTCTCGACATTGCCGCGAAAATTGACGACACGAAGATCGGGGCGGAGGCGCATGATTTGCGCCTGACGCCGCAAGGAGGAGGTGCCGACGACCGAGCCCGGCGGAAGCTCGGCAAGGAAGGGCGCCTTGGTGCTGATGAAAGCATCCCGGACATCGCCGCGCGGCAGGATAGCGGCGATGCAAAGCCTCGCCGGGAGATCGGTCTCCAGATCTTTCATCGAGTGCACCGCCATGTCCACGTCGCCGCTTAGCAGCGCGTCGTCGATCTCCTTGGTGAACAGGCCCTTGCCGCCAAAGTCGCGTAAGGGCTTGTCCTTGATACGGTCGCCCGAGGTGGTGATGACGCTAAGCCCGATAGCGCCCTCGCCGAGATGCGCCGCCTCGAGCAGGCGCGCCCAGACATGGCGCGCTTGCCAAAGGGCGAGCGGGCTGCCACGCGTGCCGATCAGGAGCGGCTGGTCCGGCAAAGGCGGAACTCCTTGAGTTTCTTGGCTGAAGCGCGCCAAATCTTGCCCGCATTAATGGCCCCTTTCCGCTTCCCCTTCAATCGAGCCGCGCAGAGGCTATAGAAAGCGCCATGGTTACGTCCGGCAAAGACGCCTCCCTTGTCGTGCTCGGAATCGAGACGAGCTGCGACGAGACTGCCGCCGCCGTGGTGCGCCGTACGGCGGACGGGCGGGGCGAAATTCTTTCCAATGTGGTGCGCTCGCAGCTCGACCTGCATGCGGCCTATGGCGGCGTGGTGCCGGAGATCGCCGCGCGCGCCCATGTGGAGTTGCTCGATCCCGCGATCAGCCAGGCGCTGGCCGAGGCTGGACTCGGCTTCGAGTCGATCGATGCGGTTGCCGCAACCGCGGGCCCGGGCTTGATCGGCGGGTTGATCGTCGGCGTCACCATGGGAAAAGCGATCGCGCTCGGGCTTGGCGTCCCCTTCATGGCGATCAATCACCTTGAAGCCCATGCGCTGACCGCAGGGCTGACTGATCGGCTCGCCTTTCCCTATCTGCTCCTGCTTGTTTCGGGCGGACATACCCAGCTGCTGATCGTCAAGGATGTCGGAAGCTATGAGCGACTCGGGACGACGCTCGACGATGCGCTGGGCGAAGCCTTCGACAAGGCGGCTAAGTTGCTTGGACTTGGCTATCCTGGCGGACCTGAAGTTGAGCGCGCGGCAGCACGCGGGCGTCCCACCATCGCCCTGCCCCGCCCGATGCTCGGACGCCCCGAGCCGCATTTCTCGCTGGCCGGCCTCAAGACGGCGCTCAGGCACGCGGCGCTGGCGCGCACGCCGCTCAGCGAGCAGGACGTCGCCGACCTCTGCGCAAGCTTCCAGGAGGCGGTTGCCGACATCGTCAGCGACAGGACGGCGCGCGCCTTCTCGCTCTACGAGGGACGCGCCGGAAAAGGGGCGCAACGCGTCCTTGTGATTGCTGGCGGCGTCGCCGCCAATCAACGGCTGAAGTCGGCACTCGAAGCCGTCGCACGCCAGCATATTTTCCGCCTGGTCGTGCCGCCGCCCGCGCTCTGCACCGACAATGCCGCCATGATCGCCTGGGCGGGCGCCATGCGGCTGTCTCGCGGCCTGGTCGATAACCTTTCTGCGCCCATCCGAGCGCGATGGCCGCTCGACCCCGATGCGCCGCCGGCGCTGGGCGCCGGGGTCAAGGCGTGAGCGGTTTCCTTGGCGTTTTCCTGGATTCCGGCCTTCGCCGGAATGACGACCCCTGCCTATTTCCTGTATGACTTTCGGCGGCGGTTAGGCAGAGGCTTGGCATGGCACTGCAATCGGTCGGCATCGTGGGCGCAGGCGCATGGGGCACCGCGCTTGCCGTCACCTCCCATCGCGCCGGCCGCGATGTACTGATCTGGGCTCATGAGCCGGAGACGCTCGCCGACATCAATCACAACCACCGCAACGAGGTCTATCTACCGGGCATTAGCCTCGACCGCTCAATCGAGGCGACCGGGCGGCTCAACGAAGTCGCTAATTGCGACCTCCTGCTCGTGGCGACGCCCGCTCAGCATGTGCGCGAGATCGCGGGCGAGCTTGCGCCTTATCTGAAGGAAGAGCAGCCGCTCGTGATCTGCTCCAAGGGCATCGAGCAAGCGAGCGGCAAGCTGATCTCGCAGGTCATGGACGAGGTCTCGCCCGGATCGCAGATCGCCGTGCTGTCGGGGCCGAGCTTTGCCGCCGAAGTGGCGCGCGGACTTCCCGCCGCGGTCACGCTCGCCACCGCGAAGGAGCCACTCGGCCGCGCGCTCTCCTACGCGCTCAGCCATCCGCCCTTCCGCTGCTATTGGAGCGACGACGTCATGGGCGCGGAGATCGGCGGCGCGGTGAAGAACGTCTATGCCATCGCCGCCGGTATCGTCTTCGGCAAGCGGTTCGGCTCAAGCGCCCATGCCGCGCTCGTCACGCGCGGCTTTGCCGAGATGGCGCGCTTTGGCGCGGCGCTCGGCGCGCGCCGCGAGACCCTGACCGGACTCTCAGGTCTGGGCGATCTCATACTCACCTGCGGCAGCGCGCAATCGCGCAACATGTCGCTCGGCATCGAGCTGGGAAAGGGGCGCAGCCTCGATGAGGTGCTGGGAAAGAGGCTGACCGTCACCGAGGGTGTCTATACCGCAAGCGCGGTGGTGGAGATGGCGGCGGCGCGCGGCATCGACATGCCGATTGCGCAGGCGGTGCATGCGGTGATCTCGGGGCTTGCTACCGTCGATGAAGCCATCGAGGCGCTGCTGGCTCGCCCACTCAGGGCCGAGGTCTAGGCCCATGGACAGTCAGCAACGCGCGCAATAGCTTGATGTCGGGGGAGCCTATGATTTACGCACTGATCTGCACCGACAAGCCCGACAGCCTCGCCATCCGCAAGGCGAACCGCCCTGAGCATCTCGCCTATCTCGAGAGCCTCGGCGACACGCTCGTGCTTGCCGGCCCTTTCACCGAGCCCGACGGCGAGACCATGAACGGAAGCCTGGTCGTGATCGAGGCTTCGTCGCTCGAGGCGGCGCGCAAGATCGCCGCCGGCGATCCGTTCGCCAAGGCCGGGCTGTTCGCCAATGTCGATATCCGCCCTTGGCTGTGGACCATCAACAATCCCGACGAGGAGGAGTGAGCTTTCCGCTGCTCGATCCCCATGGCCTATTGGCTGCTCAAATCAGAGGCTGACACCTGGTCCTGGGACCAGCAGAAAAAAGAAGGCCGCAAGGGCGCCGAGTGGGGGGGCGTGCGCAACTACCAGGCGCGCAACAATATGCGCGCGATGCGCAAAGGCGATTTTGGCTTCTTCTACCATACCGGCGCAGAGAAGAGCGTGGTCGGCATCGTCAAGGTGGTGAAAGAGGCGCACCCCGAGTCGACCGATAGCTCAGGCCAATGGGAGTGCGTCGACGTGGCGGCGGTCAGGGATTTGCCCAAGCCCGTCACGCTCGCCGAGATCAAGGCGACCCCGGCTCTCAAGCCCATGGTGCTGGTGAGGAATCCGCGCCTGTCGGTACAGCCCGTGACCGAAGCCGAGTGGCGCAAGATCTGCGCCATGGGCGGCATCGCCGATCCTCCTTAGTAGCTTAGTGCCGGGAGCCTCGTTCCTGGGGTAAAGTCTAAGGGACTCGATCAAGGGAAGGGGGACGCCATGAGTTTCACCGGGGTGAATTATGTCGCCGTCATCATCGCGGCTTTGGCCGGCTTCGGCCTCGGCGCAATCTGGTACACGGTTCTCTCCAAGCCGTGGATGCACGCCGTGGGCCTGACTGAGGCCGATAGGCCGCAAGGCTCGGCCAAAGTGGTGCCCTTCGCCATCTCCATCGTCGCGCTCTTCATCATGGCCTTGATGCTGGCCGGCGTGATGGGTCATTTGGGCGATATCACCATCAGAGGCGGCGTGATCAGCGGCTTCTTCGTGTGGCTCGGCTTCGTCATCACCACCATGGGCGTCAATCACGCCTTCAGCGGAGCAAAGCCGATGCTCACTTTGATCGACGGAGGCTATTGGCTCGCCGTGCTCTTGATCCAGGGGGCGGTCATCGGCGCCTTCGGAGTCTAGCTCAACCAGCAAGACCAGCTTTGCGCCTTGAGGGCAGCCGGTCATAATGACTGACAAGCGCGCGACAAGCGTGCGGTGGCGTAGGGAGGAGTGGGCCAATGGCCGAGCACAAACAGTACAAAGTCGAGGCCGTGAAGGTCCCCAAGAAATGGAAGACCAAAGCCTTCATCGACAAGGATGGGTACGAGAAACTCTACCGGAAGAGCGTCGAGAAGCCCGACAAGTTCTGGGGCAAAGAGGGCAAGCGCCTCGACTGGATCAAGCCCTACAGCAAGGTCAAGAACACCTCCTTTGCCTATCCCGACGTCTCGATCAAATGGTTCGAGGACGGCTCCCTCAACGTCGCCGCCAACTGCATCGACCGGCATCTGAAGAAGCGCGGGAAGCAGGTCGCCATCATCTGGGAGCCCGACGATCCGTCCCAAGAAGCACGGCACATCACTTATCGCGAGCTGTACATGGCGGTCTGCCGCTTGGCCAATGTACTGAAGGCGAACGGGGTGAAGCGCGGCGACAGGGTCACGATCTACCTCCCCATGATCCCGGAGGCGGCCTACGCCATGCTCGCCTGCGCGCGCATCGGGGCGGTGCATTCCGTGGTGTTCGGCGGCTTCTCGCCCGACTCGCTTGCGGGCCGCATCGAGGATTGCAAGTCGCGGTTCCTCATCACCGCCGACGAGGGCTTGCGCGGGGGCCGCAAGGTTCCGCTCAAGGCCAATGCCGATCAAGCCATCAGGAAGGTGGGCGGCGTCGAGAAAGTTCTCGTGGTTAAGCACACCGGCGGGCAGGTGCCGTGGACGCCCGGCCGCGATCTCTGGCTCGACGAGGAGCTCGCCAAGGTCGCCGACGACTGTTTGCCCGAGGAAATGAACGCGGAGGATCCGCTCTTCATCCTCTATACCTCGGGCTCGACGGGGAAGCCGAAAGGCGTGCTGCACACCTCGGGCGGCTATCTCGTGTTCGCCGCGTCGACGCATCAATATGTGTTCGACTATCACGACGGCGACATCTTTTGGTGCACGGCCGATGTCGGCTGGGTGACCGGCCACTCCTATATTGTCTATGGGCCATTGGCCAACGGCGCGACCACGCTGATGTTCGAGGGCGTTCCGAACTACCCTGACGCCTCGCGCTTCTGGCAGGTGATCGACAAGCACAAGGTCGACATCTTCTACACCGCGCCCACGGCGATCAGGGCGCTGATGGGACTGGGCGACGACTACGTGAAGAGCACCAGCCGGAAGTCGCTCAAGCTGCTCGGCACCGTGGGCGAGCCGATCAATCCCGAAGCGTGGGAGTGGTACTATCACGTGGTGGGAGAAGGACGCTGCCCCATCGTCGATACCTGGTGGCAGACCGAGACCGGCGGCATTCTCATCACGCCGCTGCCGGGCGCCACCAAGCTCAAGCCCGGCTCGGCGACGCTCCCCTTTTTCGGCGTGCAGCCCGCCATCGTCGATAACGAGGGCAATCTTCTGGAGGGCGAGGCGACCGGCAATCTGGTCATCCTCGATGCGTGGCCAGGGATGATGCGGACCGTCTATGGCGACCACAAGCGTTTCGTCGACACCTACTTCTCCACCTACAAGGGCAAGTATTTCACCGGCGACGGCAGCCGGCGCGACGAGGACGGCTATTACTGGATCACCGGCCGCGTCGACGACGTGATCAACGTCGCCGGACACCGCATGGGCACGGCGGAGGTCGAGTCGGCGCTCGTCGCCCATCCCAAGGTGTCGGAGGCCGCCGTGGTTGGCTATCCCCACGACATCAAGGGCCAGGGCATCTATTGCTATGTGACCTTGATGGCGGGGCAGAACTGGTCCGACGAGCTCCGGACCGAGCTGCGCGACTGGGTACGCAAGGAGATCGGGCCGATCGCCTCGCCGGACCTCATTCAGTTCGCGCCGGGCCTGCCCAAGACGCGCTCGGGCAAGATCATGCGCCGCATCTTACGCAAGATCGCGGAAGACGACTTTGGCAATCTCGGCGACACCTCGACGCTCGCCGATCCTTCCGTCGTCGCCGATCTCATCGAGCACCGGCAGAACCGAAAATCTGCTTGACCCGGGGACAACGAGAAGCGACGGACTGAAAAGACGCGCGAGGAGGAGAGGGAAGCAGCATGACATGGCTCAAACGCATTCTGATCGGTCTCGGCATCGTGCTTGCGCTTCTGATCGCTCTCGTCGTCGTGGCGGGATATTGGACCCCGGACGAGAAATCGGTCACGCAGACCATGTCGATGACGGTCGGCAGCCGCACCGTCACCGTGGGCGGCCACTATAAGGATATGACGCAGGAGTCACTGGCCGACGGCATCAAGGTCACCATCGATGGCCATGTCATCATCGTCAGCGCCGACCAGCTCACCGTCGATGGCAAGACGCAAGTCCTCGAGCCGGGCCAGGACGTGGAAGTCTTGGTCGATGCCGAGGGTGTCGTATCGGTGAAGTTGGTGAGCTCAGACGCGGGCGCTCCCGCCCACACTCCGCAGTAGCGCAGCTTCGCTGCCGCTCAGGATGTAGGAAACCTGGGCGAGAAACTTCGTCCAGACATCCTTCGTCTCGCGCGTGAAGCTCTTCTCGAGCGACCGCTCAAGGGTCCACATCCACGCCTTGGCCATGGTGCGGTAGTCACGGACCTTGATGCCAAGCTGGCGATGCCGCACGCCGAGCAGCTTGAGCGTCGGCGCCAGCCCGTCCTCGTGGTTGAGCGAGATGATGGTGAGCTTCACCGCCGCCATGAACTTGCGGCCTTGCGTCTTTGGATCGCCGCCGAAGCGGTCGTGGAAAGAGGGATCGAGGCGGAACAGCTTGAGATAGAACAGCTGCCCGACGAGGTCGAGGGCCGGCTCCAGCTTGCGGAAGCTTTCCCGAATCAGGCGCTTCTGCCCTGGCGTGAGCGAGATCTCGGCAGAGCCGGCGCGCGCCGGCGAAAGGCGATTTGAGGACTTGGCAACACGAGCTTCGATGGCGGCTGACATGGCGAGGCTACTCCCGAGGACTTAACTCTGGCCAAGCATGCGGGGAGAGCTCTTGAGGAAGCGTTAAGGTAACCGCGGCGGAAACGAAATTGGCCGGCAGGCGCTGAAAAGCGAGCCAACAGCCCTTACCCGCCCATGCCTTGTCGCCCGCTTCGGGGCCTCCATATTTACGCTTTGAGGACGCCGGGGCTTTGCCCTGCCCCAGGCTCTTCGCATGGAGGTCTCATGAGCTATTTCCGCACCGCCATTCTTCTGGCCGCGCTGACGGCGCTGTTCATGGGGATCGGCTACCTGATCGGGGGCCAAGGCGGCATGGTGATCGCGCTGCTCGTCGCCGCGGCGATGAACCTCTTCGCCTATTGGAACTCCGACAAGATGGTGCTGCGCATGTACGGCGCGCGCGAAGTGGACGAGCGCTCGGCGCCCGAGCTTTACGCCCTGGTCAAGCGGCTCGCCGAAGCGGCGGGCCTGCCGATGCCGCGCGTCTATGTCATGGACAATCCGCAGCCGAACGCCTTCGCCACGGGCCGCAATCCCCAGCACGCCGCCGTCGCGGTGACGACCGGCCTGCTCAACACAGTGAACCAGGACGAGCTTGCCGGCGTGATCGCGCATGAGCTCGGCCACGTCAAGAATCGCGACACCTTGCTGATGACCATCACCGCCACCATCGCCGGCGCGATCTCCATGCTCGCCAATTTCGGCTTCATGTTCGGCGGCCGCAGCAACTCTAACAACAATATCGGCTTCATCGGCACGCTCGCGCTGCTCATTCTGGGGCCGCTCGCCGCGGGCCTGGTGCAGATGGCGATCAGCCGGAACCGCGAATACGAGGCCGACCGGGAGGGCGCCGAGATCAGCCGGCGTCCCTTGTCGCTCGCCTCCGCCCTGCAGAAGATCGCCGGCGCCGCCCAACACATCCCCAATATGCCGGCCGAGCGTAACCCGGCTTCCGCCCATCTCTTCATCGTCAATCCGCTGTCGGGCGCGCGCATGGACAATCTGTTCTCGACCCACCCCAATGTCGAGAACCGGGTAGCGCGCCTTCGGGAGATGGCGCGCGACATGGGCGAGAGCGGCACTCCGGCCGGCGCCGGCTCGGATGCTTCGGGGCCGTGGTCGTCGGAGCGGCGCGTTGCGGGACGCGGGCCTTGGGGCTAGGCCTCTTGGGGCTAGGCCCCGGTAAGTTTCCCGAGCAGAGTAGGACCATGACACCCTCAGGCAAGGAAGCGAGGGCCAGCGCCCGCGCGCGCGACGCCCAGGTCGGGTTGCCGGCACGGCGCGCTGCCGTCGAGCTGCTCGCCGCGGTTCTGCAAAAGAAGCAGCCGCTCGACGACCTCTTGGGCCGCTCCCTCGACAAGGGCTCCATGTTCGACCTGCCGGCGCGCGACCGCGCGCTTGCCCGCGCCATCGTGGCGGTGAGCCTCAGGCGCAAGGGTCAGCTCGACCATGTGCTCGGCAGCTTTCTCGAGCGTGGGCTTCCGGAGAAATCCGGCACGCTCTATCCGATCCTCCTCTCCGCCGCCGCGCAGCTCATCTTCCTCAAGACGCCGCCGCACGCAGCCATCGACCTCGCCGTGACGCTCGCCCAGTACGACCCACGCGCCAAGCGCTACGACAAGCTCGTCAACGCGGTGCTCCGCCGCGTCGCGAGCGAAGGCGAGGCGATCGCGGCGAGCCTCGATGCCACGCGGGTCAATACGCCCGACTGGCTGTGGGCGCGCTGGGCCGCCTATTGGGGCGAGGCACGCGCGCGTGCCATCGCCGCGGCCCATCTCATCGAGCCGCCGCTCGACCTCACCGTCAAGAGCGAGCCCGCGCTTTGGGCTGAGCGTCTCGCGGGCCGCGTGCTGCCGACCGGGAGCGTGCGTCTCCTGCCCAAGGGCCGCATCGAGTCGCTCCCTGGGTTCGATGAGGGCGCTTGGTGGGTCCAGGACGTGGGCGCCTCGCTGCCGGCGCGGCTCCTTGGCGACATAGCGGGCAAGCGCGTGGCCGATCTTTGCGCCGCGCCCGGAGGCAAGACGGCGCAGCTTGTGCTCGCCGGCGCCTCGGTCGTTGCCGTCGACAGCTCGAAGACGCGGCTTTCACTTCTGGCCGAAAATCTTGCGCGGCTCGGCTTGGAGGCCGAACTTGTGCTCGCCGACGCCGCCAATTGGCAGCCAGGCGAACTCTTCGATGCGGTGCTGCTCGATGCGCCATGTTCATCGACCGGCACCATCCGCCGCCATCCCGATATCCCCTATGTCAAGTCGCCCAAGGACATCGAGGCGCTCGCCCAGCTCCAGGCCCGGCTCCTCGACAATGCCGCCAGCCTGCTCAAGCCCGGTGGGCGGCTCGTCTACTCGACCTGCTCGCTCGAGCCCGAGGAAGGCGAGGCCCAGATCGCGGCCTTCCTGGTGCGAAACGACGCGCTAAGCCTCGAGCCCATAGCGCCAGGGGAGCTTTTCGGCCAAACGGGCTGGATCGAGCCGTCGGGGTTCTTGCGGACTTTTCCCTACGAACTCAAGCTCGACAGCCCCGAATGGAGCGGAATGGACGGCTTTTTTGCCACACGTCTCGTCCGCTCGGGTTAAGCGTAACGCGCATCGGGCTTGATCGGAAACGTGCGCGGCCCGACAATGCGGGTCTCAGGATGCACGGGGAGGCCCTGCGTACATGGCGGCGCATGGCGGCAGCTTGGAGATAAGGCAGCATGGCGGCTGACTCTCAGCCCTACGAGCGCGGCGGACGCAACCCGCCTGCGCGCCTCAGCGGCCCGGGGCCCTTCCGCCGCTTCATGCTCGCGAGCATGGCGAGCATCAGCTACCCGGGCACCCAAGCCGAGCAGCTCCTGCTTGCTCCACAGGAGCTCAGGACCGCCGACCCGAGCTTCGCCACCGAACTCTACAACGGCCATTTCGGGCTCGCGGGGCGGCTCGCTGAGGTCGAGGCCGAGTCGCCGTTCGAAATCGCTCCCCCATCGGAGGGCTGGGCGCGCGAGCTTTACGGATTTGGCTGGCTCAGGCATCTCAGAGCAGCCGGCAGCGAGTTGTCGCGCGAGCAGGCCAAGGTGCTGGTCCAGGACTTCATCACGCTCAGGCGCTCCATCCACGGACTTGCCTGGCAGCCGGAGATCGTCGGCCGCCGGGTGATCTCCTGGCTCTCCAATTCGGTGCTCGTGCTCGACACGGGTGAGCCGCAGGCCTACGAGGCCTTCCTCAGGGCGCTGACCTCGCAGCTCCGCTATCTCTCCGCCAGCTACCGCGACGCGCCCGACGGCGTGCCGCGCCTGGTCGCCCTCATGGCGCTGATCTATGCCGGACTCTGCATCGCCGAGCAGCAAGCGGTGGTCGACCGCTATGCCCGGCATTTCTGCAAGGAGCTCGACCGGCAAATCCTTCCCGACGGCGGACATATCTCGCGCAACCCCGAGGCGCTGGTCGAGCTTCTGCTCGACCTCTTGCCGCTCAGGCAATGCTTCGTGGCACGCGACCGCGCGCCCCCTAAGGAGCTGACCGACGCCATCGATCGCATCATGCCGATGCTGCGCTTTTTCCGCACCGGCGACGGGACCTTGGCCCGCTTCAACGGTGCCGGTCCCACGCCAACCGATGCGCTCGCCACAGTGTTGGCTTACGACGACGTCGAGGGAACGCCGGTCCGCTCGGCGGCAAGCTCCGGCTATGTGCGGCTCGAATGCGGACCCACGGTGCTGATCTGCGATATCGGCCCCGCGCCGGCGCCTTCGCTCAGCACCAATGCGCATGCCGGATTTCTCTCCTTCGAGATGAGCTCGGCCAACTGCCCGATGATCGTCAATTGCGGCTCCCCTTCGCTCGACCACGAAGACTGGCGCCCCTTCGCCCGCTCGACGGCGGCGCACTCGACCTTGACCTTCGAGGAGTCGTCCTCGGCGGAGTTCACTGCCGGAGGCGCCAACGGCAGCGCGGTGGCGCCCGACTCACCCCTGACCGGCCCCGCCAACGCCCAGGCCGCGCTCGCCGATCAGGGCGACAATCTCAGGATCAAAGGCTCGCACGACGGCTATATGGCCAGTTTCGGCGTGAGCCATGCGCGCCAATTCCTCGTTGCGCCGAACGGCCTCCTGATCTCGAGCGAGGACAAGCTGTCGGCGCCGGGCGGTCTCAGGAGCCCCGACGGCGATCTGATCGGCGGCTTCTATGCCATCCGTTTCCACCTGCATCCGAGCGTGCGCGCCGAGATGGCCGCCGATGGCGGGAGCGTCATGCTCAAGCTGCGCAACGGCGAGACCTGGAAGATCAGCTCGAACGCACCGGAGACCAAGATCGAGGAAAGCTTTTTCCTCGCCGATGCCCGCGGGCCGCAGCCCACCTCCCAGGTCGTGCTCGGCGGAGTGATGGGCGAGGCGAGCGAAGTCAGGATCGTGTGGAACATCGAACGCATGGCTGAAGGCGGCGGAGGCGGACATTTGGTCGATCCGAACGAAACCGCGCCTGCCGCAGCCTAAGCAGTAATGCACTCTGACTCGTCATTGCCGGGCTTGACCCGGCAATCCATTCCACTGGCCTTTCAGCTTGCGGTGACGTAACGGCGTGGATGCCCGGATCAAGTCCGGGCATGACGATTCAATCGGGATGGATTTTGCTTTAGAGCTCTCTCATGGAAAACAGGAAGATTGCCCGTGCGCTACTCTCGGTCAGCGACAAGACCGGTCTTGCCGATTTCGCGCGAGCCTTGCGGAAACACGGGGTCGAGATCGTTTCGACCGGGGGCACCGCCAAGCTGCTCCGCGATGCCGGGATCGAGGTGACCGACGTCGCCGAGATCACGGGCATGCCCGAGATGATGGACGGGCGAGTCAAGACGCTGCATCCGAACATTCATGGCGGGCTTCTTGCTGTGCGCGGCAACGCGGCGCATGAGAAGGCGCTGGCGGAGCACGCCATCCCGGCGATCGATCTCCTGGCCGTCAATCTCTATCCCTTCGAGAAGACGGTCGCGGCCGGCGCGGACTTCGACACCTGCATCGAGAATGTCGACATCGGCGGCCCCGCCTTGATCCGCGCCGCGGCGAAGAACCACGCATCCGTCACGGTCGTGGTCGACCCTGCCGACTACGCCGGCGTGCTGGCCGAGATGGACGAAAATGGCGGCGCGACGACGCAGGCTTTACGCCAATCGCTCGCGGGCCACGCCTTCGCCCGCACGGCCGCCTATGACGCGGCGATTGCCGCGTGGTTTGCCGGGAAGCTCGGCGAGAGGACGCCAAAGACGCGCGCGATCGCCGGAACGCTCGCCGAGGCGCTCCGCTACGGGGAGAACCCGCATCAATGGGCGGCCTTCTACCGGACGGGAGAACGCCATTTCGGTGTCGCCACCGCCGTGCAGGTCCAGGGCAAGGAGCTCAGCTACAACAACCTCAACGACACCGATGCGGCCTATGAGCTGGTCGCCGAGTTCGACCCGAAACGATCCGCCGCCGTCGCCATCATCAAGCACGCCAATCCGTGCGGCGTCGCGCTCGGCGCCACGCTTGCCGAGGCCTACCGGAAGGCTCTGGCCTGCGATCCGGTCAGCGCCTTCGGCGGCATCGTTGCGCTGAACCGAAATCTCGATGCCGACGCAGCGCGCGAGATCGTGAAGATCTTCACCGAAATCATCATCGCGCCAGACGCCAGCGACCAGGCTAAGGCGATCATCGCCGAGAAGAAAAACTTGCGGCTCCTTCTCGCCGGCGGGCTTCCCGATCCGGCAGCGCAAGGTCTCACCTTCCGGTCGCTCGCGGGCGGCTTCCTCGTGCAGTCCCGCGACAACGGCGTGGTGGCCGAGCTCAAGGTAGTGACCAAGCGCAAGCCCACCGATAAGGAGCTTGCCGATCTCGTCTTCGCCTTCACCGTGGCCAAGCACGTCAAGTCGAACGCCATCGTCTACGCACGCGACGGCGCCACGGTCGGCATCGGCGCAGGTCAGATGTCGCGCGTCGACGCCGCGCGCATGGCGGCATGGAAGGCGGCCGACGCGGCCAGGGCGCAAGGGCTGGCGCGGAGTCTGACCGAAGGTTCGGTGGCGGCGTCGGACGCCTTCTTCCCCTTCCCCGACGCTCTCATGGTGATCGCCCAAGCCGGCGCCACCGCCGTGATCCAGCCCGGCGGATCGATGCGCGACGACGAGGTGATCGCCGCCGCCGACGCTGCCGGCCTCGCCATGGTGTTCACGTCCATGCGCCACTTCCGGCACTGACCGCATGCCGCGAGCGGCAA
>Ga0209751_10002691_pt1 | contig 17590 bp, 15 predicted proteins | sample RifCSP13_1_FD_184019 | JGI IMG/M metagenome (GOLD analysis project Ga0209751, IMG submission 184019) | Soil microbial communities from Rifle, Colorado - Rifle CSP2_sed 13_1 (SPAdes) (version 2) | ecosystem: Environmental > Terrestrial > Deep subsurface > Rock core/Sediment | place: Rifle... | reverse complement strand
ATTGTAGCCGCAACCTACATAGTGTTTGCATATCTTGCGGGCAACCTCGAGTTTTCTAGGTATCTTCAAATTCCTTACATTCCAGGAAGCGGGGAGCTGTCTGTCTTTCTTGCTGCCGTCGGCGGCGCATGTCTTGGATTTCTCTGGTATAACTCTCATCCGGCCCAGGTTTTTATGGGCGACGTCGGTTCACTTGCCCTTGGTGCTGCTATAGGCTCAGTTGCACTTATAATCAAACAGGAGATTCTTCTTATTTTAGTGGGCGGTCTATTTGTCGCAGAAGCAATTTCGGTAATAATCCAGGTTGCTTCATTCAAGCTTACTGGAAAAAGGGTATTCCGTATGGCTCCGCTTCATCATCACTTTGAACTACACGGTTGGTCTGAATCAAAGGTTGTAATCCGATTCTGGATAGTCTCTATAGTGCTTTCGCTTATTGCTTTATCAACACTAAAACTCAGGTAGGAATTATCTACTGCAGGGGTTTGATTAATCAAACCCCTGCAATTTCAATTTAATGACCCAAATGGAACTTAGTGGAAGGAAGATACTCGTAGTTGGACTAGGAAGAACCGGAGTAGAAACGGTTAGATTTCTACTCAAAAGGGGTGCCGTTGTAACGGCAAGCGATATCTCTCCAATTGAGAAGCTACAAAAGGTTGTAACGGAACTCGAGGGTATGGGAGCAACCATAGAATCGGGTGAACACAGGCTAGAAACCTTCCTTTGGGCGGATATGTTGGTTCTAAGCCCAGGTGTTCCATTTGGACTCCCAACTGTCAAAGAAGCAATAAAAAGAGGAATAGAAGTAATAAGCGAAATCGAGCTAGCGTCAAGATTTATTAAAAAACCGATAATCGGTATTACAGGCTCAAATGGGAAAACAACAACATCAACTATTATTGCTCAAATTCTAGAAGCATCGGGTAAAAGCGTTTTTCTTGGTGCGAATATCGGCACCCCTCTCGTTCAGATCGCTGAAAAAGATGACAAATACGACCTTTTAGTACTGGAATTAAGCAGCTTCCAGCTTCAGGGCACATCCGCTTTTAAACCCTTTATTGGAACAATTCTCAATATCTCTCCTAATCACCTAGATCACCATGAAAACATTGGTGAATACATAGAGTCCAAGATGAAGCTCTTTTCAAATCAGACCTACAACGAATGGGCTATATATAATGCTGATGACAACCTAATAAAAGAGCATTTATTCAAAATTAAATCAAAGAAAATCCCATTTGGAGAGACCGCAATTGAGGGAGGTGTATTCTTCGACGGAACTTATATAAGATTTAGAGACGAGCTCTATGACTTAACAAAGATGAAGCTCATTGGTAAGCACAACATAGAAAACGCAATGGCTGCAATTGCCTCTACAAGAATCTTAGAGTGTGATCCTAGATTGATTGAGGAGACAATAATAAATTTCAACCCGCTTCCACATAGAATTGAGTTTGTTCGTGAGCTAAAAGGGGTCAAGTATTATAACGATTCAAAATCTACGAGTCCAGGTGCAACCCTTAGAGCCCTAGAGTGCTTCAAATCACCCATTATTCTTATTGCTGGAGGAAAAGATAAAGGCGGAGGTCATGAAATCCTTAAGGATACTCTCCGGGAAAGGGTTAAGCTTCTCGTTCTTTTTGGTGAATCAAAATTCAGAATAGAAAAGGATCTTGGAAAAGAGGTTGAAACAGTTATAGCTTTTTCCCTTGAGGGGGCGATAGAGAAAGCCTTCAAGGATTCTAAGAAAGAAGATACTGTCCTCTTTTCTCCTGCCTGCTCAAGCTTCGATATGTTTAGCTCTTATGAAGAAAGAGGAAGGAGATTTAAGGAAATTGTTCAAAATCTTTGAGTCGCAAGGAACAGGGTATGACTGGGGAATCATTGCAAGTGTGATATTTCTCTCATCGATGGGTGTGCTTATGGTTTACAGCACAAGTTCCGTATTCGCTTTGGAGAAATTTGGAGATTCAAGCTACTTCCTTAAACGCCACGCTATATACCTTAGCCTTGGCTTCGCAGTTATGATTATATTGATGAAGCTCAACTACAGCGTTCTAAGAGGTCTCGTTTATCCAGCTTATGTGATTGGCTTAGTTATACTTGCCTTAGTGCTTATTCCTGGAGTAAGCAAGGAAATAGGCGGGGCAAGAAGATGGATAAATCTCGGCATTTGGAGTTTTCAGCCTGCAGAGATTGCAAAATTTCTTCTCATCTTTTATTTGTCATACTCCCTAATGAAGAAAAAAGAAAAAATGGATACGTTTCTAATCGGCTTTGTCTCTCATCTTGTCATAGCAGGGTCTTATATAATTCTCATCCTTCTTGAGCCTGATTTTGGAATGTCAACAATACTACTTATTGTGCTTTTCGGGATGCTTTTTATTGGCGGCGTAAACATGAGATATTTAGCTTTTTCATCTTTTGTTGCAGTTATATTTCTAGTATGGGCAGTGATGAGCGAAGGTTATAGAATGAACCGTGTCACAACATTTTTAAACCCCTGGAAGGATCCACTTGGCTCGGGTTATCAAGCCGTTCAGTCTTTTACGGCATTTGGACTCGGCGGTATCCAAGGGACCGGCCTCGGTGATAGTACCCAGAAGCTCCTATTTCTTCCAGAGGCACACACCGATTTTATATTCTCAATAATTGGAGAGGAACTAGGATTTATAGGCGTCGTATTAATAATCTTCGGATTTGGCTTTCTCATGATAAGAGGAATAAGGATAGCGCTCAGAGCGCCTGATCTTTTTGGCTGTTACCTTGTTTTTGGTTGCATTATGCTTGTAACCCTTCAGGCAGGGGTTAACATGGCTGTTGCAGTTGGCTTATTCCCTACAAAGGGGCTGACACTTCCTTTTATCAGCTATGGCGGAACGTCTTTAGTAAGCAGCCTTGCAGCCATGGGTATAGTGCTTAGTGTTTCACGACATGGGATAAAATGAAGGTTATAATCGCAGGAGGAGGCACAGGAGGACACATATTTCCAGCCATCTCAATTGCAGAGGAAATCTTAAAAAGGCATATAGAAAACCAGGTTCTTTTTGTAGGTACAAAAAAGGGCTTGGAAATAAAGCTCCTTTCAAAAAGAGATTACACGCTTGAACTTATCAGTTCTGGGGGAATAAAGGGAAAAGGCATAGTAGGAAGTCTTAAGGGCATTGCTTTGGCTTTAAAGGGTGTTTTTGATTCTTTGAGAATCATAAGTAGGTTCAAGCCAGATTTAGTTCTTGGTGTTGGGGGTTATGCTTCGGGTCCGCTAGTTTTTGCCGCAGCCCTGCTTTCAATTCCAACAGCTATATGTGAGCAGAACTCGGTTCCTGGCATTACAAATAGGGTCCTTAGTAGGTTTGTAAAAAGGGTTTTTGCCTCTTTCGAAGAAAGCAACAGGTTTTTTTCGCAAAAAAAAACTATAGTAGTTGGAAACCCCGTAAGAAGCAGCATTCTGATAAATAAGGAATATAGCCAGGCACACAACGGTTTCACTATCCTTGTTTTTGGCGGAAGCCAAGGTGCACATAAACTCAACCTCCTAGTTCCAAAGGCTTTTGGAACCCTCCGTAGGAACGACGTCTTTTTAATTCATCAAACAGGTAAAGAAGATCTTGAGGACGTAAGGAAGGCCTATGAATGGTACGGGATTCGAGCGGATGTTCTCCCTTTCATAGAAGATATAGCAACTGTATACAAAAATGCTAATTTAGTGATTGGAAGGGCCGGAGCAGGAACCGTTGCTGAGATTACAGCGCTAGGAAAACCATCAATACTTGTTCCCTACCCATTTTCTGCTTACAATCATCAGTTAGAAAATGCAAAGGTTTTAGAAAAGGCAGGGGCTGCAATTGTAGTTGAAGAAAAAGACGCAGTTCCTGAACGGCTTACCGATATTTTAAAAGACTTACTTAATAAGGATAAGCTTAAAGAGATGAGCGAGCGAGCAAGGGTTCTTGGCAAACCCGATGCAGCACAAAAAATAGTTGACGAGATGTATAAACTTGCAAGAATTCAGAATCCAGGAGTCAGAATGCAGAAGAACTCTTCCGGCTCCTGACTTATGGCTTCTGAATTCTTTATGCAGGAGTGGCTAATGTTTGGAGTTTGTAATTTGGTCGTTGGAGCTTATTCATATGTACGGACGGATTAGGAATATCCACTTTGTCGGAATTGGCGGAATAGGAATGAGCGGTATAGCCGAAGTACTTCTCAACATGGGCTATGGCGTTACAGGCTCTGATTTAAAAAGAACAGATATTATTGATAGGCTCGAACAACTTGGGGCAAGGATCTTCATAAATCACAGCGCAGAAAACATTGGAAACGCCGATGTAGTTGTTACATCCTCTGCTATAAAGAAAAATAATCCTGAGGTTCTAGCGGCGCAATCTCAAAAGATTCCTGTAATTCCCAGGGCGGAAATGTTAGCAGAGCTAATGAGACTTAAATACGGTATTGCCGTTGCAGGAAGTCATGGAAAAACAACCACAACATCAATGATTTCAACCGTTTTAGGATTCGGTGGTTTTGATCCAACTATAGTTGTTGGTGGCAAGGTTAAGACACTTGGTTCAAACGCACACCTAGGAAAGGGTAGCTTCATGGTCGTCGAAGCCGATGAAAGTGATGGTTCTTTTCTGATGCTTTCCCCTGTAATCGCAGTAGTAACAAATATAGACAGAGAGCATCTTGATTATTATGAAAATATGATTCACTTAGAGGAAGCCTTTTCTAACTTCTTAAACAAAATCCCTTTCTATGGGCTAGCGGTTCTTTGTCTAGACTGCCCTCGCCTTAAATCAATCATCTCCGCTTTTAAAAAGAGATTTATAACCTATGGATTTTCCCCTCAGGCTGAATTCAGGGCAGAAGAGGTTAAAGTTAATGGATTTGAAACTCATTTCAAAGTTTTATTTAATAATTCTTTATTAGGAAATGTAAAGCTCAACATTCCTGGAAGGCACAATGCCCAGAATTCACTAGCCTCTTTTGGAGTAGGTATGGAGCTTGGAATGAGCTTTGAGCGAATAAGGGATGGACTTGCTGAATTCAGAGGTATTGAGAGAAGGCTTCAGATAAAGGGTGAAAGTAATGGTGTGTTGGTTATGGATGATTATGGACATCATCCTGAAGAAATTCTTGCAACCTTCAAAACACTAAGGGAATCGTTTTCAAAAAGGCTTATAGTAATTTTCCAGCCTCATAGATATACTAGAACACAGATTTTATTTAATGACTTCGTCTCAGTATTGGGTGAACCTGATATGCTTCATATACTTGATATCTACTCGGCAGGCGAAATAACAATTCCCGGAGTTACATCGGAGAAGCTTACTCAAGCAATTAAAGATAAAGGGCACAAGAATGTATATTATGCAAAGGAACAAGATGAGGTAATTCAGCGTGTCTTGGAGGTCTTAAGACCCGGAGATTTGGTTCTTACCCTTGGAGCTGGCAATGTGTGGAAGCTAGGAGAAAAAATAGTCGAGGAGCTTTCATGATCCGTATTGAAAAAGGGCTTGAGAAAATCGGGTGTGAATATAAAAGCCTTTTCTCTATGAGCCGCTACACATCGATGCGCGTGGGTGGTTTGGCGGATCTAGTAGTTTATCCTAGGAGCCATCTGGAGCTTATGATAGTTCTTAATCTGCTTACTTCTTTTAATTTCCCATGGACTGTTCTAGGAGGTGGATCAAATACTATTATTGGCGACTCTGGAATAAAGGGTGTAGTAGTTAGCACGAAAAAGATGCGTGAGATAAAGATATTAGGGAGTGGAAAGGTAGTTGCAGAGGCCGGCGCAGTATTAGGCTCAGTTTTAAATAAGTCTATTCGTGCAGAGCTTTCAGGTTTTGAATTTGCTGCAGGAATTCCAGGAACTGTAGGCGGGGGGGTATTTATGAATGCGGGAGCAAACGATGGAGAAATAAAAGATGTTGTAGAGAAGGTCTGGATCTGGCTAAACGGAAAGGAGATTATGCTATCAAGAGACGAACTTAAATTTGAATATCGTAAGAGTTATCTGCCCGAAGGGAGTGTTGTCACAAAAGCAATGTTTGGTCTTACACGCGGTAACAGAAAGGAAAGTGAAAGAAGGGTTAAAGATTATCTGGATAAGAGAAGTGAAACACAGCCGATTACCATCTCGAATTCCGGCTCTATATTTAAAAACCCTCCCGAAATTCCTGCAGGAATGCTTTTGGAACAACTTGGTTTTAAGGGGTATCAGATTGGCAGAGCTAGGTTCTCTGAGGTTCATGCCAACTTTATTGTAAACTCAGGCGGTGCGAGCGCATCGGATGTATTAAAACTCATCGATGCAGCTAAGAAAGAGGCATTTTTAAGAACTGGCATGCTCCTAGAAACGGAGGTTGAAATCATAGGACAAGAGAAAAGTTGAAAAGAAAAAGTAGATTTTTTCCTACACTAATTCTTCTAGGCTTTTTATGCGGCGCTTTTTTTCTAGCTGTTTTACGTCTCGACTTTTTTACAATAAGGCAAATTGAAGTAACAGGACCTAAAAGGATTTCTCCGAAGGAGATTCTAAAAAGGTCAGGCCTTAGGCCTGATATCAACATGTTTTCTTTTCTTGAAAGCTCATTAACTGAGGAGATACTTAAAAATCCCTGGATTACAAGCGCTCATATTAAGAGGGAATTACCTGGAAAGGTTATAATTGAAATAAAAGAAATCGAACCGTTCTGTCTTGTTCTTATGGAAAACGGAGAGCTTTATTATATGAGCAAAACAGGAGAGAAACTTGGTTATGCAAATTTTAATGATGGACTTGATTTTCCAGTTTTAACTGGTGAAGTTATAATGAGTCCTGATCTTTTAGCAGGTGCTTTAGAGATTTTAAAACTTTCTCTTGAAAGTCCTACGCTAAATTGGAGTGAGATTGCGGAAATCAATCTGAATTCAGTCTATGGATTAACAGTTCTTACGACGGATGGACGACGAATTGATTTTGGGGAGAGCAAGATACCAGAGAAGTGGTATAAGGTAGAAAAAATAATAACGCATGCAAGAGGAATTAATTTAACTGAAAAATACATAAATATAAGTTCGGGGAAAATAGGTGTTGTAGATTTTAAGCTTTAATGGATATACCATGACATTATCACTGCATGATGAAATCAAAGGCAAAGGTGTTAATAACAATAGGAATGAATAAAACATAAGGAGAGGAGGATGGGTAAAGAATCCAGCTTAATTGTAGGCTTGGATATTGGAACCACAAAGGTATGTGCGATAGTAGGAGAACCCACGTATCCAAATGGGCTTGATATTATAGGTGTTGGGACTTACCCCTCTTTCGGTCTAAAAAGGGGAGTCGTTGTGAATATCGAAAACACGGTTCAGTCTATAAAGCATGCTGTTGAAGAAGCCGAGCATATGGCAGGATGTGAGATACGAACCGTTTTTGCAGGGATTGCAGGAGGACATATTAAAGGAATGAGTGGACATGGTATGATTACGCTTAGAAATCGTGAGGTCTCCAAACGTGACCTTGATCGTGTAATAGAATCAGCAAGCGCGCTTTCTATACCGGCAGATAGAGAAATCATTCATGTTATTCCTCAGGAATTCAACGTTGACGGTCAAGGTGGAATAAAAGATCCAGTTGGAATCTATGGAATCAAGCTTGAGACAAAGGTTCATATTGTTACTGGCCAGGTTACAGCCGCGCAGAATCTCGTAAAGTGCATACACCGCGCAGGCATGGATGTAGCCGATATTATATTAGAGCAACTCGCATCAAGCGAGGCTGTACTTATGCCGGATGAGAAAGAAATCGGCGTAGTCCTAATTGATTGTGGAGGAGGAACAACAGATATTGCGATATTCGTTGGAGGAAGTATAAGATATACAGAAAATCTCACACTAGGAGGCGATCACATAGATAGGGATATAGCTATTGGACTTTCTACCCCATTAGCAGAGGCAAAAAGAATCAAGGAGAAACACGGTTCGGCTTACGCCGATCTTGTACCACCAGATGAAACTATCGAGGTGATTAGTGTTGGAGGGAGACGTTCAAGAACTATCCCTAGAAGAGAGCTTGCTATGATAATCGAACCAAGGATGGAAGAGATTTTAAGCCTTGTAAAAAGAGAAATAATAAAATCTGGTTATCAAGATTTTCTCCCTGCAGGGGCTGTAATTACTGGAGGGACCGTCATAATGGACAACACAGTTGAACTCGCCGAAAAGATCCTAGGGATACCTGTAAGGAGAGGACTCCCAACTGAGGTAGGTGGACTGACAGATGTAGTAGCAAACCCAGTCTATTCAACAGGCGTTGGGCTTGTACTCTATGGTACTAGGTATAAAGGCGATAAAAAGCTACGTATTCGCGATGAATATGTATTTAAAAAGGTATTTGAAAGTATGAAGACCTGGTTTCAAGAATTTTTTTAGGTTAAAATAGAGTCATCAATCAAGGAGGGGCAAAAGTTATGGCAAACTTTGAACTGGAGGATACGACATTAGAACCAAGAGCAAAAATAAAAGTGATGGGTCTTGGAGGAGCCGGGGGAAACGCTGTTAATACAATGATTGAGAAAAATCTTGGTGGTGTTGAATTCATCGTTGCAAATACAGATACTCAGGATTTAAAGAAATCCCGCGCATCAACAAAGCTTCAAATTGGCTCTAGAATAACAAAAGGACTCGGTGTAGGCGGAAACCCCGTGCTTGGGAAAGAGGCGGCTCTTGAGGATCAAACTAAAATCATTGAGATGCTAGAAGGTGCAGATATGGTCTTTATTACAGCCGGCATGGGAGGGGGAACGGGAACAGGCGCGTCTCCAGTTGTAGCACGGGCAGCGAAAGATATTGGCGCACTCGCAGTTGGTGTTGTAACAAAACCCTTCAGCTTTGAGGGTCCAAGGAGACATAGACAAGCCTTAGAAGGCATAGAAAACCTTGAGAAAGAGGTGGATACGCTGATTGTAATTCCGAATGATAGGCTTGCTGTTGTTCAGAAGATAGGCATTATTGAAGCATTTAAAAAGGCAGATGAGGTTCTTTATCAAGCTGTTCGAGGAATCTCCGATATAATTACAGGAACGGGCTACATTAACGTTGATTTCGCCGATGTGAAAAGCATAATGGGTGAAAACGGCGGAAAGGCGCTTATGGGAACAGGGTACTCAGAGGGAAGCGGAAGAGCCCAAGAGGCAGCAGAAAATGCAATTACGAGTTTACTACTGGAAGATATTTCGATAGATGGAGCAAGGGGAATACTAATAAATGTAACCGCCTCACCTGACTTCAGAATTGAGGAGCTAAACGAAGCCTGTGGCTACATAAGAGAGCGTGCACACGAAGAGGTTAATCTTATTTTCGGACTGGTACTCGATGAGAAAATGAGAGACGCCGTGAGAATTACAGTGATTGCCACTGGCATTCAAAGTAAGAGGGCTGAAAATAAATTAACAGACGATGCATCCCTAAAGGAGGTTGTCACAAAACTTACTTCCGCGGTTGAAGAAATGAGCGATGAATTTGAAATACCCGCTTTTATAAGAAGGCGAAGCGTTAGGGAAGGAAAGTAACAACTATCCTTGAAAATTAAAACGGGCTTTGATTTAGGTAATGTCAACTGAGGAAATGATTTGATTCGTGTAGTTTTATACCCTACTTAAAGACAATCCGTAATTAAAATTCAAGCTACTTAACATGAGTCACGTTTTTTTAATAAGATAATAAAATTGTTACTGTGTAATTTTAAACAGCAAATCCAAGTTTATATTCCGTTTTTTCCTTAAGAGGTTCTGCTTAATCATATTTCCATAATATAAGACATGGGTTTCCTACGCTTACTAACTTAGGTAAAATATGCATAATAATAAGCGCGGGTTATTTCCGCTTTAATCCACGAGTAACGTTAATTAAATAACTGATGATATGGAAACTTAAAGAAAAAGCTAAGGATATTTTGTCTAATGAAACTGGGACTATATTTAAAGAAGGTTCGCTAAGAGTTGCTCTCGCATATCCAAATACATACCAGATTGGAACGTCAAACCTAGGGTTTCAGCTAATATATCGCATCCTAAATTCAATCCCTAACATCTCAGCAGAGAGGGTTTATCTCCCCGATAAGGAAGACATAAAGCACTATGAATCGGGCGAGGACCTTTTTTCACTCGAAAGCCAAAGGCAGATTGGAGAGTTTGATGTAATCGCCTTCTCTATCCCGTTCGAGGGCGATTATATAAATGTGCTCAAAATCCTAGAGTTATCAAAAATCCCTCTTCGGGGCATAGATAGAGAAGAAAACTACCCGCTTATAATAGCAGGGGGGATGGCAACCCTTCTCAACCCAGAACCGCTTGCTCCTTTTATTGATGCATTTGTGATAGGCGAAGGCGAATATATAACTAGAGAAGTTTTCGAGATTCTAGCACGCAGAGAACTAAAGTGGAAGACTCTAGAGCGGCTCTCAAAGGTTAAAGGTGTTTATGTCCCTTCTTTCTTTGAGCCTAATTACAACGAAGATGGAACATTTGCAGGGCATCTTCCCTCTCTCAGTGTACAAAAAAGATTCGTAGATGACCTCCATTTACATCCTGCTGGATCTACGATTCTTACAAAAAACACAACCTTTTCTGATACGTATCTCATCGAAGTAAGTAGAGGGTGCGGAGGTGCATGCCGGTTCTGTGCAGAAGGGTTTGTATACAGATACCCGAGGCACAGAGATAAAGAATCAATTATCACTGAAATAAAGAAGGCCAAAGAATTGGGAAGGAGAGTAGGACTGATAAGCCCTATGCTCCTTGACCACCCAGATTTAAAGGAAATAATCGCCGAGGCTAAAAAGGAGGGTATACAGGCCTCTCTTTCTTCACTTAGAGCAGACGCTCTTGATGAAGATATGCTCGAAACTATTCGTATGAGTGGACAGAAAACCCTTACAATCGCGCCTGAAGCTGGTAGCGATTTTCTAAGACGCTCTGTAAATAAACATTTTACGAACGGGGATATAATTAGAAGTGCCGAGCTTTCGTTTAAGTTTGGAATAACAAACTTGAAACTCTACTTTATGGTAGGACTTCCTGGAGAGACAGATGAAGATGTAGAAGCAATTGGGTTTCTCGGAAAAGCAATAAGAGACGTTTTTCCACGAGGCAAAGTGACTATTGGTGTTAATCCACTCGTACCAAAACCTTGGACTCCCTTTCAGTGGGCTCCATTTCCTAGGCTTGAAGATGTCGAAAGAAAATACCGACTTATAAAAGATGAGGTTAAAGAAATAAGCGGGATAGAACTTTCTTTGAGCTCCCCAAGACTTTTCTACATCCAGTCCCTTCTATCACGCGGCTCACGCCGTGTTTCTCGTTTCCTTGAACTAGCACTCGAAGAAAAAGGGAGCTACGCTAGAGCGTTAAGAAAATGGGAATTTAACCCTGACTTCTTTACCTATCGTGAACACCGGGCGGACGAAACATTTCCATGGGATTTTATTGACCATGGAATATCAAAAAGGTTTTTAAGAAAGGAATACGAAAAATCATTCGAAGGAAGAAAAACCCCTGAATGCGTAGTGCCTATATGCAAACTCTGCGGAGTGTGCTAATAAAATGTACAATTTAAATTAGATGACAGCACAAATGGAGAGAGGATTATGATCAGGGTTCAGATCGTTGAGCAACATGGAACCAATCTCTATAAAACTCTAGTCGAGGCGATGCGCTCTGGAAAGCTTCGAACCTTCTCTGTAACGAAACGTGGGCGGAGGGTCACTCATACTAAATCAGATTATCCTGGTTGGATGAACTGGTCTTATGCGGATGGAATAATTGTTTGTGAAGTACTAAGCCCACGTAAGCCAGGGAGCGAGTGGAAGCTGTTAAGCGCCCTTATCGGACGTTTAGCAGACAAATATGCCGATCGCATCCACAGCATTAGCATTCAGTTCCCGGATGCGATCGTCCCTGAATCCACCAAGCGTCGCTGATAGGTTCAGGCGAAGCTGCTATGCTTGTATAGTTTTTTCATCCTTGTAACAGAGCAATACTATTTGGTTAAAAAGTAACCAGCTAATTCTTCCATTCATATTATAATTTGTTGTAATTAAAGATACTTACCTCTGGCATTAATCTTGCTAATTTTAAGTAAAAATAGTTAGGAGGCCTAAATACATGAGTTTAATTGATGAGGTTCTAAAGGCTAACAAAGACTATGCAAAGAACTTTAAACTGGGATATCTTCCTATACCACCCGCTCGTAAGCTGGCAATTGTTGCCTGAATGGATGCGCGGTTAACTGTAGAGCAAATGTTGGATCTTAAAACCGGCGTTGCCCACATCATGAGATCATAGAATCATCGGAGAAAAATAGACTCTGCGTTATAGCCGTCCCTCCGTTTGATCCCTCCGACGAAAACTTTTCAGACAAGATTTAGAGAAAAAAAACAATCCGTATAAGAAAGAACAAAAAGAACTACTGCAAATTACTTCTATCTGCGATTTCATAATTCGTTATCGGTATAGGAGAAGCATGATGTAGAATCATGAGCCAGCCGGAATCATGACGTTCAAAAATGTTTGTTGACTGAGACATGTTTATCCCTATCGGGTCTCTATTTATGTAAATTAGTTGCTGTATACAAGTAACCCATGCAACGTCCCTTTTTATTTCCACAGTAATGTTTGAAAGCCTGATATCCACTTGATCGTTTGGGTCGAATACATTTTCCCAACTCTGTCTTATAGCCTGCCATCCACTAAGTATTATCCAGCCTGGGTGTACACACCCTGCCCTTGAGTCTTTGACCCAGACTTGATCCATTAGTTCCAGGTTTCTTGTACCAAGCGCCTTATAAAACATTTCGTTTACCTTCAGCACCTCTTCGTAGTCTGAATTATTAGGCATGAGAATCCCCTGTTTTTATAAGATTGGTTTGTTTAAGATTTATCAAGTGAAATTGATTTCAAAAACCTCAAATCTTCTTAACTTTATTTTATCTATAGATTGACAGATAAACAAGCGCTATGATTCAGGAATCAATATGTATATTTACTTTTTCCATATTAAGATTTCTCAAAAGCGAAACAAATTGTAAATCAAAAAAGAAGTGGAGATGACATTAACAAAAAGGATTTCATATTTATGGCTTATGCTATGTGTATCTACCGCATTAGCCGTTGAATTAAATGTTTCCAACTTAGCCGATCTCTTAATAAAAGCCCAAAAGGAAAACCAGCTAATCCCCGTTCTTTCTAATCAATACCCTGAGCTTCATGTTGAGACTGCTTACCTAGTGCAGAGAGCCTACGTCAAAAGAAAGCTGTCTGATGATCAGATTGCAGGGTTTAAGGCTGGCCTTACTTCTTCAGAAATCCAAAAAAAGTTTTGCGTGACGTTTCCTGTATCGGGTGTTCTCTTTGGGTCTGGAAAGAAGCTTAACTCACCGATGATTGACAAATCTATATTTAAGGTACCGATGATTGAAACAGAAATAGGATTCCTAGTGGGAAAACCTATAACACATTCACTTAAGAACGTATCCGACCTTTATGAAGCCATTCAAGCAGTACTGCCTGTCGTTGAACTTCCAGATCTAGGGTTTACAGACTTGAAAAAGGTTAAAGTAGCCGACATCATAGCTGCAAATGTCTCATCATCTCAATTCATCGTTGGAACTGAAAAGCATACAAAGAGTCTAGATCTTGACAATATAATAGTAACACTTTCACTAAACGGACAGGTAGTCAACCAGGGTAAGGGAAGAGATGCCCTGGGTGATCAGTGGAAGGCCGCACTATGGCTTGTAAATGCCATAACAAAGCAAGGTAGGAAGATTGAACCAGGCTATATCCTCATCACTGGAGTTCTGGGAAAGATGATTCCTAGAAAGGAAGGGAAATATATAGCAGACTATGGAGAACTGGGGAAGATCGAGTTTGAAATTAAGTGATCCTATCTAATCTGAAATTAATGCTTACCACATTTCCTAAAATGAAATGCCCTGAAGCAAGGTGCACGGTATCGGCATATAAACAGACATTCCATTAGGTCATTGCGAGGCACGAAGTGACGAAGCAATCTCAAGAAAGACGAGATCGCTTCGCTGGGATCTGTGGTAGCGATAATGGAGGGAGGGTAGTTAGGGAACCGCAACGCTCGCAATGACAGTAGAAATCCTATAGCAAGCTAGGGGGAATTGTCGAGTTAAATTAGATTAATAAACCAGAGAGTAAGCTTATCACTTAGAATCAGCCTAAATCACCGTCCTTAATATCCTGGAGAATTTCTTGTGCTGCTCGAATGCCTGAAAGGGCAGCACCTTCCATGAAACCCTGCCACTCGTAGAAGGAGCTTGTGTGCTCACCAGCGAAGTAGAGGTTTCCGACCTTCTTAGCTTCGTTGTCAGCTATCGTCGTAAAATATCCTGGATGGTTGCACGTATAACTTCCTTTCACGAGAGGGTTTGAAGGCCAGTGCTCAAGGTGTGCACGGAATCTACCTTTCGTATCGCGGAAGGCTGCCGCAAATGCTCCTGGGTAGACGCGATCAAGGTCTGTTAGAAAAAGTTTCGCCTCATTCTGGACTTTCTGGGGATTTAAGCTTGCACCTCGGTGCCCGCCTGAGTAGTCCGTAAGTACCGCATGTGTATTTGTTGCCTTTATAGGATTTGTCTCCCAGGTATTCTGGTGGTTAAGAAGGTCAGAGTAAGACGTACCCTTGCTTCCTTGAGCTATCCAGGGACGGCTATTAAATCCGATCATCATTTTTGCGTTTGTGCCGTAGCGAAGTTCGTTGATTGCAAGACGCTTCTCGGTGGTAAGCTCAAGGCTTTCATCCAACTCGACCTCGCGTAAAATTGAAAAAGGTATAGCAAAGACAACAGCGTCATGGGTTACGGTAACAGTTCTAGCACCATCTTTGAATGTAAGCTCGACTCTTCCTGTAGAGGTCTTTCGCGCTCTCACAAGCAGCATTCCAAGCTCGATCTGATCCTGGAACTTAGAGCGAAGTCCTTCAACAATCTGATCATTACCCCCAATAATGTGATACCGCTCGTCACTAAAAACACCGAAGGGGCGAAATTTTGATCGCTTATCCAAGTGAATAAAGAGAAGAAAATTAAGGCAGCTTTGCTCCTCGATCTCAAGACCGTACTCAGCAATGTAGGCTGCTTTGACTGCGGACTTGATCAAGTCTCCCGCCCCGCGGGTATCGAGGTACTCCTGTAGGTTCGTACGGTCGAGATCCTCATCGGCCTCAGTGTGATTATCGGCGGTCGGGGGAGTTAGCACGCGCAGGTCATCATGCATTGCTGCAACCAGATTACGGAACTCGTCAACAACTTGAGACTCTGGAAAATGCTGTCCGTTAAAAAAGTAAAAGACCTCACCTGGAGGCTCTTTCTCTACATCCTCAAGCTGAAGATTGAATTCCTGTGCGTAACCAAGCATTGTCTTATGCAGGTTGTCTATGAATTCGCCTCCCCGCTCCGCAACCTGATCGTTAGGGAAAAAGCCTCGGAGTGAGAAGCAACGACCGCCAACCCTATTATTGTTTGCTTCATATAATGTTGCATTAATACCGTTCTTCCTTAGTTCACCTCCGCAAGTAATTCCTGCTAGGCCAGCACCTACGATGGCAATATTAACAACAGGACCTGGAGGGGGAGCTGCTAATGTGCTTCGTAAAGGCCACGCAACCGAACCAATAGCGCCGACTACCGCAACCTTACCCATGGCACCAAGAAAATCGCGCCTGCTAGCACGGCGCTTCCGCAAGCGTGCCTCTAAATCCGCAACCCGCTCTAAACCCTCTTTAGTAGAGATATCGTTTTCTTCGCAGTGGTGCGCAATCCGTATTGTTCGGGCAAGTTTGTTGAAAAGAAGCGAACGACCCATATGGCTTCCTCCTTAAAAAGATCCTATGACCTAAGTAAAACTCAACAACGAATTAGAAATAAATATAATCGCTAACATAAAGAGAATAAAATCCTAGCCTAAGTCTTGAAGTTTTGGCATAACTTCTTTTACCAGGAGTGCCATTGAGCGCACCCACTTATCTCTTGGCCGCCATTCATGCCCCATTACAAGAAGAACGCCAAACCCTCCGAGGTATTCATACAATTCTCGAATCTTATGAGCTACATCGTCTGGACTACCAACTATCCACATATTGTCAACCATGTAATCAAGGGTAACATCTGAATCGGATATACCTGTATCAGTTTTAAAAATGTCTAAAGAACCCCTGATTTTTGGAACGAGTCGGAAAAAGTATTCCTTGAAATCCCTGCCTAAGGTTCCTTCAATTGCCTCACGCCGCGCTTGTTCAGTCGTCTCTGCAACGTAAACATCCCTCGCTACCCTCCATTTCGAGCGATCCGCAATCTTTCCCCCCTTTTGAGCGCCTTCTTCAACTGCCTTCCAGTGACTTCTAATGATTTGCTTAGCTACAAGATTAATACTCATCGGAATCCAATCGCGCTCACCAGCAATCGTCAATGTTCCAGATCCCTCAGAAATACCAGCGACAGCTATTGGAGGATGGGGTTTTTGATAAGGCTTCAGATGTAACCTTAGTCCCACATCATCTTGAGGTTCAGGAACCGAAAATCGCCAATATTTGTTTTCGTAAAGTCCGGGCTGCGGATCCTCCCATAGCTTGAGTATCAGATCAATAGCATCATGGGTTAAGACCCGCTGTTCGCCTGTTTTAGGATTAATTCCAAAGACCTTAAAGTCTCCTGGAAAGCTACCAGCCCCAACTCCCCAATAAAAGCGGCCGTGTGCCAGGTGATCCAACATTGCGATCCTGTGGGCGAGTACAAATGGATTGTGGTTTGGCATACAGGAGACACCAATGCCAAGTATGATATTCTTTGTTAAGGGGATGGCTTTTGCTATGAGGAGGTCAGGAGCTGGAATGTTTTCCCAAGAAGAGGTGAAGTGCTCTCCGATCCAAGCCTCTTTAAATCCAAGATTGTCTAGAATCACAATCTGTTCAAGGTCCTCGTCAAGGGTCTCTGTCATGTTTGATCCCTGTGGATGAAGTGGCATGGTAAAGTAACCGTAATCCATCTGAACCTCCGTTTCACATCACTAGAAATCGTATAGCTCTACATATTCCAACCTTCGATAGCACACAACCACACCTCGACTCAGAACTTTAGCTCATTCACTATTTGATCGAATCGGAAAATAATTATACTGGAACAAGTAATACAAACAAAAGATTTTTATTAGCCGATTGATTCAAGAAATTCTCGTTTTTTATTTTATTGTGATATCTAGATCAAAGAAAATAATCCCTTACTTTTAAGTCGTTTCCAGGCATAATAATAATCTTGACACCTAAGTTTTAAAATGATATATGAAATGGGAATTTGAAGCAGCCTCCTAAATATTAATTTGCCGGAGGCTAAATTCAAATCAAAAATTTGTTGTAAGGAGGAAGAAATTATGAAGAAGTATCTTTTACTTGCAATGTTGCTAACCTTGGTGGCATATGCTGTGCCTACTTATGCCGCCGACCCAGGTGAGGGTTCGGTTAGTATATTATTTGTTCAAACTTCAAAAGGCGTAGCCTTTGATAAGGGGACAATGACATTGAA
>Ga0209751_10002690_pt1 | contig 17591 bp, 18 predicted proteins | sample RifCSP13_1_FD_184019 | JGI IMG/M metagenome (GOLD analysis project Ga0209751, IMG submission 184019) | Soil microbial communities from Rifle, Colorado - Rifle CSP2_sed 13_1 (SPAdes) (version 2) | ecosystem: Environmental > Terrestrial > Deep subsurface > Rock core/Sediment | place: Rifle... | reverse complement strand
CTCGCCGATCGTTGCGCCCTCGGCGGTGTCGGCCGTCGCACCCTTGGCCGCGTCATGTATCCAGAGCTCGCCCCCCTCGAGCGAAGGTACGCGGTTTTCGAACACCAGCACCTCGATTTCGTAGGTCGAACCCGCAGCCGCAGCCGGGGCGGCGAGCGTCTGGCCGATGGGCAGAAACACCAGACCGAGTAAAGCAAATAGCCGTTTCACGAGATTTCCCCAGCGGAGTATTTTTTATAGTATGTCCTAACCGCAGCCCGAATTCGAGGGATTCCGAGATGGCCGTCCGCTGCTTTGGCAGTTTAGCGCAGGGGCCGGCGCAGGCAGGGCGGTTGATTGTCCTGATTGGTGGAAACCAGCGGGCCAGCTATCATTAAGGTGAACAACTTTTTCGCGATATGGAGCACGTCATGCAACAACTGACCAGAATTACCATGGATCCGCAAGTCATGGGGGGCAAACCCTGCATCCGGGGGATGCGCGTTACGGTCGGGACATTGGTAGGCTTGATCGCGACGGGGAAGACCATTGATGATGTACTCGCCGCTTATCCCTACCTTGAACGCGAGGACGTGCAGGAGGCGCTGGCATATGCGGCATGGCGTTCGGAAGAGAAGGAATTTCCGCTCGCTTCTTGATGAAGATTCTGGTTGACATGAATTTGTCGCCGCGCTGGGTCGAGTTCTTCGTAGCGGCTGGTTGGGAGGCGGTTCACTGGGCAGCGATCGGAGATTTTAGGGCAACCGACCGCACGATCATGGCTTGGGCCAAGGAGCATGGGTATATCGTGTTTACGCACGATCTCGATTTCGGAGCGCTGCTTGCAGCAACCCGAGCGATGGGCCCCAGTGTGATTCAGGTCCGGACACAGAAGGTGCTCCCGGAAGATATCGGCGAAACCGTTGCCAAGAGCCTCAGGGAATTGCGGGGTGAACTGGAGCGCGGAGCCATGGTCTCGATCGACCCGGGGCGTGCGCGAGTCCGCATTCTCCCGTTTCATGCCGCGTGACCCAGACTATGGCCGTCCGCCGCGTCCTCAAGATGGGCGATCCGCTGCTCTACCGCAGGGCCGAGCCGGTGCCGGGTTTCAATACCCCCGAGCTCGATGCGTTGATCGCGGACATGTTCGACACCATGGCGGCGCTGAACGGCGCGGGCCTCGCCGCGCCCCAGATCGGCGTCTCCCAGCGCGTGGTCGTCTTCGAGGTGCAGTCCAACCCGCGCTATCCCGAGGCCGAGCCGGTGCCGCGCACGATCCTGATTAATCCCGTGCTGGAACCGATCGGAAGCGAAATGGAGGACGGCTGGGAGGGCTGCCTGAGCGTGCCCGGCTTGCGCGGTCTGGTGGGCCGGCACAAGCGGCTACGCTACGCCGGCTTCGACCAGCACGGTCATCCGATCGACCGCACGGTGGCGGACTTTCATGCGCGCGTCGTGCAGCATGAGGTCGACCATCTGGACGGCATTCTCTACCCCATGCGCCTCAAGGACATCCGCCTGCTCGGGTTCGACGAGGCGTTGTTTCCCGATCTATAAGTAACAGTGACTCGCGATTCGTAACTCGTGGTTCGTGAAGGGCTTCCGGGCTACTTGGCTGTTTCGGAACCTTGGGGAATCGAAGGGTGGATAAGACGCGCAGCGCCGTAACCCACCAGTATTATTTCGGTGGGTTACGCACCTGAGAAACGGCGCTAACCCACCCTACATCAAGCCATTGAGCAGTTCACGCACGCGCTTGATACGCGACTCCACGTCCGGCATCTCGCCGAGGATCCGCAGCCGGTTCGGCCCGTCGAGCTTGTAGGTCCGGGGCACGGATTGCAGCAGCCGGATGATCGCCGTCGGATCGATATTCGGTTTCTCCGTAAATTCGATGCGCGCGCCCTTGGGGCCGGCGTCGATCTTGCGGATGCCGAGCGGCGAGGCGAGGATTTTGAGTTCCGCGGCCTTGAATAGAAGCGTCGCCGGTGCCGGCAGGACGCCGAAGCGGTCGATGATCTCCTCCCTCAGCCCCTGGAGCGCCTGAAGATCCTCGGTGCCGGCGATGCGCTTGTAGAGCACCAGGCGCTGGTGCACATCTGGCAGGTAGTCCTCGGGTAGCAGCGCCGGCGCATGCAGATTGACCTCGGCGCCGAGCGGCGCCGGCGCCTCGAGCTCGGGCCTTCCCCCCGCGCGCAGCGACCGCACTGCGCGCTCCAGCAGTTCCGCGTACATCGCAAACCCCACCTCGTCGATCAGTCCGCTCTGGGACTCGCCCAGGAGCTCGCCCGCGCCGCGGATCTCGAGATCGTGCGAGGCGAGCGTGAACCCCGCGCCCAGTTCCTCCAGCGCAGCGATCGCCTCCAGGCGCTTGCGCGCCTCCTCCGTCATCTGGCTGCGCGGAGGCACCAGCAGATAGGCGTAGGCCCGGGCGTGCGAGCGGCCGACGCGCCCGCGCAACTGGTGCAATTGCGCCAGACCCAGTTTGTCCGCGCGCTCGATGACGATGGTGTTGGCGGTCGGCACGTCGATGCCGGACTCGATGATGGTGGAGCAGATCAGGATGTTGAAGCGCTGGTGGTAGAAATCGAGCATGATGCGCTCGAGCTCGCGTTCCGGCATCTGGCCGTGGGCGACATGGATCTCGGCCTCGGGCAGCAGCTCCGTGAGCTCGCGCGCCGCTCGGTCGATCGTGCGCACCTCGTTGTGCAGGTAGTACACCTGCCCGCCGCGGCGGATCTCGCGCAGGCAGGCCTCGCGGATGAGCGCCTTGTTCCATTCACTCACGACGGTCTTGACGGCGAGGCGTCCCTCCGGGGCAGTGGCGATGACGGAGATCTCGCGCAGGCCCGAGAGCGCCAGATTGAGCGTGCGCGGGATCGGCGTTGCCGTCAGCGTGAGGATATCCACCTCGCTGCGCAGTTTCTTGAGCCGCTCCTTCTGGCGCACCCCGAAGCGGTGCTCCTCATCGAGGATCGCGAGCCCCAGGTTCTTGAAGCGCACGTCCTCCTGCAGCAGCCGGTGCGTGCCGATCACGATATCCACGCGGCCGTCGGCGAGGTCGCGAACGACTTCTTCCTGCTCGGCCTTGGTGCGAAAGCGCGACAGCAGCTCGATGCGGAAGGGCAGCCCCGCGAAGCGGTCGCGGAAATTCTGGAAATGCTGTTGCGCGAGCAGCGTGGTCGGCACCAGCACCGCGACCTGGGCCCTGCCGTACACCGCGAGGAATGCGGCGCGCATGGCGACCTCGGTCTTGCCGAAGCCGACGTCGCCGCACACCAGCCGGTCCATGGGATTGTCCGACTCCATGTCTTTCAGGACCTCGCCGATGGCGCGGGTTTGGTCCGGCGTCTCCTCGAACGGAAAGGCGTCGGCGAAGGCCTGGTAGTGCTGCTCGTGCACCGGGAAGGCGCGGCCCCTGCGCGCGGCGCGCAGGGCGTAGATCTCGAGGAGCTCGGCCGCGGCGTCGTAGGCCTTCTCGCGCGCCCGGCGCTTGGCCTTCTCCCAGGCATCGCCCCCGAGCCGGTGCAGCGGCGCATGCTCGGGGTCGGTGCCGGTGTAGCGGTGGATGAGCTGGAGCGACAGTACCGGGATGTAGAGCTTGTCGCCGCCGGCGTATTCGAGTGCGAGGAATTCGACCGGCCCATCGCCGACGTCCAGCGTTTGCAGGCCGAGATACCGCCCGACCCCATGGTCTTCGTGCACCACCGGAGCGCCGACGTGCAGCTCGGCGAGGCTGCGGATGATGGCCTGCGGGTCGCGCGCCGCGGCGGCGATGCGCCGGCGGCGCTGCGCCGCCCGCTCGCCGTAGAGCTGCGGTTCCGTAATGACGGTGAGCGCGGGGTCATTGAGCAGCAGCCCCCGCTCGAGATCCGCCACCGTCAGGCAGAGTTTCGCGGACTCGGGAAGAAACGTCTGCCAGCCCGGCAGCAGCTTGGGGCTGAAGCCGTTGTCCTTCAGCAGCCCGAGCAGGGTCTCGCGCCGGCCCGCGGTTTCCGCCACGAGCAGGGTGCGCCCCGGGTAGCCGCGCAGGTAATCGAACAGCGCACCGTAGGGGGCTTCGGATTTGTGGTCCACCGGCAGGCTTACGGGCGGCCGGGTGTCGTAGGTAATGACCGGCATCGCCGTCTCGGTCCGGACCTCCGCCGCAGCGGAGGGATTTTCCGCTGCCTGCGGGCCGAGCAGGTGTATGCCAGAATAGGGCCCGATCGCGGTCAGAAACTGCGTCGCATCGAGAAAGAGCTCCGCGGGCGCAAGCAGCGGGCGCTCGCGGTCGTAGTGAAGGTCGTTGTAGCGCACTTGTACTTCATGCTGAAACTTGTCCATCGCCTCCGAGACGCCGGCGTCCAGGAAAAGCGTCGCCGCATCCGGCAGATAGCTAAAGAATGTCTCGGTCCGGTCGAAAAAGAGCGGAAGATAGTATTCGCTCCCCGCGGGGCTTAGCCCCTTGGTGACGTCGCGGTAGATGCTGACCTTCTGGGGATCGCCCTCGAAGCGGCTGCGGAATGCCGCGCGGAACCGGTGGATCGCCGGTTGCGTGAGCGGGAACTCGCGCGCCGGGAGCAACCGGATAGCCTTGAGCGTCTTTCCCGAACGCTGGGTGCCGGCGTCGAACTCACGGATGGACTCCACCCGCTCGCCGAAGAGGTCGATACGAAAGGGGGCCGGGCTGCCGACCGGAAACAGGTCGATGAGCCCACCGCGCACGGCGAACTCGCCCGGTTCCATGACCTGGGAGACGCTGTGGTACGCGGCGTGGACCAACTGTTCGCGCAGGCGGGGGATATCCAGCACCTCGCCCACGCTCAGCATGAAGCTCTGGGAGGCGATGAATTCGCGCGGCGGCAGCCGATGCAGCAGCGTCGGCGCCGGGGCGAGCACGAGGCCCCGCGCAAGCTGCGGCAGCCGGTAGAGCGTCTCCAGACGCTGCGCGGTGATGTCCTGATGCGGGGAAAGCGCGTCGTAGGGCAGGCACTCCCGGTCGGGGAAGAGCAGCAGCGGCAGGGACGGGTCGTCGGCATAGAACCGGATCTCGTCTTCCAGTTGCCGGGCGGCGTTAACGCTGGCGGTAATGACGAGGATTGGGCCGGGTGCCTTTGTCGCCGCCGCAGCGATGGCCAAGCTGCGGGCACTGCCGCACAGACCGAACCACCCGATCTGCGCGCCCTTCGGGGCCGGCAGTATCGGCGTAAGCGGTGAATTTAAAAGGGATTTCTGGAGGATCGTCGAAGGCGAGGTCATGCAGGGTTCGCCTGAAAACGGTATCTTAGCGTAAATGCAGTCGGCGGGCTCGATTCCAAAAACTGTTGTTATAATAAACCTTTATCGGCATAATCTAAACCAAAGCAATAAGTAAACTCACTCTGCACTTGAGCACATTATAACGGAGGAGGTTTTCCGTGTATGGCTAAACGGCCAAGCTTCAAGATCGGCGACACGGTATTTTATCCCTCAGCCGGGGTCGGTTTGATCGAGGCGATCGAGGATATCTATCACTCGGGGAAGCTGGAGTGCTGTTACGTCATTCGCATCCCGGAAACCCGCATGGTGGTCAAGGTGCCGAAGGCCAACGTCGAGCGATCCGGCATCCGTCCCTTGCTCAATCAGAGAAAACTCAAGGAGCTTTTCAACGTGCTGTCGGCCAAGAGCCGGCAGCGTGTCACGGGCGGTAACTGGACCGAACGCTGCAAGGAGATCGAGCGCAAGATCAACTCCGGCTCCTGCCTCGATCTGGGCGAGGTCGTGCGCGATCTGATGCGTTGGAAGAGCCAGTCCGGCCTGTCGTTCGAGGAATCCATGCTGCTCGAGACCGCGAGTGGCTATCTCGCGCGCGAGATCGCGGTTGTCGAGGGCATCGCCACCGATGCCGCCAAGGATCGTATCCGCGGTTACATCGGCCTCCACATTTGACGCGGCGCTGACCCCCGTTTTCCTCCTTGACCGTTCCTGTCGGCATCTGGGCCCTGGTTCCGGCAGCCGGAGTCGGCGCGCGCATGCGCACCGCCACGCCCAAGCAGTATCTCCCCCTGTCCGGCCGTCCCGTACTGTGGCATACGCTCGCGCGGCTGTGCGCCTACCCGCGGCTTGAGGGTGTGATGCTCGGCGTCTCCGCGCAGGATGCGTACTGGCCCGGGCTTTCCGAGGATTGTTCACGCCTGCCGAGGTTTCTGGGAACCTACACGGGCGGTGCGACGCGCGCCCACACCGTATTGAACGGACTGCGCAGCTTGACGGCGCGCGCGCCGGCGCGCGACTGGGTGCTGGTGCACGATGCCGTACGTCCCTGTCTGCGGCACGCGGATATCGCCAAACTCATTGCGGCGGTGGGCGAGGATGATAATGGCGGCCTGCTGGCGCTGCCGATCTCCGACACCATCAAGCGCGCGGACGCCGACGACCGCGCGGTCGAGACCGTGTCGCGCGAGGGACTATGGCGGGCGTACACGCCGCAGATGTTCCGGATCGGTCAGCTGGCCGGGGCGCTCGAGCGCGCACTCGAGCGGGGCGGTGAAGTGACCGACGAGGCCGCGGCGATGGAGGCCGCGGGCTTCGCCCCGCGGCTCGTTGCCGGCTGCGCGGATAATATTAAAATCACCCTGCCCGAGGACATGGCGCTGGCGGAGCTTTTTCTGAAACGACAAAGCGAGGAACGATGATCCGGGTCGGACACGGTTACGACGTGCACCCGCTGGTGGCGGGGCGCGACCTGATCCTCGGCGGCGTGAAGATCCCGCACGCCAAGGGTCTACAGGGACATTCCGACGCCGATGTGCTGATCCACGCAGTCTGCGACGCCTGCCTCGGCGCCGCGGGCCTCGGCGACATCGGCCGGCACTTCCCCGACAGCGATCCGCAGTACAAAGATATCGACAGCCGCAAGCTGCTGCGCCGGGTTCGGGAGGCGCTCGCGGAGCGCGGCTGGAAGATCGCGAACGTGGACAGCACCATCGTCGTCCAGGCCCCGCGCGTCGGGCCGTACCTGTCGCAGATGGCGCAGAACATCTCCGCCGATCTCGGTATTCCCGCCGAGGGCGTAAACATCAAGGCCACGACCACGGAAAAACTAGGCTTCGCCGGTCGCGAGGAGGGGATCGCGGCGCATGCGGTGGTATTGTTGGAAAGGCGTGAGGAGTGAGATTTACGAATCACGAGCTTGCCCTTGCCCTGCGCCCGCCCGACATACAGGGGCCGCGGTGGGTGTGCCGATCGATCCGCCGGTGGATATCGAAGGAGCGCTTGCAAGGGCGGTTTGGCGAGACGTGCAGGACGTTCGGGTCTCAAGTGAGGCCTCGCGCAACTTGGGCGTAATCAGAGCGGAGCATGCATGGAATTCTTAAACTTCTTTCGTGAAGATCCGGTGATGGCCTGGCTCGTATTCTTGGGATTGCTGGTCATCATTGTGCCGGCGGCATCGGTGCTCTGGGGCAGGATGGCTGGGCGCAACCCGGTCGATACAGCAAAACAGCCCGTGGGGGCAGCAAAGCCGATCCGCTTCGGGAACCAGACCGAGCTTGTCATTCTGCTCCTCGGGCTTTTGTTGTTGCTGGCCGTGATTGGCTGGATACGCAGCACTTTTTTTGAGTAAGCCAATATAGTCAGTTTCAGATGTCCGGCTGGAATGGCCGTATTATTGCGCCGTCAGACGGATCACACCCAGGTCACGGCGGGGAGCGGCGGCATTCAGACTGATTAGGTCAGGGGTGTTGTTGCCCGCGATCCGATCCCTGCCCTTGAGTTTCTCGTCCGGGATCAGCATAGCCAGATAATAATCGCCCGCGCCCAGATGCTGGAACGCAAATCGGCCATCCGCCGTCAACACGGCGCTCCCCACGAGTACAGTCATATTTGTTTTTGTAAATGCGGGTTTCGGGTCGCCGGGCGACTTTTTCTTCCTGACCGATGAAGCAGGTTTGGTCGGATCATCATCCGTAAGCCGGAACAACCCGACACGAATGCCGGCGGTCGTAGCGCCCGGCATCGCAATCTGGCCTGCGAGGCGCCCGTTGCTCAGGCTGCCCAGAACAAGTTTCACATGATCGTAGCGGTCGGGACTGGCGCGGCGGGCCGAGGCCAGGAAACCCTCCGCGCGTTTCATGTCGCCGAAACGCGCCCAAGCCGCGGCCAGCCTCGCCGCGGCGCGGCCACCGATGAAATAGCGCTTGTCATCGCTCATCTGCTCCAGCATCGCGCGCGTCTCGGCATTGATTGGGGCCGCCCGCATCAGCCAGGCCAGCTTGATCTGGATTTGGAGCAGACTGCCATGCTTCAGGCTGTTCTGCCGGGTAAAATTATCGATCAACTGATAATACTCGCGCGGTTGCCAGAGCGTATTGTAAACATCCGCCGCTCCCATCATGGCCGATTTACGCAGGACGCTGTTCTTTCCCTTCCCGGCCACAAACCGCTCCAGCGCCGCCACCGCATCCGGATGCAGGGGCACATCGCCGCCGCCATAGTACGATCCGGAAGCGGAAACCTGTGTGACCGGATTCCCGACCTTTAACGCCGGATTGGCCGACAGGTCTTTGCTCACGCGACAATTTGAATCGGCGCAGAATTTGACGAGGCGGAGAGAAAGCGGATGGATGCCGGACAGTTCCGCGACATCCACCAACTTCTTATTGCCGAGATAGTCGACGCTGCTCAACAGAGGAAGCGCGACGACGCCAGCCGCCAGCACCCCGGCCGCCAGGATCAGGGCAGGGCGCGTCGCGGTAACCCGCGCGCGCCAGCCGCCCGTACCCGGAATAAATGCCGGCAACAGACCGAATGCAAGGGCACTACCCAGCGCCAGCATCACGACCATGCCGATCGACAGCCACGTCCAGCCGAACGCGCTCGTCTCCATGCTGCGATCCAGCGCCTCGGTCACCACCGTGAACCAGATCATAAAAACGGCGCTGACGGCTTTCACGATCAGGCCGAAGGCCAGGATAAACATCACGCCCAGGCCCGCCGTCCGTGCTACCGCCGGCCAGCTCAGTTTTGAAGGGTGGTTGTTGCCAAAACGACCGAAGGCCTGGGGAGAAACCAGCGGCCAAACCATGGCCGCGGCCGCCAGCGCCACGATCCAGTTGGTGTCGCTGGACTGGCCACCAGCCCCAATAATTCCGAGATCAGTGACTGAGAACACGAGAATACAGGCCGCCAGAAACAGCAGGCCGCCGCCCATCCACGCCGCCCAGGCCCAGATGCGTTTTCCGTCGTCTGTACGCGGCATGCGCGCCAGCGCGGGGTGCAACCGGCCCGCCACCATGAACCAAATCCATGCAAGAAGAATCAGCGCGCTCCAGGGGAGCCAGTTTGGTGCCTCGCCTAACAGGGTCGCCAACGGCGCAATGGCGTTTACGTCATGGTACATCCCCAGCGGCATCAGGTATTCGTGATAGGCCGGCATGGCGATGGCCACCAGGACGAAGAGCGCCCACAAACCAAAAATCGCGCCGATCAGGCCGTAGATCGAAAGTGAACGCATGGAAGAAATCCCCCTGGTGGTTGTGGTTGGCATAATTGTAGACGCTGTTGGCGCGGTCGCGTTGCGTGGCGGGTTTCTGTCCCAGCTCCAGCAGCCGTACCGCTTCGGGCTTGAACGCCTTGCTGAAGCGGGTTGAGTTTGTTCTTCGGCTTTCCCATCTGACACCCCTCCTCGGGTATTGTCTACCTTCAAAAGTGTCCGAGGAAAGCGGGTTAGCCCAGTTCCCGATTCTCGTTTCGTTCGGGAGAAAACAGAAAAGCGCCAAACAGATGCCGGCATTCGTTTCTTGCGAATTGTGGACTATCGTTGGCATGTCTGCCAATCAAAGGTGAAGCGATGAGACAATTACGCATATTCCTGCTTTTGGTTACAGTGGCGACCGGCCTTGCCTCTTGTGCGACCCAGTACCAGCGCTTCGCTCATCCGCATGGGGATTTTGTTTTTGCATATCCCGCTGGCTGGAAGCCGTCACCGGGATTGCAGACCGTTAATTTCCCTCATCCGGATGACAAGGAAGTGACTGTCCGCATGGGGGTCTTCCCGTTGGATAGAAACGATCCCAGGACATCGGAGGAATATGTCGCAACGACCATCAAGAACATGGGGCTCTATGGTGGACATCTGGATCGGAAGGAGGTGATTCAGGTGTCAGGGCGTGATGCCACGAGACTTGAGTTTGTGGAGAAGCATGGCAGCTGGGGGCAGGCTTCCGGCGTAGAGATCATCGTCCCCAATGGAGCGCAATACTACGTATTAAGCCTGTTTGGCAAGGTGTCCGACGTGGCCCTCATCCGTCCGGAGTTCGATCGGATTGTTTCAAGTCTCCGTCTTGGGCAAGCGCCTAAGTTTCTTATGGAATGGAGTGGTACGTATGATGGGCCCAAGGAAGCAAAACGGATGGTAGCCAGAACCCCGGGAGAATTGCATGGAATGATCCGGGTCTTCGGGCAATCTGTTAAGAAATTAATCCCTGAAGGCGGGCTCGACTTTAACGCGTACATGCTGGCCGGAGTCAGCTTGGGACAGAAGCCGACGGGAGGTTACTCGGTGAGAATCGAGGATGCCAATGAGCGGGGCGGTATCCAGTACGTGCGCTACCGCGAACAATCGCCGAAACCGACGTCAATGGTGACACAGGCATTCACCTCCCCGCATCACCTGAAACTGTTGCCCGCCGGTAAAGCGGTAATAGTCAAGTTCGAGAAAATCTGTGAACTGGAAATTGCCGACCCCGATAAACCGTCAGAGTGAAATGAGTCGGATGGCCACCATGAGGCGCACGGTTATTCGTGATATGGAGAAGTCGTGGCGGAGAATGGGTTGGCATAATATGCGCCGACCGAAGGAAATCTTGACCTCAGCGCGGTTGGAAGAAATTCGCCTGGCCCAAGATCAATGTGTGGTGGGATCGGTAAAAGGGGAAAGCCACATGATGCCCGAACACACTGAATATCCGGGCACACCCCTTTCGCCGGTTTCTTTAACCCCCAAAACCGGTGTTGTGTCGTTAGAGTGATGTGCGTATATTCATTCTGGCTGCAAGGAATCAGAGATTGCGCATATCCGACCATCAACCCAGGAGATGATTCATGAAATTCCCGTTCCTCACTTTCACACTGGCCCTTGCCCTGCTCGCAATAACCGGCGGTGCCCAGGCTGACAACACGAAGCCGGCGGAAAAGTCGAAACAAGCCATGGACAACGTCATCAACGCCGGCGCGGTGAAAGGGTCAACGACGACCAGTTCGGGAAATAACAGCGATAAGGCCAAGCCCGGCGATTCGGCGGCTGATTTCCGGCCTAAGCAGAAACCGCTCAAAATCACCGAGCCCCCGTCGCCAACAAAATAAGAACGTCGAATCACGACAATCAAAAAACGGTCATATTTCCAAGGTTAGTTGTAAGTAGAGATTTACTCTTTATTCCAAATACAACGGGGCGCATCGCGCCCCGTTGTATTTATACAGACCAGTTCGTTGTTGTGGGCTGAACCGGTGTCGATGCCAGGCTCAGTAGGGCGGGTGTAATGCGCTGTTGCTAGCCAACCATGCGATTGATGGGGACAGTCGCGGAGGAGGTTCACTGATCCAGAAGTTTCATCCTCCATAAAGAACCTAACAGACGCCGCCACTTATGGCATCCGTGATTGACGGCCGACTTCACTTTTTCTTCTCTTGATGCTGCTTGTAGTTTTTCCGAATCCCGTCCTGGACATAAGGGTCATTTTGCGGATTCAAGTTCTTGCTATCGTCGCGCAGCGGATTCTTTAGCGGCTTATCCGGATTCGGCGGGAACGGGTTGCCCGGCTGTTTCGGTGGTGGTGGCTCTTGGGAGCTTTTACCGCCCGCCTTGGTGCCGGGCACGTCGGCCGCAAGGCCGGCGCCGGCAACGAAGAGGCTCAACATACAACCAAGAACCGTGCTGAATCGTATCAGTCTCATGGAATGCCTCGCAGTTTGAGAATGTTCGAGAAAATCCCGCGCGGCGAACCCGCGCGGTGTTGCGCGTACTTAAGACAACAACGTAATATCTTTTTGGTCTCTACTGCCCCGACCTCGATTTGCCCGAATTTTTATAATTCTCGATGGCCTGCTTTTGGGCGTCGGTCGTTTTGCTCGAGTCTTTGTATTCCTTGATGGCCTGCTCTTGGGTGCGAGTGGTGGACGTAGAGGTGTTAACAGTGCTGCTACCACCCGTAGTAGTGGTGCTACCGCGGGCGCCATCGAACGTGACTTCGCCGCTTTGCTTGGTCGCGCGTTCCGCTTGCTTTTTAGCGGGCTCGGCCGCGATGCCGACGCCACTCACGAAACTCAAAACAAGCACAGAGGGAATTACCAGGCGAGACATCTTTTTCATAACCTCTCCTACGTTAATGTTGTCTTAGGGAAATTATACCTGCGCTGGACCGCATTTTTAGTGTATGGCTTTCATCATTATCACGCAAGCTTGTGTATCGCGGCCTATGGGTTCCTCATGCGCGAGCGGCTCTCGGGCAATAAAAAAACGCCGCTCGACTCAAAACTATCCCGATGCGGCCCGTGAGTATGAGAGTGCGGTGCGGTCGCGCCGCGAGTTCCGGGCTACTATCGTGAGTTATTACGCCAGCCAGTAATAATTCCATTGCTATCAACTGTCCAATCCTGAAGATAGCAACTCACGATCCCGTTACCCGCGGGATAACATTCTCCCCGGAGATGGCCAACATTAAGCCCGCGTAGGATGGGTTGAGCGTAGCGATACCCATCCTACGGGGATCTCTCTTGGTCAAGTCTTCGCGGGATGATTTCAACGACTCAGACTCGTTGATTGGCGCTATGGCGGCTACTTCGCCGGTGCTAACTGTTTGGATCGCGCCAAGTCCGCCGCGGCGTCCTTGGCGTCACCCTTTTTCTGTTTCACGAGACCGCGACCGAGGTAGGCGTCGGCGAACTTCGGACTGATCTCGATCGCCCGGGTATAGTCGGCAATGGCGCCGTCAAGATCGCCCGTGAGCTCCTTCGCCCCAGCGCGGGTAAAGTACAGAACATCCTTGTCTTCCCGCTCAAACTCGATCGCGCGCGTGTAGTCGGCAATGGCGCCGGCGTAATCGCGCTTTCTCTCTTTCGCGTTGGCGCGTATAAGGTAATACCCGCTATTTGATGGTTCGAGCGAGATAGCGCGGCTAAAATCGGCGATGGCACCATCGTAGTCCCCGTTCCGCAGTTTCTGGTTGCCGGAGATCATCCAGCGGCGGTTGCTCGACTCTTTCGGTACCGGTAACTCACCCACGCAGGGGGTGCGCGGCACAGCGGCGTTGGTGATGAAGTTCCAGCCATCCTGGTGCCCCGACACCTCCGTGACGTTCCTGAGGCCACCCGGCCACACGCTGAAATGACCTTTCTCGCCCTTGTCGAACGTCGCACGGATGGCGACGGTCTGGCGATCGAACCGCTTCCATGTCTGCAACATCGACTCGTAGCGCGCGTAGTCCTGATCGGTTTTGTAGGGTCCATCGTCTATGTCGAGCCAGAGGCAGCTCTTCGCTTGAGTTTCATTTTCGGATGGACAGGCGGTCATGTTCTCGAAGTCGATCGTGACACTGGCGATGACCCACAATGTCTTGCCGTGATGCGCGTCCGGATTGGCAATCAGTTTGGCCAACGATACGCGCTCGCCGCATTCCGGGTCCGGGCTGAAACAAACCGGGGCAGTCGCGCACAAAAACGCGGTGAGCAGGATACTCCCGATGTGTTTCAGTGTGTTCATCAATTTCCCCCGGAAAATGCGTGCTCCCTATTGCCTCAGCTTTTTCTTGGCGCCGAGGGCAAGGTCAATAGTACTAAACGGCTTGACCAGCGGCATAGCCCGAAGTCAGGTAAAGCGCAGCGTAGGAGCGAGACTGCTTTTCACATCAGGAGGGAGGTTGTTTTTGTCAAAACTCCCAGTCGAACCGCTGATGTCATTGTACAAGCCAATGACGTAGACGTCGGCAACCCCATCCTTGTGGATCGCAAGAACGAATGCCGAGTCGTAGTCTGGGGAAAAGTCATTGTTGGCGAGGCGCACGAAACAAAGCGCGCTCCAATCTGCTTCATACAGAAGAGTGGTAGTTTCCGGTTTGAATACTGTCGGTTCCACAAACATACCGCCGCTCAGGTTCAAGACAATGGCCATAAAATTTGTGGCGTACATCTGATCGAGGCTCACGCTGGCCAGCACCTCCATCCCTGCATCTGCCGCCTTGCGCTCGGCCTCCAGCCGGGCAAACGAATCGATTCGGTAGCGCACCTCCAATTTTCCCGAGGGCGAGCGCACGGCATGCTGATAGCGGAACACGCTGTTCTCACGCACCGGACAGGGCACGTAATCCGGCGGGGGCCTGAATTCAATGTCGGCTTCCGCCAGCAGCGTTTGAAAGTCGTGCGATTCCAAAATTATTGCTCTCTCTTTGGCTGTTGGGATGGTGTAGTGGTAGTGTATGGCGGGTGACTGGGTTCGACAAACCGGGTCAGAGAGGAATGGCTTCGGTGCATCAACGGCATGATTCATTTGCGTTCATCTGCGGTTAAACGCCGTTTTTAGGATAATTCGGATATGGGAAATTCTTCAGATAAACCCCGAGGCGGTTATTCCTATTACGTCAGCGACGAGCAGCTGGAGGCGTTTGCCCGGCTCTCGCTGTACGAGCGCCTGAAGTGGGTTGACGAGATTCGCGTGTTCACGCTGCTCGCGCGCGCACCGGAAACCGCCGAGAGGCAGGAGCGGCTGCGGCGGGGCGAGACGATTGTTCCGGATGAGAACGATAAACGATAAACCTAAAAACGGCGATTGCATCCGCAGATTACGCAGATTTCCGCAGATTTTAAGAATGGTGAACGGTGAACGGCATGAGTCACCAGTCACTTCCTGCGCAGCAGGACATACACCGCCCCCGTCCCGCCGTCGGTCGGTCGGGCGGAGCAGAAGGCGAGGACCTCGTCTTTCTGGCGCAGCCACGAGTTTACCTTGCCCTTGAGCACTGGCAGCTTCCCCTCCGAACTGTTGCCCTTGCCGTGAATGACGCGCACGCAGCGTCGGCCCTCGGCGCGCGCCACGCGCAGAAAAGTGTTCACGCGCTCGCGCGCCTGCGGCACGGTGTTGCCGTGCAGATCGAGTTGCGCCTCGATCGCAAACTGGCCGCGACGGAGTTTCCGCAGCACCAGGTGTTGCAACCCCGGGCGCACGAAGAGAAGCTCCTCCCCGGTTTCGACCTCGGAGGGCTCGTAGTCGTCCGAGAGCAGGTTTTGCATTACCTCCTGCTCATCGCGTTGCTTTTGCTCGGGGATCGGCTTGCGCCGGCGGCGGTAGGGCGCGACGCGGTCCTGCTTCAGCGGACGAGCGCCGCGCACGGCTTCGCGGAAACCGTCGTGGTCTGTCCCGTCGTCGCGTTCCTTGTCCGCCATGTTGCCCTGATTAAGAATATTTTCACCACAGAGGACACAGAGATCACAGAGAGAAGATAAGAAATATTGCTTTTCCTCCGTGCCCTCCGTGCCCTCCGTGCCCTCCGTGCCCTCCGTGCCCTCTGTGGTGAAACTTATTTCAGATTCATCAAGTACTTTTCCGCGTCCAGCGCCGCCATGCAGCCGCTGCCGGCGGAGGTGACGGCTTGGCGGTAGACGTGGTCCTGCACGTCGCCGGCGGCGAACACGCCCGGGACGCTGGTCGCGGTGGCGTTGCCCTCGCGCCCGGTCTGGGTCACGACGTAGCCGTTCACCATCTCGATCTGGCCCGCGAAGATCCCGGTGTTGGGCGCATGACCGATGGCGACGAAGACGCCCTGGACCTCGAGCACCTTCTTGGCGCCGCCCTGGTCCTTGATGCGCACGCCGTTGACCCCGCGGGCATCGCCCAGGATCTCGTCGACCTCGTGGTTCCACTCGACCGAGATATTCCCGCCCCGGGTTTTCGCCGTCAGTTGGTCGATCAGGATCGCCTCGGCCCGGAACTTGTCGCGCCGGTGCACGACGGTGACCTGGGAGGCGATGTTGGCGAGATAGAGCGCCTCCTCCACGGCGGTGTTGCCGCCGCCGATCACCGCGACCTTCTGGCCCTTGTAGAAGAAGCCGTCGCAGGTGGCGCAGGCCGACACGCCCTTGCCCTTATATTTCTCTTCGGACGGAATGCCGAGGTACTTGGCCGAGGCGCCGGTGGCGATGACGAGCGCATCGCAGGTGTAGGTGGCGCTGTCGCCCGTTAAGCGGAACGGTCGCTGCTTGAGGTCGGCGGTGTGGATGTGATCGAAGACGATCTCGGTCTTGAAGCGCTCGGCATGCCGGAGCATGCGCTCCATGAGGTCCGGTCCCTGCAAGCCCTCGACGTCCCCGGGCCAGTTGTCGACGTCGGTGGTCGTCGTGAGCTGGCCGCCTTGCTCGATCCCCGTGATGAGCACGGGATTTAAATTGGCGCGCGCGGCGTACACCGCGGCGGTGTAGCCCGCCGGGCCCGAGCCGAGAATCAGCAAGCGGCAGTGCCGGGTATTGGCCATGGTGCGAAAAACTCCGTAGTCATGCCGAGGGTATTGGATGGACAAACGCGCTGGAAGTTTTTATCTTGCCAGGCGGTCGGCGCACCTGCCCGCGCGTGTTCGCACGCAGGCGGGGAAACGCGCGTGTATGTTACGTCAGGGGTTCCCCCAGGGTAAAGGAGCAGGCATGCGCATCGGCATTCCGAACGAGATCAAGATCCGGGAAGGGCGGGTGGCGCTGATCCCGCCCGCGGCGAGCGAGCTGGTCAAACAAGGCCACGAGGTTTTCGTCCAATCCGGCGCGGGCCAGGCGAGCGGTTATCCGGACCTGGATTACCGCCAAGCGGGCGCGCAGATCGTCCCCGATGCCGCGGCGCTTTACGGGGCGCAGCTCATCGTCAAGGTCAAGGAGCCGCAGCCTTCGGAGTACGGACTGCTGCGCCAGGATCATATCCTGTTCTCGTACCTGCACCTCGCGGCCAATCCGGAATTGACGCGCGTTCTGGTGGAGAGGGGGCTTACCGCCGTGGCCTTCGAGACCGTGGAGCGAAGCGGCCGGCTGCCGTTGCTCGCGCCCATGAGCGACATCGCCGGACGTTTGGCGGTACAGATCGGCGCGACCCTGCTGCACGCCCATCACGGCGGCCGCGGCATCCTTCTGGGCGGGTTGCCCTCGGGCGAGCGCGGGCAGGTGGCGATCCTGGGAGCGGGGGTGGCCGGGGGTAACGCCGCCGCCGCGGCCGCGGCGCTCGGGGCGCAGGTGACGGTGCTCGCGCCGCATCGCGAGGGGCACGAGCGCATGTTCGCCCTGGGGCCTAATGTCACGGCGCTGCCGTCTTATCCCGCGCTCATCGCCCAAGCGGTGTATCAGGCGGACCTCGTGATCGGCGCGGTCCTGATTCCGGGCGCGCGGACGCCGAAGCTCGTGAGCGCCGAAATGGTTGCGCGCATGAAGCCGGGCAGCGTCATCATCGACATCTCCGTCGATCAGGGCGGCTGTGTCGAGACCACGCGCCCCACGGATTACGACAACCCGACCTATGTCGTCGACGGCGTGATCCACTTCGCCGTCACTAATATGCCGGGCGCGGTGCCGCGCACCGCCTCCCAGGCGCTGTCCACGGTACTCACGCCGTATGTGGTGCGGCTCGC
>Ga0209751_10002689_pt1 | contig 17596 bp, 14 predicted proteins | sample RifCSP13_1_FD_184019 | JGI IMG/M metagenome (GOLD analysis project Ga0209751, IMG submission 184019) | Soil microbial communities from Rifle, Colorado - Rifle CSP2_sed 13_1 (SPAdes) (version 2) | ecosystem: Environmental > Terrestrial > Deep subsurface > Rock core/Sediment | place: Rifle... | reverse complement strand
ACCAGGTCCCGCGGATGATCCGGCCATTCGTCGAGACGATCGCCTCGCCCTCGCCGATATCGTCGGCGTCGAGGCGGTTCTTCTCGGGATGCCCGTCGTTGAGAGCCCCGAATCGCATCCGGAGGAGGACGACGTTTGTCGGCGCGACGACCTCCCCATCGGCGGCATCGACCTGGGGCTCGGTCGACCCGTCGACGTAGCGCCAGTAGGTGTTCGCGATCGAGTCGTAGCGGTAGGTGATCGTCTCGTAGGGGTAGTGGACGGTCAGGATCGCGCCCGCCGGCCGGAGCGCGGCCGGGAGGGCCGGCCCGAAGGCCCAGACCGGCTCCTGCGGCCCATCGGCCGCCCCGACTGCGGCGGCGAGCTCGCGGAGATGGCGGCCGTCGGTGTAGACGTTGTGGGGCGCACGGTGGTCCTCGGCGCGCCACAGGTAGCGGCCCCCATAGCGGAATTCGTCGGCGTTCCAGACGAGCTGCCCCCGGCCCTTCGAGCGGAGAGTCGCCAGCGCCTGCGGTGAGCCGCCGACGTGGACGTAGACCGCGTTCCATTCCGCGGCCCAGTCGACGTAGTACTGACGGGCGCTCCGGACGGGCCCCACGGAGCCCGGGATCGTGTCCTGGAAGACGAGCATGTAGCGCGGGATGCCGCCCTCGGCCGGCGCCTGCCAGACGACCGCCGCGGCATTGAAGCCGGCCTGCGGCCGGGCGTCCCGATGGTCGTCGATCATGACCGCGATCGGGTGGTAGGTCGCCGCCTCGGGGCTGACCGGCAGGCCGGTGAGCGGTGCCGGCACGACGACCGGCGTTGGCCTGGGGGTCGGACGCGGCGTGGGGGTCGGGGTCGGGGTTGGGCTCGGCGTGGGGGTCGCGGCCGGCGTCGGCGAGGCCGTTGCGTCCGGCGATCCGGTGGCGGAGGCGACCGAGCCCGGGCCGGTCAAGGCGGCGAGCAGCGCACCGCCACCCACGCCGCCCGCCACGGCGAGGAGGACGACGACGGCCACGACGGCCCGGGGAAACGTGCGTTTCGCCGCCGCGCCGCCGGGCTCAGTCACCTGGTCTCCCCTCTCGCCGCGACCGTCCTCGCGGCGGGGCGCAGAATAGCCGAGCAATCCAAAGTCCGCGCCAGCAGCCGATGCCCCGGCGGGCGGAGGCACGGGACGGGACGAAACGTCGAGGTACGAGCGATGCCTGCACGGAAGGCCGGCCAGTCGGACGGCAGCGACACGTCAACCCGGACCAATGGCCGTGCCCCGGCCGCCGGCCGATCACGCCGGGCGAGCCGCGCCGTCGCCGCGGAGCCTGGGGTTGAGACGGCCCTGACCGGCGAGATCGTGGAGTCGCCCGAGATCCACGAGGACGGCTCGTGGATCGAGGCCGACGCGGTCGAGGTCCACCAGGGCGCGGTCGGCCGCGTCGACGCGACCGAGGTCCGGCTCACCCAGGGGGCGATCGGGCTCGCCCGGGGCGATCGCGTCTCGGTCCTGATGGGCGGTGTCGGGGCCGCCATGGGCCGCGAGGTGAGCCTCAGCCAGGGCGGCGCCGGCTCGATCCTCGCTCAGCACGCCACGATCGACCAGGCGGTCGTCCGGACGCTCGTCGCCCAGGAGGTCGAGTTCCGCAAGCCGAGTGGCGTCCTCGTCCTCATCGCCCAACGCGTGAGCGGCGACGTCCGGGTCCTCCTCGACTGGCGTGCGGCCCTCGCCTTCGGGGCTGCGTTCGGGCTCCTCGCCGGGCTCGTCGGGCGCGGTCGACGGGGCAGCTGAGAAGGGTGGATCGAAGGGGCTCGGCTATACTCGGATGCCGTTTCGCCCGGCTCCCCTGCCGGGCCGACCCGAGCGCCGATGCGCCGCCCAGCGCGGCTCGGGAGCCGCAGCAGGAGCGCCGCGACACGTGATCGACTCGACCGCCCGGATCCATCCCTCGGCCGACCTCGAGGCCGACGTGGCGGTGGGCGCGGGAACCAGCATCTGGCATCGAGCCCAGGTCCGGACCGGGGCTCGCATCGGTGCCGAGTGCGTGATCGGGCGCGACGTCTTCATCGACGAGGGCGTCGAGATCGGGGATCGGACGAAGATCCAGAACGGCGCCCTCGTCTACCACGGCGTGACCGTCGAGGATGGCGTCTTCATCGGCCCCGGGGCGATCCTGACGAACGATCGCTACCCCCGGGCAATCACATCGACCGGCGACCTCGCCCGGGCCGAGGACTGGACGGTCAGCCCGATCAGGCTCCGTCATGGCTCGTCGATCGGGGCCGGGGCGGTCGTGGTCGCCGGCACGGACGTCGGCCGCTTCGCGACCGTCGGCGCCGGGGCGATCGTCACCCGCGACGTGCCGTCGCATGCGCTCGTCGTCGGCAGCCCCGCGCGGCGGATCGGTTGGATGTGCGCCTGCGGCGTCCGCCTCCTCGATGCCGACGGGATGCCCGCGGCGGCGAACCTGCCCCACTACTCGACCCACCCCGAGCTCCACTGCCCGAGCTGCGGGCGGACCTACGTCTACGTCCCGGACGCGGAAGCGCTCGAAGAGCGCCCGCGGCCCCAGCAGGGAGTGCCCGCATGATCCCGATCGCCCGCCCCGACCTCGGCCAGGACGAGATCGACGCCGTCGCCGACGTCATCCGTTCCGGGATCATTGCCCAGGGCCCCCGGGTCCGGGAGCTCGAGGCGGCCTGGGCCGACTATTGCGGCGTCCACCACGCGATCGCGGTGGGTAACGGGACGCTGGCGCTCATGGCGACCTTCGCCTGCCTCGGGATCGGGCCGGGCGACGAGGTCATCACCGTCTCCCACACCTTCGCCGCGACGGCCAACGCGATCCTCTCGACGGGAGCGGTGCCCGTCTTCGTCGACATCGAGCCGGACACCTACCTCATCGACGCCAAGCGAGTCGAGGCTGCGATCACGCCCCGGACCCGGGCGATCGTGCCGGTCCACCTCTTCGGGCTGGTGGCCGACATGGACATGATCCGCGCGATTGCCGACCGGCACGGCCTCGAGGTCGTCGAGGACGCCTGCCAGGCCCACGGCGCGACGTTCCGCGGCCGGCGGGCCGGCAGCTTCGGCCACGGCACGTTCAGCCTGTATGCGACGAAGAACATGACGACCGCCGAGGGCGGCTTCATCACGACCGACAACGATGCCCTCGCCGACCGACTCCGGCTGTACCGCAACCAGGGGATGCGGGCGCGTTACCAGTTCGAGACGCTCGGCTTCAACTACCGGATGACCGATCTCAATGCAGCGATCGGGCTCGTCCAGCTTGCCAAGCTGGACCGCAACACGGCCCGCCGACAGGCGATCGCGGCCGCCTATGACGCGGCCTTCGCGGACCTGCCGGTGGCCACCCCGGTGGTCCCGGACGGCCGGACCCACGTCTACCACCAGTACACGCTCGACGTTGGCCCCGCCCGCGATGCGATCCTGGCAGCGATCCGCGAGGGCGGCGTGGGGGCCGACATCTACTACCCGATCCCCGTCCACCGCCAGGCCTACATCCAGGAGCGCGGCCTGCACGCCGACCTGCCCACGACCGATCGGGCGGCGGCGCGGACGATCGCCCTGCCGATGTACCCGGGCCTGACCGACGAGGACCGGGCGACGGTCATCGGCGTCGTCCGGCGGGCCGTGACCGTCCACGCCGGGGTCGCCGCGGGCGCATGACGGGGGGCGGATGACGGCGTTCTGGCGCCCCATCGGGGACCGCGCGGCCGCAAGCCGGGCGGTCCGGGTCGGGCTGGCCGGCCTCGGCTCGATGGGCCGCAACCATCTCCGGGTGATCGCCGGCCGCCCCGACGCCCGCCTCGTCGCCGTCGCGGACCCCGCGCCAGAGGCCCTCGCCGGCGCGGTCGCCCAGACCAGCGCCACGGGCTTCTCCGAGCCACTGGCGATGGTCGCCGAGGCCGAGCTCGACGCCGTCGTCATCGCCGCGCCGACGACGGCCCACCTCCCGCTCGCGCTGGCCGCCATCGGGCGTGGGATCGCCGTCCTCGTCGAGAAGCCGCTCGCGTCGACGGTCGACGACGCCCTCGAGATCGTGGCCGCGTCCCGGGCGACCGGCGTGCCCGTCCAGGTCGGCCACGTCGAGCGCTTCAACCCGGCGGTTCGAGAGCTGGGCCGCCTCCTCCACGAGGAGCGCTGGTTGTCGACCGTGTACGCCATCACGTCGCGCCGAGCCGGCCCCTTTCCGGCCCGCATCCGGGACGTCGGGGTGACCATCGACCTCGCCACCCACGACGTCGACATCTGCTGCTGGATCGCCGGCGAGCGGCCGGTCCGGGTCCACGCCGAGACGGCCCAGCGGATCCACGCCGACCACGAGGACCTCCTGTTCGGGCTCCTTCACTTTCCCTCGGGCGTCGTCGCCCAGCTCGACGTGGACTGGCTGACGCCGGCCAAGCGCCGCCAGCTCACGGTCGTCGGCGAGGAGGGGATGTTCGAGCTCGACTACCTGACCCAGCGCCTGACCTTCACCCGGGCGACCGACACAACGAACCCGCGTCTCATCGGCGGCTACGCGCCGACGTTCGAGGGCGAGGTCGTGGAGCTGACGGTCCCCGCGGTCGAGCCGCTGGGCCTCGAGCTCGCGGCGTTTCTCCAGGTCGTCCGCGAGGGCGGACGACCCGAGATCGACGCCGAGGACGGCCTGTGGGCGGTCGGGATCGCGACGGCGCTCCTCGAGTCCGCGGCCCGGCTCGAGGTCGGCGAGCTCGGCGTGGCCGGGCGGCTCGCGGCGCTGAGCCCGGCGTGACGCGGCGGCCGGTGGTCGCCCGCCGGCGTTGAGCGCGAGCGGGCGCCCCGGCTACGGCGACGGGCCGGGCTGGCTCGTCCTGCGCGAGGGCCGGACCCCCCGCTGGGGCGGGGAGATCCGGCGGCGCCACGTCTTCGCCCGGCTCGCGGCGCGGACCGGGGCCAGGATCGTCGAGGACGGCTGGTCCGACGGCGGGCTCCGGCGGGCGACGCTGGGGCCGGTCGCGGGGCGCCTGCCGGTGGCGCTGGGGCGCCGTGTCGCGCGGTCGCCGCGGCCCCGGTTCGCGGCGTCCGAGAAGCTCCGCGAGGCGGTCCTGCGGTCGGCGGTCGCGCTGACCGATCCGGCCGTCGTCGCCGTCTATGACGATCCAGTCGCCCAGGCGGCGACGCTCGGGATCGGGATGGACCGCGACTGGCTGGCGACGCTCGCGAGCCGGCAGCGGCAGAACGTCGAGGCCTTCCGCTGGCTGGTCGTCCCGACGGCCTCGTTCGCGGAGCTCGCCGGGCTGCCGGCCGACCGCGTCATCGTCGGCGGCAACGGGACGGACACGTCGGTCGTGCGGGTGGGCGCGTGGCCGTCGCGGCCAACGATCGGGGTCGTCTCCGCGGCGGCGCCGGGTCGCGGGCTGGAGCTGCTCGTCGAGGCGGCACGCCAGGCCCGGCGCGAGCTGCCCGACCTCCAGCTCCGCCTCTGGCTCGTGGCCACGAACGACGACGGGCGCGCGTACCTTGACGGGTTGCGGGCGACCGTTGGCCTCGACCCGTGGATCGAGATCGCGACAGCTGCGTACGAGCGGCTCGGCGAGACCCTGGCGGAGGCGAGCGCCCTCGCGATCCCGCACCCGCCCGGCGCGTACATGGACGTCGCGCTGCCGGTGAAGCTGTTCGATTCGCTGGCCGCCGGGCGGCCACTCGTGGTGACGCCGCGGCGCGAGACGGCGGCGATCGTGGCGGGACTCGACGTTGGGGTCGTGGCCGCCGGGGACGCGGCGAGCGACTTCGCAGCGGCGATTACCGGGCTCCTCGCCGACGAACCGCGGACCCGTGCGGCAGGGGAGCGGGCGCGGGCCGCCGCGGAGGCGTCCTTCGATTGGCGGGTCGTCGGCGACCGGATCGCCGAGGAAGTCCTCCAGCGCGAGGGCGGTCGCCAGGGCAGCCCCTAGTCCCAGGGCGAGCCCGTCTCGGCGGGGCCGTCGCCGGCCGCCGGGCCGGCCGCGAGCATGTCGCCGAGCCAGCGAACGCCGCCCGGGGCGGGGCGCGCGAGGCCCTCCTCGATGACGGCGGCCGCGGCCAGGTGATCGACGCCGTCGGCGCAGACGAGCTCGACGGCGCCGGAGTTGCCGCGGGCTTCACCCTCGGACCCGAGCCGGATCGACTCGCGGATGGCGTTGTCGCCGGCGCGCGTTGCCGCTCGCTCGATGCCTCCGAGCCAGCCCCGCCGCCGGGCCAGGGCGATCGGATGGCGGAGGAGCTGGAGCCAGCGCCCGACGCCTCCGCCCCCGGATCGGAGGACGGCCGAGTCGGCCAGGCCCGAGATCCGGATGCCGTCGGGCAGCCGGACGACCCGCTCGAAGACACCGTCCGCGACGGCCCAGCCGGCGGTCGTCACGAGCCAGACCCGCGACCCGCCTGGTGCCGCCCCGATGACGACGAGCATCGCCTCGCCAGCTCGCGTCGGGTCGAGGGCGACGACGATTCGCCGGAAGGATCGCGTGGCGGTCGGTGCCGCCCCCGTGGCGACGCCCTCGACCGGGGCCGCGCCGGCCAGCGCCTCGGCGTAGACCGTTTCGAGCCGCGCGGCCACGTTGCGGGCCGCGAACCGCGCCTCGACCGACGCGCGCAACGCCGCCGGGTCGAACCCCGCCCGCCGGTCCAGCGCGGCCCCGATGGCCGCCGCGAGCAGCTCCGGCTGGTCGGGCGGGACGACCGCCCCCAAATCGTCGGCATGCTCGCCCAGGATCTCGGCGACGCCGCCCGAATCGGCGGCGACGACGGGCAGCCCTGACGCGAGCGCCTCGACCGCGACGACGCCGAATGTCTCGCGCGGGCTGGGATGGACGAAGAGCGAGGCGCGGGCCATCGCGTCGGCGACGGCGCGGCGATCGGCCGGCCCTTCGAACCGGACGATGTCGGCGATCCCGAGATCGGTCGCTGCCCGCCGCCAGCTGGCCTCGATCTCCTCGGTCGGCGAGCCGCCGATGAGCCGGAGAGTGATCCCGGGATGGCTGTCCCGGGCCAACGAAACGGCCCGCAGCAGCGTCGAGATCCCCTTCGTCGCCTTGCGATACCCGACGAACAGGAGCTCGTCTGCCCGCCGTTCGGCGATCGGCGCCGGCCGGAATTCGCCCATCGCCACGCCGTTCGGGATCACGACGACCTTCGCCTCGATCTCGGGCATGGCCTCGATGAGCTCCGCTGCCAGCGACCGGCTCACGATGACGAGCCGAGCCGCGGCGCGGACGGTCTCGAGGTACGAGGCCCGGACCTCGGGCGCCGCGATGAGCCGGGCCACGGCAGACGCGTGCTCCGTCAGCACCAGCGGACAGCCCAGGCCGAGGGCGAGCCGGGCGGCGGCCGCACCGTCCGGATAGACGGTGTGGGCGTGGACGAGAGCGGGGCGTGGGACGTCGGCCTCGAGGCCGCGGGCCCAGCGATCGGCGAGCGCTTCGAGAGCCGGTACGCGGGCCGCCCGGGCGTGGGTTGCACCGGCCTCGCGGAACCGTCCGGACGGGATGCCCAGGCGAGCCAAGAGAATCGGGCGCCCCGAGATCGCCACCGGCTCGAACACCCGGTCCGAGCCGCGGACGGCGGCGCCGACGTGGGTGTGCACCGCCCGGGCGATCCGCGCCCGGACCGGCCCGGATCCGATGAGGTCCGCCGGGTCGAACGAGACGACCGCAGGCGCCACGATCCCGCGCTCCTCGAGGGCGGCGACCTGATCGGCCACGAACCGGCCGGCCACCGGGTCCAGGGCGGAGGGGAACCAGCTCGAGACGACGAGGACCTGGGGCACCCCGGACGGTTCGGGCGGCATCGGCGGCAACGGTAGCATCGCGGTCGAACCGGTATCCTCAGCCCGTCCAGCACCTTCGCATCGAGGTCCCGGCATGCCCATCGTCGAGCGTCCGACCGGCGGCGCCAGCCTCCTCGGCGGCTCGATCGTCCTGCCCGCCAACGCGTGCGGCCATGCCCTGCCGCCACGCCACGTCAGCCCCTGGGTCGGCGAGCCCGGGACGGCCGGCACCGTCGCCGTGGTCGGCGCCGGCAAGATGGGCCTGCCCCTGGCCGCCCAGTTCGCCGGCCACGGCTGGACGGCCATCGCCTACGACATCTCCGAGGCCGTCGTCGGGGCGATCAACGAGGGCCGCTCGCACCTCGTCGAGGAGCCCGGCGTGGCCGAGCTCGTCGCCGCGTCGCACGCCGCGGGCCGCCTGCGGGCGACGACCGACGGGGTCGCCGCCGCGCGTGAGGCCGATGTCGTCGTCCTCATCGTGCCGGTCAAGCTCGACGCCGCCCACCAGCCCGACTACTCGCACATGGACGCCGCGGTCGATGCGATCGCGGGCGGTCTCCACGAGGACAGCCTCGTCGTCTTCGAGACGACGCTCCCCGTCGGCGACACCCGGGGTCGTTACGCGGCGCGCCTCGAGGCCGCCACCGGGCTCCGGGCCGACGTCGATCTTTTCATCGCCTTCTCCCCCGAGCGGCTGTATTCGGGGGCCGTCCTCCGAAACCTGGCCACGTATCCGAAGCTCGTCGGGGGGCTCGGTCCGGCCTCGACCGAGCGCGCGGCGCTGTTCTACGACAGCGTCCTCGATGCCGAGATCGTGGCGATGTCGTCGGCCGAGGCGGCCGAGTTCTCGAAGCTCGCCGACACGACGTACCGCGACGTCAACATCGCCCTCGCCAACGAGTTCGCCGCCTATGCCGACCGCGTCGGGGTCGACATCCGCGAGGTCATCGCCGCGGCCAACAGCCAGCCCTACTCGCACATCCACCAGCCCGGGATCGGCGTCGGCGGCCACTGCATCCCCGTCTACCCGCACTTCCTCCTGTCGCGAGCCCCGGAGCTGACGCTCGTCGCCCGCTCGCGGGAGGTCAACGACGGCCAGATCCGGATTGCGGTGGACGCGGTTCGCGAGGCCCTCGGCGGCCTCGACGGGGCGCCCGTGCTCGTCCTGGGCCTGACCTACCGGCACGGCGTCAACGAGCTGGCCTACTCGCGCGCCCTGCCGCTCGTCGAAGCGCTCGCCGCCGCCGGCGCCCGCGTCAGCTCCTTCGACCCGCTCCTCTCCGATGAGGAGGTCAGATCGCTTGGTGCCGAGCCGTGGATGTGGGGCACGCCCTCCGACGCCCGGGCGATCGTCACCCAGACCGGCGACCGTCGGTGGCCGATGCTCGACGCGGCCTGGTTCCCCGACCTCGCGATCCTCGTCGACGGCCGGAACACGCTCGCCGACCTCGCCCTGCCGTCGGGCGTCCGCTATCGCGGGATCGGTGTCTCACGGTCGAACCAGATCCCCAGCGTTCCGCATCTTGCATCGTGATGCTAGCATCACGCCCATGACACAGCTCCGTCGCACGACGGTCACGGCCGAGGAGGCCACGCTCCGGACGCTCCAGGCCGAGGCCCAGCGCCGCCGCGTGCCGCTCGCGACCCTCCTCCGCGAGGCGGTCGAAGAGAAGGCTCGCGACCTCCGGCGCCGGCGTCGCCCGAGGGTCGGTGTTGCGCGATCCGTCGATGGTCGGAGCGCGGCGGACGTCACGGCGGAGCCGATCGCCGAAGCTCCGCGCTGACGTTGGCCCTCATCTGCGATACAGGCCCGTTGCTGGCGGCGCTCGATGCCGCCGATCCCGACCACGCTCGTTCGGCGGCTCTCCTCTCCGACGTCGATGAGGACCTCGTCGTGCCGGTCCTCGTGCTCGCCGAGCTCGATTACTGGTGCGCCCGTCGCCTGACCCTGGAGGCGTGGCTGATCTTCCTGGACGACGTCAATGCGGGCGTGTATCGGATCGAGCCGCCAACGGCTGCCGATCTGGCCCGCTGCGCCGAGCTCCAGGCGGGTTACCGCGATCTCGGGCTGGGCATCGTCGACGCCAGCGTCGTGGCACTCGCGGAGCGCCTCGGCGAGCCGAAGGTGGCGACCCTCGACCAGCGCCACTTCCGGGCGGTCCGCCCGGGCCACGTCGCGGCGTTCGAGATCCGCCCGTGAAGATCGTCAGTGTCGTCGGGACGCGGCCCCAGCTCATCAAGGCGGCGGCGCTGCAGCCAGCCCTGCGGGCCCGCCACGACGAGGTCTTCGTCGATACAGGGCAGCACTGGGACGAGTCGATGGCCGGCTCGTTCTTCGGAGAGCTTGGGCTCGCGAAGCCTGACCACAGCCTGGGCGCGGGCGGCGGCACCCACGCCTCGCAGACGGCGGCGATGCTCATCGGCCTCGAGCCACTCCTCGGCGCCGAGCGGCCGGACGCGGTCCTCGTCTACGGGGACACGAACTCCACGCTCGCGGGCGCGCTCGCGGCGGCCAAGCTCGGGCTGCGGGTCGCCCACGTCGAGGCCGGCCTCCGGAGCTTCGACCGGCGGATGCCCGAGGAGCTCAACCGGATCGTCGTCGACCACCTCTCGTCCTGGCGGTTCGCGCCGACGCCGACGGCGGTCGAGCACCTCCGGACCGAGGGGATCACGCGCGGCGTCAGCCTCGTCGGTGACCTGATGCAGGACCTCGCGGCGCGGGTGGGCGCCGAGGTCCGCGATCCGGCCGCGCTCAGCGAGATCGCGGCCCGACTGGGGTTTCCGCTGACCCCCGGCGGCTACCTCTTCGCGACGGTCCATCGCCAGGAGAACCGCGAGCGCGCGGCGATGGCCGCCTGGGCCGGGATCCTCGCCGCCGCGGCCTCGCCGGCCCGGCCGGTCGTGCTGGCGCTCCATCCCGGGACCCGGGCCGCGATGGAGCGGGCGGGTGTCTCGTGCGGCCCGGACGTCGCGATCGTCGAGCCGCAGGCCTACCGGACGTCGCTCGCCCTCCAGCTCCACGCGGCCGCCGTCCTGACGGACTCGGGCGGCGTCCAGCGCGAAGCGGCCTGGCTCCGCGTCCCATGCCTGGTGCTCCGGGCCAGCACCGAGTGGGCTGAGCTGGTCGCTGCGTCCGGTGGGGAGATGCGGCTCGTCGGGACGGAGGGACGCCTGGCCGCCGCCGCGCTCGAGGAGCTGGCGCCCGCCACCGAAGCCCCGGCGCGCGCCCGATCACGGGCCGCGAACCTGGCCCTGGCCCCCTCTGGCGCGGCCGAGGGGATCCTGACGGCCCTCGACCGGGAGCCCTGAGCGTGCGGGTCGTCATGTACGTCCTGAACGACGTGACCCGCGACTCGCGCGTCCTCCGGGAGGCGCGCTCGCTGGCCGCCGCGGGCCACGAGGTCACGATCATGGCCACGCCCCTCGCCGCCGACGTCGCGGCGGCCGGTGAGCCGGCCGCGCCCCCCGGTGTCGCGATAAGGCGCGTCGCCATCCCGACCGGGTCGCCGTGGTGGGTGACCGCCGTTCGCGCACCCTGGCGGCTCCATCCGGTCGCCGCGGTGCTGCTCCTGCCGTGGACGATCGCGCGGGCCGCCTGGGTCCTCGTCGTGAACTGGCTCCTCGGGCGGCCGATCCGGGCCGGCGGCATCGACTTCGTCCGCCGCTGGCGGGTCGAATGGCTGGGCTGGTGCCGGGCTGCCGTCGCTGGTGCGCCGGCAGCGGACGTCCACCACGCTCACGACATGGAGGCCCTCCCGGCGGCGCGCGCGGCGGCGGCGCGCGATGGAGCCCGGTACGTCTACGACAGCCACGAGATCTACCTGGCCTGGGGCCCCGTCCTCCGTCAGCCCAGGCTGCTGCGGTCGCTCATCGGCCGCTGGGAGCGCCGTATGGCCCGAGGCGCCGCCGGCGTGGTCACCGTCGGCGAGGCGCTCGCGGACCACCTCCGCCAGCGCTTCGGGCTCCGGCGCGTCATCGTCGTCCACAACTGCCCGCCGCGCTGGGGGCCCCCGAAGCCGCCCGAGGATCGGATCCGACGAGCCCTCAAGCTGCCGCCCGGCACGCCGGTCGTCCTGTGCCATGGCGGGTTCATGGCCAACCGGGGCCTCGAGCAGACCGCCGAGGCGATGCTCAAGCCGGGCCTCGAGGCCGCCCATCTCGTCTTTCTCGGCTACCGGGCTGCCTTCATCGAGCCGATCCTGGCCGATCCCCGGCTGGCCGGTCGCGTCCACTACCTGCCCGCGGTGGCGCCCTCCGACGTCACCGCCTGGGTCGCCGGGGCCAGCGTCGACGTCATGGCGATCCTGCCGACCGATCTCAACAGCCGCGTCTCGACGCCGAACAAGCTCTTCGAGAGCCTGGCGGCCGGGACGCCGGTCGTCTCGAGCGACCTCCCGGCCCGCCGCGCGATCCTCCTCGGCGACCCGCTCGGGCCGCTCGGGGTCCTCTGTGACCCGGCGAGCCCGGCCTCGATCGCGGCGGCCATCCGCTCCGTCCTCGAGCTCGAGCCGGCGGCCCGCGCCGACCTCCGGACCCGGATCGTCGCGGCGGCCCATGAGCGCTGGAACTGGGAGATCGAGTCGGTGAAGCTGCTCGACCTCTACCGGGAGCTCGGCCCGGCCTCCTGAGCCGCGCGGCGGTCGGCGAGCCATCGAAGCCCGCCCGGCGCGACGACAATCCGGCCGTCGGCCCGGAGCGGCTCCAGCGCGACGAGGTCGATCCCGCCGAGGCACACGGCGATCGGGACAGGAGCCCCGGCGCCCGCGCGAGCCACCGCCGAGGCGACGGCTGCTGCCAGCGCCGGGAGGACCCGACCGGCGAGCGCGCGCCGCCGCAGCCGCCGGGCCAGCCAACGCGCCGGCGCCCGGAGGAGCCCCACTGGACCGCGCCCGCGCGCCCGCCCCTGCAGAGCGAGGAACGCCGCGAGATCGGCCGTCGGCACCGGATCGAGCCTGGCTGCGTCCGGGTGGCCGCGCACGGGCTCCCCGGCGGTGACGATGACGATGTCGCCGAGGCTTCGAGCCGGGAATGCCGCGAGCTTCTCGTCGAGGGTCACCCGGTCGAAGCCGACGAGGACGATCGGGCGGTCGGTCTCGGGCGACGGAGCCGGCGCCCATGCGGCGCCCGCCGGCCGTGGTGTCGCGCCGAGAACCTCTTCATACAGGTCGGCGATCCGCCCGGCCACGGCCGCGGCCCCGTACCGCCCAACCACCTGCTCCCGCAGGCGCGCGGGATCGAACCCGTCGCGGCGCGCCAGCGTCGCCAGGATCGCCGCCGCGAGCGGCTCGGGTGCCTGGTCCGCGACGAGCGCCCCGACCGCCTCTGGCCGGGGGCCGAGGACCTCGGTCACCCCGCCCGAGTCGACCGCGACGACCGGGAGGCCGGCAGCGAGCGCCTCGACCGCCACGACGCCCATCGTCTCGGCCCGGCTGGGATGGACGAAGAGGGCCGCCCGCTCCATCGCCCGGGCGACGCCGGACCGATCCGCCGGCGGCTCGAACGCCACGCTGTCGGCGAGCCCGAGCTCGTCCGCCAGGCGATGCCAGCCTGACTCCTCCTCGTCGGTCGTCGAGCGGCCGATGAGCCGGAGCCGCGTGGCCGGCCGCGCGTCGCGGACGATCCGGAATGCCCGCAGGAGCGCGGCCATGCCCTTGACCTCGCGGCGGTACCCGACCCAGAGCAGCTCGTCGGGATCTCGTTCGGCCGGCGCGACGGCCCGGAAGGCCCCGATGTCGACGGTGTTCGGGATGACCACGAGCCGGTCCTCCAGGTCCGGGAATTCGCGGGCGATCCGCCGGGCGAGGTCGGTGCCGACCGCCACGATCCGGGCCGCCGTCCGGGCCCCCGCGTGGTACGCCGCCCGGATCGCGGGATCCGCGAACAGGCGATCCAGGTACGTGGCGTGCTCGGTGAGGACGAGCGGGATCCCGCGCTCCGCGGCGACGGCCGCGGCCGCGGCCCCCTCCGGGTAGCCGACGTGGGCGTGGATGAGCGCGGGCCGGCGGTCGGGCAGCCCGTCGAGGAAGGCCCGGAGGGTGGAGGCCCGGTGGATCGCCGCGTTCGTCCGGCCGGCGCCCCGGGTGCCGCCGGTCGGTGTCCCCAGGCGCGCGACCGGGACATCGGCCGGTCCCGTCGCACCCCGCGCGGCGAACGCGAGATCGTCGCCGGCCGCGGCCCGCACGACCTCGACCCAGGCGCTGGCCGCCTCCTCCCGGAGCGCGAGGTCGCCGTGGAGCGCGAACGGCTCGAAGCTGACGACCGACGGCCGGACCCGGCCCGTGGCGAGGAGGGCGGCGGCCTGGTCGGCCACGAAGCGCCCGGCGGCCGGGTCGTCCTCGCCGGGGTACCAGCCGACGACGAGGACGTCGAGCGGGCCGCCCGCGGCGGTCCCCCCCGCCTCGCTCACCGCCGCCTCACGACGCGGCGGCGGCGCCGCCCCGTGCCGAGCCGACCGCCTCGAGCCCCCGGTCCACGATCGGTGGCAGCCGATCTGGCTGGCCGCCCGCGCGCCGGATCTCGGACCGCTCCTCGTGGACGAGGACGACGTCGTCGGGCTCGCCCGCCGCCACGACGTTGCCGCCCTCGAGGAGGATGGCGTGGTTGCAGAACTCGCGGGCCCAGGACATGTCGTGGGTCACGAGGACGATCGCCCGGGCTGCCTTCATGAGCTCCACCACCCGGGCCTGGCTCTTCGCCCGGAACGTCGCGTCGCCTGTGCCGAGGACCTCGTCGAGGAGGAGGACGTCCGGCTCGACCGCGGTCGCGATGCTGAATCCCAGCCTGGCGTTCATCCCGGAGCTGTACGTCTTGATCGGGGCGTCGATGAACTGGCCAAGGTCGGCGAAGTCGATGATCCCGGGCATTCGGGCGACCATGTCGGCGTGGGGGATGCCCATGAAGGCGCCGGCCAGGAGGATGTTGTCGCGGCCGCTGAGCTCGGCATCGAAGCCCGCGCCGAGGGTCAGCAGGCTCGAGATCCGACCGTTGACCTCGATCGCGCCCTCGTCCGGCAGGAGGATCCCGGCGAGGACCTGGAGGAGGGTGCTCTTGCCGGCCCCGTTGGGCCCGATGACGGCCAGCGATTCGCCGGGCGGGACCCGGAACGAGACGTCGCGGAGGGCCCAGAAGTGGCCCGGTCCCTCGCGCCGGCGGGCGAGGTTCTTGAACGACTCGCGGACAGTGTTCTTGCGCGTCAGGCGGAGGTTGTAGCGCACGCCGAGCGTCCGGACGTCGATCGCGTCGGCCATCAGATGACCTTCGCGAAGGCCGGCTCGAGCCGCCGGAAGACGACCGTGGCCACGACGAGCAGGAGGAATGAGGCCAGGAGGACGAGCCCCAGGGCGAGCCAGTCGGGGGCATGCCCGTCGTAGATGAGGTCGCGGTACGACTCGAACAGGGTCGCGAACGGGTTGAGGTGGTAGACGACCCCGATCGCCGGCTGGCCCGCGGTCAGGCGGGCGATCTGGTCAGCGCCGTACAGTGCCGGCGAGAGGTAGAACCAGATCCGCAGGACGTGGCCGGCGACGTTGCCGACGTCGCGGTAGAAGACCGTGATCGCGGCAGCCAGGAGGGCGACCCCGAGGGTGAAGACGAATTGGACGAGGGCCACGGCCGGCAGGGCGAGGACCCAGATCGTCAGGTGGTCGCGGTACAGGAGGACGAGCATCGCGAAGAGCGGGATCAGGCCGAAGGTGAAGCTCGCCACGCCGCCGGCCGCTGCCGCCATCGGCAGGACGACCTTCGGGAAGTTGACCTGCTTGATGATCCGCTCGCGGGTGGTGATGCAGGTCACGGCGTCGGCGACGCTGCTCGAGAACCACTTCCAGGGCAGGATCGCGCAGAACACGAAGAGCGGATAGGCGGGGATGTCGGTCCGCAGGATGATCGAGATGAGGAGGACGTAGACGAGCATCGTCAGGAGCGGATCCAGGATCCACCAGACGTTGCCGAGGACCGTGTCGGCGCCGCGCTTCTTCAGGTCTGCCCGAACGAGGTAGAGGATCAGCCGGCGCCGTGTGGCGATCTCGCTCGCGGTGTCGCGGAGGGTCTCGAGGAAGCCGGGACGAACGGGTCGGTAGGCGTCCCGGATCGCCTCACTGGTCTGGGTCATGCCGGGCGAACGTTACCATCGGCGGCCGGCCGGTCAGGGCGCGGCCCGCCGGGCGGGGCGGGCGGGCGGCCAGGGCAGCAGCGCCAGTGTCGGGGCAGCAGCCCGCCGGCATCGACGGGCCCGCAGAGGGTCACGTGCGATACTCGCGGCGTGCCCGCGTCTGATCGCGTCCCATGGATCGTCCTGTGCGAGACGGAGCGGACCCGGTGGGGCGGCGATCTGCGGCGCGCCCACATCCTCCACGAGCTGGCCCTGGCGACGTCTGCCCTCGAGGTCCAGGGCTGGGGACACGCCGCCGTCCGCGACGCGGTCCGCAAGGTGGCCGGCCCGCCGTTCCCGTGGCGCCGCCGGCCGGCGCTGGCGAGCTCCGAGTTCCTGTCCGAGGGCGCGACGGTCCAGGCCCGGCGCGCCACGCGGCCGGTCGTCCTCGACGTCCACGATCACCCGATTGCCCAGGCCGAGGCGCTGGGTCGTCGTCTCGAGTCCCCGGCCCGGGGCGCGATGGCCGCCCAGGTCGCCCGCAACGTCGAGACGTTCGCGCTCTTCTCGGCCCCCTCGGCGACGTTTGCCGAGCTGGCGGGCCTGGATCCGCGGCGGACGATCGTTGCCCCCAACGGTTCCGACACGACCCGCGTCACCCCGCGCCCGTTTCCGACCCGGCCGGCGGTCGGCATGATCTCGGGGGCCGCCGAGGGCCGGGGGATCGAGGCCCTGATCGCCGCGGCACGGCTGGTCCGGACCGGGGTCCCGGACCTGCGGCTCCTCCTCTGGCTGGCCAGCGGCGACGTGGCCGGCGAGGCCTACCTGGCAGCCCTCCGGGCCGCCGCCGCCGGCGATCCCTGGATCGAGGTCAGGGCGGTCGACCAGGCGGGCCTGGCCGATGCCCTCGGGCGGGCCACCGTCCTCGTCGTGCCCCACCCGGCCAACGCCTACATGGACGTCGCCGTCCCGGTCAAGCTGCTCGATTCGATGGCCGCGGGACGGCCGGTCGTCGTCACGCCCCGGACGGAGACCCGACGGATCGTCGAGGCCGCCCGGGCCGGGGTTGTGGCGAGTGACGACGGGCCCGAGGCGCTGGCCGAGGCCATCGCCCCGCTGCTCGCGGATGCGGCGTTCGCCGCCCGGCTGGGCGCGGCCGGCCGGGCCGCCGCCGAGCGCGACTTCGACTGGGCGGTGATCGGGCGCCGCCTCGCCACCGAGGTCCTCGCGCGGACCGGGTCGGCGACGAGCGGGCACGAGACCGCGAGCGGCGTCGGGTCGTGACCGCGATCGTCGCGTTCGTCCTGAACGACATCCGCCACGACTCCAGGGTCCTGCGCGAGGCCGCGACGCTCACGGCCGCGGGTCACTCCGTGACGATCGTTGGGCGGACGATCGACCCGTACGCCGCACGCCCGGAGCGAACCACGAGCGCGGCGGGCGGGCCGCTCGTCCGCGTCCCTGTGGCCGGCGGCTGGCTCCGCTGGATCCTCCTGGCCCGCCGGCCGTCGCGCCTCCCGGTGGCGCTCCTCGAGGCTGCCGGCCGTGACCCGATCCGCTTCGTGGCCGGGGCGCTCGTCGCCGCGGCGCTCGCCATTCCGGCGGCGGTCGCGGCGATCCCGGTCGTGCTTGCCGCCGCGGCCGTGCGGGCGATGCCGCCGCTCGGCGGAGCGTGGCGAGGCCTCTCGTGGCGCCTGGCGTGGCAGTTCGCGGTCCTGCCCTGGGCCCGCGCCGCGGCCGCCGCCGG
>Ga0209751_10002687_pt1 | contig 17601 bp, 14 predicted proteins | sample RifCSP13_1_FD_184019 | JGI IMG/M metagenome (GOLD analysis project Ga0209751, IMG submission 184019) | Soil microbial communities from Rifle, Colorado - Rifle CSP2_sed 13_1 (SPAdes) (version 2) | ecosystem: Environmental > Terrestrial > Deep subsurface > Rock core/Sediment | place: Rifle... | reverse complement strand
GCTTGAGGGCGGTGGGTATGTCGCCGATACGCCCGGGCTGCGGTCGGTGGGATTGTGGGACATCGAGCCTGAGGAGCTCGACGCGTATTTCCCCGAGATCCGGCCGCTCGTGCGGGACTGCGAGTTTAACGACTGCACACACCTGCACGAGCCCGGCTGTGCGGTGATCGCCGCGGTTGAAGCGGGAACGATCGACCCCGAGCGCTACGATTCCTACTGCCGCATGCGGATCACGCCGGGGGATCAAGTCTCGCGGTGAGTCTCACCGCGGAGAACGCAGAGGGCGTAGAGATCCCCTGAATGGTAGCTGCGCACACCGCGTTCTGCGCGGTGAAATCCTTGGTCCTCCACTTCGTTGGTCTGGAAGACCTGCGGTCAGTCCTACGGCGAGGTCGGGAGGCCCTCGTAAGATCGGCTGAGCCTCGACTCCGTCTCCAGGTATGGCCCCCGGAGCCATGCTGTGTCGGGGTCTCCTGACCCGACACGGAGCACGACCGATGGTCTCCTGTCTGGGAGACCCGTGGTCGGTCTTTCGGCGGGGTCGGGAGACCCTCGCCGAACAGGGTGCGTGGTGGGACTCGCCGCAGAGCACGCAGAAAGCGCATAGATTCGGGGAATTCTTGGCACGGATCTGGAGTCGAGGCTTCAGCCGGCCATGGACCGGATGGCCCGGGTGGCTTGGGCCTCGACACCGTTGGCTTGAAAGGCTCCTGAGCCTGGACGAAACCTCCCGCCTTGCTCCGCCGGCCCCGCCAGCCTAGAATGGGATCCGAGGCGACGAAGATGAGACGCGTGGCTACTGCCGCACTCTTGCTCGGAATCTCGCTTGCGCCTCAGGCCAGCCAGGCCGTGGCGCAGGGCGAGGGTGGCCGCTACTACCCTGAGACCGGTCACAGCCTCGGGGCCTCGTTCATCGAGTTCTACGACTCCCTGGGGGGGACCGAGATCCTCGGGTATCCGATCAGCGAGCCTTTCGTTGATCCGCTGAGCGGTTGGCTGATCCAATACACCGAAAACGCCCGCATGGAGCTGGTTCCCTCACGCCAGGAGGGCGAATCCCGCCCCCGTCTTTCTTCGCTGGGTGAGGCCCTCGGCGGCTGGGAACCACCACTCGAGGCGCCGGGAGGGATCTTCGGCAGCAGCGCCAACTGCCGCTTCTACTCCGAATCCCACCACAACGTCTGCTACGCCTTTCTGGACTTTTACGAGAGCCACGGTGGGCCGGCCGCATTCGGCTACCCGATCTCGGAGTTCACTCTCGAGGCCGGGCGCATCGTCCAATACTTCCAGGCTTTTCGCTTCGATTGGCATCCGGAGGATCCCGGCGGAGGGCGCGTGCGCCTCGCCCGGCTCGGCCGCGCCCATTTCGAACGCCTGGGCTACGACCTCGAGCTTCTCCGGCCGCGGCGGCCGGATGATCTCTCCGCCTTTGTTGTCACCGAGCTCCGGCTGAACGCCTCCCTGATGGTTCCGGTGGCCCCGTCGGCGGGCTCCCAGACGGTCTTCCTGGCGGCGCGCGATCAGACTCTCGGCCCCGTCGCACGCGCCGCCGTCATGCTCGTGGCGCACTTCCCCAATGGCGATCGGACCCTCGTCATGCCGCTCACCGACGACCGGGGCGTGAGCCGGCTCACTCTGACCTACGAAGGTGTTCCTCCCGGAAGCACGGTCGATCTCGAGTTCTGGGTGGTCTACGGTGAGCTGCAGGCCGTCACGCGCGATTCGTTTCGCATCTGGTGGTGATGCTGATCTTCGAGGACATCCGCCGGGCTGGCAGGCGTAGGCTTTTCGTTCTCATGGGCGTGCCCTGGGAAGCCACGCCGCGAGCGTGGGTGAGCCTCCCCCTCGCCGCCGCCCTCGGCATGCTGATCGCGGCGGCCGCCTCCCCCGGCCAGCCGGTCGGGGGGACGATCCTCACGGGGATCGGCTACGGGGCTCTTCTCCACCTGGCGGAGGCGATCCACACGATCGGGCACACCGTGAGTGGGCGGGCAGTCGGCTCGCCGATGACGGCCAACGTGCTCACCGCGACGGTGCACAGCAACGAGTACGCCGCCTCCCCGGAGCCTGTGCCCGGCCACATCCACATCGGCCGCGCGCTGGGCGGCCCCCTGGCCAACCTGGCGGTAGGGCTGATGGCCATCGGCCTGAACGCCTGGGTCGGCTCTCCGTGGCTCCGATTCTTCTCCCAGGTCAACCTCCTCGTTGGTGCCGCTGCCCTGCTGCCCATCCCCACAATCGACGGCTCGGTGATCTGGCGCGAGCTGCTCAGGCGGAGGCGCGCATGAGGCATGAGCGTCGCGGCAGACCCTCTACCGCAGATATCGCAGAGGACGCTGAGTTCTCTAGGAAGACTCTGCGTTCTCAGCGCTCTCTGCGGTGAGAATCCCGACCATGTGGCAATGCCCAAAGTGTGGGCAGGAGTTCACCCGGAGAGGTCAGCCGCACTCGTGCGGACCCTACCGTGTGGATGACTACCTGGAAGGCAAGCCTGCCGCCGGCGTAGCTCTCTACCGCCTCTTCGAGTCGCTCGCCCTGGGAATCGGCGACGTCGTCCCAGCCCCGGCCAAGACGCGCGTCGGGTTCGAACACGGCCGCATCTTCGCCGCGGTCAACGCCGTGCGCGAGGCGCGCATCGATGTCCATATTGTCACCTCCAGCCCGATCTGCAGCCCGCGCATCCGCCGCGTGGAGAGCCTGGGGCCGGCTGACCACGTCAACCACTTCTCGATCGAATCAACGTCGCAACTCGACGAAGAGGTCGCCGCCTGGCTGCGGGCCGGATACCGTTGGGGAGGAGGGGCGGCGGCCTGAGGGGACGCATCGCGCGGCCTTCGACGGGGGTGGCAGAAAAGGGTGATCAGTTACTCGGTGATCGGTCGTCGGTGAAGGCCCGAGTGCATGTCGAAGCCGGGCGAGTTCCATCCACGCCCTTCGACTGCGGCCGCAGGGTGAACCCCTGCTGGTGAGGTCGAAAGGCGGCCTCCGCTCAGGGCGCTGCGGGTGACGAGAGCGCGATGTTCCAGGGAGATCGCCCCCTGAACGGAGCGATGGCTGAGCGAAGCGAGAGCAGAGCGAAGTTGAAGGGGGTGGAAGGAACGGCGCCCCTCGACTAGGGAAATGTGCTCGTAGCGGGGGCGCGCCCCTTACCCCCGCTCTCTCCCCTGCGGGGAGAGGGCCTGTGCTCTCGTCGCGGGGCTAGAGAGCGGCCTCTGCTCAGGGCGCGGCGGGACGAGGAGAGCGCGACATCACAGGGACATCGCCCCCCGAACGGAGCAATGCCTGAGCGAAGCGCAGGCAGAGCGCAGTTGAAGGGGGTGGAGGCAAAACGCCCTTCGGATGCGGCCGCTGGGTGGGACCTTGCTGGTGGGGCTCCGGCCGCTAGAGCGGCCTGAGGACGCGGTCCTCGCGGAGCCGTTTGAACCACAGCGAGGCGCCTCGAGGCATCGACTCGATGGCCGCCTCCTGCCAGGCGCGGACACCCAGTCCCTGGACCGTCTGGGGCTTGTAGCCCACGGCCCGCCAGGCGCCCACGTGGCGGGCCAGGTAGGGAGCCAGGAAGAGGAGCGAGGCCTCGCTCTGCAGCTCCGCCGAGGCCGTCTCCACGGTTTCCATCAGAGCCGGGATGGCCTCGTCGAGAGGCAGGCCGGGCTCGAAATACAGCTCGTCCACGCGCGTGACGAGGTTCTCCACTTGCCAGCCCGCCACGCCGGCCAGCTGGCTGTCGCGCTCGATCAGCAGGTAGGCCTTCTCGCCGAAGGTGGCCATGACGTCGGCCCGCGTCATTCGCTTGCGGCTGTGCGTGACGCGAGTGATGAAGCGGGCGATCTCCTCGGCGTCTTGCGGCCGGCCGCGGCGCACAACCAGCTGGCCCGGCAAAGCCGCCGCGGGGGCACGCAGCAGCGGTTCCTCCGGGCGGGGGATCTTGGCCCAGGCGTTCTGCACTTGCTCCCAGGTGGACTCAAAGGAGCCGTTGTTGTGGATTACCACCTTGGCAGCCTGCAGCTTGAGCGACTGCGGTGACTGGGCGGCGATCCGCTGGCGGGCCGCTGCCTCGGTGAGCGCCCGCTTGTGCATCAGGCGGGAGATTTGCTGGTCTTCCGGAGCCTCCACAACCCAGACCGTGTCGCATCCCGCGGCCAGATCCGACTCCAGCAGCTTGTACGCCTCGACGACGACCACGGCCTGGCGAGCGCGGCGGACCAGCAGATCGACGGCGTGGCCCACCAGGGGGTGAATGATCGCCTCGAGTTTTTCGAGCGCGTTGGGATCGGCGAAGACCAGCTTGGCCAGCCGGCCCCGATCGATCTGGCCCTCTTCATCGAGGATCCAATCCCCGAAGGTCTTGAGCACAATCGTGTAGCCGGGAGCGCCTTCGGCCATCGCACGGTGGGCCAGCGCGTCGGCGTCGATGCCGTAGCCGCCCAGGTGCTCGAGCATCTTGCGCACGACGCTCTTCCCGGTGGCGATGTTGCCGGTAAGGCCGATTACGTATTTCCCGGGCCAGCGGCTCAAGGGGGAATCTCCTGCGGCGAAGTCCTGGGGTCGATTCTATGCTCGCAGCGGGGGCTTGTCAAAGCCTTGTTCACCGCCGGAGCTGAGCGAAGTACACCTGGTCCTCGACGGCCAGGAAGACATCGTTCGGTGGGCCGAGCGTGACGGCGCTGGGAACCTCATCGAAGGCATCGGCCGGCCGGATCTGTCCCTGATAGACCAGGCGCATGCTGTAGAGGTAGATGCTTTCGCCGAGCGAATCCAGGAAGTAGAGCGCCGGCTCCGGTGGAGCACCGTAGACCATCTCCACGGGCGAGGCGCCGGGGATCTGGGCGCCCGACTGGACGCCCGGCCGGTCGTCCTGGAACTGCAAGTTGGGCTCGCAGTCCACCCGGATGTGCACCCCTCCGCCGGCGTCGTCCTCCACGGCCCGTCGGCAGCTCTCCACGTGGCCGTCGGCAAAGAGGATCAAGAGCTGGTCCTGGGCCAAGGCGATGTCAATGGCGCCGGAGAGGTCCAGCGCTTGCTCGGCGAAGTACAGTTGTGGGCTCTCGGTGAATAGCCCTCCGCTGGCGTCGTACAACCAGACGGAATTGGCCTCCGGGTCGAGCACGTAGAGGGTATCGCTGGAGACGTCAATGGCCTGGATGCGGCCCAAACCGGTGGCCGGGGGGCTCAGCTGGTTGTGCGCCGCGGGGTTGTCGGGAGCGCAGTAGACCACCGTGCCGTCCTCATCGACGGCGGCGATCCCTTGCGTCGGCTGGGCGCCCGGCTCGTCGAGGCCCACCAGGTCGACCGGGGCCGACATCTCCTCGACGCTTCCCGGGCCGCTCAAGCAATCGAACTCGCGATCGATCTCATAATCGCGGCCGGTGAACCAGGCGTGCCAGATCAGCTGGCGGGCGGAATCGAGAACGTAGAGATCCGAGGAAGTCGCGGCGAGGGCCGTGATATGCGCGCCGCTGCCAAACCCTCCGCTCACAGCCGGGCGGAAGTCCAGGCGGATGATCCGGTTGAGCGAATCCAGCGCAGCCTCCACCTGAGCGCGAAGGGTCTGTGATTCTTCCGTTTGGCCGTAGGACTCAGCGAGATCGAGCCAGCTTAGGGCCGAGTTCCAATCGGGCCAGGCCTCCTGCGCAGTGGGTTTCGTCTGGGCGGATACGGCGGCGGCCCGGGCCAGCCCCAGGTATTCGTCGAAGAGCTCGTTGCGGCCGCTCCGGAAATAGACGACGCTGGCGATGGTGACGATCACCAGGGGGACGGCTACGGCAGTGATGGCCAGGATGCGGGGCGAGAGCTCGCCCGGGCGCGAGGGCTCAGCCAACCCGGGAGCGAGGCGCAGGACGAATTCGCTCACCCGGGCACCCGCAACGCGAAGCCCCTCGGCGACCCGGCCTCCCAGGCCGCCGAGCGCCAGGCGCCACGCCGGGGGCTCGCGCGGCACGAACCGTGGGGTCGCTTGAGCGCGGCGCATGGGGGGCGTCGAGCCCGGCCGGGCCCGGAGGCGAGGCCGCGACGGCGCGGCGGCGGGAGCCGCAAGGGGGGGCGGCGCCTGCGAGGGTGACGGTTGAGCCGGCGCGGGACGAGGGGTGGCCGAGGCGCCCAGGGGTGGCGCCGGGCGAGCGGGCGCACGTGAGGGAGGCGCCACGGGTGAGACGGTGGGAGCGGGAGCCGCCGTGGGGGTCGGGCGCACCGCGGCAGCGGCGCGGGCTTTCACGGTCGTCGCGCCTGGCTGGGTGAGACGCACGAGAATTCCGGTGAGATCATTGGCCGAGGCGGCGACGAGCCGGTCGAGGGCCTGTTGGGGGTCGAGCCCGGAAAGGCCGGAGAGGGTGGCCTCCGACCAGCCAGGCGGAGGAGCGGTCGTGAGGATGAGCAGGTCGCCGGGGCGGACCTCGAAGTGATGATAGCGGACGAAGGGTGTGGGCGAGAGGCCGAGGGGACGGCTGGCGGCCTCCTCCGAGGCGAGGCGCGTAAGCTGACCAGGGCGGACCACAATGGTCTGGCCCACGCCGCACTGGCAAAGGTAGAGGTCAGCGCCGCGCAGCACTCCGGCGATGACGCGGCCCTGGGCGTGCAGCGGTGGCTGCTCCTGTTGGTTGAGATCCAGGAGGTGATCGTTGATCTCCGAAGCCGCCTGGCGCAGAGCGGCGGTCACCGAACCGGGGGTGCCGTAGTAGGCCTCGGTGGCAAGGTGGGCGAGTTGGTCGAGCAAGCCCGTGGGCAAGGGCCGCACGGCATGTGCGCTGACGCTGAGGAAGAGCAGATCCTCCGAGCGGCCGCGGGCCGCCCGGCGTGGGGGCGACTGGGCGAGCGTGCCCGGGGGAGCGGCGAGCCGTGATTCGCTCCGGGCGATGTGGATCAGAGCAACATCAGCATCCAATGTGGAAGCCATGGCTGCAATTGTACAGAAAGGGTCTCCGGCGTGCAATCGCTGCTGCAAGGAGCGTGCCGCGGGTGCTACAATCCCATTCGACCGATCGCCCGGGGAGACAATGAACCTGACCTTCATCCATGACAACCCGGAGTTCGACGGCCTGGCGGGGGAGTGGAACGACCTGCTGAGCCGCTCCGTGAGCGATGTCCCTTTCTTGCGGCATGAATACCAGCGGGCCTGGTGGTCGACGCTGGGAGGCGGGGAGTGGGAGAGGGGCGAGCTGTGGCTGGGCGTCGGCCGCGACGAGGCGGGAAGGCTCGTGGGCATTGCGCCCCTGTTTCGCACGCGGACGCGCGACGGCAGGGACGGGCTGATGTTGCTGGGCAGCATCGAGATCTCGGACTACCTCGACCTGATTGTCGCCCAGGATGCGGTGGAGAGCTTCGCTCAGGTCCTGCTCGAAGCGCTGGAAGCCGACGCGGGCGGCGATCCAGCGCTGCTCGATCTCCACAATATCCCGAAGGCCTCACCCACGCTGGCTGCGCTCGAGGCGGCGGCTGTGCGGCAGGGCTGGACCGCCACGCGGGAGAGGCTCGAGCCTTGCCCGGTGATCCGGCTTTCCGGGGATTGGGAATCCTATTTGAGCTCGCTCGAGAAGAAGCAGCGGCACGAGCTGCGGCGTAAGATTCGCCGCGCCGAGAACCATGCCGCGCCGGTCCGGTTTCGCCTGGTCGAGCCGGGCGAGGATCTCGAGGAGGCCACGGAACGGTTCTTGCGGCTGATGGCCTTCGACGTCGGCAAGATCGGCTTTCTGACCCCGAAGATGCGCGTGCAGTTTCACGCTTTGGTGAGGGCAGCTGCGGAGAGCGGCTGGCTTCAGCTGGCGTTCCTCGAGGTGGCAGGCGAGCCCGCGGCCGGTTATCTCAACTTCGACTACCGCGGCCGGATCTGGGTGTACAACTCGGGCATCAACCCGGAGCACACCGCCCTATCGCCGGGCTGGGTGTTGCTGGCCCACCTGATCCGCTGGGCGATCGAGCACGGACGGAGAGAGTTTGACTTCTTGCGGGGAGACGAGGCCTACAAGCGTCATCTCGGGGGCGTGGATCGGGCGATCTACCGGCTGACGCTGAGGGCACCGAGAGGGTGAGGCTCTGGGGACGATCCTTAGGGAGAGAGTGATCGGTGATCAGTGATCGGTGAGAGGGCACCAGGGCACTATGGCGCTTGGGCACCAGGTGCCCGGGTGCCCTGGTGTCTTGCAGACCGATCACCGATCACTTAGTAACCGATCACCGGGTGACCGATCACTGATCTCCCTTTGCCCTAGAACTCGTTGCGCTCTGGAACCAGCTTGAAGACGACGAGCACGGTATCGCGGGCGTCGCCATCGGGCATCATGAAGAAGTTGTCCAGCGTGCACTTGATCTGAAAGCCCATCTGCTGGAAGGCCTTGATCACGTTCGCCTGGTCGGTGACGATCTGGCCGTGGATGAAGTGGAGGCCGCGCCGCCGCGCCAGCTCGATGTGCGTCTGGATCATCTGGACGCCGAGGCCACGGCGCCGGAAGTCCTTGGCCAGGAAGATGTGAATTTCGGCCAGGTGGCGGGTGGGGCCAGCCCCGAAATGGAGGGTGGTGTTGCCAACCATGCGTTCGCCGACCACGGCCACGAGCGGCAGGACCTTGTCGTAATCGAGGTCGTCGATCCAGGATTCAACGATCTTGGGATTCCGGACGTCGGGCCGCATGTAGCGCGCGTCCTCGGCTGTGGTGGGTGCGTAAAGGTCGAGCAGCGCCTGGCGGTCGGCGGCGGTCAGAAGCCGGAGCAACACCCGGGCGCCGTCCCCTAGGGTGACCAGACGTCGGTAGTTCACATCGAACTGAGTGGCCATCGTGCACTCCTCATCCCAGCGTTTTGCGGGCCGTGCCTCGGGCAGAGGAGAGCGGCCCCTCGGCCGGCCTACCCCACCGGCCATCTCCCCCGCGGTCTCTCCTCGTCCCCTGCCGGCCCTCGTCCCACCCGTGCCTCGCCGTCCGCCCGGCGCTTTCGACGGGCCTACCTACTTCCTCGCCGAACCCTCACGGTAACTGGATCAGATACTCGTAAGCCGCCAGCGCCGCTTTGGCACCTTCCCCGATGGAGATCAGCACTTGCTCCGAAGGGACATCCGTCACGTCGCCCGCGGCGAAGATGCCCTCGGCGGAGGAGCGATTGCGCGAATCGACCTGAATCCGCCCCTTCTCATCGCGGCGGACAAGGCTGGCCACGATCTCCGACTGGGGGACCAGATCGACCTCCACGAAGAAGGCGTCGGCCTCGATTTCGCGCTTCTCTTCGGCCCGGCCGGCGATCAGCTTCCGGGCGTAGCTATCGCCCTGGACCGCCTCCACCTGGAAGCCCTCCAGAACCTCCACATTGCGCGTGCCCAGCACCTTCTGGCCCATGGGCGAACTGAGCTCGCCATGAGTCGGGGACACCAGGGTCACCTTGCGGGCGATCCGGGCGAGCTCAGCCGTCGAGCGCAAGGCCAGAGCGCCGTCACCGATCACGACGGTCTCCCGCTCGATGAAGAGCGGGGCGTAGGAAACGGCGCTGTAGCACAGGCCGCGGTTCATGAACTCCTTCTCGCCGGGGACGTTGAGGAGGCGTCCCAAGGCGCCGGTGGCGATGATCAGCGCCTTGGCCTGGTGGGTCTTGCCATCCCGGGTCTTCACCTCGAATCCGCCCCGCGTCTTCTCGATCGACTCGGCCCGGTCGAAGGCCCGGGAAAACTCCAGGTATTCGATCTCGTTGGCGAAGCGGCCCACGATGTCTTCGCCGTTGATCACGAGGTGCTTCTCGACGAAGGGAAGCTGGAGGCGGTAGTTGGTCTTTCCGCCCAGGTCGCGAGTGATGAGCAGGACGTCGAGTCGCTTACGGAGCGCGTAGATGGTGGCCGTGAGCCCGGCCGGCCCGCCTCCGAGGATGATCAAATCGTGCATCGTTGCCCACTCCTTCTATGGCTGGCTTCAGGCGATCGCGTCGATCCCGACCGCTCAGGCCTTGGCGATGAACCCTTTGTCCATCATCGTCTTGGTGAGATCGCGGGAGCGGCGGATGATCGCCTCGGCCGTCCGCAGTTCTTCCTCGTAGGTCGTCGTCTTGCCGGCGACGCCTTCCTCGATCGCCCTCACCGCCACGGCGGCTGCCTCGCGCGGAAAGACCTCCCACTCGTCCATGTTGGGAAGAATATAGTCGGGCGTCAGGCCCTTCTCGGCGGCCATCCCGGCCAGGGCGTCCGCGGCGGCCACACACATCGGGTCGGTGATGGTGCGTGCCCGCACATCGAGCGTCCCGCGGAAGATCCCGGGGAAGCCGAGGGAGTTGTTCACCTGGTTGGGGAAGTCGGAGCGGCCCGTCGCCACCACCGCCGCGCCGGCCTCCTTGGCCTCCCAGGGCCAGATCTCGGGGATCGGGTTGGCGCAGGCGAATACGATGGCGTCTTGGGCCATCCCCCGAATCCATTCGGGCTGGACGACGCCCGGGCCAGGCTTGGAGAGGGCGAGGACGACGTCGGCGCCCTTCATCGCCTCGGGGATGCCGCCCTGGCGGCCTTCGGCGTTGGTGATCTGGCACATCTTCCACTTGTCGACGAACTCGGCCTTGCGCATCTCGATGTCGGAGCGGCCCTTGTGCAGAATGCCCTTGCTGTCCACGACGCGGCAGCGGCTCGGGTCGGCGCCGGAGGCGAAGATCAGCCGGGCGCAGGCGACGTTGGAGGCGCCGGAGCCGACAAATGCGATTGAGATCTCGCCGATCTTCTTGCCGACAATCTTGAGAGCGTTCATCAGCCCGGCCAGGGTGACGGTGGCCGTGCCCTGCTGGTCGTCATGCCACACGGGGATCTCGGCCCGGGCGCGCAAGGTGTCGAGGATGCGGAAGCACTTGGGCTGGGAGATATCTTCCAGGTTCACTCCGCCGAAGCCGGGCTGGATCAGCATCACCGTCTCGATGATCTTGTCGGGGTCCTTGGTGTCGAGCATGATCGGCCAGGCGTCCACCCCGCCCAGGTATTTGTAGAGCAGGGCCTTGCCTTCCATCACTGGCAGCCCCGCCTTGGGGCCGATGTCGCCCAGGCCGAGGACGCGTGTGCCGTCGGAGACGACCGCCACGGTGTTCCATTTGTGGGTGTGGTCGTAGACAAGTTCGGGGTTCTCGGCGATCGCCCGGCACGAGGCGGCTACGCCCGGGGTGTACCAGATGGCGAAGTCGTTGAAATCCTTGATGCGGCATTTCAGCGCCACCTCCACCTTTCCCCGATAGAACGGATGGAGGACCATGGCGTCTGCGGCGGGTTGCTTGGCCTTGGCCAGCAGCTCTTCGACGCTGATCGGTGCGGTCTCGGGCATGAACTAACCCTCCTTGTGGTCGTGCAGCGGATGCGAGGATCCGGGGCGGTGAGGGACGGGTGATCGGTTACTCGGTGATCGGTGGGAGGGCACCAGGGCACTACGGCACTCAGGCACCAAGTGCCCGGGTGCCTTGGTGACCGATCACTGATCACTGATCACCGATCACTGATCACTGGTCACCGATCGCCGCCTTCCATCTCCTTCGCCTGGCCTCATAGCCTCAGGTACGAATCGGTGTAGATCACCTTGTTCAGGAGGATCTGGACGGTCTTCCAGATTTCCAACTGCTCGAGATCCGCCATATCGACGGAGTCCGCCTGCAGCTCCTCGCCGGCCGCCACGGTGTCGTGCAGTTTCAAGTAGAGGGCGCCGACCGGGGTCGAGGCGTCGCGCGTGTCTACGATGCGGATGATGTCCATGAGCTTCGAGTCAAGCGGGTCGAGAATCGCCCCGTCGAGGCCCACGGCCATCAGCATCACCATGTACACCTGATTGAGGCGCGGCCGCATCTCGGCCGGCACCTGGTTGGAGACGTTGGAGAGCCCGACCACCGTCTTCGGCGGGGGATCCATGATCATCTTGAGCATGCGCACCGTCTCGATCGCCTGGGGCACGTATTCCTGGCAGCCCGAGACCGTGAGGATGAGGGGATCCAACCACAGTTTCTCCATGGGAAGGCCCACTTCCTGAGCGCGAGGAATGAGCTTCTCCATGGCGATGCCGATGCGGGCGTCGGCGCTTACCGGGATGCCGCTCTTCTCCATGCACAGGGCGATCAGTCCCGCCCCATACTTGGCGGCCAGAGGCGGCACGTTCGCCAGGCGCTCCTCCTCGGCCGAGGTGGAGTTGATGATGGTGTTGGAGCCCACCTTCTTCAAGCCCACCTCGATGGCGGCGAGGTTGGTGGTGTCGAAGGAGAGCGTCATCCCCGGCACCGCCTCCTGAACGCAATCGACGAGCCAGTCCATCACTTCGGGCCCGGCTTTCTTCTGCGGGCCGATGTTGAGGTCGAGCGCGTCCGCCCCCGCCTGCTGCTGCTTGCGGGCAAGCTCGACGAAGAACGCCCCGTCTCGGTTGGCGATCCCCTCCTTCACCCGAGGCGAGATGATGTGGATGTTTTCCCCGATCTTGAACATGGATGTGCTCCTCTTGGTCTAGAGCAGGCTCAAGACGTGCGCGGTGAGAGCCTCGACGGCCCGCCCGGCCGGCGAATCCGGGGGCAGGGCGACGAGGGGCTTTCCCAGGCTGTCCAACTGGTTGATGCCTTCATCGGCGGGAATCATAGCGGCCACCTCGAGGCCGAGGCCAGAGATGGCCTCGCGCAGCTCGGCCGGGGGCTCGCCGTTCAGGCGGTTGACCACCAGGAGGGTGCGCCGCACGTTCACTTCCAACTCGCCGGCCATCTGAGCAATGGTCTGTGCGGCGCGCAAACCCCGCATGGTGGGGTCGGTGACGATCAGGAGGGCATCGACATCGCGAGTGGTGCGGCGGCTGATGTGCTCCATGCCGGCTTCGTTGTCGACGACGACATAGGCGTAGGTCCGGCCGATGTCATCGATCACTTGGCGCAGCAGGTGGTTCACCGCGCAATAGCAGCCCTGGCCCTCCGGGCGGCCCATCGCCAGGAGGTCCACTCGATCGCCTTCCTCCACCGCCAGTCGCACTTCGCGGGTGAGGTGATCGTGGCGGCTGATGGCGACGCCGAGCTGAGCGGCCTGGGCCGGGGCGAGCATCCCCTCCCGAATCTCGCCCACCGTCGCCGGCGTTGGCAGGCCGAGGGCCAGATGCAGGTTGGTCGCCGGGTCGGCGTCGATCGCCAGAACCGGCTGGCGAGTGCGCGCCAGCATGGAACGGATCATCAAGGCGGCCACGGTCGTCTTGCCGGTGCCGCCCTTTCCGGCCAGGGCAATCGTCTTCGTCATTTCACCACTCCCATTCGCTTGAGCACCCGCAACGCTCGCAAGGTTACCCACTTGTTGGGCTTTCGCTTCTCACCGATGTCAGACCAGGTCTTTCCCTCGTAGGAATACTCGAGAGGCCAGCGCCCGTCGGGAAGGCGCTTGGAGAGGATGAGCTCCGCGGCGCGGGCCAGCCGGCGGTCACGCCCATGGCCGAGGGCGGTGAGCACTTCGGTTCCCCGCAGCACGTCGGTGACGTAGCCCATCGGGTAGCCAAACTTGAACCAGCTTCCGTTGGGCTTCGTGGACCAACCCATCGGGTAGTCGGCGACGGCCGGATCGCGGCTGAAGAGGAACTCCGTCCCTTGCTGGATCGCCCGACGGATGGCCCCCGTCCGCGCCCGAGCCGGGACGCGGCTGAGGGCATCGAGCGCGGGAATAGCGCCCCAGGCGCACGGCTGGTGGTTGTTGGCGGAGCAGTGGAAGCCCGGCCCGCTCGTCCCCGAGCGGTAGTAGTGCACCGGCTCATCTTTCTCTTCCGCCGGGGCGATGCCCTCGCCGGTGATGATGCGGGCCATCCAGTCGAGGGCCTCTTTCAATCGCGGATTGTCGCCAAAGCCCAGCTCGAGGAGCGAGGCTCCCAGATTGCCCTGCAAGCAGTGGACCGTCCCCGTGGCGCTTCCATTCGCCGAGAAGCCGCCGTAGGGCGACCGGCTGTGGTCGAGGACGTAGCCGGCCGCCCGGCGGACGCGCGGATCGTCGCCGTCGGCCCCGAACTGGCCGAGGAAGATCACCTGCCACAGCGTCCCGGTGTACTTGGGCGCGTAGCCCGGCCCGGGCTTCACCCACCAGCCCTCCGCTTTCTGGGCCTGCAGGATCTCCTTCACCGGCGAGGCCCGCGTCGTGGCTCGGCGGGCGGCCCGGACCTGCGCGTCGTCGGCCGGCGCGCCCAGTAGATCGCGCAAGGCAAAGAACCGGACGCCGGGGTCCTGCTTCTCCAGAAGCCAATCGAGAGCGGGATTCGTCTTCATAGCCGCAGCACCTTCACACGACGGGTTGCCTCTCAATCCTTGTCATTCCGAGCGAGCCGAACAGCGGCGAGCGAGGAATCCCCAGAACCCACCAGTTCACATGACGCCTCGGTGGCCGAGGCCCCCGTGTTCGCGAAAGGTATCGGGGATTCCCACCTGCGCCTGCAGCTGCGCCGCTGGTGCAGGTGCAGGTGTCGCCCCGCCCAGAACGCGGGGCTCGGAATGACAACCAGTGATACGCCCGATGCTGCACATGCCCCGGATCCCTCGGAATGACAAGGGGCCACGCACATGATCCTTTGCACATGGTCGTCCTTGCCGGGCTTGAATTGCCCGAAGCTCTGAGAGGGGGCCACATTCTCTACTCAACTCAGCCCCTCCCCATACATCTGCCCGGGGGCAAGAGTCTCCGGGAAGCGATCCCTTAGGGAGCGGCGGGCCTCGTAGCACAGGTGGCAGGCGTCGGCGTACGTCTCCGCCGGGGTGAGTTCGAATCGCCTGACGAGCTCTGCCGGTCCGGCGGCCAGGAGCGCTCCAATCACTGGATCTTCGCGTGGGCGATAGCCCGCCACCAGGTCGGTGAGCGGGCGCTCAAAGACGTTGCCCATCGTCAGCCCCTGGCAAAGGTGGACGTATCCCAGCGGATCCACATGCACTCGCCCGGGATCATCCAATCTCTCATGCGAGCACTCCCGGAACTCGCGCCATGGACGTTGGGCCACCTGGGGGGCGAGCCGCGCGGCGGCGCGACCGCGGAACAAGATCGGACCTCCGGCGATGGGCTCGCCGGGGGCAGGGATGAGGGATCCCGTCACGCCCTTGGGTACCTCGCAGATGATCGTATCGGCCGGGATGCCGAGCCGTTCGGCGGCCGCCGCCGCGTGGCGTGACTCGGCGCTGATCGTCTCCTCGGCGTGGAATAGATCGGTCGAAACGGCGAGGTCGGCCACACGGCCGGCCAGGGGCCGAAGCCACTCGATGGCGTCGTCCGTCTCTGTCGCCCAGAAGCCGTTGGTCACCACACCCACCTGGAATCCCCCCGAGGCAGCTTCCTCGACGGCGGCCACCAGGATGGGATGGAAGAGAAAAGGCTCACCACCCTCGAAGTAGACCCACTCGATCGTTCCCACCTCTCGTGCCTGGCCGAGCACTTCGCGTATTCCGGACAGGGAGAAGACGCCCTCCTGCTCGGGGCTTCCCCACACAAAGCAGTGGTCGCAGGCGGAAGTGCAGCGATAGGTGAGCAGGAAGTGCAGGCCCGAAAGGCTCATCATGCCTCGCTGGCCTGCGCCGAGGGCTGGGCCTTGCCTTCTCGTTCCCAGATCTCGGCCACGCTGGGAAAACGGGCGATTTCGGTGTGGGGCAGGAACAAAGCGGCCGTGAATGCATCGTAGAAGCTGTTGTCGGCGGAGAGCTCAATGTAGGTCATCCCGCGGGAGATCTCGGCGATCCGGCGCCGGGATTCGCGAGAGAGGAGCGCCATGTAGGAGCCGAGCACCGACGTGTTGCCCAGGAAATGGAAGCGATCCCAGGGTAGGTCGGGGAGCAAGCCGATCTGGACGGCCTTCTCGACATTGATGTACTTGCCGAAGGATCCGCCGATGAGCAGCTGCTGGACGTCGGCGAGATTCACCCCGACGCTGGAGGCCAAGATGGTGAAGCCGGCGTAGATGGCGGCCTTCGCCCGCAGCAGGTTGTCGACATCCACCTTGGTCAGCGCGATATCTTGCCCATCGGCGGCCTGCGAACCCCAGGCGACGACATACTCCGGCCCATGGTCACCGAGGCGCACGCGTGGCGTGCCCAGATCGAGCTTGAAATTGCCGCCACGATCAAGAACCCCGGTGACGAAGAGCTCGGCCAGCAGCGAGATCAACCCCGACCCGCAAATGCCGCTCGGGGCGACGTCGCCGATCACCCGGTAGGTGGGCTCGAGTGTCTCGGACGAGACCCAGACCTCTTCGATCGCGCCTTCGGTGGCCCGCATTCCGTCGACAACACCGGCGCCTTCGAACGCGGGGCCGGCCGAGCAAGCGCAAGTGACCATCCAATCGCGCGTCCCGAGAACCATCTCGCCATTCGTACCGACGTCGATAAACAGCGTCAGGGCCTCGGTGTCGGCCAGCCCGGAGGAAAGGACCCCGGCCGTGATGTCGGCGCCGACGTAGGAGGCCACTCCGTGCAGGCAGTCGACCGTTGCCGAAGGGTTGAGCGGAAGGTCGAGCTCTCCGGCGGTGTAGATCGGGATCTCGTTCGCTGTGGGAATGTAGGGCGCCACCCGGATCGGTCCCGGCGGGAGCCCGAGGAACAGGTGAATCATCGTTGTGTTGCCGGCGACGGTGACTTTGAGGATCGAATCGGGAGATATGCCGGAACGCTTCTGAAGGCGATCGAGGAGGGTGGTGAGGGTCTGTCTCACCCGGCCGGCCAGCTCATCCAGGCCATGGTTCTTGGCGGCGTAGATGATGCGCGAGATGACGTCTTCACCAAAAGCGATCTGACCGTTGTACTCGGCCGTCGAGGCGACCACTTCCCCGGATTCCAGATCGACGAGGTAGGCCGTGACCGTTGTCGTGCCGATATCGACGGCCAGGCCCACCGGACGGATGGGCTCGTCGCTCAAAAGGGTGAGCCTCGCAGGCGAGCCGGTCTCCTCGGGGACATCGAGCGCCACCCAGGGGGTCCACTCGGCCCGCCGCAAGCTGTCCCCGAGTCGGCGAAGGGCGGAGAGCGGGACCTCGACCTGCGGATATCCCCGAGCAGCCAGCCCTCGGCGGAGGCGGGTGAGATCATCCACGCTATCTTGGATCGTGGGCTCGAGGAGGAGCACTTGCAGCGTCCGCAGCGTCTGATGAACGCTCGGGTCGTAGGGGAAGGGGACTTCGATCTTGCGGGCGGTGTGCTCGGTGACCAGCCGCCGCTGGATTTCGGCCTGCTCGGGCACGGTGATGACCAGGTCGCCTTCCACCACGGTCTGGCAGGCGAGGGCCAGGCCAGCCTGCAAGTCGTCCGCCGAAAGACGGACCGTCGAACGGCGGCGGGCCTGCCCCTCCTTGAGAATGACAGCGCAGCGGCCGCAACGCCCCTGGCCACCACAAGGCTGATGGACGGAAAGGCCCGCCTCGCGGGCCGCCTCGACGATCAGGGCCCCGGTGGGGACCTCAACCGCGACGTCCTGTGGAAGGAAAGTGACCCGGTGGGTGGCCATGTTCGGGAGGCAGACGGGGAGGCCTGCCTACGAAGTAGCTCCGCGTGTGAATCGTCTATTGCACATTGGATGAATAGTGATCGGTTACTCAGTGATCAGTTACTCCGTGGTCGGCTAGCTAGTGATCGGCCCGTGGGCCTGAATGCACCTACCGATCACTGATCACTGATCACCCCTTCGGATCTGTGCAACTTGAACGT
>Ga0209751_10002686_pt1 | contig 17601 bp, 14 predicted proteins | sample RifCSP13_1_FD_184019 | JGI IMG/M metagenome (GOLD analysis project Ga0209751, IMG submission 184019) | Soil microbial communities from Rifle, Colorado - Rifle CSP2_sed 13_1 (SPAdes) (version 2) | ecosystem: Environmental > Terrestrial > Deep subsurface > Rock core/Sediment | place: Rifle... | reverse complement strand
CGCCAACCCAGTCGGGACGACCCTGAGCGCGGCCATGCTGCTGCGCCATTCGCTCCGGCTGGAAAGCGAAGCGGCCGCGATTGAAAAGGCGGTGGACGAGGCCATCACCGCCGGCTGCCGCACGGCAGATCTGGGAGGGGGACTAACCACAACACAGATGGCAGATGAGATTATCAGGCAATTGGAGATTAGTGATCTCTGATTGCTGATTGGCCTGGCAATCAGAAATCAGCATTCATCAATCAGCAATAGGAGAGTTTATGATGGGCATGGAATCAAAATACATCTGGATGAACGGCGAGCTGGTGGAGTTCGAGAAGGCCACGCTGCATTTTCTGACGCCGGCTCTGCACTACGGGGTGGGCGTGTTCGAGGGGATCCGATGTTACGAGACCGAGCGCGGCCCGGCGGTCTTCCGGCTCAAGGAGCACACGGAGCGGCTGGTCGCTTCGGCCAAAGTGCTCGGCTTCCGCACGCTGCCGTACTCCGCCGCCGAGCTGGCGGACGCCGTCAAGCTCACTGTGTCGGCCAACGGGTTTGCCGAGTGCTACATCCGCCCGTTGATCTACCTGGCGCACGGCGGGTGGAACCTGACCGTGGACGCAGGCAGCGCGAGCGTGGGGATTGCGGTCTGGGAGTGGAAGAACTACCTCGGCGCCGAAGCGTTGGAAAAGGGCATCCGCGCCAACATCGCCTCCTTCACGCGGCATCACCCGAACGTGATGATGACGAAGGCAAAGATCATCGGCAACTACGCCAACAGTGTGCTGGCGAAGACCGAATCTATGCGCCTCGGCTTCGAAGAGGCCATCATGCTCGACCCGCAGGGTTACGTGGCCGAGTGTACGGGCGAAAACCTGTTTTTGGTCCGGGACGGGAAAATTTATACCCCGCCGACGGCGACGGTGCTGGAGGGCATCACGCGCGACGCGATCATGAGGCTGGCGAACGACCTGGGTTATGAGGTCAGCGAACAGCCCATCTCGCGCGACCACCTGTATATCGCGGACGAGGTGTTCGTGTGCGGGACGGCGGCGGAGTGCATTGCCCTGTGCGAGATTGACTTCCGCACGATCGGCGCGGGCCGGATGGGGCCGGTGACACGGGCCGTGCAGCAGGCTTTCCACGCGGCGATTCGCGGCCGGCACCCGCGCTCGGCGGAGTGGCTGGACTACGTGAACGCTTTCGCGCCGGCGGCTGTGCCCGTCCGCGAGACCACTGCCGCCTGATGGCGTATCGCAGATGGCATGTCGCTTGTCGCATGGCGACAGGCTGTCTGCGATAGGCTATCCGCCATCCGCTATATGCGCGTCGCATTTCAGGGCGAGCCGGGCGCGTACTCTGAGACGGCCGCGCTGGAGCACTTTGGCCCCGGGACGGTCACCGTCCCCTGTCACGCATTCGACGATGTTTTTGCCACCGTCGAGGCAGGGGAGGCCGATTGCGGGCTGGCGCCGATCGAAAACTCGCTGGCTGGGAGCATCCACCGCAATTACGATCTGCTGCTCCAGCACTCGCTGTCCATCGTCGGCGAGCATTATCTCCGCATCCGGCACTGCCTGATCGCGCATCCGGGCGTCGGGCTGGCGGAGATTCGCCGGGTGATCAGCCATCCGCAGGCGCTGGCGCAGTGCGAACGCTACCTGCGCTCCTTGCCGGGCGTGGAGTCGGCAGCGGCGTACGATACGGCCGGGGCGGTGAAACTCGCGCGGGAGCAGGGCGATCGCTCGGTGGCCGCCATCGCCTCGCGCCGCGCCGCCGAAGTCTACGGCATGGCTGGCCGAAGCCGTCGAAGACGACCCGACGAACTTCACACGCTTCCTGGCCATCGCGCGCCAACCCCTCACGCCTGCCGACGACGCCAAGACCTCCATCGTCTTCACGCTCCGCAACGTCCCCGGCTCGCTGTTCAAAGCGCTGAGCGTGTTTGCGCTGCGCGAAATTGACCTGACCAAAATCGAGTCGCGCCCGCTGGTCGGCAAGCCCTGGGAATATCTCTTCTACATTGACTTCGCCGGCTCAACCGGCGACCCCGTGGTGACGCGCGCTCTCGACCACCTCGGCGAGTACGCGCTCACGCTGCGCGTGTTGGGGTCATACCCCCGGCATCGGCTGTAAACCCGGCCCCTCTGTTCCGCGAAAAGGCAGTTTGAAAAAAAGAGCAGGGCGACAGATAGGACTAGCGTCTGTCGCCCTGCTATTCTTGATTGAGCTTATCGAGCAATCAGCGACAAGTCAGCCTGCCAATTGCCGATGCTCACTTACGGTGTGACGCTCTCGACGATCACATCGCCAGAGCCAACCAGGACGTCGGCGTCGGTCCGCACCTGCACGTTGCCGAGCAGGACGCGGCCCACGGCCGGCGCTGAGGAAGCGGTCACGGAGCCAGGCACTGTCCAGGACGCACCAGCGGCGCGCAGCGCGTTGGCATCGGTGACAGACACTGAGCCAAAAGCGGCGTTGGTGAAGACGTCCACGTAGTTGTACGTCGTCGTGCCCGCCGGAACCGCGAAGCCATCAACAAGCACTGCCCAGGCGCCGGCTGCTGGCGAGTTGATCGTGACCGACTCTTCCGAGTCGCCGTCGGCGCTCTGGCCAGCCAGGACACATGAACCACTCGTGCAGTTGAAGACGAACAGGTCCAGATCTGCTGCCGGATCAGAGGGACTACCGATTGTCGCGCGGAGCGAGGTCGAGCCGGATATGACGGTGACCGGATAGAGCTGCGTCGCCAAGTTGGCGATCGTGGGTGTAGCGCGGAAGGCGCTGCCGAGCGCCCCGCCGCCAACGGCGCGGCCGGTGAACTCACCCAACAGATTGGTCAGCGTGTACGAGCGGGCGACTGGCACTCCCGCTGTCGCCGACGCGATCGTGTCAGGATTCGGTGAGACGCTCGCGCCCAGGATCGTCGCGGTGAGCGTGAACGGCGCGCTGACTGCGTCCGAGTTGCGGCGGGCATCCACCGTTACTTCCCACACGCCTGCCTGCGGGTTCGTCACCGTACGGCTGGTGGGGCTGCCGGTGCTGCACCCGCCGGGCGCCCCATTGTAGCAGTTGCTCACGGCGTTCGAGTCGATGCCCAGGCCCCACGGGTGCCAGCGCAGGAAGCGAATCGCGCCTAACCCAGCCGCGCCTCCGCCGACCATATCCACCTTGAACGCGGGCGTGCCGGGCGGGATGTAGAAGAAGTAGCTCTTGAACTGGCCGGGGCCAAGCGTGCCGGACTTGGCGACCGAGTAGCTGGGGCTGGTGAACTGATCCGCCGCGACGACGACGTTCATCGTCTGGTACTCGATGCCGGCGCTGCTCGGGTCGTCCAGATTGAGGATGGCCGAGTGCGCGCCGCTTGACGTCGGGTTGACCGTTACGTCCAGCGTGACCGGGACGTTCTTGGGCAGCGCCAGCGTACTCGGCAATGATCCGAATGTGCCATCGTTGTCCGCCCAGCTCAAGTTGTACGTCTTGGTGCCGCCCGGACCGTCGGTGCGCATGAAGGTGAAGGTGCGGCTGTAAGAGCTACCGACGATGACCCCTTCTCGATCATGGATGCCTGCGCCGAAGCCGGGCGTCGCCAGGAAGCCGCTGAGCAGGGTGTTAACCGGCACCGACGACGAGATGTTCACCGTCTTGATGTTCGTCTTGAGCAGATTCCACGCCGCGCCGACGTTGATCAGACCGTTGCCCTGCTCGTAGGCCTGGTAGCGGCCAGTCAGGTAGCGGGCGGATGAGTTCATCGCCTGGCGGATCTGGACTGGCTGGTACTGCGCGCCATACTGTTTGGCCGCGCTGATCAGCAAGGCCGCCGCACCGGCAGTCTGCGGAGCCGCCATGGATGTGCCATTGAACAGCGAGTAGCCGGGCGGCAGCGTGTACGGCAGGCCGCTGCCAAGCTGCCACAGCGGGGTGGACGAGATGGCGTGGCCGGGCGCGACGACGTTGGGCTTGAAGCCGCCATCTTCACGCGGGCCGCGCGACGTGAAGTGGTGAAGGTTGTCCCACTCAGGCGCGTCCGCGCCGTAGTTTTTCTGCCACCCGTCTTTCGTGATGTAGGAGCCGATGCTCATGACGTCGGTGGCGACCGACGGATCGCCGACGGTATTCACGCCCGGCCCGCTGTTGCCGGCCGAGATGAACATCTGCACGTTGTACTGCTCGATCAGGCGGTTGTACAGGATGGCGCGGGCATTGTTGCCGTCGTTGAGCGCTGGCAGACCGCCGATGGACATGTTGATCACGTCCACGTCGCTCTGCTTGGCGGCGTAGATCATGCCCTCGATCAAGGCGAACGACGTGCAACCCGTGATGAACAGGCAAACGCGCACCGAGACGATCTTTGCGCCGGGGGCCGCCCCGCTCATCGCGCCGCCGAACAAGCTGTTGCCGGCGGCGATGCCCGCCACGTGCGAGCCGTGCGCGCCGGAGACGATGCCGATGTTGACGAACTTCTGTCTGCCGTCGGTCTGCACGACGAAGGGCATCCGTTCGGCGACGGCGGTGGCCGGGTTATCCACGCCGAAGTAGTTCACGTCGTAGTTGACCTTGTAGTCGGTCATCGGCATGTCGTCGGCGAAGTTATTGTTCTGGTTGGTGTCAACCCAGACCGTGTTGCTGTCAGTGTCCCACAGCACAGCAAAGACATCGGCCGTATCGCTATCACGGTTGACGTTGCGGCCGACCTCGCCGCCGAGGCGAGAGTCGCCTTCGACAAACAATCCGATGCGGTAGGAGCCGGCCGCGGGCGCAGTGTAAGTCACGCCGTTGAAGGTGAACGTGCCGCCGCTGACCTGATTCTGCATGTTCACCCAGGTCGGGTCGCCAGAGCCTCCCCCTTGTAACGGGTCCGTGAAGGTCACCCAATCAACGATCTTGCGCTCGCCGGTGCTGGTCGTCAGCAGGCTCGGGTGGTCAAGCGAGACGCCCAAGTCGAGAATGCCGATCGTGACGCCGCGGCCATCCCATGTCGGGTTGGCAGCCATGAACTGCGAGGCGCCCGTATCGCCGATGGGCATATAAGGGTTGTTATTGGGGGTGCCAGGGCCGGGGGGAGGTTGTGGAATAACGCCAACGACCCCGTCCGGATCAGGCCGTGGATCTTCGAGCGGGATCACTTCGTTGAGATCAACGGACTGCACGCCGTTCAGCCGCGCGGCGGCCTCAACATGGTCAATCGGGACAATTGCCCGGATGTAGCTTACGTCGTCGTCGCGGTAGCGCACAGTGCCGCCCAACCCCTGGATACCGCTTACGACTTTCCTGTTGGCGCCGGGCTGGGAGGCGATTAGGAGCGTCACCGTGGAATCTCCCTGCGCGCGGGCTTCGGCCAGTAATTCGCCGTCGTGTTTGGACAGCCACCCTGAGCCTGGGCTGCCATTCTCGGCAAGCACGGCGCCGGTCGAGGCAATCACGGACAGCACAAGCAGGAAAGAAACAGCCAAACGCAAAGCTTTGGTTCCCAAGATCGGTTCCTTCTCCTCAGATGTGGTGATTATGATGGTGTTCGCGACGCGTATGTGATCTGAAAGGTAAACGTCTCCTGGCAGGCTATCACCTCCTTATTTTTTTGACTCTCCCGATGTTATCGGGGCTGGAAAGTATACCGACTCCGCGAAATAGTCAAATGACCAGAAGGTCATCATTCGTCAAAAAAGGGTTGCCAGCCGGCAACCCTTGAACTGTTATGACGATGTCGCCTTTTACTGCAAATCCAGCTACGGATTCAAGTAATCGTTGACAAAATCCTGGACATTCTGCCTGTCCATACGGAATACGCCGCCGGTGCCGGCGCAGTTGCCATTTATACCGTAAGACGTAACACCGGCAACGACGTTGCTGTCACCCAGGAAATTCGGGCCACCTGAGTCGCCAAAGCAAGTGCCGCCGGTAGCATGGTTGTTTGACAGCAGCATGGAAAAATCGCCCGTAAAGCCGGGCACATTGATTTGAAGCAGGCGAGGATGAGCTACATAACGTGTTCTAGTGTTGTTCGCCAGGAAGGATGCTGGAGTCGGAAAGCTTTCCTGCAAGCCATAGCCAACGGAAGTAAAGGTGACGTCCTGCAGGCCGCGCTTTGTCTTAAATGAGTCGAATTGGTCTACAGAAGGAAGTTCGCCATACTCATCCAAAACAACGCCGGGTTCTTCGAGGATCACAACACCTACATCATGGAAGTAGAATGGAGCGGTCTCATAGTCTGGATGAGCATGCCATTCAACTGCTTCTACACTGTTCGGGCCGGCATCTGGATAATCATTGGTGGTGCCTATGCCGGCTTGAACATCCGATTCTGTGAAGACTCTCATGCCAGTATATGGAGCGTCTGGAAAGTTATTGGTGCAATGTCCAGCGGTTAAGAGAACTGTTGCAGAAAGCAACGTTCCGCTGCACCGAAATGCCGGTTCACCGCCAACCTCCATCAGCAGGAGGACGACGTGTGGATGACCCTCTCCGTCCAGCTCCCCATCAGTGACTGCGCCCGCGCTGCCAGCGGTGCTAAATACCAGGGCCAGCGCGAGCACAAGGGCCATAAGGGCATGAGTTGCTTTTTTCATTTTAATCTCCTTTGAATTTGTTATTCGGAAATCCTCTGTCGCCAGTCAGCTACGGTTCGATGTGAAGGGATATCACCTCCTCGCCCATCGCAACAAAAAAAGGCCACAGGCTTTTCACTATGGCCGGTTTCGCTACTCGCTCCCCGAGGGCCTGCCCATCCGCCGGATGAGCAAGCGACCAGTTACGGCCCTCAGATCGTTGCCCCAATAACTCAAATTCAGTTTCATCGAGTATTTTCGACATATGCCGCCCCAGACTACGTGTCTGGGGCGGCGGTAAGCATCCAGGCCAGAGCAGAGTTGTTACGGCAAGTAATCGCCAAACTCAGAATAGAGCCAGTCCAGGTCGTCAGCCTTGTCCACACGGTACACACCGCCCGTGCCGGCGCAGTTGCCGTTAAGGGCAAACGATGTCACGCCGCCAACAACATTCGTATCATCAATGAAGTTGGGACCACCCGAATCGCCAAAGCAGATGCCGCCTGTTGCATGGTTGTTAGACAACAGCACGGAGAAATCGCCTACGAGGCCTCCATTAATTTGGATCAGGTGGGGATGGGCCACCATGCGCACTCTCACGTTGTGTTCCTTCCAGGAGGCCGCATCAGGGAAGCTTTCCTGCAGGCCATAGCCCACAGCCGTAAAGGTGACGTCTTGCGTGCCGCGACTCGTGGCCAGCTGGTCCAGGACATCCTGTTCAGGCAAGGCGCCATACGTTCTCATTCTGACCCTTCTGTCAAGCACGACGACGCCCAGGTCAAAGAGGTAGAAGGCGTTGGGATCATAGTTGGGGTGCGTGTACGGCGTCCCACCGACATCGCCGTCGAACGGATAGCCGTTGGCGGGAATGCCTGCTTCGACGTCGGCGTCGAACCAGATCTCGACATGCGCCGCAGGGGCTTCCGTGCAGTGACCCGCGGTGAGAAAGAGTTTGGAGGAAAGCAGCGTGCCGCTGCAACGCCAGAGCGGTACGCCGTCGGCATCCTGGGCCACCATCAGCCCCACGTAGGGATGGCCATTGCCATCTAACTCACCATCGGTGATAGCGCCGGCTGAGGTGACGCCAATCGCCAGGATCGCGATCGCAGCGACCAGGGCAAAAAGCATTTTCTTGCGCATGAGTTTCTTCTCCTGTGACATGTGCTGATTTGTTGGATTATCTTGGTTGATAGATAGAGTTGTTTTTAGCTACGGTGAGCACCTCCTAAATATCGGGACAAGAAGTTGTGACTTCTAATGTTCCCGTTAGAGCACTTCGTGGCGTGCTGAAGCCGGTTTGAACAGCACGATCTCAAGCAACAAAAAACCGGCCACGAGTTGCTCAGACGGTGGCCGGTTTCGCTACTCGCTCCCTGAGGGCCTGCCCATCCACCGGATGAGCAAGCGACCAGTTACGGCCCTCAGATCATTGCTTCCACTAGGTATTATGTTCGAGTGACAGACGACTGATTTCTGCTTCCCTGGCGCTTCTCCAGGAGATGGTAAACGACGACTATTCTTTACATAAAATTCAACAGCGAGACAGGTGTGCTTAACAAGGCCTAGCCGTTAACTAGACCGCAAAATATTGAGAAAAGTTACGCTTAACCTGGAATAACCAGGGGAGCGGGAAGCCGGGGGTCAGGCAGAGGTGAGCAGGTTGAGCACTTCGGTGAGCACAGTGATTGCCTGTTGGTACTCAGAAATCAAGATGTTCTCCTCAGGCGTGTGGTCAAGCGACGAGTCGCCTGGCCCATAGGCCAGGATGGGCGTGCCCCACGCAGGCGCGACGAGGTTCATGTCCGAGGTGCCGCTCTTGATTGTGAATCCTGGCGCGCCGCCCGCCTTGCGGATAGCCATGAGGAAAGCACGGACGAGTGGGGTGCTTTTCTCGCCCCTATACGCATTCACGCCGTCCAGCCGCGTTAACTCGGCCCCTGCCATGTGCGAAGTCGAAGTGCCTGCGAGCAGGCTGCGCAGGGCTGCCTCCAGGGCCTCCACGCTCAGGCCAGGCGGGATGCGTACGCCAAACCCCAGCCGCGCGCTCTCGACAAACCCATCGGAGTCTGATGTCATTTCGCGCAGCGTCGGGCTGACCTGCTCGAAGACCTTCTGCGCCCCCGTGTTCTGTTCACCGGCCCACGCCGTCACCCGATTCCAGAAACCCACCGCCGCCTCACATGCGCTCTCCTGCCGCGCCGAGGTGTGCGCCAGCGTGCGCTTCACGCGATACTCGAACCACGCGCTGCCCTTGTACCCCAGCGTGATTTTCTCCCAGCCGCTTGGTTCGCCGATGATGGTGAAGGCGGGACGATGCTTGTCTATGAGATAGCGCGCGCCCCGGCTGTCCCCTTCCTCCCCGACTGCGCCGACGACGATCAACGGCCGCCGCTGTTGGGGCGAACCTGCGTGTTCGCCCGCCGCCCGCCCGGCCGCGGCGACGAAGCACGCGAGCGGCCCTTTGGCGTCCACCGCGCCCCGGCCTGAGAGCCGGTCGCCTTCCCGATGGACCGGGATGAAGCCGGGCACGGTGTCAATGTGACCCAGCAGCATAACAGGTCCTTCGGCTTCGCTCAGGACAAGCCCTTCGGCTTCGCTTCGCGTAGTACCCCCGTGGGGCAGGACATGTTCTGGCCCGCTGCCAAGCACCCCCACCGCGTTCCCGGCCTCGTCCACGAACGCCTCGAACCCGGCCAGCCCCATCTGCGCGACCAGGTAATCCACCGCCTCGGCTTCCTGCCCGGTGGGGCTGTAGATTTTCAGCAGGCCTTCCAGGAGGGCGATTTCGTCCATGACCGCACTACTGATTGTGGATTTCTGATTGCCGATTGAAGCGCAGGGGATCGCCAATCAGCAGTCCTCGATCAAAAATCAGCCATGGCCGTTTCTCGCGCGGGTTGGGCCAGAACTTGCTCCACTGCGTCGGCGGCGCGGGCGAGCTGCGCCTGGGTGACGACGAGCGGGGGGAGAAAGCGCAGCACGGTGAGGCCGGCGGGCAGCGCGAGGACGCCCTGGCGCATGAGCGCCTGCAAATACGGCGTGGCCTTTTGCCTAAGCTCAATGCCGACCATTAATCCAAGTCCGCGCACCTCGCGGATGAGCGGCGACTGGATCTGCCTGAGCCGGGCGAGGAACCACGCGCCCAACTCGGCGGCGTGGTCGGCCAGGTGGTGCGCCTCCAGGTAATCCATCGCGGCGAGGGAGGCGGCGCAGGCGAGCGGGTTCCCCCCGAACGTGGAGCCGTGAATCTGGGCCGGGAGCAGGCCCACGCGCTCGCCGAACAGGACAGCGCCCATCGGCAGTCCGCCCGCCAGGGACTTGGCCAGGCACAGCAGGTCAGGCTGCAGGCCATAGTGCTGACAGGCGAACATTGCGCCCGTGCGCCCGAAGCCGGTTTGCACTTCGTCAACGATCAACAGCGCCCCGCGCTCACGGCAGAGCCTCTGCGCGCCGAGCAGAAACTCCGGCGCGCCGGGCCGCACGCCGCCCTCGCCCTGCACGACCTCCAGGATCACGGCGGCCGTTTGATCGCCCACGGCGGCCTCCAGAGCGGCCAGGTCGTTGTAAGGAATATGCCGGAAGCCGGAGACGAGCGGCTCGAACGGCTCGCGGTATTTCTTCTCCCACGTGGCCGACAAAGCGCCCATCGTCCGGCCGTGAAAACCGCGCATGGCGGCGACGATCCCCCGGCGTCTGGTCGCCGCCCAGGCAAACTTGAACGCGGCCTCGACGGCTTCGGTCCCGGAGTTACACAGGTAGACGCGCGTGAGTCCGGCCGGCGCAAGGCCGACGAGCCTCTCCATCAATTGCGCCCGCTTGTCGTTGTAAAACATTTCCGGGCAGGAGATCAGCGCCCGGGCCTGCGCGGCAATCGCTTCGGCGACCGCCGGGTTGCCGTGCCCGAGGTTGGCCGCGCCCTGGCCGCCCACGCAGTCAAGGTATTCATTTCCGTCGCTGTCCCACAGCCGCGCGCCCTCCCCGCGCACGATGGCGATGGGGCGTTTGGTGTAGAGGCCGCTGGTGTGGAGGGATTCGAGGTCGAGGAGGTTCATTGATGGGTGATGGGTAATTTCTGAAATCACGAGATAACCGTTCCCTTTCCGGCCAATGCGTTCGCGATGGGGTCGTCAGTTCTTCCGTCGGCAAAAATGACTTGCGCCACGCCGAGTTGGAGGGCCTCGCTCGCGCCGAGGACTTTCTTTTTCATGCGGCCCTCGGCAAACTCCAGCGATTGCTCGACGCGGGCCTTGTCAATGTGCGGGATGAGCGTGCTCTCGTCGGGGAACTGGCGCAGGAGGCCGGGGACGTTCGAGAGGAGGATGAGCCGCTCGGCTTCCACCGCGCCCGCAACCATCGCCGCGGCCCGGTCGGCGTCCACGTTGAGCGCCTCGCCTTCAGGCGAGAGGGCGAGCGGCGCAATCACGGGCGTATAACCGGCCTCGATCAGCAGCCATAACAAATGGCCATTGACTGTTTCAATCTTGCCCGTGTAATCATCCCGCAACATGCGCTGCTTGCCCGTCGCCGGGTCAATGATGCGGATAGCCTCTTTGCGCCGGGCGACCATCAGCCGCCCATCCAGGCCCGACAGCCCCAGCGCGTTCACGCCGAGCTTTTGCAGCCGCTCGACGATGAGCGTGTTGATCTTCCCTGAGGTGACCATGGCAAAGATTTCGAGCGTGGCCCGGTCGGTGTAGCGGGAGGTGAAGCCGGAGGGCGAGGTGACAAACTGCGGCGGGTGGCCCAGGCGCTCAGAGATCGCGTTCGTCTCGCCCGACCCGCCGTGGACGACGATCAACTTCTGCCCGGTCTGCACGTGCGCGGCGACGTCGGCGCAGACCGCGCCGAAGTTTATTCCGTTAGTGCCGCCAATTTTTACGACAATCATTCGGCCATCAAATTGGGTGCAGCCCCGGGAACTCCAATCCCGTCGTTTCCTCGAAGCCGCACATGACATTCATCGCCTGTACCGCGCTCCCGGCTGCGCCTTTCATCAGGTTGTCAATCGCGGCCAGCGAGACCACGCGGCCCGAGTTGGGGTCAAGATCAAAACCCACGTCCACATAGTTGGAGCCAGCCAGGATCTTTGGGTCGGGGACGCGGTGGATGCCGCCCTTGTCCTTGACAATGCGGACAAATGGCTCGGCGCTGTAGGCGGCGCGGTAGGCCTTCCATAGATCTTTTTCTGTGACGCCGGGTTTGACGAAGGCGTGCGCCGCCGCCAGCACCCCGCGCACCAGGTCCACGGCCGTCATGCTCAGATGCACATTGCACAGACCTAATTCTTGAACGACTTCGGCGGTGTGGCGGTGGCCAGTAGGGGCATAGGCGCGGACGGAATGACTTTTTTCAGGGTGGTGCGAGCCGGGGTTCACGGTCGCGCCGCCCTCGGAGGAGCCGGTCTTCACGTCCACGATAACCGGCTTGTCGAGGTCGAGCAGATCAGCCCGGACGAGCGGCAGGAGCGCGAGGATGGAGGCGGCGGCGTTGCACCCCACGCCGCTGATGTAACTCGCCGTCTTCATCGCCTCGCGTTGAAGCTCCGGCAGGCCGTACACGAACCGGCTTAAATACTGCGGGGCCGTGTGATCGCCGCCGTACCACTGCCTGTACCGCGCGGCGTCTCGCAGCCGGAAGTCCGCCGAGAGGTCAACGATCTTGGGGGCCAGGCTCAGGTAGCGTTCGATCTGCTTCTGCGCCTCGCCGTGGGGGAGGGCGAGGAAGAGGAGATCGCAGGGCTGGAGCGCCTGCTGGCTGACGAACTGCAAGGGTGTCTGTCCAGCAAGCTGGATCTTCGATTTGCGAAGGTTGGGGTGTTGCTGGTAAACGTACTCGCCCGCGTGGCTTTCGGAAGTGACCTGCGCCATCTCGACCTGCGGATGGAACAGCAGCAACCGTAGGAGTTCTCCGCCCGTGTAGCCGGAGGCGCCGACGATAGAGACGCGCAGTTTGCTCACGCGCCCTCCGGGAGGGACGTGACCCGTGACCCGTGATGCGTGGCGCCGTTTCCTCCCTCCTCCCTCCTTCTTCCTACTTCCACGATGTAATCAATGACCTTTCCCGGAATGTCAATCCCGGTCGTGGGCAGGGAGGTATGAAACTCCATCGTGTGATTGACTTCGTTGACGAGATACCCCCGGTCGTCCGTCTCGAAGAGATCAATCGCCAGCACGCCTCCGCCGACGGCCTTGGCCGCCGCCGCGCAGACGGCGTTGAGTTCGGGCGTGATCGGGCAATTGGCCCCCACGCCGCCCCGCGCGGTATTCGTGATCCAGTGAGGGGCGGTGCGATAGATGGCGGCGATGGTTTCGTCGCCGACGACGAAAGCGCGGATATCGCGCCCCTGGGACTTGGGGATGTATTCCTGGAGGTAATAAATCTGCTGCTGGTAGCTGCCCAGCACCTCGCGGTGCTCCAGGATCGCTTCCGCCGCCTCGCGGTCGTTGACTTTCGAGACGAGCCGCCCCCACGAGCCGACGACCGGCTTGATCACCACGGGGTAGCCCATGGCCTCGATGACTTCCAGAGCTGACTCCGGAGTAAAGGCGAGGCGGACGTTGGGCTGAGGCGCGCCGGCGGCTTGCAGCGCCGCCGAGGTCGCAAGCTTGTCGCCGCAGACAGCCGCCACGCGCGCGGTATTGACGGTCGGGATGCCCCAACTGTTGAGCACCTGGCAGGCATACAGCCCGCGCCCGAACGAGAGGCTGCGCTCGAGGATGACGTCGTATTTCAGCCAGGGCGTGGGATCGGCCAGGTCGAATTTCACCCCGCGGTCGTCGAGGCGGTCGTAGTCGACGCCGCGCTTCTCCAGCGCATCGAAGAGCCACTTCTCCTCGACGCGCACGCGAGAGAGGAGGACGCCGATTTTCAACTGATTTATTCTCCCCAATCTTCGGCTTCCTGGGGGGCGAGGGCGAGCTGGACGGCCGGTTCTACCGCCATGACCTCAAGATCAACCCCGCAATCGGGGCAGACGACGATCTCGCCGGTCAGCACCTCATTGAGCGACAGGCTGGCTTCGCATTCGGGACAGAGAGCGGACATGGGAGTGGTCTCCTTTGGAAAAATAAAGAGGGCCTCCCAAAATTGAGAGGCCCTCGGGTTTGCAGACTGAGCAGTGTGCAGGCTATGCGCGCCGCGTCTCCAAGCCAAAACCGCCGAAGGCCTCAATAGGCTTCTTCGGGAAACGCGGGAAACGCTTCGCGAATGGCTTGGCAAACATCGCGGTGAAAAATATCACACGCAGGTCAATCTGTCATCGTATAGTTCGCACGAGATTCGAGCAGGGACGTTGGGCAGATTGTTTATTCTCGCTTTCAGGCTCGGAACGCTTTCCGTCCCGCATACACGGCGCGGCTGCCCAGCTCTTCCTCGATGCGCAGGAGTTGATTGTATTTCTCCACCCGGTCGCTGCGCGCGGGCGCGCCGGTCTTGATCTGCCCGGTGTTCAGGCCCACGGCGAGATCGGAGATGAAGGTGTCGCCGGTCTCGCCGCTGCGATGCGACGTAACGGCCGTCCATCCGGCGCGGTGCGCCAGGTTGATGGCGCTGAGCGTTTCCGTCACCGAGCCGATCTGGTTGAGCTTGATCAGGACAGAGTTGCTCACGCCCGAGGCAATGCCGCGCTGGATGCGCTCGACGTTGGTGACGAACAGGTCGTCGCCGACGAGCTGGGTGCTGCCGCCGAGGCGCTGGGTGAGGTGTCTCCACCCCTCCCAGTCATCTTCGGCCAGGCCGTCTTCTATCGAGAGCAGGGGATAGCTCGCGCGCCAGCTGGCCCACAGGTCAACCATCTCGGCGGAGGTCAGGACCTGATCCTGGCCGAGGTGGTAGCGCCGGTCGTCCTTGTACAGTTCGCTGGTGGCCGGGTCGAGGGTGAGCGCGATATCCTCGCCGGGGCGGTATCCGGCTTTTTCAATCGCTGCGACGAGCAGTTTCATCACGTCCTCGAGCACGGTGATGGCCGGGGCAAAGCCGCCCTCGTCGCCCACGCCGGTGTTCAACCCCTTTTCCTTGAGCAGGCCCTTGAGGGCATGATAGGTTTCCACGCCCCAACGTAGCGCCTCGCGGAAAGAGGGCGCGCCGACGGGGGCGACCATGAACTCCTGCATGGGGACGGTCGTCCAGTTGGTGTGCGCGCCGCCGTTGAGGACGTTCATCATCGGCACAGGGAGGACGCCGGCGTTGACGCCCCCCAGGTAGCGGTAGAGCGGCAGGCCGTAAGCCGCCGCGGCCGCACGGGCCGCCGCCATCGAAACGGCGAGGATGGCGTTTGCGCCCAGTTTGCTTTTATTGTGTGTGCCGTCGAGGTCAAGCATCCGTTGGTCGAGGGCGGCCTGGTCGGCGGCGTCCTGACCTATGAGCGCCGGGGCGATGTGATCCCGGATGTTGGCGACGGCCTTCTGTGCGCCCTTGCCGAGGTAGCGTTTTTTGTCCCCGTCGCGGAGTTCGAGGGCCTCGTGGGCGCCGGTGGAGGCCCCCGAGGGGACGGCGGCCCGGCCCGCGGCCCCCCCGGCGAGGCTGACTTCGGCTTCGACGGTCGGGTTGCCGCGCGAGTCGAGGATTTCGCGGGCGCGGATAGAGGAGATGGAAGTGGTAGCCATGGTGCTCCTTATGGAGATAGTGAGTGATGCGTGACGAGTGATGAAGGATGGAGCTCAGGGAACCTGGGTGTCCTTTTGCTCTTTGGGCAGCGATAGTTCTTTCAACCGGGCGGCGGCTTGTGCGGCGCGGCTCGCTTCGTCGCGCGAGGGCGGCTCAGCCGCATAGCGGGCCAGGATGTAGGCGTCCGTCAGCGCGGCGACGGCTTCTTGGCCTTCTGGCGCGGCGCTTAGTGGAACACTTCGGCTCAGCGCCTCGGCATACGTCCTCGGCGTCTGCCCGGCGGCGCGGGGCTGGCCGAGAGCCGAGGCCCATTCTAGCATGACCTGGTAAGCCCGGCGGACGATCAGGCGCGGATCGTCCGGCGCGCCGCTCAGGGCAAGGTAGGGCGGAGGGGGCGGGGCAGGCCGCGCCGGCCGGGGACGCGCGAACAGGTTCTTCAACTGGCTCAGCAGCAGCTCGCGCGAGATGATGCTCTCGCGGGTTTCGTCAACCTCCTGGCCGGGCAGCCGGAGAAAGCGCCGCAGGGCCAGGACGAACAGCAGGCTGAAGAAGGCGACGAGGAGGAGGACGACCAGGCTGTGGCTGGTCGTTTGAAAGAGGCGCGACTGCAAAAAGTCGTTGATCGCCCGCTCGACCTGCTGGCTGAATGGCGCCGGCTGCGGCAGTCGCGGAAATCGCAGCGTTTCGAGCAAACGCCGGGCGAGCCATTCCGCAAACATGAAAATCGGCGTGGTGATCCAGACCAGGAACAGCGCCAGCGCGACGAGCAGGACTTGCAGGCCAGGGGTGAGGAAGTCAATCAGCGGGCTGACGAAGAGGCGCAGGCGGGCGAGCGTCTCGGGGGCGACGAGGCTGGCGAGCAGCAATCCGCCGAAGAGGATGGCGCCGATGACTCCGGCGACGACGGCCAGCCAGTGGCGATTGAAGGCCAGCCAGGCGCCGCTCGTTTCCCGCTGCTGGCGGCGCGCACGCTCGAAACTTCCGAGAGCCAGCGCCCCCAGGCCGGTGGCAAAGAAAGTCAGGACCGGCGGAGTGATCTCAGCCGGAGCGAGAAGTGACGTGGCCCGATTAAGCCCCAGCACCAGGGCCAAGCCGAGGATGCCGCCATAAAACGCGCGCTCCAGATCGTCGTATGGAATCCGGCTTCGGCCAATGGTGATGCCGCGATGCCACAAGTACAACGCGGCGATGAGCGCGATGAACTCCGCGGAGATGAACTCTCCCCAGTCCAGCAGGCCGCGCAGGTATTGAAAAGGGAAGCGCGCGCCGAAGGTCAGCCACAAAGTAACGACCACGGCTGCGAAGCCAGCATTGAGGACGATCCGCCGCGCGCGTGGGCCGGGGTCCCACGGGAATCGGAACGCGGAGTCGGTTTGATCGGCCGCCCGGCTCAAGGCAAAGCGCGTGATGAAGACCCCCGTCAGGATCAGCAGAACCATCAGGAGCGGCGAAAGTAGGGGCGGATGTCCCTCCGCCCCGACGGGTTGATTGGTCTGCCCCAGGCGCACGAACCAGCGCAGCCACAGGGTAAGCCAGGCGGAGGTCAGCACGGCCATGGCAAAGGGAAGGACGAGGGCTTCGATCCAGTTGATGCGTTTCATTACCTGAGGCTCTCCATCTCCGTCCAATTTCTGGTCACAAAATAGGTCGGCAGTTCTTGAAGCGCCGCCGGGAAGGTAGTGTATTCCTCCGGCGATTGGCCGATCAGGATGAGCGCGGCCGGGTGGCCGGCGGCGCGCAGGTCCAGCACCTTGGAAAGGATGGCCTCGTTGACGATGGCCGAGACGGCGATCACCGTCGCGCCGTAGGGAAGCAAGGCGGCTTCGATCGCCAGCAGGGTTTCGAACGGCAAGAAGGTGAAGGGGGTCAACTGCGCCAGCGTCTCCAGGATGCGCGTGGACTGGGCCGTGTGACGCGAGGCGGGCAGGCGCACGCGCCGCTCGGCTTCTTTGACCCCGCCGTTGGTGAACAGCCCCACCGGCAGACGCGCTTCCAGCCCCGCGTGCGCGAGCGAGGCCGCGACGACGATCGCCGTTTCAAAATACTCGCTGATCACGCCCTCGTGCGCGCGCGCCATGGTCTGGCTGTTCAGGAAGATGACCTGCGCCTGATGGGCGCTGGGGTCGAAGACTTTGGTCTGCAGCGCCCCGCGCCGGGCGGTGGCTTTCCAGTGGACGTGGCGGATGCTCTCGCCCGGCTGGTAGTCGCGCGCCCCGGCCAGGCGCAGCGGGTCCGCGTTCACGCGCCGCAACGCCCCAAATTCGCCCAGCGGGCGCGCCGGGCGCAGGCCCAGCTCCTCCAGCCGGACGAGCTTGGGATACACGAGCAGTTTATGATGATAGTTCAGGTCCAGGTACCGTGTGCGGAAGCCGAAGATGTCTCCTGACGAGACCTGCACAGGGCCGAAGTCAAAAGCGCCGCGCTTGTCGGCGGTCAACCGGTAGTGACGCCGGACCAGCTCGTACCAGCG